>Ga0181554_1002657_pt1 | contig 15651 bp, 12 predicted proteins | sample 011ome_16_FD_145602 | JGI IMG/M metagenome (GOLD analysis project Ga0181554, IMG submission 145602) | Coastal salt marsh microbial communities from the Groves Creek Marsh, Skidaway Island, Georgia - 011503CT metaG (spades assembly) | ecosystem: Environmental > Aquatic > Marine > Intertidal zone... | reverse complement strand
CCAATAACGTTTCGGCCAAGGCTTGGGCGGGGAACATATGACCGCCCGTTCCGCCTGCAGCCAAGACCGCCAATGGTGTCTTCGTCATAATTTACGCCCGTTTAAAATGTCTGCGACGTCCTTTTGCGGCCTTGAGCGTGTAAATGCAAGCAGCATCCCCATCGCAATCCCCCCGGCAATAAGCGAAGATCCGCCATAGCTAACAAAGGGCAATGTCATGCCCTTGGCAGGCAGCAGGCGCACCGCGACGCCCATATTGATCACCGCTTGAACACCGAACATGCACGCCAATCCCGTTCCTGCCAAACGAATGAACGTGTCGCGTTCGCGCATCAAACGCGACAATGACGCAACCACAATCGAGGCATAGACAAACAAAATCACCGCAACCAGGACGAACCCGTATTCTTCGGCAGCAACGGCAATGATGAAATCTGTATGCGCATCAGGCAAAGACCATTTCACCTGACCTTCGCCAACGCCAACGCCGAAAAAACCACCCTCTTGGATCGCATTTGTGGCATAGCCGATTTGGGTTCTTGGATCGATATCGGGCGACAAAAACCCATCAATGCGGCGCGCAAAGTGGTCGGATAAATTATATGCAACCATCCCAACCCCGACCGTCGACACAGCCAAAACAATCAGCAAAAACATGGGCGCGCCGGCAACGAAGTACACAACCCCCCATCCAAACAGCACCAATGAGGCCTGACCAAAATCGGGCTGCATCGCAAGGCAAAACACCACCGCGATCGTCAAAACAAAAGACCAAAGCCGACCGGGGGGGCCATTGATTTCTTGTGCAGCGGCCATCAACCATGCGGCAACCACGATAAACCCAGGTTTCAAAAATTCGGACGGCTGCACCGACGCAAAGCCCAGCGCGTACCACCGCACAGCACCTTTTCCAAAATCAGTTCCGAAAATCGGCAAAAACAGCAATGCGACGAAGGACACAGCAAACCCAATCACCGCCAAACGACGCACCAGTTGCGGCCCCATCATGGACGTGATGATCATCGCCACAATCGACAGACCGCCAAAAAACGCCTGACGTTGGACATAGTGAAACGGCGCCAATCCGTTCTTTTCGGCCAAGGGCGGTGACGCCGCCAAGCCCAAAAGGATCCCAATACTAAACAGCATCAAGATCGCCGCAAGCGTCCATTTATCAATTGTACGCCACCATTTCGGAAGAATGGGTTCGCCCCGTGATACGGGGATAGAACCATAGACCATCTCAGTCATGGGAAATTCGCCTTTGCTGCCTCTGACATGTCCCTTTTGGGATCGTTGAGGTCACGCTACACGGATTTGCCCTTTCATGCCAGCAAAAATCATATAAACAGCCTAAAAGACCCATTTTTTGCCGATAGGTATAATGCAGATAAACACGTTGATATTAGGCGCAGGTGCCGCAGGGATGATGTGCGCGGCGCAGCTGCGCGATGCGCTTGTGATTGATCATGCCAAAGCGGCGGGTGAAAAAATCCGCATCTCGGGCGGCGGTCGGTGCAATTTCACCAATTTGCATGCCTCGGCGCAAAACTATATTTCGAACAATCCGCATTTTGCGAAATCCGCCCTGTCGCGCTATACCCAGTGGGATTTTCTGGATTTGGTCAATCGCTACAACATCCCCTACTTCGAAAAAACGCTAGGCCAATTGTTCTGTGAAACATCTGCCAAAGATATCATCGCGATGCTGCACAGCGAAATCGATCGCATGGGATCAAAGGTCTGGACATCGACTGCCATCAAAGACATTCGTAAAACCGAAAGCGGGTTTGCGGTGGATCTTGACCGCGATGGGCGACGGGTTCAGGTGACGTGCCAAAACCTTGTGGTGGCTACAGGTGGAAAATCGATCCCGAAAATGGGCGCGACGGGGGTTGCTTATGACATTGCGGATCAATTCAGGATAACGGTCACACCGACCCGCGCCGCATTGGTGCCGTTTACCTTTTCAGATGGCAAGTTTTCCGAAATCTCGGGCCTTGCAACGCCCGTGCGCGCTGCGGCGGACGGGCCCGTCTTTGACGAAGCGATGTTGTTCACCCATCGCGGTCTGTCTGGCCCTGCGATGCTGCAAATCTCAAGCTACTGGCAAGAAGGGGACGAGATCGTCGTCAACCTTGATCCAACTGGAACGATATTAGAGCGTTTGCGCGAAAAGCGTCAAACCGCAGGGCGGCGCAACATTGCCACCGAATTGGGGGCGCTGTTGCCGGCGCGGTTGGTTGGATTTATCTCCAAGGATCTGCAGCTTGAGGGAAACTTGGCGGATTGGTCTGACAAACGCCTATCTGACATGGTTGCGCACTTGCGCGACTGGCGATTGCGCCCGTCGGGCACCGAAGGATACCGCACCGCCGAAGTCACCATAGGCGGGATCGAAACCAATGCCTTGTCGTCGAAAACGATGGAAACAAAATCAGTTCCGGGTCTCTATTTCATTGGCGAGGCGGTGGATGTCACCGGCTGGTTGGGCGGATATAATTTCCAATGGGCGTGGTCATCTGGCTGGGCAGCAGCACAGGCAATTGCAACCAAGGCCTAGAAAATCTAGGCCTAAATTTTTGCCACCTGATCGATGAAATCCTGTCCACGCTGTTCAAAATTATCATACTGATCAAAGCTTGCCGCAGCGGGGGCGAGCAATACCGTATCCCCCGAAACCGCGTCGGCCGCAGCCTGTTGAACGGCCGCCTCCATCGTGGTGCAGACGACTGTTTCACACGACAACTGAAGGGCAAACTGCGCCGCCTCGCGCCCAATGATATAGGCGCGTTTGACATTGGCTGCAGCGGGGGCACGCAGCGCGTCAAGCCCACCCTCTTTTTGCAAACCACCGCAAATCCAGCGGATATTTTCAAATGCTTCCAAAGCCTTGACCGCACTATCCACATTGGTGGCCTTGCTGTCGTTGACAAAATGCACGCCGTTCTTTTCTGCGATATGTTGCGAGCGATGCGCCAAACCGCCAAAGCTTGCCATCCCCTGTTCGATCACGCGCGGCGCCAATCCCAACGACCGCGTCACCGCATAAGCGGCACATGCGTTTTGATGGTTATGCGCCCCCGGCAACCCGCGCATGTCGCGTAGATCAATGGACGCCACCTGTTTGCCCTTGCGATATTCGGACAGGAACCCTTTTCTGGCAAAGACATTCCATCCGTTGCCGTCAATTTTTTGCGCCGAAGAAATGCGGATCACACGATCATCATGCGCACCTTGGGACAATTGGTTGGCCAAAAACAGGCCCTCTGTTTCGTCAATGCCAATAATGGCACGATCTGGCCCACCTTCTGCGAACAACCGCCGTTTGGCCGCGAAATACCCGCCCAATCCTGCATGGCGATCCAAATGATCTGGCGAAATATTGGTTAAAACGGCAATATCGGGTGTGAGCGCGCGGGCCAATTCGGTCTGATAACTCGACAGCTCCAACACGACAACTTCGCCATCAATGGCAGGCTCGATGTCAAAGACACCGCGGCCGATGTTGCCGGCCAATTGCGTCGGGCGGTTTGCCGATTGCAAAATGTGATGGATCAACGCCGAAGTCGTGGATTTCCCATTGGATCCCGTCACAGTTACGACCTTGGGGATGGTATCAAAATCTTGCCAATCTTGGTCCGAAAAACAACGAAAGAACAGTCCAATATCATTGTCAACAGGAACACCTGCACGCAACGCGGCATGTATGATGGGGTTCGGTGTTGGATACAGATGCGGGATCCCCGGGCTAACGATCAGGCAATCGGCTTCGTTCCATTGGGCGCGGGTCAAATCATGCATCGGGATCCCCTGTGCGCTGGCACGATCGCGTGCTTCGGCCATGTCATCCCATGCCCAGACCTGCGCACCGCCCTGTTGCAGGGCGCGGGCCGCCGAAATACCGGACCGCCCCAACCCCAAGACCGCATATGTTTGTCCACTGACCCCTTGCGCAGTAATCATGATCACCCTCTTTCACGTTCACCGCAGTTTTCCTGCCAAAGCGCGAAATGTGCAAGGGGCGTGAACAAATAAATTAGATCATCAATTCGGCCTCGGTCGTATTGGCATAGCCGTTTGTGTGATCAATCGGTCCAATCCATGTGTCATCCTCTTGGCGTTGCAAGGACAGACCTTCCAAAGTGTCGCCAAATTCTTGCACCCCAATATCGGTCGAAAGCATCCCCGCCGCTGCCCCATCTTGGGCGACAAACGTGCCCTCAATGCTGAGGAATTCCAAAACCTGAGTACCCTCAATCAAGGCAAAGCCATCTGGGCTCCCGTTTTGGATCCCGTTCATTTCCGAGTTCCAAACATAATAATCATAACTCGCGTCTGACGAGGCCAGTTCAAACCCAAACGGCCCCTCGGTGATGATGCGATACATGTTTTGGAGTCCTTCTTTGCCGTTGTACAACACCAACGACAGGTCCGAGACGTCATATCCGTTTTGAACCCGAATTTCGACAAATTCGCCGTCATCCATTCTCAAGTCATCGTAATGAATTTCATTAATCTGTGGCAGGGATTGGATTTCGGTGCTGTCATTCACCACAATTTCAACCGTGGCGGTGGATGTCGCGCCATAAAAATCAGTGGCTTGCAGGGTTACGTGATACACATTGTCGCCATCTTGATCCCCGGGCGCCTCGAAATCAGGTGCATCCTGGAACGACAGCGTTTTGCGTTTTGCGTCATAGGTAAAAAGCGCCCCATCCCCCACATCCAACACAGTGACATCGACCGCGTCGTGCTCTGGATCCTTTGCCGACACTTTGGTCACAAAGGTCGTGTTTTCCCAAATCTCAACCATACTCTCGACCTGTAAAACAGGTGCGTCGTTGACGCCAATAATGGTCACACTCACCTGTCCATCATGCACCTTTCCCGAACTGTCCTGAACGGTATAGCGAAATCCATCGGTCAGCTTGCCCCCTTCAAACAGCTCATCAAACGCCCCGTCAGTGTGGTAAATCACCTGATCCCCAATCAGCTCGATCCGGACACCGCGATCCGAGGTGATCGCGAAATCCGTGATCTCCATCGCCACACCATCAGGATTGACATCATTGGCAAACAAATCCGCAAGATCGAAAACCAGCGACTGGTTGGCCATCACCTCAAACGCATCGGGTTCAACAAAAACTTCGCCCGCACGCCCATCCAAATAAACCCATCGATCATCCGCAACGAAATAAATCGCCTCAATCCCGTCCAACACGTCGCGCCCATGATCGGCCACATCGCCGGTCGATGTCACGCTCCAACGAGCGTTATAAATTTGCTGCACGATGTAATCATCATACCCGCCTGTGAACACAGCAATATCATACCCGTCGCCGCCAAATAAACGATCATGGCCGCGCCCTCCGTTCAGATGGTCGTCGCCTTCACCCCCATAAAGCGTGTCACGACCACGACCGCCAAATAGAAAATCATCGCCCTCATCCCCGTGCAAAATATCGCGTCGCCGTCCCCCGTAAATCCTGTCGGCCCCCTCGCCACCAAAGACGGTATCCTTGCCCCCATTGGCAAAGATCGTATCATCCCCCGCCCCTGCCAAAATTTCGGACCATCGTGATGATCCAAATATAAATTCGTCGGCCCCTGTCCCGACATACCAATGTGCTGAATGCGTCATAAATGGTCCCCCGTTTGCATCTTACGGGGGCAGCATCGCGGCAAAACCTTAACGCGGGTTTAACGGATCAAAATTTCATGACATTTCTGCCCCATCGCGCAAATCGGGGCGTTCGGCATACAGGCGATCCAACCTACTGCGCGTCGATTGTGTGTGGGCATGATCCGCAGGCAGCGCTTTTTCCAAAATGGCCAAGGCCCCTTGCAACAGCGGCGCAGCCTTGTCCAAACGCCCTTGCTCCACATACAGCACGCCCAGATTATGCAGCGATCCCGCATAATTGGGATGAACTTCACCCAATGTTGTGCGCCGTATCTCCATCGCTTGGATATAAAGCGGCTCTGCCTCATCATGCCGCCCTTGGTCATGATACAGCAACGCAAGGTTATTCAGCGATGTCGCATAAGGGGGATGATCCTCACCCAATGCTGTGCGCCAAATCTCCTTCGCTTGGTCATGAAGCGGCTCTGCCTCATCATGCCGCCCTTGGGCACGATACAGCTCCGCGAGGTTATTCAGCGCCCTCGCGTAGGCCGCATGATTGACACCAAAATCCTCCTTTTCCCATTCGCATAATTTCTTAAGCATGGGTTCTGCCTCACCATATTTGCCCAGCTCCCAACAAAGGCGGGCATAGGCATATAATTCCGTTTTCCCTTGCCCCAACTCATAGGCGCGTTTGAAATGGGAATAGGCGTCATGGTACTTAATCGCCGCCTCTGCATTTACCCCGCGACCAAAAGCGGATCGCGCCGCTTGCAAAATGCCTTGCCGTTCGCTGTCCTGCAAAAGCTGGTCAACCGCTGCATAATTCAGGTTTTTGAAATCATCCAAAGCTGCTTGAATGCGATTGTGCCCCAGCGCCTGAAGTGTCCCAATATCACACAGCACTTTTTGCAACTCATTCGCCCCTTTGATATGGGCGTCATACGCTTTATGCGGGTTTTGCATCATCTCTTGCAGCGCCGCATGGGTTTTCCTCAGCTCTCGCAGCTCTTCTTCAAACTTTTCTTTCTCTTTGACAGTATTTTCTGCATTCACAGCGGCGCGCGTTTTCTCTTCAATCAACTGCTTGATCTCTGTATCTTTCTCTTTGACGACCTGCTGATGTTGCTCAAAGGTAATGCCCTGGATTTTGATATCGCGTGCTGCCTGAAGATTGCCATGCCCATTCTCGATGCTTTGATCGACGTCATCACCGAACATCACTGTATGTCCTGAACGTTGTGCGACCCGCCTTCGATACGCTGTTCTGTGTCACCATCTTTGTGCGCACTTTGTCGGTTGTTGTTCCCAGAAATGATCTGCTGTCTCACCCTTGCCTTGCGCCCTTTGTGAAACTGCAACGCCTGATAGGCAACCGCGATTATCGCCAACACGACACCAATAATTGCCCAGATGTTTTGAATAAAATAATCCATACCGCACCCATAAATTCCAATATAACCAATAGTACGCCATAATCTCTCAACCGCAAGACGTTTCCCACACCCATGGCTCAATTCATTTTTTGTCCAAAAATATCCTGGGGGGAATTGGCCAAAGGCCAAGGGGGCAAAGCCCCAAACCAAACAAAAACGCCGGCGCAGTGCACCGACGTCCCCAGATGTTTCACATATGCGCCCTTGTCCTAGCGCACCTTCAACGTGGCAAGGCCGATCATCGCCAAAATCAACGCGATGATCCAGAAACGGATCACGATCTGCGGCTCGGCCCACCCCTTTTTCTCAAAGTGATGATGGATCGGCGCCATCAGGAAAACGCGTTTCCCCGTGCGTTTGAAATAGAGCACTTGGATAATAACCGACAGCGCCTCGACAACGAACAAACCGCCCACAATGCCCAAGACGATTTCGTGTTTCGTGGCGACTGCAATGGCACCAAGCGCCCCACCCAATGCCAATGATCCTGTGTCCCCCATGAACACCGCAGCGGGGGGGGCATTGTACCACAAAAACCCCATGCCGCCGCCGATCAAGGCCGCACAAAACACTAGGATCTCGCCCGTACCGGGGACGTAATGCACATCCAGATATTCGGTAAAGTCGGCACGTCCCACCGCATAGGCAATCACGCCCAAGGCCCCTGCTGCAATCATAACCGGCATAATCGCCAAGCCATCCAAACCATCCGTCAAATTCACCGCATTCGCCGCGCCGACGATCACAATCATTGCAAAGGGGACGAACAAAACACCCAGATAAATCAACGTGTCTTTAAAGACTGGCAGAGCCAGTTGGTATTGCAATGTCTCGGGGTGATTGATGGCCGCGACATAGGCCGCTATCGCCGAAATCACAAACCCAAGGCCCAACCGGACCTTACCTGGAACACCCGCAGTGTTTTGTTTTGACACTTTGGCATAATCATCCGCAAACCCGATCAATCCAAAGCTCAGCGTTACCAACAGAACGATCCAGATAAACACATTGTCGAGCCGCGCCCACAACAAGGTTGAGGTCAAGAGCGCCGACAATATCAACAGCCCGCCCATGGTGGGCGTACCCGCTTTGACAAAATGTCCTTCGGGGCCGTCGGTGCGGATGGGTTGTCCTTTGCCCTGTTTGCGGCGCAAAACGTTGATCAAAGGTTGGCCAAAAATAAACCCAAAGATCAGTGCCGTGAAAAAGGCGGCTCCAGCGCGGAAAGTAATATAGCGGAACAGGTTGAACAAATCGCCGCCGTCTGAGAGTGCTGTGAGCCAATAAAACATCTAAGTCCCCGATCTATTTTTTTGTGCCATGACCCATATTCTTGATTGCGTCAACTACCTTGCGCATCCCGATGCTGAGTGATGCTTTTAATAACACACTATCGCCCGCGCGGACCAAATTTTGCACCTGTTCCGCCATATTTTGCGCAGTCTCAGAGTGCTGCCCACGCTTATCCGCGGGCAAGGCGGCGTGCAAATGCGCCATCAAGGGACCCACGGTGTGAATGCAATCAATCGCGGTGGTCTCAGACCAATCTGCGATGTTTTGATGTGCCGCAATTTCGGTCGCGCCAAGTTCACGCATATCCCCTAGGATCGCAATTCTGCGCGGGGCGTTTGACACGGCCAAGACCGCCATAGCCGCACGCAGGGATGTGGGGTTTGCGTTATAGGCATCATCAATCAGATCAATCGCGCCTTCGTCGGTTGTGACCACTTCACGCGCGCCACGACCGATGACGGGAACCCAGTTTGACACGTTGCGCGCGGCGGCGGCCGGATCCGCCTTGATCAAGGTCACACAGGCCAAAGCGCCCAAGGCATTCATCGCGAAATGCTGGCCTGCGGATTGGATGTTCATGACATGGGGAACACCCGCAACATGAACCTGAGCGCATGTTGTATTTCCATCCACCTCGATCGAGGACAGCCGTGCAAAATCTGCGGTTTCGCCAAACCAATTCACGGGTACCCCTGCGGATGCGGCACAGCGCGCAAGCACGTCTTTGGTTGGGATATCACCGTTAAACACGGCGACACCGCCCTGTTCCAATCCATCGATGATCGATGCTTTTTCCACCGCGATTTGGTCAATGCCGTCAAAGGCCGCCAAATGCGCGGCAGCAACGGTTGTGACCATCGCAACATGGGGTCGCGCCATCTGTGACAGCGGGGCAATCTCACCGGGGTGGTTCATGCCAATTTCAATAACCGCAAACTCGGTATCCGCAGGCATCCGCGCAAGGGTCAACGGAACGCCCCAATGATTGTTGTAACTTGCCACAGAGGCATGTGTTTTCCCCTGCGGGATCAACATATCGCGCAGCATTTCCTTGGTTGAGGTTTTCCCAACCGATCCGGTCACCGCGACGACGCGCGCGTTTGTGCGCGCACGCGCAAACCGGCCCAGATCCTCGAGCGCGGCTTGGACATCTGCGACAATCAACAACGGCGCATCAGGCGCGACGCCATCGGGATGGTGATCCACCAGCGCAGCAGCCGCACCATTGGCCAAAGCTTGGGCCACGAATTCATGAGCATCACGCGCTGCCTTGAGAGCGATAAACAAATCGCCGCTTTGCAGAGTACGCGTATCAATCGACACACCATTGGCAACCCATTGCGTGGTCACATGTCCGCCTGTGGCGCGTGCGGCGTCGTCTGATGTCCAAAGTGCCATGTTAAATCATCCCATCCAAAGCGGCCACCGCGACCGACGCTTGTTCAACATCATCAAAGGGCAATATGTCCTGCCCCACAATTTGGCCCGTTTCATGGCCCTTGCCGGTGATCAATAACCCATCACCCGGTTCCAACATATGAACGGCCCGAAGAATGGCTTCGGCGCGATCGCCGACTTCGGTGATATTTGCTGCGTCCGTCGCGCCTGCCATTACCATCGCGCGGATTGATGCGGGATCTTCGGTGCGGGGGTTGTCATCGGTCACGATGACATGATCGGCGGTTTCAACGGCGGCACGCGCCATAAGCGGACGTTTCGTCGTGTCACGATCCCCGCCTGCCCCGATGATCGCAATCAATCGCCCCATCACATGTGGGCGAAAGGCAGAAATCGCCGTTTCGACCGCATCGGGTGTATGGGCATAATCCACAAAAACGGACGCACCATTTTTGCGCATGGCCGCATATTGCATGCGTCCGCGTACCGTCGTCAAATGTTCGAGCGTGTCAAACACATGCTGCGGATCAGACCCAGATGCGATCACAAGTGCGGCCGCCATCAATACATTTTCCGCTTGAAACCCGCCAATAAGGTTCAGCCGTTTCACATAGGTTTTGCCCTTGAACGAAAACCGAAGCGTCTGGCCCGTCGCATCAAAGCGTTGATCCGAAATATAAAGGTCATTTGCGGCATTTGTGCCAATCGTGATCAGCGTATAGCCCAGCATCGCAAGGTCAGAGGCATAGATTGACAGCTTTGGATCATCCGTATTGATCACGGCGGTCGCATCCATCGGCAGCAGTTTCTCAAACAAACGCGATTTGGCCGCAAAGTAGTCGTCAAAGCTGTGGTGATAATCCAAATGATCTTGGGTAAAATTGGTAAATCCCGCAGCTTTGAGCGCCACACCTTCAAGGCGGCGCTGATCTAACCCGTGGCTTGAGGCCTCCATCGCGCCATGGGTGACACCGCTTTGGGCCGCTTGGGCCAAGATTGAATGCAGCGTGATCGGATCGGGTGTCGTATGATGCAAGGGGTATGTCCAATCGCCTTCGACGCCCGTTGTGCCGATGTTGATCGCAGACAGCTCCAATTCGTTCCAAATTTGACGGCAAAAACTTGCCACCGATGTTTTGCCATTGGTCCCTGTAACCGCAACCATGGTTTCGGGTTGGGTGCCGAAAAATAATGCCGCCGCACGCGACAAAGCGGCACGCACATCGCTGGTCACAACGATAGGAAAGTCAGGATCAAAATCTGATTTTAGAACCGCCGCCCCATCCGGATCGGTCAGAATCGCCGCCGCCCCCGCAGCGATGGCATCCATCGCAAATCGGGCGCCGTGAACATTCGTTCCGGGCAGGGCCGCGAATAAATCTCCCCGTTTTACCAAACGATTGTCGATTGTAACGCCTGTTACTGCGACGTTTACATGGGCTGCAAACCCCAATTCACCCAGAGTTTTGCAATTTTCGCCCATGTCACCCACATCCCTTTTTGACCCATCAATGGGCCTAGTTCCAACTCACCTGTTTTATATCAGCGGTTTCAGGGTTTTCAATGATAGGTCGCACACCCAAGAGCGGCGCAATGCGGCCAATGATTTCCGCCGCGATTGGAACAGCGGTCCAGCCTGCCGTGCGGCGGGGTTCAGACCCTGAAGTATCCTCGGCCTCATCCAGTGACACGATCACCACGTATTTTGGGTCTTGCGCAGGGAACACCGACGCAAAGGTCGCAATGACCTTGTCCGTTTCATAGCGGCCCGTCGCGCTTGGTTTATCGGCGGTGCCTGTTTTTCCTGCAACGGGGTAACCCACGACCTCACCCATCGATGCGGTGCCGTTGGTCACAACGCCCCGCAGCATTTTCATCGCATTGCGCGCCGAGCGTTCCGACATCACTCGTTCGCCGTAGCGTGGCGCATGTTGTTTGACCAAGGTGGGTTGTACCGCCAAACCGCCATTGGCAATCGCGGCATAGCCCGCAGCCAAATGCAAAGGCGTCGCAGACAGGCCGTGACCATAAGAAATGGTCATCGTTGACAATTCCGACCATTTGGGCGGCAACAAGGGGCGTCCGCCGCTTGCCTCGATCATCTCAAGAGGAATTTCGCGGGTTAACCCAAGGCTTGCCAAAAACGCCTGTTGGCGTTCGGCACCGATCATTTGCGCGATCCGTGCTGTGCCAATGTTTGACGATTTTGTAATAACTTCCCAGACGGGCAATTGTGCGCCATAGTTATGGAAGTCATTGATTTTAAAACGACCCCATCTGATCGGACCACGTGTGTCGACCATGGTTGTCGGGTTGACCAACCCCAGATCAAGCGCTTGGGCGACGGCAAAAATCTTGAATGTTGATCCTAGCTCATAGACGCCTTGGACCGCGCGGTTGAACAGCGGGCTGTCAGATGGCTGCCCCGAAACGGGCGGGCGTGGACGGTGATTGGGATCAAAATCGGGCAAAGACGCAACCGACACGATTTCCCCAGTGTGCACATCCATCACGATTGCCGCCGCACCGCGTGCATTCAACAGCTTCATCCCACCATAAAGAACCTGCTCCACTGCCGCTTGGACAGAAAGATCAAGCGCCAATTCCAACGGACGACCCGATTGCGACGGATCGCGCAACCGTTCATCAAAGGTTTTTTCTACCCCTGCAACGCCAATCAATTCGGCAGCATCGACACCTTCACGACCAAAGCTCGCACCGCCCAGAACATGAGCGGCAAGTTTGCCATTTGGATACAGGCGCATTTCACGTGGACCAAACCGCAATCCGGGATCGCCGATGTCATGCACCGCCTGCACCTGTTCGGGTGTCAACGTTTTCTTGATCCACATGAACTTTCGGGTTCCTGTGAAATCTTTGATCAGTTTTTCAACTTTTAGATCGGGGAAAATTGTCGCCAATTGCTGTGCGGTATATTCCGGATCAACCAAATGTGGCACTTCGACGTAAAGCGCATAGGTATCCATGTTGGTCGCCAGAATGCGACCACGTCTGTCCACGATATCCGCGCGCTGCGCGATGATCGATGATCCTGCCGAAGCTGCGCGCGGTTCGCTTGGCTCAGACGCGGACAGCATGCCCATACGCACCCCAACACCCGTGTATAACACCATGAAGACAATGGCTAAAAACAGCAAACGACTTTGGGCGCGGATGCGCTGTTGTTCTTTTGTTTGTTCATGACGCAGACGGATATTTTCACGCTCGATCTTTTCGGTGTTTTCGCCACGCGCCCGCGCCGGCAAAATGCGTGACAAGGGGCGCAGAGGCGTGCGCAGATCAAAACCGTTCATCAGTTTGCCCCCCGCTCTGCCACCGCAACCGCATCAATATTGCGCAGATCAATCGGCGTGGTTGACGGGAAATCAACTTGACCAATGGTGCCGAAATTTTCCGCACGCAATGGGGACAGTTGCAGGTCTTTGAAATTCAAGTTCACCAAATCAATCAAACGATCAGGACGGTTCAAGAACGCCCATTCCGCCCGCAACACAGCCAATCGCGCGCGCGCCGCACCGATTTCGGATTGCAAACGTTCCGTATGCGCAATCGCAGACTGCGTTTTGATATTTTCCTGATAGGCCCAATAGGCCAGCCCCATCACAACCATAATTGTCAAAACACCAAATAGACTGCGCATCACCGCTTCCTCTTTAGAACAGGCATCGAAATGTCATTGGCCCCGACGTCATTGCCAGCCGCCACAGATGTGCGGCGTGCAATACGCAGTTTCGCCGACCGTGATCGCGGGTTTTCGGCCAATTCTTGATCATCTGGTGCGATCGCTTTGCGCGTGACCAGTTCAAATTGGGCGTCAGGTGTATCAAGTTCGGGGGCATAGCGATTGACGGATTGTGATTTTCCCGCCCGCATTTGCATAAAGCGTTTGACCATCCGATCTTCGACGGAATGAAATGTGACAACAACCAACAGACCACCGGCCTTTAACGCACGTTCGGTCGCCAACATGCCACGGTATAATTCGCCATATTCATCATTCACAGCAATGCGCAACGCCTGAAAGCTGCGGGTTGCTGCGTGGGATTGATTGGGCTTGGTACGCGGCAATGATTTTTCGATCACACCAGCCAAATCCAACGTGGTTTGAAAGGGCGCCTCAGTGCGACGTTTGACAATGGCGCGCGCGATGCGACGGCTCGCACGTTCTTCGCCATAAAGATACAGAATATCGGCAAGCTCGTCTTCGGGCAATTCATTGACCAGATCGGCCGCATTTGGGCCAGACTGGCTCATTCGCATGTCAAGCGGGCCATCTTTGATAAAGGAAAATCCGCGCTCAGCCTGATCCAGCTGCATTGATGACACGCCCAGATCCAAAACAACGCCATCCAAATCTTGGGCATACTCGTCCAATTTGGAAAACACCCCATGCACCATCTTTAGGCGATCACCATAGCGATCCGCCCAAGATGCCGCCATGTCGAACACCATCGGGTCGCGGTCAACCGCATAGACCGTATCTGCGCCATGATCCAACAAGGCCCGCGTGTATCCGCCCGCGCCAAAGGTTCCATCCAACCAAACCCCTGTGATCGGGGCGCATTGGGCCAGAATTGGGCGCAATAAAACTGGGATATGTGGGGCATGATCAGGCGTCATTGTCGCATCGCCCGTCATTCGATCCCTCCGTCACCATCAAGAAAGGTAAGGGGATCAAAGTCTTCTGGCATTGTGTTGAGCCAATCATCGGTCTTAGATTGATCGGCCTCAAACGTATCGGGGTTCCAAATCTGGAACGTATCGCCTGAGGCGATGAAATATGCAGCGTCAGTCACATCAATCTTTTGACGCAACTTTGCGGGCAAAACCAGGCGGCCGGTTTCATCGACCGAGGTCGGAAACGAATTCCCGTGGAAAATACGCTCAAGCGTTTTGCGGCCAACCGACCCGCGCGGCAATGCATCAATCTTGCGATCCACTTCTTCGATCGCCTCGATGGTGTAGCATTCGAGATATTTTTTGCGGGGATCGCCGTATACGATCACCAGTTCTGGCGGCAGGCCTTCTTTCCAATTTGGATCGCAGGCTTCAATAACACGGCGAAACAGAGCTGGGATAGACACCCGCCCCTTACCGTCTACTTTGTGTAGACCTTCGCCTCTAAACCGTCGCGCCACGTGTTGGCCCATCCTTTGTTCATCCCCCGCCTCGACCCGTTTTTACCCCGTGAAATGAAACGGCGGACTGAGCTGCTGCCACTGCCCAATCCGCCGAACTCATCCCAACGAGTGGGTTTTGTCCGACTGCACGCACACCTGGGGGAGGTTTACTGCTCGCTCGCGCGCCGGATCTTTATTTCGATGAAAGCGGGGCCTGTATGAAACCTGACTTTTGGGATTTCGGGTCTTAGCGCCCTTATATTCCCGTTCTCATCATGGATCATTGATGCCATGTGATTTCCGGCAAATCAAGATATTTTTGGGAAATTATGGGAAATAATGGAAATTCATAGTGCACTGTCACCACATTCCTTTGTAAATCCATCCGCCAAAAAACAATATATAGTATTTTGATAACAATTTGATCCACATATAGATAAATAACGCGAAATCTATACTGTGCCATGATTTCCCAGAAATTTGCCGGGTTTTGCAAAACACCCCATTTTCTGACGCGCAATATCAAAATTTTGCCCTGCAAATATGGATAGAACCACCAACCGATTCGGATAATTCAGGTTTTGGACCATGAATTCCCATACAGCATGGGTGCAGCACCTGGAACAGATTTTCAAACAGCTTCTGGAATCCTCTTGATTTTCGCAACGTGACTCGCTACGCCAAGATCACTTCGGTTCGAACATGCGTTCGATGAAAAGGGAATACGGTGCGGGGCAACCCAAATCCGTAACTG
>Ga0181554_1002653_pt1 | contig 15659 bp, 30 predicted proteins | sample 011ome_16_FD_145602 | JGI IMG/M metagenome (GOLD analysis project Ga0181554, IMG submission 145602) | Coastal salt marsh microbial communities from the Groves Creek Marsh, Skidaway Island, Georgia - 011503CT metaG (spades assembly) | ecosystem: Environmental > Aquatic > Marine > Intertidal zone... | reverse complement strand
CGGCATCACCACTGACCCGCACCGTCATTGGCTGGGTGATGAACTGCTCGCTCAGGCTCAGGGCCATCTCGCCTTCCATCTGCCGCGCAAAAAGCAGGTTGTCGAACAACTCCATGGTGATAAGACTGCCCTGCTCCTGCTTTGCCAGCACCGCCTTGCCGCTGGTGGCGTTGGAGTCAAGCCCGCGGTTCTCGCTGGTCACGCCGGACATCTGCCGGATCGCGGCCAGGTCGTACTGCGCCAGGTTCAGCTGGAATTGGGCGCTCTGGTTGTTGTCGCGGTCGCGCACCTTGTTGCCACCCAGGGCTCCGCGTGCGAACACTGCCGTGCCGTGCGGGTCGTCCAGCTCCGCGCGGATCTCGTCAATGTCCATCACCTCGGGGTTGAAGGCATCTTCTTCCATCAGCAGCTGATTCGCGCTGGCCTCGTACAGGCTGCGGCTCATGCGGTGATTCAGCGCCTCCTGCGGGCCCATCAGCTGGCAGATCGGGCTGTACGGCAGGCCGGTCCGCTTGTTGCGGTAGGCCCAGTACGGCACAAACGGGAACTTGTCGTGCTTGAACGGGGACCACGACTCGATGAGCGTGTCCTTCTCGGTCATGATCGAGCACATGATCCGCCACGTCATCGGGTCGGCAATCCCGTAGGGCCCAGGCTCCTTGTTGTGGAAAGGCTCGCGGCTCCAGCACTCCAGCAGCAATACGCGCTCGCGGGTGTTGAACATGTCCACCGGCTTGGCGGTCAGGTAGTCCAGCTTGTCGTCCGTGCTGCTGAAAGCGTCCAGCCCGGCAATCAGCCCGGTGCCCAGCCAGTTGCGCAGGATCTCGGCATCGTCGCCGTTCTGCGCGCAGGACTCCAGCTCGGCCTTCTTGTCCGGGAACAGCGCGATAGCCACATCCAGATCCACGACCTTGATGCGGAACAGGTAGCGGGCATCGCTCAGGTCACGCTTGGTGGCCATGCTGTCCCACAGGATGTTGCGCCACGACTCCGCACCGATGTAGACCGGCGCACCATTCTTGTCGCCGCGCAATCCCACCTCCATCCAGCCGATGCCAGCCTTGAAGGCGTCCTCGGCCGCGTAGCTGCGCTCAAATACGGCACGGTTTGTCTCGTCCAGGTACTTGAGCAGCTTGGTCTTGAGCGTGGCGTCCGTGTCGGCTTCCTCGCCCTCGTCGTCGGCCACCACCAAGAAATCCACGCGCGTTTTGCGCTCGGTGCCGATCAACCAGTCAATCGTGGGTTTGACCTCGTTGTAGACCACCACAGGCTGGCCACGGGCGCGCAGGGCTTCGGCGTCCTCGAATTCGTACTGGTTGCCGTCGTAGAACGCCTCGCACTTGGCCATCATGGCCCGGTTTGCCGACTGGCGCGAAGCCTCGGCCAGGAACCAGTCGCGGCGCTTGTCGTGTCGCTCCCGCACGGCGGCAGGGCTTTTGTCGAGAGTGGAGGATTTCATACTTCGGCCTCGTTGAGCACCTTGCCGGTGTCCTTGTTTGTGGCGGTCACTTCCCACATCGCGGGGGTGTCCAGGGCTTGCTTAATGTGCTTGGGGGTGGCTGGCATCAGCACCAGCTCGGGTGCGAAAGTCACCACCACGTCCACCAGTTCATGCAGGGCGGCTTTGTCGTTCACGTCCTTGCCCAGCAGCGGCATTGCCTCGCGCGCCTCGCGGAAACAGTGCGCTGACGGGCCGCCCGTGCACTTGTTGTCGCGGTTGAAACCCACGAAGTCAGTGATGCAGTTGCGGGTGATGGTCCAGATGCCCTGACCCTCACCGGTCACGAACACGTTGCTGGCGGGCCAGATGCACATGGCCGCGCGGGTGTGTTTGCCCAGGCGAATCCACTCCAGGCTCACAACATAGCCATGCTTGACGGCGGTCTTGTAGGCCTGGTTGCCGCCCACGGAAAACATGGGCTCGCCGGATGGGCTCAGGACGGGGGAAATGTTCACGGCTATCTCCAGCTGCGTTTGCGGTTCTTGAATGCGGACACTGAATCGCTCACCGTGCTGGTCATCAGGTCCACAGCCTGGCCCAGGTAGCGGAAGGCGTCCGCCCCGTGGCTGTACTCGTCGTGCAGCGGGGCCCCGGGCTCATTGGTCTTTTGATTGATGTCGCGCCGGTAGCGCTTCAAGCACTCCACCAGGCGCAGCGTTTTGTCCTGATCGAAGTAGCACTTTGGGAACAGCAGGCGGGCCGCCTTGATGCCTTCCTCGATGCTGGTCTGCGGCAGCACATGGACCGTGCGGCCCATGTCTTTCAGCAGTTCCTCGGTGCTCTTGCCCGTCTGGAAGTTGCGCGTGCGGCCGTCGTGCGGCAGAAAGTCAGTGCCCCAGCGGTAGGGGTGCTTTTCCAGCTGGCCCACATACCAGTCCAGCGTGCGGTTGCTGTCCTCGATGTACCCAATCAGCCGCACCTCGCGCGGGCCGCGCTGGGTCAGGATGATGGTCATGGCGTCATTCCAGCCCAGATCCCAGATGTTGTGCACCGGTAGCTCTGGGTCGTAGGGCACCAGCGTCACGCGCTTGTCCGTGTAAAGCTGGTCGATCTCGTAGCGGTAGATCGCGCCCTCGGCCACGCGCCGCGGCTTGCCTTCCCAGATGTGGTCGTAGCTGGCTGGGTCCAGAGCCTGCGCCTTCACACGCTCCTGCTCCAGCACCGCTGGAAACCACGGGTTATCGCGCCAGTTGATCTCGCACGTCCATGTGTCTGGGCTGGGTGTCGCAATAAAGCGCTGCCACGTTTCATCCGTGTCCATGTCGGGGTTGAGCGTCAGCCAGATTTCCGACTCGGGCTTGCGGATGGTCGGAATCAGTGTGTCCCAGCTCTTTTTGCTGACCCCATGGGCTTCCTCCACCCAAACGATGTCGCAGCCCTCGAACGACTTGATGGAGTCCACCGTATGCGCTTGCAGGCCGGTGAAAAGGAACAGCGTGCCATTGGCGCCCCGGATCTCGTTGTCCAGGATCTCAAATTCATCGGTCAGGTTCAGGGCCACCACCTGGTCCTTGAGCAGGCGGTGCACCGAATCGCGCATGGACTTTTGCACCTCACGGGCGCACAAGATGCGCAGCGGTCGGTCAGCGGCCATCAACAGCAGCGCGCGGGCCACAGCCCATGACTTTCCGCCACCCCGGCCGCCGTGCATCACCTTGTAGCGGCGCGACGTAAACAGTGGGCGCAGCTTGGCTGGGAACTCGGCGCGGATTTCAATTACGTCAGAGGTCACTACTCGGCGCCCCTGAACTCAACCACTACACGCTTTTGTGTTGTGGTCGTGCTGCTATCGTCATCCAGCTTGTAAATCAGCCGCTCCTGCTCTGTCAGGGTCTTGCTGATGCGAGACAACCCCTCCATCGCGCTCACCAACACCCCGGCTTCTCGGATGTCAGCCACCGTGTCGGCCAATGCAATGAGCTTTTCTTTGGCAACAGCTGCATCTTCTTGCAGTTGTGCGATGCGCTTGCGCTGCCCGATGATGATTTGCTTGTTCATCTCGGCAACCGCGATGACCGTATTGGCAACCGCCTGTCCACTGCTGGCAACCATCTCGGCAACCAACGCGGCATCCGTGGCTTGCCGGATCACGTCATTGAGGTCTTTCGTCCACGCATGCTTTTTGGCGCGCTTGTCGATAGCCTGGTGAGTGCATCCATGCTTCTCGGCCAGCTCCCTAAGCGTGAATTTGCCGGTGCGGTAATCCCGCTCAACAGCTTCCCAGTCGATTCGTGCTTGTTTGGTTGCTGATGCCGCACTCCTGCGCGGTCTTTGTTCCATGGAAGAAACCCCGTGAATTGACTATCTGCCAATTGCAACGGGGATTCCCTCGGAGTCAACGCAAGGTCACTCCACCCAGTATTTCGGCTGCTGCAGGCTCCCGCAGCTCTTGATCTTGCCCAGCTGGTGCAGGCGCTCGATGTGCCGGCGCGCTTTTGTCTTGCTGCTGCGACACGCGGCCACGGTGCGGGGGTCACGCTCGATGTCCCGGGCGGGTGCCGGGCCGATGGCGATGATGACCTGGCGGATGGTTTCAATGGCGCCCTGCAGGCCTGGGGTGGTCAAGATAGCGTCTCCTTGAGATTGGTGAGGTACTGGGGGTTGCAGCGCCCCTGGCGCGTCATCTCCAGGCTCTTGACCTGGGTGCAGTCCGCGCACATGGGGAAATCGAAATTGAAGCTGGCCGCGCCATCCGGGGCGATGCGGATCACGATCGGTTCGTTGCGCTGGTTCTGTGCAGCTGCTGCGCTTTGCAGGTATTGCATCCAGCCGCTGCGGTTGAAAAAGCACGGCGGTGGTGGCGGGGCCAGGTCATCTACTGCGTCCTTGAGGTTGATGCGGCACTTTGTCACTGGTAAGCCCTTTTCACGGTTTCGTTGATTGCCTGAATCTCACTGATGCGGCGCAGCTTCCAGCGCAGCCGGGTGCCATGCCAGCCATCAGGCCCACGGTGACAAGCGGGGCACAACGGCATGGATGCAAACCACAATCCCTGCTCTGGTTCGTGCACCTCACTGGGGCCTGGTTCGTCGCACACCACGCATGGCAGGGCGGCCAGTCGCTCGATGTGGCGGCGCTCTGCGACGGTAGGGGCTGGTTTGTGCTTGCTACGCATAGATCTCCCCCGTATCTGGGTCCACCTGCATCCCCTCCCACTGCTGAAAGCTCGCGGGAAACGTCACCCCCAGCTCAGTCGCGGCAAATGCGCTAACGCGGTCGATCAACTGGCTGTAGCCCTTCACGCCCAGGTCTTCGGTGCTCACGCGCACGCGGCGGCGGGTCTTTTTCCCCGTCATGGGGTTCTTTGTCGTTACGGTCTTGAAGCCCAGGTACTCGGCGCGGAAATACTCTTTCCACACGGCCAGCGGGTGCTGCTGCCCGTTGGGTCGAGCCTGCTGCGCAATGCTCTTGAGCACCACGCCGTGGTAGTACGCCCTTTGCCGGTCGGTCTTGGCGTCCTCGTGCAATCGCACCTCGACGTGCAGGCGGTGGCCAGCCGCCCACATGCTCTTGCACCAGGGCGCGACAACCGTCTTGAAGTGGTGGTCAGCCTGAACGGGCTCGTGCCAGGTGGCTTGAAGGGCAAGCGCAGTCATGCCGCCCTCCGGTACGGAAACGCCACCATGGCCGCATCGCGCTCATGCTCATTGCAGCGCTTGTCCCAGCCGGTCAACTCCGCGAAGCGTCCAGCGTCCACTTTGGCGCCCTTGCCCTTGGGGTTCACGCCATGCGCAGGGATGTCCAGCCGCGCGCACACCGCGCAGATCAGGCGGCACCACGCATCGACCTCGCCCACGTTGCGGGCCATCTTCAAGGCGGCCGGGCGGCTCTTGATAGTGGTCCAGGTGTACGACAGCAAGCGAGAGTCCTCGAAAATCACGCGCTTTGGGCGCGCGGCCTCGATACTCTCAGCGATCTCCACGGGCTCGATGGTGGCCAGGTGCACCAGCCTGCCGCCGATGTACGTCGCCACGCCAGTGTTGGCGCCGGGGTCAATGCCAAGGATCAGGCTCACTGCTGGCCCTCCAAGTGCTCTATCAGCTTGTCCAAGTAGTGCCGGGCCTTCTTCACGTCCTCAATGCCGTTCTTGTCCGGGTAGCGGGCCAGGTACTTCAGCGCGCAGCCACGCAAATAGCCCTCGAACTGCGGGGGCGACAGCCAGCTCTCCATCGCATCCCACGGCTGGATGGCCTTGGTGGCGTAGTGGTCCCCACCGATTTGCAAATTGCGTGCTGTCATCCCGTCACCTCTTTGTTGCTTTGGCTGCCGGCGCCAGCTGCCACGCCGGCAGCTTCGCCATCCGCCGTATGTCCGCCTCGGGCAGCCCCAGTGCCATCGCCTGCTTCAATGCCGTGCGGCACCTCGCCTGCGTGTTCGTTGTGCCCAGCCGCAAGGTGCGCTGCAGGTACTGGATGCGCCGGGCTGCGCAAAACAGGCAGCCGTCCGCAAACATGCGGTACTGGTGCGGCGCCTCGCGCGCCTCGTCGCAGCACTCGCACATTCATCGCGCCCCCCGGGCGAAGCGCCACCGGCCAGCGGCGTTCTTCTCCAAGGCCCCCTTGCGGCCCATCTCTGCAAGGTGCCAGTGGGCACCGTTGACGGTGAGGCCAAAGCGCTGCGCCACGATGGACACGGGGGGCGTCTGGTCGTTCTCCAGGAAAAACTCGCGCATGAACTCCAGGATTTCGCGCTGCGGCGGCGTCAGATCGGTCTGGCGCTTTCCAGCCGGTGGCATGTCGGGCCAGCGCGGTGTTTGCCGTGCAGCCTTGGGGCGGCTGCGCAGGCGCGCGGCAATGGCGTTGGCTTCGTGCATGAAATTCACGCGAGATCTCCCAGGATGCGCAGCGCGCGGCGGATCTGGCGCAGCGGCACGGGGCCGCCGTCGCGGGCTTCATCGAGCACGGAATGCGCCCAGGCTGCCGCACGGTCGCGGCTGTCACGCAATGTCAGTGCCATGCCATGCGCCCTTCCATGCCCAGTGCCTGGCGTGCAGACAGCAGCGTGTAGGGTCGGATCTTGTCGCCAGCCTCGCTGCGGGCCAGGATGCGGCGGGCCCAGTCCTTGCCATCGCCGCGCATGTCAAAGCTGACCTTCATCGGCGCAGCTGGGGCTGGAGCGGGCAGGCGCGGCAATCCAGCTTCCTCGGCGTAGGTCTTGCGCGGCATCAGCGCGACACACAGCGACTCGAACTGCGGCAGGTTTGGCGGGAACTCGGGGTGCTGCGTTGACAGGCGATCAGCAGCAGCCTCCACCACGGAATCACCGAAGCGCGACAGCTTCGCATCCCACACCTTCATCGCAGCGCGTATGCCCTTATCACGGCCCGCGGCGTCCTTTTCCCCTGTTGCGAACTTCGATAGAAAAAGCGTGCCGTAGGAGCCGTGCAGCAGCATGAACAGCTTGCGCACGACAGCGCTGACCTGCAGCGGATCGGCGCTTGATTCAGCGCTGGGCGCCGGGCGATTCATGGCAGATTCAGCCAAGGTTGCAACGTCATGCAGCATCCCAAACTCCCTCGTAGATCGTGGCCGCAGCAGCGGCGTGTTTGTGTTGGTTTTTCGGTGCGTGCGCTGCCGGCAATGGGGCGGTTGCGGCATCCCTGCGGCGCCCCTCGGCAGTGGCCAAGGCATACGCAAACGGCTTGCTGTTGGCCACAGCGTCGGTTGTGGCCGCGACCAGTTCAGCGACCGTGATGCCTGCGTCCAGCAGGGCTTTCAACTTCGGGCTTGCCGGGTTCACAGCGTGCATCCCGGCTTGTCTCATCGCAATGCAGGCCTCGGCTTCGCGTGTGCGCGCCACACCCTCGTTAGAGGGTGTTTCTGAACGTAGTGAAGAAGGTGATGGTGTAGGGCAATCCTCGTGCAATGCTTGAGGAATGCTCGGAGCATTGCTTGGGGTGTCTTTTGATGGATGCTTCCAGCGTGCTTGAGCTGCCTTTTTGGCTTTGCTTGAGGACTTCTCAGAACGCTCCTTTGCACCTGCCAACTCTTGCTCGACCCGCTTGTGGAACCACACCCCATCAGCCACGGTGAAGAACTTGGCCATGCGTGGGCGCAGCTGGGCCCACTCTTTGGGCGTGGCCTTGACGATGGCTGCAAGTTCTTCATCGTCATCCGCCAAGGCCCCCCCCTCACGCCAGTACGCCATCAGCAGCAGCAGGTATCCGCCGTGCTGGTCACGGGTAAGTCGTTGGGTATCCGCCAGGTATGCACCGATCCACAGTGGCATCCAAGCATCCGTTTTCTTGTCCACAGTCATGTGCCCACCCATCCCGGCGCCAGCGTGCCGTTGCCTGTCGCATACCGCCACCGCAAGCCCTTGTGCCGCTTTTGCAGGCGGCCGGTGATCGCATGGGAGATCGAGGCTGGCTGATAACCATGCGCGCGGGCGGCTTCTGCGGAAAAAAAGCGCACAACCACATTGCCACATTCATCCAAGCCCTCAATGGGCTTGTTGTTCGGGTTTTGTTCGCCGGAAAGCTGCACAGCGTGCTTTCTTTCCAGAATATGGAAGCTATGCTTTTTGTTCTCGGATGAAGTCACCCACTCAAGGTTGGCGAGCGTGTTGTTCGAGGGGTCGCCATCAATGTGATTGACCTCCAAGCCATCGCCACGCTGGCCGGTTGTGCTCTGCAAAAGAAGTCGATGCACAAACCTGCTGTAGCGTTTGCGGTCGTGCCAGAGCTGCACATAGACATACCCCCGATCAGTCTTCTGCGGGGCCAGCGCATTCCCGGTGTGGACGTTGAAAACTTCCCCGCCGTCCCTTACGCGGTACTTCCCCCCGAATCCTTCAATAGGAAAATCGAGATCGTGCTGTGCGGCGGCTGTCATTTCGTCACCGCCTTCTTGTTGCCCAGGGCGCACGGCGCCAGACTCACTGTTGGACGGCCCAAGCGGTCCAGCGCCTGGTGCACGTTGCCCTCTTTGGGCGCGGCGCTGCCGTTCGTCTTGCGCGGCGGAATGGCGGGGATGTCGAGATCTGGGCCGCGCGGGCGCACCGTGAGGAACGGGCTCAGGCAGGATGTGTTACCCATGGCTCGCACCTCCGAATTTCAGGTCCTGGAAAGGGCCTGTCAAAGCAGAGAGGGCGGAAATAGCATTGGCTTCATGCAACGCCTGTTCCGCTTTGATCATCGAGTAAGTCTTGCCGTACACCTTCGCGTACGAACAGTCACGCAAGAAACCGGATACGTCCTGGTTTCCCATGCGCAGCAGGCGGCGCAAAAGCCTGCCCGTTTCGCTGTCAACCCAGGTTTTGAGCTGATCGTCCATGACGCCATTGGGGCCGAGGGGACGCCCGCGCGAGAACATTGGCACATCGCGCGCATCGGTCTGCTGCTGGACGTGGGACAAGATTCGGTCGATCTGCTCGTTGTCGAACTTCGCCAGCACGCCCAGAATCTGGGTAGCGGCCGCGCGTTCTGTGTCATCAAGTTGGCTGTGGCTCATGTGCGCCTTTCTGTGTCAAAGCCCAAGTCCGATGAACGTGGAGACGTTGCGCGACCTGAGAAAAAGGAATCGGGGAATGCGCGCCGGGTCATGGCCCGGCGTGTTGCAGCGCTGCGGGAGCGCCTGCGCAAGCTGAGGGGCGGCAGTGCCGCAGACTGAATCGGGTGGCCGGGGTTGCTTTGCCACAATGGGAGTTCCTCAACACCCAAGCAAAGGCCCCGGCCATGAACATCACTTCAGAGCAACTGTTCGCCACGATCACGCCCCTGGTGGTCGCTCTTCACGAGAAGGGCGTTCTGGACATTGCGGAGGTTCCTCACTACTACGAGGACGCAGTTGTGCGCCGCAAGGACACAGGGGCAACGGACGACGAGGTGGCGTTTCAACGGGAGCTGGTGGTTGGCTTCCAGCGCCTGGCGAAGATGGTGAAGCAGGCAGACAAAAACCGGCCGACCTGACCAGCGCGTCAGCCACGGCGCTGATTTCTGGATCTGAACGCTCAACCATGTGTGACCTCCTGCGCTGCGGCTACTGGGGTCGGCTCAAGGTCGGGCCAGATCAGATGAAAGTCATCCGGGCGCAGGTCACGGCGGGTGACTGCGCCATTCGTGGCGCGTTCGATGGCCAGGCAGTGCGCGGCAGGTACTCGCCGGTTTTCGTCTTTCCATTGGCTGACGGCGCCCTTGCTTACGCCAAGCACCGCCGCCAGGGCGGTTTGTGAGCCGATGATGTCGGCGGCTTTGTCAATCGGGTGCATCGGTGATCCTGTACAGAATTTCGATACAAGTATAGAACTTCTGCACGGCCATGGTCGAGCAATTCAACACCCGGATTGTTTAGATGTTCTTTACATTTCCGCCATGACGACGAATGAATGGGTCCGACAGGCCCGTAAGCACGCCCACATGACGCAGGACGGGCTTGCCGAAAAAATGGAAATGTCCAAGGGCAATGTGTCTGGCTGGGAGAACGGCCGGCACAAGCCCAGCTTTGAGCAGATGAAGCGGATATCAGCTCTGACGGGGTTTCCGCTGCCAATTGATGGCGTGGCAAACACCGAGCCCGCGCCTATCGGGGGCCGCAGCATTCCCGTCATCAGCGCCATCCAGGCGGGCATGTGGTGCGAGATCGTTGACCAGTTCCAGCCAGGCGATGCCGACGAGTACCTGATGACCGACCTGGAGCTGTCGGCCCACGCCTTCGCGCTGACCATTCGCGGCGATTCCATGCTGCCGGAGTTCAACCCCGGGGATCGGGTCATCATCGACCCGGACGTTGCCCCGCACCCAGGCGATTTCGTGGCAGCCAAGAATGGCGAGCAGGAAGCGACATTCAAGAAATACCGCCCGCGCGGCATGGACGCCAGCGGGAACATGGTGTTCGAGCTGGTCCCGCTGAACGACGACTACCCCACCCTGCGGTCAGACATTGAGCCCATCCGGATCGTGGGGACGATGGTTGAGCACCGCAAGTACCGGCGCGCACGATGACCGGTAAGGTCGATAATGCGGGCATGACAACCGCTGCGCACTTCTCCATCAAATACGACGGCCCGGCCCTTGCCAGCCATCAAATGGACGTGCGCGAGCTGGCTCCTGCACTCATGGCCTTGGCCGGGATGATCGAGGATGCAAATAACGCCGTGTTCCCGGGCGCCGAAGATGTGCGGGTACAGGTCAAGGGCACTTTCAAAAGCGGATCATTTGGAATTGACTTGATAGCCGTGCAGAGCATGGCCAAGCAGCTCGTGTCGCTGTTTTCGGGAAGCGAAGCCACTGCAGCCGCCAACCTGTTTGCCATTCTGGGCGGACTGGGCATGGCAACGGGCGCGGTGGGTGGCGGGCTGATTGGTCTGGTCCGCTGGCTTAACGGGCGCCGGCCTACCGCCATCCGCACCGAATCCGACCGCGTGATTTTTGAGGTCGAAACCACTGAGGTTCTGGAGAGCTACACAGTAGACCTGGTTGCCGCCAAACTCTACCAAGAGCGCACCGTGCGCCAGTCGCTCGCAAAGGTCATCAAGCCACTGGAGCGCGAGGGTGTGGACTACTTTGCCGTGATTGACGCTAGCGAAACTTTGGTCACGGTGATTACCAGCGCCGAAGTAGGCGCCTTCACATCCGCAGCCGAACAACCCGATGTCGTATCCGACACCACCACAGAGCGTGTGCTGCTGCAGATCGAGTCTGCCGTGTTCCGAGACGGCAACAAGTGGCGCCTGAGCGACGGCGGGCAAGCCTTCCATGCCGAGATTGCAGATGCCGCATTTCTGCAGCGCGTCAACGCGGGCGACGTTCGTTTCGGAAAAGGCGACATGCTGGTGGCCGACATTCGCCAAGTGCAAACCGTCACCGACAACGGGCTGAAAGCAGACCGCTACGTGGTCAAGGTGCATGAGCACAGGGCGCCATTGCAACCACAGCTGCTGTAACACCAGCGCTCCACACAAACCGCCCAATGAGGCGGTTTTTTTTCGCCCGGCGGTTGCTGGGCTTGGTGAATTTTACGGCGCTGTTCAGAATTTCCACACAACACGTTCAGAAACGCTTGACACCATGTATAGAGCTTCTATACTTCACCCATCGCAGCAGTGAACACAGCGCGAGTGGGCCCCAAGTGATCGAGCAGGCGCCCCAGCTCTTCCAACAATTTAACCGCCGATGTTGCTGGCCCTACCTGTGGGGCCTTCGTCCGGCACATGAGCACCTTTGGGCATGGCCGAAGCTCTGCACGGAATTCCATCCGGTCCCAGTCCGCCGAAGCGCGGTACACGGGCTAACAAGGTGAGGTGTAGACGACCAAAAACAGAAACGTTTACGCTGGTTGGAATGCCGGCCCGCCCTTGGCAACAGGGGCAAAACCAGAGCCTTGCGGGTCAGGGTTTTGGTTTCAACCAAGGAGAGAAAGCATGAGTATTGACAACCTGACTTTTGGCGAACTGAAACAAATCGCGGCCATGTTCGCAGGCCAGCAAGCAACAGCCAAACCGGCTAACCCGGTAGTGGGCGAATACTGCATCGCACGTTGCTACTCGGCAGGCGTACATGCTGGCGAAGTGGTGAGTGTGGATGGTGAAAACGTCATCCTGAAAGACTCGCGCCGGTTGTGGTCGTGGAAGGCCCAAGACGGCATCGCGCTGTCTGGTGTGGCGCAGCACGGCGTCAAGTCCAGCGAGTGCAAGATTGATGTAGTCAACCCGATGATCTATCTGACTGGTGTTTGCGAGCTGATTCCATGCACCAAGAAAGCCAAGGAGAGCATCAATGCCTAGCAAGGTTTTTTACTCCGGCGTCGGCTCCGGCGACGGCTACGGCGACGGCTACGGCGACGGCTCCGGCTCCGGCTCCGGCTACGGATCCGGCTCCGGCTACGGATCCGGCTCCGGATCCGGCTCCGGCGACGGCTACGGCGACGGCTCCGGCTCCGGCTCCGGCTACGGATCCGGCTCCGGCTACGGATCCGGCTCCGGATCCGGCTCCGGATCCGGCTCCGGCTCCGGCTCCGGATCCGGCTACGGCTCCGGCTAAACGCAGTTGTCAACGATTGCTTGACAGCTCACAGCCCTGCTGACGCGGGGCAAAACATCAACCAAGGAAAACGCAATGTTCGGAATGCTTGAATCGCTGGCAAAAGCTGCCGCGTCTGTCGTAACTGTGCCTGTCGCTGTAGTGGCAGACGTGGTGACGCTTGGAGGCTCGTTGACAGACAAAGACAAGCCGTACACCGCTGAGGCAGTAGGCGATCTTGTTGACAACCTCAAGGACGCGACAAAGCCTGATCGGCGATAGGCAACCGTCCCGGCCAGAGCCGGGGCCATCACATCAGGGGCGGCGTGGAAGGACACGCAGGGTAGGTAGTCGCGAGCCCGCACCGATCCCGTGTAGCTGGCGAATGGGTGCAGCAGGTATCAATCCCTGCCCCCTGATGTGATGGATTTCAAGTGGGTTCAGTCTCGGCCATCAAGAGCGGATTGGGGTATCCCGGTCGTGTGCGCAGCGGGTGAAAACCCCGCACCAATCTCCCCCCTCCCCTGCCACGCGCAGGGTTCCCCGCTTCGGCGGGTTTTTTTATTCCCGGCCATGCCAGCAGACGCAACCATCCCCCAGGCGCCCACGGCCGTGCACGGCAGCGGCAGCCAGCCCTACCCGTGCCACGCGGCGCCCGAACCGCCCAACGGCCCGGGTTTTATCCAGTATGGCTACTGCCGCACCAGCCTGGACCACCAGCCCCCGGGCGCCAGGCACGGCAGCACAGACCCGCGCTGCCCGCGCGACTGCCAGCACAAGGCCCCGCAGCAGGTGGCGGTCATGTTCACCAAGACGTTCGGCTGGAACGGGGCCAGGGCAGCTGCAAAGCAGTCCAAGGCCCACCGAGACAACAACCGCAAGTAGATCAATCAGCCCGCACACCGCGGGCTTTTTTACGCCCACATCAAGGAGAAGCCCCATGGATGCCGCCCACCCGTTGATGCAGCAAGCGCTGCAACCCTTCCGCCCACTCACCCAGGCCGAACGCGAAGCCATCGCAGCAGTGCAGGCCCGCCAGCACGCCGAGGACCAACGCCGCCAGCACCGCGCGCTGCAGGACCAGCAGCAGTATCTGGGCAGCATGGGAGCGCTGTCGTGAACGGCGAAGTGAAAGGTGGCGGGCCAGCGTTTCCCATCTATGACCACCACGCAGACGGGCAGCAGTTCCTGGCAGAAACCGGCATGACCCTGCGCCAGTACGCAGCCATCAAGTTGCGCGTCCCCGACAGCGGCACCGACTGGCTGGACAAGATGATTGTGAAGGCCAAGCGCGACGAGATTGCAGCCATGGCAATGCAAGCCTATTTCACTGATCCGAATGTTGGATTTGGCTCCGACGTGATCGATGCTGGAACGCAAAGCGCTTGCCGAATTTCCGCAGCCTTGCTCAAGGCAAGGGGGTACGCATGACGCCCCCCGTCGAAAACATCAAGTTTTGGGCAGGCGCTGGCGTCCTTGCTCTTGTCATGAGCAGCAGCCACTTGCTTGACGGCCCCAGCGACATGGAGGCCGAAGCAGCCACGGCAGCAAGCCTGCGCGATGCCCTGGCACAGGCGCAGCGCGAGCGGCCTGACCTGTGGACCGCAGAGCAGAAAGCGCGGGCAGACGTTGCGGCGCGGATTGCAGCGAGACGGCAATGAAGCCCGCCACCCACTGCCCCACCGGCAAAGCAGTCATCACCAGCTTTGAGCTGGCCGAAAAAGCGCGCAAGCGCTCAAACAAGAAGCACGGCAAGCCCATGAGCAAGTACCGCCGCGCAATCTGCGGCGCGCTGCACCTGGGCGCGCCGAGCCGGGCGAAGAAGCCGCTCAAGACGATCAACAACAACCACGAATTGAGGTTTTCATGAATGCACTGACACAGACCGAGAACAACGCAGTCGCCCCACGCGGCATGGGCTTTGACCTGAGCCCGCAGACCTTTGAGCAGGCGATGAAGTTCAGCCAGATGCTTGCCGACTCCGAGCTTGTGCCCAAGGATTTCCGGGGCAAGCCCGGCAACTGCCTTATCGCCATGCAATGGGGTTCCGAGCTGGGTTTGAAGCCGCTGCAGGCCCTGTCCAACATCGCAGTGGTCAACGGGCGTGCCGCACTGTGGGGTGATGCTGTGATTGCCCTGGTGCGCAGCAGCCCGCTGTGCGAATACGTGCAGGAAACGGACGACGGCCACACGGCCACCTGCCGCGCCAAGCGCCGGGGCGAGCCCGAGCAGGTGGTGACGTTCAGCATGGACGACGCCAAGCAGGCCGGGCTGGCGGGCAAGCAGGGCCCGTGGACGCAGTACCCCAAGCGAATGCGCCAGATGCGCGCCCGGGCCTTCGCCCTGCGCGACGTGTTCCCGGACGTGCTGCGCGGTATGCCGGTGGCCGAGGAAGTGCAGGACATGCCCACCGAGCGCCACATGGGCGAGGTGGAGCAGGTGCAGCGTGCAGCGCCCACCACACCCCAGCCCGCCTACACCCCCGAGCAGTTCGCCCAGCTGCTGCCCAGCTGGCGCAACGCCATCGCCCTGGGCAAGACCACGGCAGACAGCGTGATCGGGAAGATCAAGACCAAGGGCACGCTGACCGCAGAGCAAGAGGCCGCGATTCGCGCACCCATCGAGCAGCCCGCCGCGCAGGCAGAGCCTGTCACCGATGTGCAGCCCAAGGGCGAGCCCGAGAAGCAGGCCATCACGGAAAAGTCCGTGGGCGACAAGCTGCACGCAGCTATCACGCTGGACGCGCTCTATGAAGCGGCCGACCTGATCGGAGAGGTGGCCGCCCCAGAGGCTCGCACCCGCCTGACCCAGTATTTTGAAGAACGCCAATTTGCGCTGGAAAGCGCCTGAGAGGAACACCATGTACCAGCCACTTGAAAACGCCCCCCAAGGCTCTCCAGCCTGGCACGCAGTCCGGGCAAAGCACTTTTGCGCAAGCGAAGCCGCCGCAGCCCTGGGCCTGTCCAAGTACACGACCCGCGACGAACTGCTGCGCCAGAAAGCAACCGGCATCACCGAGGAAGTCGGCGCAGCGAAGCAGCGCATCTTTGACGCTGGCCACGACGCCGAGGCGCTGGCCCGCCCGATTGCCGTGGGCATCGCGGGCACCGAGCTGTTCCCCGTTGTGGGCACGCGCGAAGTTGATGGCATGGCGCTGCTGGCCAGCTTCGACGGCATCGACATCCTGGACGAGTTGATCTG
>Ga0181554_1002646_pt1 | contig 15696 bp, 17 predicted proteins | sample 011ome_16_FD_145602 | JGI IMG/M metagenome (GOLD analysis project Ga0181554, IMG submission 145602) | Coastal salt marsh microbial communities from the Groves Creek Marsh, Skidaway Island, Georgia - 011503CT metaG (spades assembly) | ecosystem: Environmental > Aquatic > Marine > Intertidal zone... | reverse complement strand
GTTTACCGCGCGAACGCGGTCGTATGGGGACCAGTGTGACATAGAACGCACCTAGGGCCCGGTACGCGCGCTTGACGTCCGCCTCGGACGCGCGCTCGCGCGCGCGCACGTCCAAAATTTTGTAATAATCCGGCGGCGCCTGCGTCGCCGCCGCCGCCTTCGCGTCCCTCAACCGCGTCTGCGCGAGCGCCGCGGACGCGGCGTCGACGCCCACGATGGCGCGCGCGACGTCGACGCGACCCCGCGCGTCGGCGGCGGCGTCGGGCCCGTACGCAGCGTACCCCACCGCGGCGCCTCGTCCTCTTCCCGCCGCGTTCTTCGCGCGCGCGTGAGGGTCGGTCTATACAAGCGAAAGTCGGGGTGGAGTTGAAAGGCGTCAGTTGGAGTTGAAAGGCGCCGAGGGCGGGTATTGAACGCGAGGGGTGGGCGGAGAGACACGACGGCAAAAGTCCTTAAGGATCGGCGTTCACCACGCCATTGGGGTCGTATGGGGACCAGTGTGAAGAACGCACCTGAATTCCCTCGAGCGTCCCCTCGACGTACGCCCTCGAGGTCGTCAACGCCACGAGCGACTCGAGGTCCCTCACCGCGTGTGCCGCGTCGCGAATCTCCAGCGAGACTTGCGCGCGGCGAGAGAGGCTCTTGCCGTGCGCCGGGTTGCACGCGAGCGCGCGCCCGCAGTCGGCGAGCGCGTCGAGCATCCTCCCGGCGGCGTGCGACGCCGCCGCGCGGTTGCACAAGCACGCGGCTGTCGTGATGTGATTGTGATTGTGATTGGTGGGTGAGGTGGCGGGAAGTGATGCGATTGGTTCGCGTGTTGACGACGTGGACGTTTCGATGGACGAGAGAGCGCGACGGAGAGGGCGGGCGGGCGCGGGAAGAGAGAAGTACTGTAAGTCCCCCGAGAGACGACGACGCGCGATGAGCGACGCGCGGAGACGGGGTCGCGCGGAGAGCGGTCTTGTCTGGTCTAGTCCGCGCGCACCGTCGAACCCAGCGCTCAGGGCGCGACCCCCAGCCGAGGCCGACGCCGACGCCGACGCCGATGCGTTCAGTGCCTCGGTGTACGCCTCGTGCGCGGCGTCGTGCGCGGCCGCTTTGAACCGCTCGTTTCCTCGCGCGCGTGCGTCAACTTGCGCCGTCACCGCCGCCGCGAGCGCGTGAAAGTCTTCGCGTTCGGCGATCGTCCCTGCGTACGACGCGACGCGACGGCGCGCGAAGAGAGCGATCGCGTTTATTCATCGGATGGTCAGTCGAACGCGCGCGCGATCACGCGTCCGTCGAAAACGAGGGGACGTCCGTTGAAACCGTCCGTTGAAACCGGGGAGACGGACGGGCGATGAAAAACGAAACGAAACGAAACGAAACGAAACGAAACGAAACGAAACGAAACGAAACGAAACGAAACGTTCGCGGAGGCGGAGAACAGAACAGCGCGCACCCGAGTCGTCGCCGCGCGCCGCGTCGCGCGCGAGATCCGCCGCGATCTCCGCCTTCGTCTTGCCGCCGAATCGCGCGAACACGGCTCGGTGCCGGTCCGTGACGCGGCCCGTCGCGTATTCCGCGAGCGGCGGGATGACGACGCGCCACCACGCGAGGACGTCGCCGTCGCCGTCGCCGTCGGGGACGCGAACCATCGTCGCCGCATCGTCGCCGCCGTCGCCGTCGCCGTCGCGTCGCTCGATGTCTTCTCGGTCGCCGCCCAGGCCCTCGAACGATGCGACGCGCGCCGCCGCCGCGAGGTCCCCCAAGATGAACAGCGCGCGAGCTCTCGTCTCCGCGACGTGCGACGCGTGCGGCGCGAGCGCCGCGAGCGGCGTCGCGATGGCGATCGCGCGGCGCGCGGCGTCCGCGTCGGCGTCGGCGTCCGCGTCCGCCGCCGCCGCGTCGGCGTGACCCGCGACGGTTCGCATCGCCGCGGCGACGCCCCGCGCGGCGGCGTCGAGGAACCCGCTGCGAAGCGACGGCAGCGTGACGGTTCGCATCGTGCGCGTCAACGCGGCGGCGCGCAAAGCCTCGGCGGCGAGTTTTCTCGCCTCGGACTCGCCCCCGGTCGCGTCGCGCGGCGCGCACGCGTCGAACGTCCGCGCTGCCTCGCGGAACGCGCCGAGCTTCATGAGGCACGTCCCCGCGCGGAGACGCGCGCGGTCGAACGACGGGTCCGCGGAGAGCGCGTTGAGGCAGTCCTCCAGCGCGAGTCTGACGTCGTTCGCCGCGCGAATCGCCGACGCCGCCGACGCCGACGCCGCGCCGACGACGCACGACGCGCGCATCAACCGCGCCGCCGCGCGGTTCGCGTAGCACACCGCCGCGTCCCTGTAGTCGACGAACCGACGCGCGCCGTCGCCGTGCGCGCGCGCGCGAGAGCACCGAACCTCCACCACGCCGCGCTCGCGCGACATCATCTCGAGCGCGGCGTCGTAGCACGCCGCCGCGGCGTCGTACTCGCCCGCTCGGAACGCCACGTTCCCGCGCTCTTTCGCGTCGATCGCGGACGCGCCGGGGGCGCGCGACGCGGCGTGGTGCGCAGCCGCGCGGTGCGCGGCGGCGGCGGATTCTTTATCGAATTCTCTCTCCGCGACGACGTCTTTTCCCGCCCCCGCCGCGCGCGCGCCGCCGCCGTCGTCGTCGTCGAGGTTCATCCTCGCCGCGCGCTCTCGGAGGACGTCCACGTCGAGCGCGTCCGGGGCGCGCGGGAACGTGGACGCGCCCTTTGTCGGGCGCGCCGCGCGCTTGATCGGCCCGCGCGTCGGCGACTGCGTCTGCGTGTGCGTCTGCGTTTGCGTTCGCGGCGACGGCGACGACGGCGACGAAAACGTGACGCGCGCGAACGCGTCGCTCGACGGAGACCTCGCCGCCGCCGCCGCCGCCGCCGCCGCGGCCGCCGCAGCAGCGGCCGCGGATCGAATATCGTGGTTGTTATGTCTCGCTCGAGACGCCCCGCCCCCGCTCTTCCCGAACGGCGACTTCCCCGCGGCGCGACCCAGGGTAAACGTCGGGCTCGCGCCGTCGAACGAAAACCCGCCGCCTGATCCGCCGCCGGGGCTTCCTCCCGTCGCCGCCGGGGAGCTTCCGGGCGGCGTGATCGCCGCCCCGAATCGATCGAACGCGTATCTGTTCGAAGGAAACGCCGGAGCGGGCGCCGGCTGCGGCGGTTGAGGCGGTCGCGGCGGCGGTTGAGGCGGCGGCGAAAACTCGAACGAGGGCGTCCGAGTCTCGAGCTTCTTCTTCGGCGACGCGAACGCCGCCGTCTTCTTCTTCGACCCTCCCGGGGTTTCCTTCCGCTTGTCCCTCCTCGCGGCGCTCGCGCTGCTCGAACTCCCGCCGCCGCCGCCACCGATGTTGAACGACAGACCGGCCATCATTTCCACCGGGGGTGTCCACGAGCGACTCGCGCTCGCGCTCGCGCTCGCGGCGGCGGCGGCGGCGGCGGCTCCGAACGGCGTGCTCGGAGAAAACGCCGTCGGCGGCGTCCCCGCGTCGTCGCGTCCGCCGCGTCTCTCGCCCCCCTCCGCGTCGCCGATGCCGTCGAACGCGCCCCCGAGGACGTTCGAGACGCGGGCGGGCGTCGACGCCGGCGCGGTCGCCGGCGGCGCCGCCGCCGTCGGGGGCGCCGGGTAAAACCGAAACGGCGGCGGCGACTCCGACGCGCTCGTCGTCGTCGTCGTCGTCGACTGGGTGGGTGAAGCGATCGGTCAGTCGAACGTCTTACCGGTCAAACGTTGAAAGGGAAGCGCGGGTGAAGAGTGACGACGGGAAAAGTCCTTAAGGAACGGCGTTCACATCGCGAACGGGGTCGTATGGGAAGCAGACTCACGTGTTGAAACTCTCCCCTTGACGACGTCGACGACGGTTTCGTTTTCGGTTTCGGTTTCGGTTTTCGCGCGCTGCTCCTCGTCGCGCGTCGCGCGCTGCCGGGCGTCCCGCGCGCGCCTCCGCGTGCCCCCCCGGAAGCGCCGAGCGTGAACGCGCCGAGCGACGGCGACGGCGACGACGACGACGGCTCCGGCTCTTCTTCGTCGCCATCCGCCCCGTCGCTTCCGGGACCCGGTCCCGGTCGGTCGCACTCCTCGAGGTCCATGGGAGAGAGCGAACGGTTCGAGTCGAACGGCGACGGCGGCGTCTCCTCGGGGGATGACGACGCGCGGACGTCGTCGTCGTCGTCGTCGTCGTCCTGGCCGCCGCCGCCGCGGAATCGGAATCGAAATCGGAATCCGCGCGCGGCGCTCGCCGCGCCTTCTCCCGGGCTGCTTCCCGCCGCGTCGACCGACGCGCGAGGCGTCGCCGTCGCCGCCGCGTCGACCGACGCGCGAGGCGTCGCCGTCGCCGCCGCGTCGACCGACGCGCGCTCCGCGTCGGGTCGCGCGCGTCTGGACGGCGAGCGACGCGCGAGCGACGTCGGATCTAAAAAGTCTGGAGGGAGACCCGCCGCCGACGCGGACGCGTCCGTCGCCTCATCGCGCGTCGTCGTCTCCTCCGCGACGTCCGCGTCCGCGTCCGAGTCCGAGTCCGAGTACGCCACGAGTCGCTGACGCGCGATGTTCTCCACGTGCCCCGCGGCGCGCGCGCGCGTCTGAACGACCATCGCTCGCGGACTCGAGCGCCCCCTCCCCCGCGCCTCTCTCTCTCTCTCGCGATCTCGCGCGCGTCGACCCGACCGCGGCCGCCGCGCGAGCGCGTCCCGCCGCGAAGCGTCCGCGCGCGTCCGCCGCGGTCCTCGCTCGGTCGACCGCCGCCGCGCGCGCGACCTTCGCGACCTGACCGTCGGCGCAGACGCGGCGGCGTCTTCGAATAACAACAGTGCTCCCGATACCCGACCTGTTCGTACTTTCGTAGTGAGTACATTTTAGCTGTTCGCGGGTCGCCCTTCCGGAAAGTGGGATGTGGACGATTTGTCCACATCCGCCAGTTTCAAATTAATCGGGTAAAAAAAAACTTTGAAACCGCGTCCTCCCGGTGGGGAAATTTTCATCGCATTTTCATCGGTGATTATTTTTCATCGAGGCTCACCGGAGATTCACGATCAAGGGGCGAAAATTTTGAAAGGCAAATCGGCCCACGCGCGCGCCTTTAAACGTGCCCGTGAGGGCGACCCGCGAACAGCATACACTACTGTAGGTACTGTACCTTCGTACACGTACTGTACTTTCGAAAGTAAAGTACTTTCGTACTTTCGTACGAAAGTACTTCCGGAAGTACCTTCAAGGTAAGTTACTAAGGGCGTTTTTTTTGTCAGTTACCTTACGTACCTTCGAAGGTATTTGATTAAACTTCAACGTCATCAACAACATCAACGTACAGTAAGATTACACGTGTACGTTGACCTCCTCGTTCTCGTCGCTTCTCACACGCCAAGCCCGGCGGTGGCGTCGACGAGGTCTTTCAAGTTGACCCCCGCGCCCTCCATCGTGTCCCACTCGAACCTGGGGAACAAATCCTCGATCGCGAGCGAGCCGCGACGTGTGCGGAGATGTATCGCCGCTTTCGCGAGCGCCGCGTTCGCGAACCGCAAACCCGGCTCTTTCTTCGTGTGCCCCGCGCGCACTTGCCTTCTGACGCGCATCCACTGCTCCGCGGCTTTCGACGGCGCCGTCGCCGGTTTTGGCGCCTTCGCCGCGCTCGGCTTTGGCGTGAAATACGAGACGACGCACGTGACGTCGTCCGCTCGCGTGTCCTCCTCGCTCCAGCACGCGTACGCGGCGCGCGTGATCTCCTCGCACGCCCCCAGCGCGTCGCCCTCGTATCTCTCGCATATCGCGATCACATCTTTGTTTTCTAAAAACTCAAAGACGCCGTCCGACGCGATCACGAGGCACCGGCTCGCGTCGTCCAAGCGATACGACAGCGTCTCCGGCTTGGCGCTGACGCCGAGGCTCTTGCCTATCGTGTCCCCTAAACTCCGCGTGAACGCGCACCCGGGGTAGTGCTTCTTGTTCTTGAACACCCGCGGCGGGTCGTCCGCGGCCTCAATCGTCTCCTCGCCGAAGTCTTCGCTAAACGGAACCTCGCCGAGGATCATCCCGAGCGTCGCGAACATGACGTCCTCGGTCGCTTCTTTCTTCATCCGCACGCGCTCGTCGTGCCGGAAGCACGTCTGGTCGTGCGTCACGGGCAGGACCTCCCACCTAGGACTGACGTCGTTCTCGTTCGTTGGCGACGACGCGCGCGATGATTGCTCATACGACGATGACAGCCTCGCCTCCTCGCCGCTCGCCGCGATTCCTAAGATCGCCCTCGAGTCCCCGACGTTCGCGACGTGCAACATGTCCCCGATCAAGTGCGCGACGACCGCGGTCGTTCCCGACGACTTCACGTCCTCCGCGAGCTCGCGCACGATGACGTCGTTCGTTCGTTCGAACGCGGTCGCGAACGCGGATGGCCCCGCGTCGTCGCCGTCGAGCGGCGACGCGGTCAGGGGCGTTCTATACAAGCGAATGTCGGAGTGGAGTTCAAAGGCGTCAGGTGGAGTTGAAAGGCGTCGCGGTCGGGGATTGAAAGCGAGGTCTAGGCGCAGAGACACGCCGGGAAAAGTCCTTAAGGATCGGCGTTCACCACGCGAACGCGGTCGTATGGGGACCAGTGTATAGAACGCACCTCAATGCGCGGTCGCCGAGATGGTTCTCGAAGGCGTCGTCCGCCCGCAGCTCCTTCAGCGTCCTCGGGAGCGTCGCCGCCGCGATCTGCGCCGCGTCCTCGCCGTGGACGCTGTGGCCGTCGAAGACCCCGAGCAAGCATTGGTTCGCGTCGCCCTCGAACGCGACGTCGAGGACGAAGGTGTCTTGGTTCACGTGCGCGCGCGATTTGTCCGGGTAGCAGCCCTCCTGGCACACCGCCGCGGCGACGACGCGATGGTGCGCGAGGTCCGCGGTCGCGATCGGCACGATCTCACGGCGGGTGCGGTCCATGAACAGCGTCGTGGGTTTCTCCCCGGGGGGTTCGCGCGTCGGCCACCATCGCGCGCCGTCGCGCGTCGCCACCATCGGATGCGGACACTCGCTCGGATGCGGACACCTCGTCTCTGCGGTGCAGGTATTTTTTGCCGCCGCTCGTGCTTGCTCAGCGACGACCGCCAGCGTGACATGCGGGCGTCCCGGGCGAGGGCGCGCGTCGCTCGCGCGTCGGCTCGTCGACGCGCGTCGGCTCGTCGACGCGCGTCGACCGCGGCGTCGCGCCCTCGCGCGGAAGAACGCGCGCGGCGGCGGTGTGCGACCGCGCCCTCGATGAGTTGTAGACACACGAAAAGACACGACACTCGAAAAGATGTAGACACTCGCGGTATTTGCAGTGCAGTGCAGGCGGCGAGCGCAAACCTGGCGCAAACGTTTGATTTCCAAAGAACCGTACTGTACTGTATGCGATCGTAGTCAGAGGGAATCTGCCTACTTCCGTATAGATACTTAAGTACTTTCGTACTTTCGTACCTTCGTACTTTCGAAAGTACGTTGAGTACTTTCGTACGAAGGTACTTTCGTACTTTCGTACGAAAGTACTTTCGTACTTTCGAAAGTACTTTCGTACTGTACTTCCAATGTGGCCTCGTACTTTCGTACGTGACACGTATCCTACCTTACGCTCGAATCCGTCATTCGTTCTACACAAAAGTTTTTCACCCATCGTCCGGTTTCAACGTTTGATCGCGTCCCGTTTCAACTGACCGGTGAACTATTTTTGTATCGAACGCACCTCAATCCGCCGCCACGTCGTCGCCCGCCGCGTCCGCGCGCGCTCCAGACCAGAGCGGCTCGTACAGACGAATCTCGCTCTTCTCCGCGAGCGCGAGCGCCCACTCTCGCCCGCGCGGCGCCCTCGCGCGCGCGTACACCGCGGTCGCGTCGTACCCGAGCTCGCCTCGGCTCACGACCGCCGCCTCGCCGTCGCCGCCGGCGCCGCCGCCGCCGGCTGTGATAGGCCGAGGGAAAACACGTGTCAGTCACGCGTGCATGTGATTGGTGTATATCATTCCCGATTGTCAAAAAGTGAGGTTCATATCATAGCGCGCGAGAGGAAAGAACGAACTCCTTAAGAAACGACGATCAACACGTGAACGGAGTCGTACGGGAAGCAGTCTCACCGCCGTCGCCGCCGCCCGGAGACGGCCGCCACCGGACGCACTTCACCACCCCGCGGTGACGCGCGTCGAACGTCCGCGCGAGCGCGAAGCCCGACGCTCTCGAGAGGTCCCAGAGACGCACGGTCGAGTCTTTCGAGCCGGTGACGACGCGAGCGATCGCGTCGCCGCCGGCGCGCGCCGCCGCGTGCGCGGAGAAGACGCCGACGCCGGCGCCGGCTTCGGACGTCTCCGCGACGTCGCGCGCCCTCGACGGATCGCCGGTGACGCGCCCGGCTTTCGAGACGTCCCACAGCGCGACGACGCCGTCCATTCCGCCGGACGTGAGCACCATCGGCGGAGCGGCGGGATCGTCGGTGTTCCGTCCGACGTCGAGGAACTGCGCGTGCGAGACCCACCCCCGGTGCGCGCGCCAGGACATCAACGGCGGCGTCGGCGCGTCGGGTGCGTTCTTCTACGCGAGCGAACGTCGGGGTGGAGTTGAAAGGCGTCAGTTGGCGTTGAAAGGCGCCGAGGCCGGGTATTGAAAGCGAGGGGTGGGCGGAGAGATGCGTCGGGAGATAAAGTCCTTAAGAAACGGCGTTCACCACGCGGACGGGGTCGTACGGGGACCAGTGTGAAGATAGAACGCGCCTCAGACGTCCGACATTCGTCCGATATTTCGTCGTCCAATGAACTTTCGTCTCTTCTTCTCTCGCCGCGAGAGAGGCCGAAGACGGCGACGACGCCGCCGTCGCCGCCGGCGACGAGCATAGGCGCCGCCTCGGACTCGAGCGCGTCGATCACGTAGAAACCCTTCTTGCACGCGGCGTCGCGGAACGACCGTCTCGTCTCGCGGAACCCGAGAAGCCGCCGCCCTTCAGAGGCTCCTCGTCGCGAGTCGTCGTCCGACAGTCGTCCGACCCAGTTGTCCGCCAGTTGTCCAACAGTTGTCCGACATTCGTCGAAGGTCGCCGTGGACGCCTGCATCGCGGAGTACCTGAACACGGAGCTGTCGTCGAAGGTCTCCGGGGAGGGCGAGCGCGAGCGCGGCGGCGACGCGCGCGCGGGCGCCGCGCGCGGCGGCGGAATAGGCGGCGGCCGCGCGCCCGCCGCGCGAATCGCGTCCGCGTGGACGTCGTCCACGAACGAGCCGAGATGCCGCGTCGCGCGCGAGGACCGTCGCGTCGGCGCGGTCGCCGCCGCGGCCGCTCTCGCGGCTTTCGCGCGTCGGCGCGCCTCGCGCGATCGTCGACGCGCGTCGTCGTCGTCGTCGTCGTCGTCGTCGCGTCGTCCTCGTCGTCCTCGTCGACCGCGTCCCGCGCCGCCGACGCCGCGCGCGACGGCGGCGTCGATGCCGAGCTCGCGCATGATCTCGCGGTTCCGCGCGATTCGCGCGTCGCGCTCGCGCTCGTACGCCGCCCCAGCGTCTTCGCCGTCGTCGTCGTCGCTCGCGTCGTCGCTCGCGTCCGCCGCGCCGGGTTCGCCGCTCGCGAGATCGCCTCCCCGCGCGCTTCCATCCCTCGCGCGCGCGTCGCCGCCGCCGCGAGGGGGGACGTTCTCGTCGTCGCCGCCGCCGCCGCGATCGACGACGACGCGCTTCTCCGTCGAGCGCCCCCACATCGACGCGAGGTCGAGCTGCGGCATCCGCGCGAACGCGGCGCGGCGCCGGTCTATCTGTCCGAGAAATTCGAATCGTCAGTCTATCAGTAGTAGTACCAGACACGTGTACATGTAGTGTACGTGTACTCGTACATGTACTGTACACGTACGAGTACAGTACATGTACAACTACTGTATCACGCTTCGTGCTGAAGGAACTTTCTGTTCGGTGCCGCGCGCAGTTTCCCGCGCGCGCGGAGCCATGGCGACGTCGTCCGCGCGCATCCTCGCCGCGCGCTCGGCGGACGACGACGCCCCGCCGCCGCCCCCCGCGCGATGGCTCGACGACGAGGAGTGCCGCAACGGAGGCGCGCCCCTGGTCATCGCGCTCTACGTGATCCTCGCGTACCTCGCTTGCGAGGTGAGAAAACTTCACCCACCCCGCAGGTTCAACAGTCGATCGCGTCCCCTTTCAACTGACCGACGAACGACTATCATCTCACACGGAATCGCCCTCCCGCGTCGATCATCAGTTTCTCGTGCTCCAGCGCGTCGACTGGAACGGCTCGGACGACGCCGGGCGCGGCGCGATCCCGGCGTGGGCGCGCGTCGTCGTCGCGACGCTCCCAGCGCTCGTCCTCGCAGGGCTGTGGCTCGTGCACTACTCGGACCCGGGGGTGATTCCGCCGAGACGGGACGGAGACGCGCCGGACGTGACGTGGTTCCTAGGTGCGTTCAAAACAAAAGTTTTTCACCCATTGTCCAGTTTCAACATTTGATCGCATCCCCTTTCAACTGTATGACCGGTGAACTGTTTTTGTATGGAATGGCCCCTCCCAGAGAAGCGACGTCCGATCGTGGTCGCGCCGTTGGACGAGGAAGAGACCGCGGCGGTCGCGCGCGCCGCGAGGGCGTGCGGCGCGTCGGGGCGACGGCGGCGAGCGGGACGCGCGCGCGCGAGCGCGGGATCGCGCGGGGACGGGGACGGGGACGGGGGACCGTTTGGCGGGTTCTGGAGCCGCGGCGAGAACGTCGCGCCGCGCGCGTTCGACCCCGACGAGGTCTTCTTGAAGCGATACAGCAAAGCGCACGACGGGCAACCCTTGAAAACGCTCGTGCCGAAACGGTTACTCGACCCCGAAGACATGGAAGCGACGACGCTTCTCGGCGGGACCGCCGCGATCGAATACGACGAACGATGCGTCACCGCGCGGTACTGCGTCACGTGTCACATCTGGTACGACACCCGACTAATTACCCATACGACGCGTCTGGTACGACGCGAGCGCGCGCGCCGTCCCGTCCCTCGCCCGGTCTCGGTCTCCGCGTCGGGTCACCTGCGCGTCGCGTCGGACGATCGACTCGATCGACTGACCGATGAACCCCCCCTTTCAACGCGTCGTCGTCGTCGATTCATCGTATCGTCCGTCCGTTCGCCGCGCGTCGCTCGCAGGCGCCCGCCGCGGTCGTCGCACTGTTCCACGTGCGGGTACTGCATGGCTCGGTTCGACCATCACTGCCCGTTCGTCGGCACGTGCGTCGCTCGCGGGAACCACAGGTTCTTCGGCGCGTTCTTGTTCGCCGGCGGCGTCGCGTGCGTGACGTACCTCGCGTTCGGGATCGCGCGAATGTCGCAGGCGGGGTTGTCGGAGGCGGACGCGTGGCGCGCGTCCGTGGAGCCGTGGCTGCTCTCGTGTTTCGTCGTCGCGATGGGATGGGGCGGGATCACGCTGCTGTGCGCGGGCGGGTTCACGATGGCGATGCTGGCGCTGGATCGGACGACGAAAGAGCGCGTGAAGGCGCGACGCGCGGCGAAGAAGGCGGCGGAGGAGGAGGAGAAGGAGAACGACGCGGAGGGCGGCGGCGGCGCGGCGAACGCGAACGCGAACGCGAACGCGGGGCCCGGGGGACGGAGACGGGAGAAACGCGCGACGTCGTTCGCGGCCATCGTCGGCGGGTACGACGAGCGCATGGACGAGGCCGTGTGTTGCGGGCCCGTCGCGATGCGCCCTTGGTACTAGCCGGAACGACGAGCGGTGTATGTTCTACCTTCCACTCGCGCTACTATCGTACACTACTAAAACCACTCGCGCTATCGTACACTACGCCCGCGCGCGCCACGTTTCATCGCGACGGGCGCTATTCAATCTTCGCCGCGGCGGCGTCCCGCTCCACCCGCTTCACCCGCGTGTACGCGTACACCCCGCCCAACGCCGCGGCGGTTCCGACGGCGTTCACCGGCGAAACCGCGTTTTTGAAGAACAACACGGAGAACGAAATCACAACCACCCTCTTCACGCAGTTCCCCACGCTGTGCGTCACCGGCGAGACGCGCGCTAAGATCATGTACGAGATCTGCTGGTACATGTGGAAACAAGCCCCCGCGATCATCGCCTTCTGGAATATCACCGCCGGCGAAAAGGCGGCGCCAGCGGAGGCGGCGTAGGCGGCGATGGCTCCGGGTGTGAACCGGACACCTTCCAGAACGACGGCGGCGGGTAACGTCAGCGCGAGGCTCATGATGGTGATGATCGAGAACAGGTCGATGTTGTCCATCGGTATCGCCGGGCACGCCTGCGAGCACCCGTCGCCGCCGATCAGCTTCTTGGAGAGGACGTTTCTGGATTGAAACGTGACGTTGCTTCCCATCGCGGCGAGGAACCCGGGCCAGTTGAACGACGCCTCCGTGACGGACGCCGCGGCGACGCCGCCGACGATCGGCACCAACGTCGCGATCACCGCGACGGAGGGAACGTCCCCCAAAAACAGCGACGATAAGAGCACGCTGAAGAACGGCTCCATCGCTTTGATCGTGTGCGTGAACGAGACGGCTACTTTTCCGAGGCTCACGTTGGTCAGGACGTTCCCCAGCGTGTGCACGATCGCGAGCGGTGCGATCGCCCTCAGGGACTCCATCGTCAGCGCATCTTTGTTTATCCTGTGTATACCCGTCATTTGCAACAACGCCGTGAAGGCGACGCCGGCGGCGAACTGCCACAGCGTCGACGTGAACGGGAACGGGTACGCGCCCAACACTTGAAGAAATTCCATACAAAAACAGTTCATCGGTCAGTTGAAAAGGGGGAGCGATCAAATGTTGAAACCGGGAGATGGGTGAAAAACTTTTGTATAGAACGCACCTTGCTTGTTGCAGATGTTGAACACGATGTTGCACGCGTACCAGCCCGCGAAGAGGACGCCGAGGATGAGCGTCTTGATTGGGACGGGGGACCGCTCCGCCGTGACCGCGGCGGCGACGACGACGGCGGGGGCGGCGGCGGCGAGTGTTGAAGAGCGGTGTTGAAGAGCGGTGTTGAAGAGCGGTGGAGTGTTGAAGGTTGCCGTCGTCGTTTCCCGCGAATTATTCCTGCACGCGGGGATGCGAGCGCGCGCCCTGACGATGGCGCGCGCAGAGGGGCGCACGCGACCGCGGGGGGTGACGCGGGTCGATGCGAGCGGCGCGATCAGCGCGTGAATCGTGGGCGACATTTTCGGTTTCGAGCAGGTGTGATGCTCGGCAACTTCGGCTTCTCCGCGACGTTCGTGTACGTGAACGTCTTGGAAAAACGTGCGTTATCCTCTCGAACAAACAACAAAAGAACCAGACTCAATATGATAGACGAGGTGCGCTAAGTGAAAATCGTATGACGCCCAGTCAGCCGCGTATCGGCCAAATTAACGCCAAATTAATTTGCGATTTTTTAATTCAAAATTCGTATGAGCGTCAGTCAGACGCGCCCCCTCACGTCCGCGCTTCCCCATGCGCCGCCCCAGCTTGAATTGACCTGAAACTTTGCACAGCAGCCATTTGCGATTTTAGACACCAGTTCCATGCATTTGCGCTGCTAGAAAAAGACGGGAAGACCGTTTCCGGACCCCTAGGGTAGAAAACTGTTTCTGATATAGCAGCAGCGCGCGCGCGCGCGTCCCACTCGTATCCCGCAGTCCTGTCTCGCTACGTCGCTCATCGCGGGGACCGACCGTCGTGCGCACGGAACGCGCCTCATCAGACCGTCGTCAGCGCGCGGCGCGCGTCGCGACGAAGTCGTCCAGCGTCGCCGCGGACACGCGCCGCTCGAGCCCGATCGTCGTCTCCGTCACCTCCAGCGACCCGTCATAAGGAGAGGGTCTCAAGACTTGTCGACACCGGAGCGCGACCGCGGCGACCGCTCGGGGGACGGCGCCGTCGTCGTCGCCCCAGTCCCCGAGGAACGCGTCGCTGCGGGCGGGGGTCGACGCGCGTCGGTCAGTCGAGGAGCGAAAGGGTGGGTGGGTTTATTATCACGTTTAGGGTCGGCGCGGGGCACCATAGACGGGGACGGGGACGGGGACGGGGACGGGGACGGGGACGCGCGCACCTCGCTCTGGAGACGATGAAGACGTCGCGCGACGTCACGACGACGGCGCGACGACCGACGTCGACGCGCACGGCTGGGCCGACGTCGCGGAGGATCCGTCGCGCGTCCGTCGGCTGCGCCGCGGAGACTGATGAGGGTCGCATACCGTACGAGCGAACGTCGGGGCGGGCGGAGTCGTGAGGCGTCAGTCGGAGCCGCGAGGCGTCGGGATCGAAAGCGAGGGGCGACGGGGAGAGACGCGCCGCGAGGGAAAGTCCTCGAGGAACGGCGCGCGCCGCGCCGAGGGAATCGTATCGTACGGGGACACGCGTGAGGAGAACGCGCCGAACACCGCGGAAGGCGGCGCGCCGTCACCCTCGCCCTCGGCATCGTCTCCGTCGTCGGCGTCGTCGTCGTCGTCGCCGCGCGGCCCGCCGCCGAAGAGACGGAAGACGTACGCGAGCGCGTCGCCGCCGCGGACGGTCCTGGACGCCGCGAACAGCACGCGCGCGGCGGCGTCCGCGGACGCCGCGGACGCCGCCGCCGCCGCGGATCCGCCGACGACGCCCGGTACGCCGCCTCGACCTCCCTCCGAGGTCACGACGCACGTTCCGACGTCCGCGATGACGCGCTCCAACGCCGCGCACGCGGCGACGAAGTGCGCGCAGAACGGCCCCGTGCACGTCGTCGCGACGGCGACTCTACCTCCGCGACGCGACCGTCGTCCCCGGCGCGTCGTCGCGCGCGTCGCCGTCGCCTCGCGCCCGACGCCGTCGCCGAACGACGCGCTGCGCACGGTGCGGCGCGCCTCGTCGGAACCCGAAACGCCAACCGTTGCGACGCCGTCCGACGCCGTCCGACGCTCGCGCCACCTCACCTCGATCCCCTCGCCCTCGCGCAGCCAGTCCTTCGCGACCTGGTCCCCGGTCACGATCCTCGCGAGAAGAAGTCCGCGACCGCGATCGCGCGTCCCCCCGGTCCCGGCCTGGGCGTCCTCGTCGACCGCGGCGCGCGCGAGGGGACGCGCGAACGTCGGCGCGGGACGCAGCGCGTTTCGAATCGGCGCCTCCGCCAGCGTCGCGCGGCACTCCTCGGGCGCGCGCGCGCTTAGAATCGTCATGGGTGGAGTTGAAAGGCGTCAGAAGCGGAGTTGAAAGGCGCCGTGGGCGGGGATTGAAAGCGAGGGCTGGGCGGAGAGACACGCCGGGAAATGTCCTTAAGGATCGGCGTTCACCACGCCGACGCGGTCGTATGGGGACCAGTGTCTTATAGAACGCACCTTCGAATCGCGCGGATCGCCTCCTCGGGCGTGATCGCGAAGAGCTCGGTCTCGTCGTCGTCGGAGGAGGAGGAGGAGGAGGAGTTCGACGACGAGGACGACGACGGGTCCGTCCCCGTCCTCCGCGTCTGTCGCATCCGTCGCGTCTCTTTTTCTCCCGTCGCGCCCGTCGTCCGCCCTCCTCGCGTCTGCGTCTTCTCCCTCGCGGCGTCGGCGGCTTCCCGCGCGGCGGCGTACCGCTCCGCGCGCGCCCTCGCGTCCGCGGCGGCGGCGACGACGCCCGGCGCGGCGGCGGCGAGGATCCCCGGAAGCGTCGCCGCGACGGCTTCGCGCGGTGAGAGGAGTGAAGGGTGAGGTTCAAAGGCGTCAGAAGCGGAGTTGAAAGGCGTCGATGGCGGGGATCGAAACCGAGGGGTGGGCGGAGAGACACG
>Ga0181554_1002632_pt1 | contig 15749 bp, 14 predicted proteins | sample 011ome_16_FD_145602 | JGI IMG/M metagenome (GOLD analysis project Ga0181554, IMG submission 145602) | Coastal salt marsh microbial communities from the Groves Creek Marsh, Skidaway Island, Georgia - 011503CT metaG (spades assembly) | ecosystem: Environmental > Aquatic > Marine > Intertidal zone... | reverse complement strand
CGGCGTCTTCGCGGCGCGGCACTGCGCGCACCCCAGGCGTCGTCGCTTCGCGACCGGCGTCGGCGAGGCGGCGGCGGCGCCGTCGCGGCGCTTTTTTTCCCCGCCGCCGCCGCCGCCGCCGCCGCCGCCTTCGTCTCTCGCGCCCGCCTTCCCCCCTCCCCCCCCCTCTCCCGCCGTGGACGTCGTCGTCGTCGTCGCCGCCAGCCGCAACCGCACCGGCCCGGACCACTCGCCCGTCTTCGCCTTCCCGTCGTACACGACGTCCCCGCCCCGCGTGATCTCGACGGTGCCGGCGTCCGCGAGCGCTCTCGCCTCGCGTCGCGTCGCCTACGAGCGAACGTCGGGGTGGAGTTGAATGGCGTCAGGCGTGGAGTTGAAAGGCGCCGAGGGCGGGGATTGAAAGCGTGGGACCCTGGGCGGAGAGATGCGCCGGGAGAGAAAGTCCTTAAGGATCGGCGTTCACAACGCCGACGCGGTCGCATGGGGACCAGTGTATAGAACGCGCCTCCATGTATCCGCGCCACGCGTCTCCTCCCGCGAACACCTTTCGCGGGCACTCGCTCGGTCACATGCTCTTGCCGCAGCCTCGCTCGCGCAGCGTGTCCAGGATGCACGCGCGGATGCGCTGCGGCGGCGCGAGGGGAGACGAAGGCGGACGAGGTGAGCGACGACGACGTTTTGACGACGACAGGACGACGCGAGGGAGTCGAGGCGTCGGACGCGACGACGACGGAAGGGTCGGATGGACGCGGCGACGCGACGACGAGCGCACCTCGCGCGTCGCCGGGTCCGGCTCGACCTGCGTCACCGCGGGCTTGCCCATCGCGCGCGGGGAGAAGAGGAAACGGGGGGGTGGGGCGAGACCCGCGCGGGGAGGGCCGGCGCGCGCGCGCGTCGTTGTCGCGTTGACGTCAGATTACGTCGCGTCGTTAATATTTATTTTCGGTCGTCCCCTCCGAGACCACCCTCCCCCCCATCCCCCCCCGCGGTCTCCTCTCGATCACAGGTCGTCCGCGTACTCCTCCACGATCTTCAGGTAGTCGTCCACGACGACGCGCGGCATCAGGTCGAACAACTTCACGCTCTGCTTCCCACCCCCGATCTTCACCGGGCACTCCCGCAGAAGCTGAAGCGCGGCGTCCTCGTCGTAGCGGTTCCCGTCCGCCGCGAGACGCGCGGCGATGATCTTCGACAGCGGCGTCGCGTACTTGGCGTCGCGCAGGAACAGGTGCCAGCCGTTCACGTCCATGTAGATATCCTTCCCGAGCTTCTCCGCGAGCTCGCTGACGCCGAGGTCGTCGCCGCCGCCGCTGACGACGTCGGCGAGGTCGAGCCAACCTTCCACGAACGGATTTCCAACGTCGCCTCCGCCAGCGCGAGCAGCGATCGACGACGACGCGCGTCGCGGCGTCGCGGTCGCGGTGGCCGCGCGCGAGCGCGCGAGCGCGCGGGCGGAGACGCGCGACCTCGGCGCGGGAGCGCGGGCGCGCGTCGAGGACGACGTCGCGAGGAGCATCGTGTCGAGGGCGACACGTCGGGACGGCGCGGGCGCGAGAGGAGGGCGCGCGTCGTCGAGTGATGGATGACGCGGCATCGAACCGTGCCGTGCTGCGCCAGCGATGGACCAGTCGCAGTCGCACAAGTCGCTCGCCGCGGACGGGACGGGATCCATCATTATTTCGAACCGCGGCGCGTCGGGGGCGGCGGCGCGACGCACGGAGGGCGGATCCGCACGGCATCGCGCGCCGCGGGCGCGCGCATCGCTCGCGCGCGCGCGTCGCGTCGTCGTCGCGCGCGGGTTCGATCGCGCGCGGCGCGGCGTCCGACGAGAGGGAGCGCGAGTGGTAATTAAATTAATCACAAACCGAGGCGGAGAGAAGAAGAGAGAGAGGCGAGGCGCGAAGAAGAAATCATGACGGACGCGCCTCCGAAGACCCCCGGGGTCGCCGCGCAAGTGCGGACGTTCTTCACCGGCGAGTGCAAGATTTTCATCGCGAGCGGTAACAGGATGAAGCGCGCGACGTGGAACGTGAGCTTCGATCACGACGACCTCAAGAGGCTGCACGAAGAAGGCGCGCGCGCGACGCCCGCCGATTCGATTTCAACCTCTTCGGTCGTCGCGCGGATGGATTTGAGCGATTTCCAAACCTAACGAACGACCGACTGACCCCGTCCTCTTCCTCCTCCTCCTCCTCCCGCAGCGTTCTACACGTCCGAGGCGCGCGAGCTCCCCGCGGGGTTGAAGCTCCCGCCGCACGTGTTCATGCTCCGCGACCCGACGTACGGAGTCGCGTACGAGGGGTTCGATCTGAAAGACGTCAAGGAAGGGTCCGTGATCGAAGTTCGCGATCCCGTGCTCGAGGGAGAAGCGGAAGCCGCCGCCGCGGAGGCTCGGTCGCTGCAGGCGGACCACAACGTCGGCCCGGCGAGCTACTTCACCGTCGACGCCGCGAGCGCGTTCGATTTCAAGAGGGACCGGAAGAAGGATCGAGAGGACGTCGTCGACGACGGCGGCGGCGGCGGCGCCGCCGGCGGGGAAGACGGAACGTCAACCGACGCGGACGCCGGCGGCGATGCGGCGGCGGCGCCCGCGCCCGCGGAGCCGCCGAAGAAGGACGAGGCGCTCGACGCCGCGCTGCTGTGGGCGAAGACGAAATACGGATGGCACGTCGAGCTGCCGCTGACGTTTAAAGAGAAGACGTGGCAATTTCTGGACGACCCTAAGGTGCGTTCTATACACTGGTCCCCATACGACCGCGTTGGCGTGGTGAACGCCGATCCTCAAGGACTTTTGCCGTCGTCTCTCTCCGCCCACCCCTCGGTTTCAATCCCCGCCCTCGACGCCTTTCAACTCCATCTGACGCCTTTGAACTCCACCCCGATATTCGCTCGTATGGAACGACCCTAAGTCGTCGAAAGAGGCGAGGTACTTCACCGCGTTCACGCTGTTCATCGTCATCGTGTCCACGCTGACGTTCTGCCTCGAGACGCTGCCGCAGTACTACTCGCACGACGTCGACACGTCGAGCTCGTGGTTCGTGATCGAGGCGATCTGCGTCACGATGTTCACGGCGGAGGTGCGTTCTGTACACTGGTTCCCATACGACCCCGTTCGCGTGTTGAACGCCGTTCCTTAAGGACTTTTCCCGGCGCATCTCTCCGCCCAGGGTCCCTCGCTTTCAATACCCGCCCTCGACGCCTTTCAACTCCGCTTCTGACGCCTTTGAACTCCACCCCGATATCATCGCTCGCACGGAACGACCCTGAGGTGGTGGCTCGAGTCGCGTCGACGCCGGACGTGAAGCTGTACTTCAAGCAGGTCATGAACCAGATCGACATCGTCGCGATTCTGCCCTTCTACCTCGAGCTCATGGTCGCGCAGGCGTCCATCCCGGGGCTGTCCGTGTTTCGCGTCGTGAGGCTCGTCCGCGTGTTTCGAATGTTCAAAGTCTCGCGGTCGAGCGTCACGCTGTTCGTGAACACGATGGCCAAGTCGAGCAAGGCGCTCTACATGCTCATCTTCTTCACCGCCATCGCGACGATCATCTGCTCCTCTCTGGTGTACTACGCGGAGCGAGGGACGTACAACACCGAGCTCGAGATGTGGATGCGGCCGTACTTGTACTTTTGCGACGTCTTCGTCGACGCAAACACGGGCCCCGCGACGAAATCGACCGCGACGTACACTCTGGAGAGCGGCTTATCCGAACCGTGCGTGTGGATCGACCCCGCGACGTACGCGACGAGTTACCCGAGCGTCAACTACCCGTCCGAGGCGATGTTCTCGTGCCCGTACACGTACAAACGCAGCGACGACTGTTCGACGACGTACGAGCAGAGCCCGTTCGATTCCATCCCGAGCACGTTTTGGTGGTGCCTGGTCACGATGACAACGGTTGGGTACGGCGACATGTTTCCGACGCAGGCGTTGGGGAAGGCGCTCGCGGGGTGCGTGATGATCTTGGGGATCATCGTCATCGCGCTGCCGATCACGGTGATCGGGTCTAACTTCGCGTTGACGTTTAAGCGGATGGTTCTGGAGGACGAGGCGGCGAAGCAAGCCGCCGCGGAGGAGAACGAGGAGAACAGCGACGACGGCAGCGACGACGACCTCGACGGGACCGTCGACGAAGACGGCGTGTACCGCTGCCTGGACGGGTTAGAAGGGGACGAAGGAATAGGGCTCGGGGAGGGCGACGGCGACGTCGACGCGAGTTTCCGGAACGACGTGACGTTCGACGACGCGAGCTTCTCCGAGGAGGCGACGACGATGCCCGCGCGAACTTAGCAGCAGCTCTTATTTATCCAGTCGTCTATCTATCGTCGATCGCTTCACCCGAACAGCCCCCAGTCCTCGATCGCGAGCGACGAGAGGATTCCCCGTAACGTCTCCTCCGCGACCGTCTTCACCGCGGCGGCGTCGGCGACGGCGCCCGATCCCGTCTGCGGCGTCGTCTGACTCCCCGCCGCGATCGCGAGCGGCCTGTTCAGCGTCACGAGCACGTCCGACGCCACGCGCGGCAGTCGCACGCACGCGAGGACGACGAAGACGTCGTTCCTCGCGTCGTCGCCGTCGCGGCCTTTCGCGACGCGCTGCGTGCCGCGCGCGACGGAGACGGAGACGTCGTTCCTCGCGTCGACGTCTTCGGTCGAGTTGGTGATCGACGTCGACGCGCGCACGCCGACGGGGACGTCGTCCTCGCGCGCCAGCTTCGTCACGCCGACGAGCTCGCTCGCGCCCGAGCTCACGCTCGCGTCGTTCACGTCCGCGAGGTCGCGCCAGAACCACGCCGCGGCGCCCTCCTCGTCGGACGGCCCGTCGCCGGTCATCGGGTCGCGCTCGACGCGCTCGACGATCTCGACGATCACGCTCTCGTCCGCGCTCGCGTCGGTCCACGCCTCTTGGTTATCCGGCACGGGGCGGAAGTCGGAGACGTCGTGGTAGCGCGTCGGGAAGCTCGCGGAGACGGCGCCGCCGAAGAGCTCGACGCGTCGCGTCGGCTCCGACGCGGGCATGACGACGCGTGGGAGGGCGGTGGGCACTCGTCGCGTCGTGCCGACCTCTCTCGCTTTTCTCCGCCGAGATTTTCGAACGCGCGCGGTACTTTTCGAGGCGCATTTTCGTATGTGCGCCAGTCATGAAAAACGAGTACCTTCGTACACACTCTCCTCTCTGAGTGTTTGCTCGTACAGTACGCGTGGAACGAGTACTACGCGGAAGCGGACGCGGCTCGCTCAAAAGCCGGAGACCGCGCATCCGACGTCCCTCTTTCAGCGCACGCACGCGTCGTTGAACACTCATCATGCCTAAGAAGCGACGCGCCAATGGCCGCAACAAGCCCGCCAATGCGCGCGGACACGTGCGTGCCCTTTCCCTCCCTCGCGTCGTCGCGACGCCGTCGCGTCCGCGCGCGGGTCGTTCGTTCGATTCTTTTAGGGCTTGGAATACCCGGCATCGTTCGACGCGCTCTGCCGACGCCGTCGCTGACGTCTTCGACCCCTCCGTCTCCCGATCATCAGGTCAAGCGCGTGTTCTGCGAAGCGTCCGGCTCGATGGTGCCCAAGGACAAGGCCGTGAAGCGGTTCCTCGTCAGGAACATCGTCGAGTCCGCGGCCATCCGCGATCTTCAGGAGTCCTGCGTCTTCGACGTGCGCGCCCGACCCGTCGTCGCGCCTCACCTCGCCTGTCTCCCTCTCCCTCCCCGTCGTCGTCGTCATCGCGCGCGATTGCGACGCGGCGGCGCGCTCGCCTCGACGACGGACGTCCTCGCGACGCGACTCGCCGCGCTATCGAACCCAGCCGCGGCGCGCGCCCTCCCGCCGTCCGCGCGCCCCTCCCCCCCCTCTCCCATCGAGCGAACCCTAACCTCTTCGCCTCTCCCATCTTCGCACCCGTCTTCGCAGTCGTACACGCTTCCCAAGCTCTACCGCAAGGTGTACTACTGCATCTCCGCGGCGATCCACAGCAAGGTCGTCCGCGTGCGCTCCGTGGAGGCGCGCCGCATTCGCGAGCCGCCCAAGCGCATGCGCCCCCAGGACAAGACCAAGAAGGACGAGAAGAAGGCCTAAGCGGGGTGGATTGGAAATGGCGATGGCTTCGCGCGCGTCGGGACGACGCGTGCGGGCGCGTGGGTGGGGTCGCGCGATCGGTAGGTGGCGTCGCGCGGGGGCAACGCCTCCGCGCAGACGCGCCGGGTCGCGCGGCCTGGGTTCGGTCTAGCGTGTAATCAAACTAGCACGGATCGTTGACGTCGAGGGCGGACCGCCGCCGGCGCGTTAGTACAACCGCACTCTGCCGCTGGCCGGTCAGTGCTGCTGCCGCGCGCGAGCTGGCGTTTTCTCGCGCGGCTGGGTCGTCGTCTCACTTCGTCCCGCGCGTCGCGCGCCCCACCCTCTCAGCGCGTCCGTCTCGTCATGAACCCTCCCAGCGCGAACCGCGGTTCCGTCGCGACCGCGCGATCGTTCGTGGACGCCTTCCTCGGCGGCGACTCCTTCGACGCGGTCGCGCTCGAGGGCGCGCGCGACTTCGACTTCTCGGACGGGACGTGCCGATGTCGATTTCCCGTCGCGCGACGCGCGCAGAATAGATACGGCGCGCTCCACGGCGGCTGCGCGGCGACGCTCGTGGACGTCGTCTCCACCGCGGCGTTGCTCACCGTGTGCGGCGACCCGGGCGTGAGCGCGTCGCTGAACGTGATTTACGCGTCACCGGGGCCGGGCGGGACCGACGTGGACGTGGAGGCGCGCGTGCTCAAGCATGGCCGATCGCTCGCCTTTTTGGAGGTTAGCATCTGGACGAGGGGGGGGGACGGGGAGGGGAAGGGGAAGGACGCGGACGCCGCGGCGGATCGGAAGCTCGTCGCGAAAGGCTCGCACGTGAAGTTTCTCCCGGGCACGGGCGTCGGGATGGCCCCGGGCGCGTTCAGCGGAGGCGCGGGCGCGCGCGCGAAGCTTTGACGAAATGATTTAATTACCTTCGTCTGATCTGATGACGTTTGAAAGCGTCGAACGATCTCGTCACGTCGATCCCGTGGACCACGCGCTGACGTCCATCCCACGCCGGTCCCCTCCCCCGCCGTCTCCGCGCGAGGGGGGAGCGACGCTCCCTCCCCCCGCACCGCCGCCGGATACGCCGCGGCTCCCTCCCCCGCGTCGTTGGCCGCTTCGCGCGGACATGGACGCCGCCGCCGACCTGAGCGCCGTTCCACGCGAAGCGACGTCGGGGTGGAGTTGAAAGGCGTCAGAAGCGGAGTTGAAAGGCCTTCGTCGAGGTGTGTCGGGATTGAAACTGTGGTGTGGGCGGAGAGATGCGCCGGGAAAAGTCCTTAAGAAACGGCGTTCACCACGCGAACGCGGTCGTACGGGAACCAGCGCGGAAACGCACATGAACATCCCCCGCGTCTCCGCGAGCGCTTCCCTCGCGTCCCTCGCCTCGCGTTCCACCCGTCGAAGGCGCTCGTCGTGCGCGGACGTTACCTTACTCGTCCAGTCCCTGAGCTCGACGACGTCGCGCTCTGTAACGGTCGACGTCGAAGCGTTCTTTTCCTTTTCCTTCTCCTTCTCCTTCTCCTCCTTCGCCGCCGCGGTCGTCGCCGCCAGCCGCGCGTCGAGCGCGTCGATCTGAGGACGATCATCCGGTCAGTTGAAAGGGGATGCGATCAAATGTTGAAACCGAGCGGTGGGTGAAACACAACAATCGCACCTGATCCTGCAACCGCAAATCCGCGCCCTCGGCTTTCGCGCGCAACGACGCCATCGCGTGCGCCGTCTCCGCCTCCCTTCGCTCCGCGTCGATGAGCGCCATCCTCGCCTCCGTCACCGCGCGCTCGGCGTGGCCCATCTCGTCGCGGAGCTTATCGAACGTCGCGCGCGAGACGGCGTTCTTCTCGTCCAACGCGTCGTCGACGACGTCGCACCGTTTCCAAATTTCGCTCTCCAGGTGCGCCATCTTTCCAACCCATCGGTCGCTCTCTCTTCGCCACCGCGCGTGCTCTTCGCGCTGCGCGTCGAGCTCGTCGATGACGCCGTCCGCGAGCGTCGTGAACGCCGTCTGCAACCCCGCGATCTGCGCGCTCAGGTGCGCGAACGTGTGCGCGGTGTCGAGCTCGAGGACGGCGCGCGACGACCGCTCTCGCGCGAGCGAGTCGACCGCGCCCTTGATGCGATGGATGACGCGCCCGACCGCGGGTTTAGTCGAGTCCGGCGTCGGGCGGTTCTGCGCGCGCGCGCGTTTGAAGGACATGACGAGGCGGTACCGCGGGGGGTGGAAAGGTGAGCGCGTCGGCGATGGAAAGGAGGAGGAGGAGGAGGAGGAGGAGGAGTACGACGGTTTCGTTGAATGCAATCTTCGTGAAGTGCGGAAATCTTCGCGGCGGCACGCACCCGGTCGCGAAGCGCCCGCCGGAACTCGTTCTCCGCCGCGGCTCGCTCCACGAACGTCTCCGCGCGGTCCGCCATCGCGGTGGACTTCCCCGCTCGCGGCGCCTTCTTCGTCGGCATCGGCACGACGCGCGCGGCGCAGAGCGAAGTGCCCGCGCGCGTCCCGTGACTCGTCGCTTGTTTACTCGCTTTTCCCCCTCGCGAATCGGGGTGCGTTCATTTTTTACTGATTTTTTACATTCGTCCTTCACCCGTCCCTCGGTTTCAACATTTGATCGCGTTCCCTTTCAACTGACCGATGAACTTTTTTGTGTGGATCGCAATCGTAATCGGTCCGGCCGACCGCCGACGTCCGCTGCAATTTCGCCGTCGCCCGGCGGCGGGGCGCACTTCGCCCTTCGCCGACGTCGGCGTGGGCGCGCGAGAGAGACAAAACAGAGACGGGAACGCGCGCGCGGAGACGGCGGGATGAGCCTCGCGAGCCTCGCGCCGCGCGCGCGCGTCGCGGCCGCGCCGCGGCGTCCGAGGAGGGCGGGCGACGACATCGGACGGCGCGCGTCGTCGGTTTCGTCGCGCGGTCCGCGATGTCGAGCCTCCGCGCGCGCGCGCGCGTCCTCCTCCTCCTCCTCCTCCTCCTCCTCCTCCTCCGGCGTCACGTTGGACTCGCTGAGGAAGCTCAAGGTCGCGGAGCTCAAGGCGGAGCTCGAGGCCAGGGGGCGGTCCACGGCGGGGCTCAAGGCTGACCTCGTCGAACGATTGGCGCGCGTCGTCGCTTCCGGAGAAGACGCCGCCGCCGATCGCTCGCCCGCCGCGGAGCCCGCCGGCGATTCACCCGCGGTGCAGCGGACGATGTTCAACTCGAGACCCGCGAGTTCATCCTCCGCGAGCGACGCCATCGTCGTCGACGGCGACACCAACTTCAGCGGCATGGAGGTCGTCTTCCTCGGCACCTCCTCGGGCTCGCCGTCGTTCACGCGGAACGTGTCGTCGTACGCGCTTCGACTCACGGACGAGATATGGCTGTTCGACTGCGGCGAGGCGACGCAGCACCAGCTGATGCGCTCGAAACTTCGATACACGAAAATCACGCGGATATTCATCACGCACATGCACGGCGATCACATCTTCGGGCTCCCCGGATTGATCTGCGCGTTGTCCGGCGCGAGGGCGGAGCTCCGACGCGTGCACGGCAAGGACCCGACGCCGCTGTACATCACCGGCCCGCCGGGGATCTGCGACTACGTCCGCGCGGCGATAACGTGCTCGCGGACCGTGTTGGGTCTCCCGCTGATCGTCACCGAGCTCGTCGCGCCCGGGAACAGCGCGCGAGGGCAGGCGCGTTTTTTTTTGTCACACCGGTTCCCATACGACCGCGTTCGCGTTGTGAACTTCATTCCTTAAGGACTTTCTCTCCCGGCGTTCGTTTCTCTCCGCGCACCCCTCGCTTTCAATCCCGACACACCTCGACACCTTTCGACTCCATCCATCTGACGCCTTTCAACTCCACCCCGACGTCGTCGCTTTGAACGGACCCTCGACCCTCCAGGGCGCGGGGAGAGACGCGGACGTCGAACGCGGCCACGCGAGACAGATGCACTACGCCGCAGACGGCCGCGTGAAGATGTTCTTGGGCGAGCGGTGGCCGGACAACGGCGACGCGTGCGTCCCGACGCCGGCGTTCTTCGACCACCGCGGCTGGGAGGATATCGCGCGAGGACGCGCGACGCCGCCGCGGTGGACGGTGCATCGCGAGGCGCCGAGCGCGCGAAACGATCGAAACGGGAACGAGGGCGGGATCGTCGTCCGCGCCGCGCCGCTTCGGCACCCGGTGCCGTGCTTCGGGTACGTCGTCGACGAGCCGGACCAGCCGGGGCGGATGGACGTGGAGAGGGCCACCGCGCTCGGGTTGCCCCCCGGCCCGCTGTACAAAAAATTGAAAAACGGCGAGCCGGTGACAACCGCGGATGGCGTCACGATCCGCCCGGAGGACGTCCTCGGTCCGACGCGCCCGGGGCGCCGCCTCTGCCTCCTCGGGGACACGTGCGACAGCGTCGCGATCGCCGAGCTCGCGCGCGGCGCGGACGTTCTCGTGCACGAGAGCACGTTCGCGGCGTTTAAGCGCGACGAGGCGCTGTATAAGGGACACTCGACGTCGGCGATGGCGGGCGCGTTCGCGAGGTTGATCCGAGCGCGTAACCTGCTGCTGACGCACTTCAGCAACCGGTACGGCGCCTCCGGGGTCGCGTCCGGCGCGGTCAGAGGCCTGGATGACGTGGCGAATGATGTGGATGATGACGTGGATGATGACATGGCGCTGCCGGAGACGCCGCCCGAGGACATGTCCGCGCTCGCCAAGGAGGAGTCCACCGCCGTCGACGGTCTCGTGCGAGAAGCCGCGCACGCCAAGGGCGACGACCGCGTCGTCGCCGCGTCCGATTTCTTCGCCTTCAACGTCCAGCGCAGAGAGGGCATGGACGAGATCGACCTCGCGAAGGGGTGCAGAGACGCGCTGTTCTCCGGGCCGTCGGTGGCGCCCGTCGCGGAGGAGTACCACGTCGCGAGGCGCCGGATGGAACGCGGGGGGATCGGGTTCGTCGGCGGCGGGGACTTTGGGGATCGCCCGGATCGGTCGTCGTCCTTCGAACGCGAACGCGCGCACGACGGCGGAGCGGGGCACGGACCCGGGCCCGGGTCCGGGCCCGGCGGCGGGCGCGGGAGAGGGTCGGCCCCCGGGGGGTCGTACGGCGGCGGGAGAGGCGGCGGCGGCGGTGGGAGAGGGGGGGGCGGCGGCGGCGGCGAGCGAGGAGAGCGAAGGCCGCTGCGACGGCGCGCGGACGGAAGCTTCGAACGCGGCGGCGGGGAAAGGCGAGGCGTCGAGGGCGGTCGCGTCGAGCAGCAGCGGCAGCGGCGGCCGTCGTCGTACGGCTCGGGAGAGGTTCAGGGCGGGCCGCTGCGCGGCGGGAACGGTGCGACGATTGACTCAACGGACGTGATGCGAGACTTTAGTAATCGAAGGCGCTGATCGAAGAAGACCGACGGAGGGATCGCTCGATGTATCACTACTACCTAATACTTGTTGTTGTCATCGCATGCGCGCGCACGTGTCGCGTTGCGTTCACACTCGCTTACTACTGATTCGTAACGCTCAAAGGAGCGCCGTTTCCGTCGTTTCAGTTCCCTTCGCGATCGTCGTCGTCGTCCGGGACGCACACGAAGTACCGCCGCATCGCCGTCGCGAATCGCTTCTCGTACTGCCCCGGAGATATCACCGTCGGCGTCTTCCCCGGGCCGCCGCCGCCGACGAGCCCGCTCTGTTTGACGTACGTCTCGAGCTGCTTATCCCACGTGTACTGCCGCAGGTAATCGACGACGCCGACGACGAGCTCGTCCGCGCGTCGATCGACGCCCGCGAGGAGGGAGTAATCCATCACGCCCAGAGAGGATAAAAACGCGGCGTCGCGTCTCAAAGCCGCGTCCAACGCGCGCTTCGAACGCTCGGTGACGAGTATCGGGTCCGTCGCGAGCTCCTCCATGAGGTTCTCGTCGAGAAGCACGGCAGGCGTCGTCGCGCTCGCGCTCGCGGACGACGTCGCCGTGGAAGCTCCGGACACTCTCGGGGACCCGCCGGCGGCGCCGGCGCCCGCGGCGTCCGGCGGCTTGTCGCGGTCCCCCCCGGCTGGCGCGTAGCGCGCGCGTAGAGACCCCTTGAGGTCGTACGTTCGCCACGGCGGAGGGACCTCGTCCGCGCGCGTCGCCCCCGCGGCGACGTCGCGGCCGTAGAAGACGTTCTCCATGACGAGAAAATCGAGCTTCGTCTCTTTGAACCGCGCGGCTTCTTTGTCTTTGTCTTCGTCGTCGCCGCCGCCGCCGCCGCCGCCGCCGCCGCCGTCGCCGCCGTCGCCGCGCGAAATCTCCTCCCCCGTCCTACCAGTGGACTCCATCGGGCTCCGCGTCGCGACCTGGTACATCCCGAGAATCTTCGCGAGGCACGTCCCCGAGACGCCGTCCTCGTCCTCGAGACGCGACTCCACGTACGCAAAGTACGCGAATCCGACGCCGTGGTCGAGAAACGCGTTGCGCTCCGCCCTGGACACCTCCTTCACGATGAACCGATCGTCGCTCGTCTTGGCGAAGTACGCGCGCGATTTGCCTCCGAGCGCGCCGCCTTCCCACGGCGCGGCGCGCGCTAACGACTCGACGAACGACGCGTCGTCGTCCGCGTCCGCGTTCGCGTCCGCGTCGTCGGAGTCGGCGCGCGCGGCGCCGGCGCCGGCGCCGGCGCCTCTGAGCGTCAGTCTCCGAAGCGCGTCGAACTGCACGGCGTAATACGCCGTCACGGCGTGCGACGCCCCCGTGGCGACGGACGGGGGGAGGTCCAAGCGGACGTGGGTCTTGGACTTCGACAGCAACGCCGCGCGCGTCGGGTCGACGGCGGCGGCGTCGGCGGCGGCGTCGGCTTCTTTCTCGACGGACGCGGACGCGGGGGGAGGCGTCGTCGTCGTCGTCGGCTGCTGCGGCGTCGGCGGCGTCGGCGGCTCCGTCGTCGCGTCGTTCGCGTCGAACGACGCGAAGCTCGCGCCGCTGCCGCTGCCGTGCCGGCCGTTTCTCCTCGGAGATTTCCCCGCGGGCGGCGGCGCGAGAGCCGCATTTCGCGCGGCGCGCAGCCTCGCGCGGTACGCCTCCCCGCGCACGCACGCCGCAACCGCCGCGGTCGGCTCCTCCTTCTCCTCCGCCGCCCAAATCGCCGCGCCTCCGCCGCCGCCCTCCTTCTCGCCGGACGCCGCGGGCGCGAGGACCGCGCTCGGGCGGCGAATCTCCAGCGGCGCGATCGCGTCCACGGTGAGACACATCACCGCGGTCGACGTCGCGAAGTACAACGCGCGCTCGGTGAACGTCGTCGCGAGACCGGGCGCGCCGCCGCCCGGGCCCGGCGTCGTCGCGAGCTGCAAAAACCGCGAGACGCTCATCTCGAGCGCGTCGTTCGGCACCGGCACTCGCCCGACGACGCACGCCGCGGGGCGACGGTACAGCGCGTCGCCCCGGGACGCGCCGTCGCCTTCGGTCGGGGGGCGGTCGTCCGCGACGCACTCCGCGCCTCTGCCGACGCCGACGCCGAACGCGCTGCCGAAGCCGTCCGGGGACGCGCCGGCGCCGGCGCGGTCGCGGCGGCCGCGGCGGCGGCTCCAGTGCCACACCGCCGCCGCCTCGCGCTCGTCGCCGTCTTCGTCCTCGTCCTCGTCGTCGTCGCGCGCGGCGTGCGCGGCGTCGGCGTCGACGTCGACGTCGCGTCTCACGCGGAGGACGACCCGGCCGCCGTGGAGGAGGAACGTCTTCACGTGCGTCTCCGCGCGCGCGACGCAGTCTCGATTGACGCAGCTCGACGACGTTTTCGACGACGTCCCGGAACCGGCGCCGGCGTTGTCCGAGGCGGAGGCACCCGCCGCGGTCGCCGACGCCGCCGCCGTCGCCGCCGACGTGTCGTCGTCGAGGCAGTCGCGGATGAACCGACCGAGCGGGACGTCGCGCGCGCCGTAGTGCGCGATCACGTCCGGGGTGACGTTCGGCGGGTCGCACATCACCCCGCGCGTCGCGCAAAACGACGACGCGCTGAGGGTAATTGTCCATACGAAGCGACGTCGGGGTGGAGTTCAAAGGCGTCAGACGGAGTTGAAAGGCGTCGCGGTGTGTCGAGATTGAAAGCGATGGGTGGGCGGAGAGAAACTAACGCCGGGAGAGAAAGTCCTTAAGGATCGGCGTTCACAACGCGAACGCGGTCGTACGGGGACCAGTGTGAAAAGAGGACGCGCCTGATCGCGACGGCGCGCGACTGCGGCGGCGGCGGCGGCCACTCGGACGTCGCGTCGTCGTCGTCGTCGTCCGCCGCCGCGGTCGCAAACGCGGCGAGCCACGCGCCCTCCCTCTCCGCGTGATGCGCCCACACGATCGCGTCTCTCAGCGCAGTCTTCACGACGCCCAACTCGCGCGCGCTCGCGCCTTTCAAAAGCACCGAGCACCCGAGACCGACGGCTGGGCACTTATCGAACGTCATCAACGTTTTCACGCCGCCGCCGCCGCCGCCCGCGTCCTCTCCCTCTCCCTCCTCGCCCAACTCGCGCGTCTCCGCGTGCGACTCCACGCGGAACTCCCCGCACACGCCGACCGCGTTCTCCGTGAGCTCGTCCACGGCCGCGGCGATGGACGCCCCCGTGCTCCGCGCGAGCCGTCGCAACGCGCTCGTCTTTACGCGCAGCACCACCGACACGCCGCGTTCGAGAAGCAGCTCCTGCGCGAACCTCGCGACGGTGCGCTCGACGCACAGCACGTCCGGCGCGAGGTCGCACACGCGCGCGACCGCGGCGCGCAGGTGCTCGTGCTCCTGGTCCAGAAGCGCGTCCATGGAGGACAGCCTCGGCGCGGCGGGGGACTCGCCGCGTTGGTATTCGAGCGCGCCGGCGAGGAGGACGATTCTCGACGCGCCGCGCGAAGACGCCATGCGTCGATGCGCGACGTTCCGCCGGAAGACCACCGCGCGCGGGAGGACGCGCGAGTCGCGAGGGTCACCGGTCGCGATGCGCTTGATCTTGACGTACTCGCGCGGGTCCATGACGTACGGCGACGGCGGGAACCGCGACGACGACGACGACGACGACGACGACGACGACGACGACGACGCCGCCGGCGGCGCCGGCGGCGGTTGACGATTTTGATTCGCCGCGAGATCGTTCGACACGACGGACGCCGCGGACGCGGACGACGACGCCGCCCTGGACGGCCGCACCGCGTCCGCGGCGTCCATCGCGAGCCGCGTCACCACGGGCGCCCACGCGTCGACGTCGACGCCCGCCGCCGCCGCCGCCGCCGCCGCCGCCTCGAGCCGTTCGCGCGCGAACGCCTCGAGCCGACGCGCGCGCAGCTCCCCGCGTCGCTTCCGCCGCGCGGCAACCTCCGCGGCGGCGCGCGGCGCCGGCGGCGGGCGCGTCCACAGCTCCGCGTCGGACAGCATCGCGACCGCGTTGCGTCGCGCGCGGTCGGACGGTCCCTGACGGTCGCGGTCGCGGTCGCTGTCGCCGCCTCCGGGATTCTGAGGGCCGTTCCATACGAGCGAATGTCGGGGTGGAGTTGAAAGGCGTCAGTTGGAGTTGAAAGGCGTCGAGGTGTGTCGGGATTGAAAGCGAGGGGTGGGCTGAGAGAAACGACGGCAAAAGTCCTTAAGGATCGGCGTCCACCTCGCCGACGCGGTCGTATGGGGACCAGTGTATAGAACGCGCCTGATTCGGATTCGACGACGCGCCCCCAGCCGGCGTCGGCGTCGGCGCGCGCGGCGGGCGCGGCGTCTCCGCGACCGCCGCGCCGGTCGCGGTCGCCGCGCG
>Ga0181554_1002624_pt1 | contig 15771 bp, 7 predicted proteins | sample 011ome_16_FD_145602 | JGI IMG/M metagenome (GOLD analysis project Ga0181554, IMG submission 145602) | Coastal salt marsh microbial communities from the Groves Creek Marsh, Skidaway Island, Georgia - 011503CT metaG (spades assembly) | ecosystem: Environmental > Aquatic > Marine > Intertidal zone >... | reverse complement strand
CGGGGAAGTCCCTGCGCGACGGCGGTCGCGGCGGCGGCGGCGGCGGCGAGAAGTCCTCGAGCGCGAAGAAGAAGCGAGGGAAGGTGGTGCTCGAGTCGTCATCGGACGACGACGACGGCGACGGCGACGGCGGCGCCCGCGGCGCGAGCGGCGCAGGCGGGCCGTCGTCCGCGCGTCGCCCTCGACGCGCGTCCGCGGCGGCGGCGTTGGCCTCGCGCGTGACCCCCCCGAAGCTGAACCTGAAGCGAGGGATTCGATCGCCGTCTCCCGGCGCGGACTCGGACTCGGACTCGGACTCGGACTCGGACTCGGACGCGCGCGCGGGCAGTCGCGGAAATCTCCGGGCGCTCGCGCCGCCGCGGTCGAACACCCGCAGCGGCGGCGGCGGCGGCGGCGGCGGAAGCGGCGACCTCCGGCGCGCGACGCGTTCCCGCCGCCGATCATCCCCGCAGTACGTCCCGGAGTACAACCCCGGGGCCGTCGATCGGAGGTTTTACGAGTACCGCTCGAAAGTGCGCGTCGCCGGCGTCAACGCCGAGCGCGTCTCGAGCGAGGAAGATCTGTCCTCGGACATGGACGACTTCATCCGACCGGACGGCGAGGAGACCGACGAGGAGGAGGACGGCGAGGGAGGGAATGGGAGCGACGGGGAGAGATCCAGATCGGGAGAGAGCCAGCCGGCGCGCGGGGAGGCTGAGGAAGGAGACGAGGCCGCCGCCGACCGCCCGCGCGACCCGGCGGCGGCGCCGCCGACTTCGAGCGACGACGACGATTTGCCTCCGCCGCCGCCGCGAGTTGCCCCCGCGGACGACGCGTCGCCGTCGGGGGCCTCGCCTCGCGGCGGACGCTCTGGCGGTGGTAGGATGAAGCGCAAGGCGGCGATCGTCGTGTCGAGCGACGACGACGACGACGACGACGACGACGAGACCGCCGCCGTCGCCCCCCGCCGACGCGGCGTCGCCCGGCGCTCGACGCTCCTTCGCGACGACGACGACGACGGCGGCGGCGACGACGACGACGACGACGACGGCGGCGCGGCCGCCGCGGCGGCCACCGCGGCGGCGGCGATCACCGCGAAGACGCGCGTCTCCGCGAAACGTCAACGTAAGGACGAGGTGTGGAGACGTCACATCGATCAGCTGTCGAAGAAACCGATGCAACGCGTGGACGACGACGTCGAGAAGGCGCAGGAGCTCGAAGACGCCGCCGGCGCGGACAGCGAAGACGGCGACGATTGGCTCGTCATGGACGAGTTCATCGGGTACGAGAACGAAGAGGACGATCGCGAGTACGTGACGCGCTTAGACGATAGGATCCGTCCCGCGGCGCCGCCCGGGGTGGTGCCTCCGGACAGCCGCGCGTTCGACGGTGGTGGCGGCGGCGGCGACGACGAAATCGACGACGCGATCGACGTCGTCGACGCCAAAACCGGAAAGCGACGCAAGGTCCCGTCCGAGCACGCGGGGTTCAACCGCCAGCTCGCGGACGCCCTCCGCGCGGACGACACGACGGCGGTCAAGTCGCTCCTCCAGCGCCACCCGGTGCCGCCGAGCCGCGAGGCAATGCTCCGCCGAGCCGGCGTCGCGGGCGCCGCCGCCGTCGCCCGCATGTTAATGACGATGAAGCACAAAGGAAACGAAGCGTCCAGGCCCGAGGTCGCGGGATTGCTCCACGCCGCGTTCGCGGGCGGGCACGTGAACGTGGTCGAGGCCGTGCGAGACGTCTTGGGGCACCGGTTCGCGTGCCGGACCCCGGGGGGCTGGCCGAGAGCCCCCGGCGGCGCGACGTTCGTGCACGCCGCGGCGGACAACAAAGCCGCGGACGCTCGCCTCGTGTGGCTCGCGCTCGAGGCCGAGGGCGAGCCCCCCGACGCGGAGGACGAGCTCGCGGCGTTCACGTCCGCGGCGACCGCGATCGCGGCGACGGCCGCCGCGCGATTGCTGCCGCCGCCGCCGCCGCCACCGTCGACGACGCCGCGCCGCCGCCGCCGCCCGCCGGAAAAGCCGCCGCCGCCGCCGCCGTCGGAGTCGGACCGCGTTTTTCAACGGACCCGCGCGGAGACCCTCGCGACGTTCAAACCCTCCTCCGCGACGACGCGGCCTTTGACCGGGGGGCCGACGCTCGCCATCGCGCGTCTCCCGAACGCGCGCGCCGCGTGCGGGGTCCAGGACGAGAAGCAGGTCACGCCGCTGATGCGCGCGGCGGACGCGGGACCGGGCTGGGAGGCGTGCGTCTCGGCGTTGCTTCGGTCCGCCGCGGGGCGCGCGCGGCTCGGCGAGGTCGACTGCGCGGCCGCGATCGTGCAGGTGCACGACGAGGACGACGAGCAGACCGCGGCGCACTACGCCGCGAACGCGAACGCGGTGTCGACGCTCAGGCTGCTTCACAAGACGCTTCCGAGCTGCGCGCGGGCGATGGACGTCGCCGGCGCGAGTCCGCTGCATCACGCCGCCGCGGCGGGGCACACGGAGGTGCGTTCTATATACTGGTCCCCATACGACCCCGTTCGCGTGGTGAACGCCGATCCTTAAGGACTTTTGCCGTCGTGCATCTCCGCCCACCACTCGCTTTCAACGCCCGCCCTCGGCGCCTTTCAACTCCAGCTGACGCCTTTGAACTCCACCCCGATATCGCTTTGTATGGAACGACACGGAGGTCGTGAAGCTGTTGTTGAACGAGATGAACGTCGATCGGACGATCGCGGACAGCAAGGGGTGGATCCCGCTGATGTACGCGGACTTCGCGGGGAACCGAGACATGGTGTTGGCGCTCCTGCGCGTCCATCTCGGGGCGCAATTGGAAGCGATGCACGTGGTGATGAACGATCACGGGTCGCGGCCGAAAGTCATCGGCGTTTTGAAAACGCTCGCGACCGTGCCGCCGTTCTACGACGCGCTGAACGCGTACATCGCGAATCACTTGACGCTCCTCGACGGCGCGCTCGCGTTCCTGATGCGACGCACGACGATCGTGAACTTCGCGAACCGACGCGATTGGCTGCGGCTGAAGCTCGACGAGATCACGCGCGGCATCGACCGGAACCGATTTTTCGGTCACGCGCGAAGTGGCGTCATCCGCGGCTTCACGGCGAAGCACTCGGACCCGTGGAATTCGTTCACGCGCTGGGTGTGGCGCTACGGCGTGGAAGCCGTGAAGCGCTCGCCGCTGTGCTACCACCTGCGGTTCGTCGGGCAGCCCGCGGGGGGGCCGGGCGTCGAGCGCGAACTCATGGACGTCCTCGCGAGCGCGGTGACGGGCGCGAGAACGGAGTCGAACCTCGCGGGGTGGGAGCCCGAGTCCGACGACGGCGACGTGGACGAGGACGGATTCGAGCGTCTCGAGCGCGACGAGGACGACGACGACGACGCGCGAAGCGCCGGCGGCGGGTCGACCGACCTCGGGATCGCGTTGCTCCGGCCGACGTCTGACGGGCTCGCGATCTATCATCCGCCGCCGTTGCCGTCGCCGCTGCCGCGTCGTTTAGAGGACGAATACACCGCGTTAGGGTGGCTCCTCGGGTACGCGATCCTCCACGAATCGCCGCTGCCCGTCGCATTCTCGTCCGCGTTCCTGAAAGCGCTCGCGGGGAGGGCGGACGCCGCGGGATGGGAGGACGTGGAGGAGATGGCGCCGCAAACCGCGCGAGGGTACGAAAACGTGCGCGCGATGACCGACGGCGTCGACGCGCTCGCGCTCACGTTCAGCGTCGAAGAGGAAGAAATCACCGTCCCGGAGCCGGAGCCGGGAGGCGTTTTCGGCGGCGCGGCCGGGACGAGGATGATCGAGACCGAGCTCGTGCCCGGGGGAAAGATGAAGCCGGTGACGGACGCCAACGTCGAAGAGTACCTGCGACTTCGCGTGGCGCACGACGTTCGACGGGTCACGCGGTCAGCCGCCGTGAAGTGCGTCCGCGCGGCGATGAACGACGTCGTCCCCGCGGAGTACGTCCGGATGTTCACCGCGCCCGAGCTCGCGTGTCTCATGGGCGGCACCGCGAAGATCGACGTGGACGAATGGCGCGCGAACACGATTTACGAGGGCGGCTACGACGCGGATTCGCCGCAAGTTCGCTGGCTCTGGCGGCTCGTCGGTAAGTTCACCCCGGAGGAGCGGACGCTGTTGCTAAAGTTCGTCACCGGGTCGTCGAGGATGCCCGCGGGCGGGTTCGCGCAGCTGCAAGGGATGAACGGCGTGCGTCTGTTCGAGGTCATGCGCGTGGCCGCGGGGTGGACCGAGGGCGGCGGCGGCGGCGGCGGCGGCGGCGGCGGCGGGTCGTACGCGTTGCCGACGGCGTCCACGTGTTTTAACACGCTGCGATTGCCCGCGTACCCGAGCTATGACGTGCTCGAGCAGCAGGTCACGACCGCGCTGCGGCACGGCGTCGAGGGGTTCGCGTTCGATTGACGCGAGAGAGGGGGAATATATAGAGTAGCTCTTAGATGAAGAAGAAGAAGTATGCGACGCGTACACGCGTAGCCTCGAGGTCGTTTAGTTTCTTTTTTAACAACGAACGCAGCGCGGCATTCTTTGGAACCCTCGTCACACCCCGCGCGCACGAACCGCCGCGCGCGATGTCGTGGTCGTCCACGACCGAGGCGCTCTTCGCGTCGTCGTCCCCCGCCGCGGCGGCAGAAGACGACGTCGACGCGTGGAACGACGACGCGCTCATGGACGCGTACAAGACCGCGGTGGAGTCGTACAAGGCATCGCACGGGCTCTCCTCCTCGGCGACCGCGTCGCGTCTCTCCCCGAGCGTCGCCGGGGGTTCCCGCTCGGGGAGCGGGAAATCCAAGGGCGGCGGCGCGGCGGCGACGCCGACGCGCTCGCCGCGCGCGGCGTCGCACGTCGCGGGATCGACCCCGGGCGGCGGCGCGGACGCGTCGCCGCGATCGAACGCCCCGCGCGTGACGCCTCTGCACGCGATCCCTAAGCGCGCGCAGGCGTCGCGTCCGTCGTCCGAGATCGCGCCCGCGGACGACGAGCCGCCGCCCGCGGTGGGGACGCCGGTCGCGAACGTCGTCCTCGGCGTCCCCGTCGCGCGCGCGGGCGACGTCGGGAGCGGGGACGGAGGAGGAGGACGAGTAGGAGGCTTCGGAACCGACGTTACCGGCGGCGGCGGCGGCGGGGAGAGCGAGCGCGAAGCCGCGTGGCGCGAGTGGGAGGCGTGGGAGGCGTACTACGCGTCGCAGGCGCAGGCGCAGGCGCCGCAGGAAGACCAGCGAGGGGTCGGCGTCGCGCACGACGCGTACGCGTACGCGGGAGAAGAGCGCGGCGCGCGCGACGACGGCAGCCGTCGCGGACGCGGGTACGGATACGGGTACGGACACGGGTACCCGCCCGAGGGGGCAGCGCATCAACCGCCGCCGCGTCACCACCACCACCTCCACCACCCGCCGCGTCACCACCACCACGAGCACGACGTCGTCTACCACGGGCGGCATCTTCATCGTCATCATCACCCGGGGGGACCGCCGGGACCGCCGCGGACGCCGCCGCCGCCGGGGACGACGCCGCCGCCGCGCGCGCCGCCGCCGCCGTACGATCCGTACCGCGGCTACTACGCCGCGGACACGTCGTACGATACGTCGTACGACGCGTACTACGGAGCGCCGCAGCGCGCGGCTCCGCCGCCGCCGCCGCCGCCGCCCGGCGCGGACGTCGGCGCGTCCGCGCGCGCGACCGCGGCGGCGACCGTTCCAAGCGGGACGGAGGACGACGTCGACGAGCTCGCCAACTTGCTCATGTCGTGGTACTACGCGGGGTACTACACCGGGTCGTACAGCCGACCCCCGGGGACGACGACGACGCGGCGGCAATATCCGTAGGTATACAGTAGTAGTCGGTCGAGAGAGACGTCGGCCAGCGCGGGTCGCGGTTGGCGTGGTGTTGTGAACGCGCATTCGTCGTCTTCTACAGTACGGGTACTCGCGCGCGACGCGGAAAATAAATGGTTTGGCTCGATGCGCCGCTTCCGGTCGTCTCAACACCGGACGGCGGCGCCTCGCGCCGGAGACGCGAGCGGACTCGCCGTGGTCCTCGCGAACGCCGGCACGCACGCGACGCACTCCGTCATCCCGACCTCGTTGCACGCGAAACATCTCCGCGTGACGTCGACGCAGTGCACCCTCGTGCTTCCGTGGCACTTCCCGCAGACGACGAACCCGCGCCCTCCGCACCCGCCGCATTCCTTCTTCTTTACATTTACATTTTCGTCTCCGTCTTCTCCATTTTCCTCGTCGTCCCCGCGTCGCGCGCCGAGCGCCTTCAGCGCGTCTTCCAACCCTCCATCGCACACGAGCGCGTCCAGCTCATCCCCTCCCGCGACCGCGACGTCGCCCACGAACAAGTACGGCACGACCAGCCCTTTCCCGGCGCCTGGTCCACTCGTCGCGGCGAGGCGGCCGCGGAGTTCTTCTCTGTACGCGCACGCCGCCGCGACGTCGCGCTCGATCGCGTTCGCGACGCCGAGCGCCCGCGTCGCGGCTCGCGCGCGGTCGCACTTGTCCTTCGTCGCGCGCACCGCGCTCATGGAAGTGACGTACAGCACGACCGCGGTCTTCCACTCGTCTCGTTCGGTTTTCTGTGGAGATTTTTTGTGCTTCGCGGGCGGTGGCGGCGTGTTTTCTTTCCGCGGCGACGGAAGCGTCGCGAGCGGGCTGCGTCCGTTTCGCGGCGTCGGCGTCGGCGGCGTCGGCGGCGGCGTCGCTTCCCGAGGCGGCGCCGCCGCCGGCGCGGGGTTCACGACGTGCGGCGAACATAAGAACTCGCTGATCGCGTCGTCCGTGGAGTCGGACTCGTTCCCTCCGCCCGGGGACACCGTGCGCGCGAGGAACGCGTCGATGACGTCCACGCCCGGGCTCGCTTCGCGTTCGGCCGGCGGCGTCGGCGTCGCCGTTGTCGGTTTCGGACTTTTTTCCGCCGCTGCGACGACGACATCTCGCGGCGGCGACGGCGGCGAGTCGACGACCTCCTCCTCCACGACCACCGCCACCCTCGCGGGCGCGCGCGCCGTGGCTGGCGGCGACCCGAGGAACACGCTGATGACGTCGTCCTCGTCGCTATCGTACGCGGCGTCGTCCGTCGGTTCCGCGGCCGCGGCGTCGACGACGGCGGCGGCGTCGACTTTCGACGGCGACGGCCCGCCGCCGCCGCCGCCGGCGCGTTCGGCGCGCGTCCCCGCCACTTCCTCCTCCTCCGCGTCCTCTCTCGTCGGCGTCGAAGTCTCCACGACCTCGCGCATCGCCTCCATCATCAGCTCCACGAGATCGGGTTCGACCGCGGCTGGGGACGCCGACGGGTCGTCAGCCTCCGCGTTCGCGCCGCGTTTCGGTGCCGTCTCCGCGGGACGAGATTCGTCCGCGTCCGCGTCCGCGTCAGCCTCGGGGGTCGCGACGGCGACGGACGCCCGAGCTTCCGCGCGCGTGTTCTCTGCGACGTCATCGACGATCGCCGCGGGGGGCGGGGACTCGGGAAGACTTCCGGTGGGCGACGCCGTGGTCGGCTTCGCCATGCAGTGGCACGGCGCCATCGAACTCCCGCGACGATTCGGGGGAACAACTCTCGGAGGATCTCGGGACGGGCGCGCGCGGGGATCTCACGGCACCTCGAACGCTGAATGAAAGGCGATGCGTATCGAAATGCGTTCGCGGATCTTCGCGTACTCGCGCGCGCTCGTGCGCGGTCGACGGGGACAACGACGCGCGGCGTGCGGCGCGACACGACGACTGGAGGCGTCCGACGTCGCGCGAAAACTGTCGCGGCTGGCACCTCACTTCCGTACGTAGTACGGAAGAACGTGAAACCTTATGAGCATTTAGAGTGAAAGTCGGGGGCGAACAGGAACCAGCGTCTTTCCGCTTTCCCGTCTTGTCGTCGGAACGAGGGAAAAACGCTCCGACGGATTGCACCTCGGAAAGCCACGACGACGGCAGCTGCCGCGGCACTTTCCCTGTCGCCGCCACGACGCGATGCCGAAAATCAAGCTTCCGCGAAAGATCCGCGACCCCGTGAAGAAGGCGAACGGCGGGTGCGGGGAGGCGGCGTTCAAGCTCTCACGTCACTACGCGGAAGGGTCCGACGGCGTGGAGAACGACATTCAGATCGCACGTCAGTGGCTCTTTAGGAGCGCGGAGCTGGGGAACGCTGACGCCCAAGTCGCCTTCGCCGTCTGGCATAAAAATGCAGGCGAGAACGACATCGCGCGCACGTGGTGGGAGAAAGCTGCGGCGCAGGGCAGCCCTGACGCCGCGTACAACCTCGGGGTGCTCTACGACCACGGACACGGAGACGGCCTCGGCGTAGAGGAACGCACGTCTACGGCGGCGGGGTGGTACTTGAAAGCGGCGTCGAAGGGGATGCGTGAAGCCCAAAACAACTACGGGCGTTATCTCGAAAGTACAGGACATCACGGAGAAGCGATGACATGGTACGAGAAAGCCGCGGCGCAAGAACACGCGGGCGCGATGCACAACATCGCGATGATGTACCTCGACGGCGTCGGCTCGGAGCGAAACCTCGCGAAGGCGCGGGAGTGGTGGACGAGGGCAGCCGAACTCGGGTACGAAAAAGCGAATGAGTGTTTGAAGGAAACCGAAGGGTATGGGCATGACGGTCTCCTCGACGGTCTCGTGAAGAAGGCGAACGACGGGTGCCGCGATGCGGCGTGGAAGCTCGCCTCGCACTACTACTACGGGACCGGCGGCGTGGAGAACAAAGAGCTCTCGCGTCACTGGGTCGAGAGGGCCGCGGAGCTCGGGCACGTTGAAGCGCAAGCTCATCTCGCGAGCATGTTGAGATCCGAAGGCGACTACGACACCGCGCGTAAATTGTTCGAGAAAGCCGCGGCGGCGGGGAGCTCCCGGGCCGAGTACGGCCTCGGGTTGATCTACTGGCAAGGCTGCGGCGTTCCGCGAAACGTTTCCATGGCGGTCAGGTTTCTTCGATCGGCCGCGTCGAAGGGGGATCCTGAAGCCCAAGCCAACTACGGGCTCTTTCTCGTCAGAGAGATGAACGAACCCAAAGAAGCGATGAAGTGGTATGAAAGAGCCATGGCACAAGGAAACTCGGGAACGATGTTCCAAACCGGGTTCCTCTTCAACAACATCGGGATGCTTCACTACAACGGCGAAGGCGTTCCAAAAAACGTGTCGACGGCGCGGCACTGGTTTACAAAAGCCGCCGCGAAGGGATACGCAGAATCGCAGAAGATGCTGAACGCCACGGTCACTGAAGCCCTGCAGGAGGGCGCTCCATACGATTACGTAGCCATCGAGAAGATACTTACTGAGCGCGTGGAGTTTTTGGGCACGGATAAGGAAGTGGAGAATCTCGATGAACTGAGGGCGCTTAAAAGGAAAGCTCTCCGTGATATCATGGAACTCTCCGGTGCAAGCATCAGCGACGACGCCGTGGAGCTCTTCGTTTCCGGGCCGCTTCCTGATCACAAGGCTGCAGATGTCTATCATCATCTCGGTCTTTGCTTCCTTCACGGGAGGTGCGGACTCGAGAAGAACCTTCGGATGGCCAAGGAGGCCTTCAAAGTGGACGAAATTGACCCCCGGGACACCGCCGCCGCCGCCGCCGCCTCTGAGGAGCTCGTGAAGCTTCGAGCGTGCGTCACCTGCGGTAAGCGCGACGTTCGTTTGGGATGCAAACTGTGTCGCGGCGTGCGGTACTGCAACAAACGGTGCCAGCAGAAGGACTGGGCCCGCGGAACGGAGCAGCACCCGCCGCACCGAGAGACGTGCTCGCGCGTCGTGAACGGAATTGTTCCACCCGGGGTATTCGCGCGGCTCCGCGACGACGCGGCGAAGAACAGAGAAGCGTCGAACTGAACTACGACAGCACGAGTACGACGATGCGCGATTGTGACGAACGAACGAACGAACGAATGAACGAACGAACGAACGAACGAACGAAGCGCGAACGACGCGATGCGCTCTGTTATTTCCTCTCTCTCTCGCGCTTGTCCTACTACGATACGAAAAACGGGGCGACTACAAAACCCCCGCGACGCCGACGCCGAGCACCGCGCACGCGCCCGCGCACGCGGTCAACGTCGCGACAACCTTCAGCTCCCCCCACCCCCCTAGCTCCAAGTGGTGATGCAGCGGCGCCATACGCAGTAACCGCTCCCCTTGCCCCGTTTTCTTCTTCGTCCACTTGAACCACGACACCTGCGCGATCACCGACACCGTCTCGGCGATGAACACCGCGGTGGTGACCACCAGCGGCAGCGTCGCGGCCCCGCCCGCGGCGGCGGCGACCGCGCCTAACGCACCCCCCAACGCCAACGACCCGGCGTCGCCCATGAACATGTCCGCGGGGTGACGATTCACGACGAGAAACCCCGCGGCGGCGCCGCCGAGGGATATCGAAAACGCCGCGAGCTCGCTCTGCCCGGACGCGACGAGCGCGATCCCCGTCCCGACGAGCGCGATCGCCGCGGTCGCCGCGGCGAGCCCGTCCAACCCGTCCGTGATATTCACCGCGTTGCTCTCGGACACCATCGCGAACGCGGAGAGCGCCCAGAACAGCGATCCGAGGTCGACGACGCTCCACGCGCCCATCCACGGCCCCAACGCCACCGCTGTGCTCGGAGGCGGCGCCGCGACGCCGCTCGAGAGCCACGCCACGAAGCTCGTCGCGACCGCGGACTGCAGCCCGAGCTTCGCGTACGGGGATAACCCGCGGGCGTTGTTCTTCGACAGGAGCTTCTGGACGTCGTCGAACGCGCCGATGGAGAGAAACCCGAGCGTGGTCAGACACGTCGCGACCACCACCGGATCGGCAAACGTCGTAAACGCCATCGCGGTCACGCACCCCGCGGGCACGAACGCGAGCCCGCCGAGCGTGGGCGTCGTGGACTTCGCGCCGGTCAGGTGCCCGCGCGGTCCTTCCTCGCGCACGGGCTGGTACGACTCCTGTTTCGAGAGGTACGAACACAGCGCGCTCGACGTGACGGCGGCGACGACGAAGGCGACGCCGAACCACTGCAGCGGCGTGCCCAAGAGCGCGGCGCTTACGAACGTCGTCGTCGCGTCGCCAGGGCCGCCTTGGACGACGCCCCATCGCCCGCCCAGCGGCGCGGTCGCGTGGAGCCACACCGCGAGGGAGAAGGTCACGACGCGGAGGAACGCGCCGCCGCCGCCGGCGAGCGGCGACCGCGGCGGCGCGACGTCCTCCTCGGTGAGGCCGAAGTCCTCCGGTTGGAGCTCGCCGGAGCGGATCCTCTCCAGGATGTCGTGCTCCATGGCTTCCTCCTCCGTCATCGGGCCTTCGCCCACGTACTGCGACGGCTCGGCGTCGTCGTCGGCGTCGTCGGGGGCGGTCGAGCTCGAGTGTGAGTTCGAGTTTGAAGCCGCCGCCGCGCGGGCGGAGGAAGGCGGCTGCCGCGGCGCGAACGCTGAGATCGAGATCTTCTTCGTCGTCCCGCCGCGGATCGACGACGCGCGGCGGACGGCGACGACGCCGCGGCGCGCGACGCTCGTCGTCGCGTTTCTCGTCGCGCGCATCGGCGCGAGCGACGGCGTCGTCGCTCGCGCCGTGCAGATCGTCGTCGTCGTCATCGCGTTCTGTTGCTCTTCCCCCCTTCCTAACCTAAATCAAATATCTATCCGCGTCTCGCGTGGTCTACCTAGCTCCGCGTCGTCGTCTCAGACCTTGCGCTTCTTCCTGTTCGCCTCCACGATCTTCTTCATCTCCGCGTTCGTCGGCGGCTTCGGCCCTTCCGGGGGGTACACGACGTACGCGTGGCGCTTGATGATGGTCTCGAGATTCTCCGGGTTCGCCGCGAACGCGACGGTCATCGCGATCGGAATGGAGAGGTACGTCGCAAACTTGAAGAGCTCGAGGGAGAACCTCGGCCGCGCGCTCGACATCCTCCGCGCGGTCGCGAGGGCGAGGGAAGCGAGGCGGCGCGGGTCCTCGGTGCCGGGGAGCTCCGGGGGCGCGTCCGCGGAGTGAGGAGCCAGGGCGCGGTGTTTCCCTGGAAAAGTCTTGTCTGCGTGACAAGACCCGACCTGCGAAACTCGGGACGACTGGCGCGACGTCCCCTCACTTCGCCTCGCGCCCGTCCCCGCCGCCGCACGCCAGATCCGAGCATGTCCTTCGACGAGACCACGGAGATCACGGAGATCCCGAACGCCCCCCGCGAGCTCCGCGAGGAGACGACGCGCGAGGCGGTCGTCGCGCGAGACGCGGGGACGACGACGGCGGAGCTCGAAGCCACGACGGCGAAGCGAGCGAAGCTCGCCACCGAGCCAGAAGCCACGAAGACGACGCCCGAGTCCGAGCCCGAGGCCGAGCCCGAGCCCGCGCCGCCTCCGCCGCATACATCGAGCGAGGAGAAGCGCGCGCGCGAGCTCCAGGAGCGCGAGGACGCGGCGAAGAAGACCAACGCCGCGGCGCCCGCGCCCGCGCCCGCGGCGGCGTCGGGGGCGTTCGTCCCCTCCGAGACGTTCGCTGGCGCCAGGCCTGGGTACGTCTTCAAGCAAGGGCCCGACGGCGTGGGGTACTACGTGGACGAGCTGGGGGACGAGGGCGGGAACGTCATCGAACACGTCGACGACTTCGTGCTCGGGTTATTCGACGCCGTGGTTTGGATCCCGCGCGAGGAGGCGGAGTTCGCGCCGTCGAAAAAGTTCGCGGGCGCGAAGCGAGGGTACGCGTTCAAGAGAGGGCCGCGAGGGTTGGGGTATTACAAGGACCGACCGCTCACGGCGACGTCCGGCTCCCTCGACGCTTCGCGCCCCGCCCTCCAGGCCGACGGCACCATCGCGTGCGCGATCTTCGCGCATTTACAGGACCCGAAGGACCGCGTCGCGCTCGCCGCCGTGAGCAGGGTGTTTCGGGACGCGGAGAAGTCGGACGCGTCGTTGCCCGGCGGGTCTGCCGCGGCGGTGTTCAAGCTCAGTTTTGACTTTGTGGGCGCGTATCGGAGGCGGAGACGGCTCGATCATCATGAGCTGATCGACACAGAGACTGATATGGATCTCGTGAAGGCGTTATACTGGATGCGTAAGGCGGCTGATCTTGAAAACGCCGACGCTATGTACTCGCTTGGGAAGTGCTACGATGACGGGCACGGCGTGGAGGAAGACGAGACGAAGGCGAACGAGTGGTACGAAAGAGCGGTCGCCCGTTACCGTGTGCTGGCTGAAAGTGAAAGAGATTCGGAAGCTTCGGAAGCTATGTGCCATCTCGGGTATCTTTACGCACGCGGGGAGGGCGTGGATCAAGACCAGACGAAGATGATTGAGTGGTTGGAAAGAGCATCCGAGTTCGGCCGTGCCATCGCGTCCGACATTCTCGGTCATTGCTACAACTATGGCATAGGCGTGGAGAAAAATGCCCCAAAGGCGGTCGAACTGTACATCCAGGCGCTGGAACTCGACGAGGACATCTTATGGGATGATCCCGCCGATTTGGGCTCTGAAAGTCAACGCGTCCAGTGGAATCTCGGGCAAATCTACGAACACGGCAAGCCCGGCGTGGCGGTGAACAAAACGGAGGCGCTGAAGTGGTACCGCGCGGCTGTGGACTTCGGTGATTCCGACGCGCGAGACGACGTGGAGCGTCTCGAGTCGGAGCTCCAGGGAGCGTGAACGAGCACGAATTAGAACGCGTCTGTAACGAACGAACGAACGCACGAACGAACGTCTTCCCTCCCTCTTCGCGCGCGCGCGGCGGCGGCGTTTTGATTTTTTCTGTTTTTTTGGCGAAGGAAGGAAAATTCCGCGAGCTGCCAGCGGAGGTCGCCCACAACGCGGCGCCGCGCCCGCCCGCGACACGCGCAGCGCAGCACGCGAGGACGAACATGACCGACCTCGACGCGACGGTGGCGAGCTTCACGCCGACGCGGTCGCCCTCCGCGGACCGCTCCTCCGCGTCCGAGCCGTCGCCGACGCCGACGCCGACGCCTTCTGATGATGCGTCGAGATCGCCCCGCGTCATCGTCACCCCGGGCCGCGATCTCGACGCCGCGGCGAGCCGCGCGGCCAGGCGCGACGCGGAGCTCAGCGCGCGCGAGGCCGCGCTCGCGGAGCGCGAGGCCGCGCTCGCGCTCGAGCGCGCGGCCTTGGCGAGCGCGCGCGAGGCCGCGAGCGAGAGCACGTCGAGGGTCGCCGCGGAGACGACCGTCGCGTGCAACACCGCGGCGAAATCGAAAGCCATGAACGCCGCGGTCGCCGCGGAGCTGAACCGCCGGGAGGACGCGCTGAGTCGCCGCGAGGACGAGATCGCGGCGAGGGAGCGCAGGGAGACGTCCGCCGCGCTGCGCGAGCGCGAGGACGTCGTCGCGGAGCGCGAGAAGCGTGCGGCCGCGGTCGAGGCGCAGCTCGACGCGAAGCTCGCGGAGGCGGAGCGCGCGGAGGCGGCGCGGGGCGCCGCCGCGCGCGACGCGATCGAGACCGTCACCGCGAACTTGGAACGCCGCGCCGCGGAGGTTGCGAGCGCGCAGGTTCAGAGCGACGAGCGCGCGCGCGTCGCGGACGACCGCCTGAAGGCTGCGGACGAGCTGCACGCGTCCTTGGAGGCGAGGGAACGCGCGGCGACGGAACGCGAGTCCGCGTTGTCCCAGCTGCAAGACGCGGTCGAGCAGCGGAGCGAGGCGCTGCGCGAGGCCGGGCGCGAGCGCGGGGAGGCCCTGGAGGCGATGCAGATCACGCTGAAAGCGCGGGAGGAAGCGCTGAAGGCGGTGGAAGCGCAGCTCGCGGAGTCGAGGGCGAGAGCGCGAGAGACGGCAACCTCCCAGGGCGGCGGCGGCGGCGGCGGCGGCGGCGGCGGCGGCGACGACCTCTCCGAGGACGCCGTCCAGATGCTGCACGTGCTCCAGCTCAAGCTCCAGCTCGCGGAAGCCGAGCGCGCGGCCGCGGAGGATAAGACGAACGAGATGGAGCGCAGGTGCGAGCAGTTCGAAGCCGTCGCGACCGCGGCGACGGACCTCGCGTCGAAGCTCGAGGCGACGGTGTCGACGCAGCAACGCGTCCTGGAGACTTTGAACGAAAACGGCGCGGGCGAGTCGTCAGAGTTGGAGCTCGCGAACGCGGAGATCGCGCGGTTGAAGCTGATGAATAACGGTGCTGGCGGTGGAGTGGGCGAAGAGAACAAGGATGAGGAGATTGCCACGCTGAAACGCGCGTTGCGTCTCGCGGCTGAGCGCGCCGCCGCCGCGGAGAAGGCGGCGAAGGCGGCGATCGCGCGCGTCACCGCGCACGCAAAGGCGCAGAAGAACGGGGAGATGGACGCCCTTCGCGCGACGCACGACGCCGAGGTCGCCGCCGCGGTCGCGAAGGTTTCGAAGGGCACCGCGATCGAGGACTGGGTCGCGATCGCCGACGACGCCAGGCGCGAACGCGACGACATCGCGGAGGAGCTCCGCGTCGCGTCCGCGGCGAGCGCTCGCGCGGCGGCGGTGTCGGAGAAGCTCGATGTTCGCACCGCGACGTTAGCCGCGACGACCGCGGCGCTGGAGGAGGTTGTGAGGTCTTCTCATGGGGGACGGGTGTTGGCGTCGTCACAAGAGAGCCCCCGGGCTGCTCCGAAAAACGACGACGACGCGTCGGAAGACCATATGGCAGTGTTGGACTACCTGTGCTCCGTCGCGCGCGAGCGATTTAAGGACGACGGCGACGGCGGCGACGGGGGGAGGGACTTGTTCGAGGGCGGGAAGCTCGAGGCGCGCGCGCGCGTCGCGGTGAAGGACGTGACGCGCGCGTTGACCGAAGCGGCGGCGGCGGCGGCGGCGGGGGGGGGGGGTGGGGGAGCGGGGGG
>Ga0181554_1002621_pt1 | contig 15785 bp, 16 predicted proteins | sample 011ome_16_FD_145602 | JGI IMG/M metagenome (GOLD analysis project Ga0181554, IMG submission 145602) | Coastal salt marsh microbial communities from the Groves Creek Marsh, Skidaway Island, Georgia - 011503CT metaG (spades assembly) | ecosystem: Environmental > Aquatic > Marine > Intertidal zone... | reverse complement strand
TTCATCGCGCCGACATTGGGCGATATGGACATTTCGTTATCGTTGAGGACCACCAGCAGATTCGCATCAAGTGCACCCGCATGGTTCAGCGCCTCGAATGCCATGCCGCCGGTTAGCCCGCCATCTCCAATGATAGCCACGGCATGGCTATCCCGATTTTCAAGGCCTGCCGCAATCGCCATACCGAGTGCGGCACTGATCGAGGTACTGGAATGACCCACACCAAAGGTATCGTAGGGGCTTTCATCCCGAGTCGGGAAGGCCGACAGACCATCCTTCTTGCGGATGGTGGGCATGCGATCGCGACGTCCAGTGAGGATTTTATGCGGATAGGCTTGGTGACCAACATCCCAGACAAGTTTGTCATCAGGGGTGTTGAAGACATAGTGGAGGGCGATGGTCAGATCAACCGTCCCGAGTCCCGCCGCGAGATGCCCGCCGGTCTGGCTCACACTGTGCAGCAGGAATTCCCGCAGCTCTTCCGCCAATTGGGGCAGCTGATCTTCCCTGAGTGCGCGTACGTCATTCGGATCAGTGATGCTGTCGAGCAATGGTGAAGTGTTGGTTTCAGTCATGGAGGGTTTTCCTGGCGTAACGGGCAAGAGGCCGCGCTCGTGGGTAGTCGTCTAAAGTGAGGGATGCCTTGGACATTTCCCGTGTTCCAAATCCGGCGCAGGACCGGATGAGTTTATGTGTTGCAGACACAATCAATTCTGGCGGTCGATGATGAATCTCGACAGCTCACGTAGCAGCTCGGCTTCGGATCCAAAACCCGACAGGCTATCCAACGCATCTTCATGCAGCTCCAGTGCTTTCTGCTTGGCACCGGCCAGGCCCAGAAGGGCTGGGTAATTGGGTTTGTTGTTGTCGCGATCCTTTCCTTGTGTCTTGCCGAGGGTTTGTGTATCGCTCTCCTCGTCGAGAATATCGTCCTTTATCTGAAAAGACAGACCGATGCACTTGGCGTAATGGTCCAGACGGTCTGCCACGACCGTTTCAATTGGAGTTTTGGCAAGCGCTGCCAATTTCACGCTGGCGCGAATCAGGGCTCCGGTCTTGCGAATATGCATATTCTCAAGGGCGGGGAGATCCAGCGCCTTGCCGACGGAGTGAAGATCGATCGCCTGCCCGCCTACCATGCCCAGCGAGCCGCTGGCCGTGGCCAGGCATTCGATCATGGCAATTCGATTTTCGGCGGGAACATTGATGGAAGGGTCCTGTGCCAGCACGTGAAAAGCGAGCGCCTGTAGCCCGTCGCCGGCAAGGATTGCGGTGGCCTCGTCGTAAGCGACATGGCAAGTCGGCTTGCCGCGACGCAGCGAATCATCGTCCATGGCCGGCAAATCGTCATGGATCAGGGAATAAACATGGATCATCTCCACCGCAGCGGCGGGTCCATCCAGGAGATCAAGTGAAACGCCCAAGGCCTTGCCGGTAGCATAGGTCAACAGGGGACGCAGCCGCTTGCCACCGCCCAGCGCTGAATAGCGCATGGCTTGGTGCAGACGTTCCGGCATCCGGTTCTCGCCGGGCAGACGGGCTTCCAGGGCGGCTTCCGCCCGACCCTGGCAGACTCCCATAAATTCTTGCAGAGCGTTATTGGACGTCATCAGTAAATGGTTTTAACGTAGGTTCGCCGTTTTGTTCCAGCAAAATGCTTACTTTCTGTTCCGCTTCTTTGAGTGACTTTTGGCAGTTTCGCGTCAGTTGAATGCCTCGCTCAAACAGTTGCAGCGATTCTTCAAGTGGCAGGTTTCCCTGTTCCATGCGTTCTATCAGCTGCTCCAGTTCGGACAGCGACTCTTCAAAGGGCGGCGATTTCTTGGCCATGAATATTCATCAGGACGAAGGTTCCAGTCCGAAGACAAGCCGGCATTATCGCAAATCTTTTTAGTTGATAAAAATACTGGGGTTTTTGGGGTCATTCCGATGGCCATGATTAACTGACAAAAAGCGGCCCAAAATCGGGGCTCAGACCGGGCTTATGGGCAGCTCATGCCGTTGGCCCCACTCCGACCAGGAGCCATCGTAGACCGCTGCATATTCATTGCCCAGGCAGTAAAGCCCTAATGTCAGAATCGATGCGGTGACACCGCTGCCGCAGGTGGCGATGACGGTTTTGTCCGGATCGACCCCGCCCTCCCTGAAAGCCTGCTTCAGTTCTGCCGGGGCTTTGAGGCAATTGGAGTCCTCATCAATCAACTGCCTGAAGAAGACATTATGGCTCCCGGGAATGTGTCCGGAGCGAAGGCCGGGACGTGGCTCAGCCTCTTTTCCATTGAATCGTCCAGGTGGCCGGGCATCCACAATCTGAGTGCCGGGATGTTCCAGGGCATCCTGCATCTGTTCAAGATTCCTCACCAGCCCCGGTCGGCGGACTGCCTTGAAGGTGGCGGGAGACACCGCTTCTGGTCCAGATCGAGTGGGAAGGCCCAGTGCCTGCCAACGTGCCAGCCCGCCATCGAGGACCAGTACGTGATCATGGTCAAAGACCCGAAAAGTCCACCAAGCCCGCGCTGATGCCATGAAATCGTTGCGGTCGTAGACGACCACAGTGGTGAATTCTTCGATGCCCAGTTGACTCGCTGCCAATGAGAAATCCGACTCCATCGGCAGCATGTGCGGCAGGTTGGTGGTGTGATCGGCGACAACATCGATATCGAAGAAATGCGCCCCGGGAATGTGGGCATGGAGATATTCATCTCGCGCATTTCGGCCCTGAGTTGGTAGAAAGAAGGTTGCATCGAGAATGACCAGATCGGGTGAATCCAGTCGCTCGGCCAGCCATTCAGCCGAAACCAGGGGGGATTTTGCTTTACTGTCCATGATCACCTCGGTAGTGAATTACGCCGCATTGTTGACCAGAAGGTTCACCAGAATCTGTTCATACACTGCGGAGAGGAGGTCGATGTCCGCAACCGGGGTGTGCTCGTCGATCTTGTGGATACTGCCGTTGAGTGGGCCAAGTTCGACCACTTGGGCGCCAGTCGGAGCAATAAACCGACCATCCGAGGTGCCGCCCCCGGTATCGGGTCGCGCTGGTTGGCCGATCACTTTGACCAAGGCTGCCTGGGTGGCATCGATCAACTCGCTGCCGCTAGTCAGGAATGGAGCGCCCGATAAACGCCAGGCGATATCGTAGCGCACCCCATGTTTTTTCAGTGTCGCCTCGACTTTTTGCTTGATGTCGGTCTCGGTCAATGCGGTCGAATAGCGGAAATTGAAGGACACTTCCATTCGGCCGGGGATGACGTTCTCCGCACCGGTGCCTGAGTGGATGTTGGAGATCTGAAAGCTGGTCGGCGGAAAGAATTCATTACCCTGGTCCCATACCTCGGCACTCAGTTCCGCCAGGGCAGGCGCAAAGCGGTGGATGGGGTTGTCTGCCTTGTCTGGATACGCCACATGGCCCTGGGTACCATGCACCGTCAGAACGCCGCATAGCGAGCCGCGTCGACCGACCCGGATCACATCACCCAGGCGGTCAAAGCTGGAAGGCTCACCAATTACGCACCAATCAATCCGTTCGCCACGAGACTGGAAGGTCTCCACGACTTTCACTACACCATTCGTGGCTGAGCCTTCCTCGTCGCTGGTCATGAGGATTGCCGCTGAGCCCCGATGATCAGGATATTGCCTTACAAAACGGGCCAGTGCCGTGACCATCGCCGCCACACCGCTTTTCATGTCGGCTGCCCCCCGGCCATAGAGCAATCCGTCATTTATCGTCGGCTCGAAGGGCGCGTGGGACCAGTCGGATTCCGGGCCGGTTGGTACAACATCGGTATGACCAAGAAAAACCAGCAATGGGCCTGTTGTCCCGTGACGCATGAATAGGTTTTGCGTATCGCCGAAATCCAGCCTCTCCGTCTCAAACCCAGCTGGCTCGAGATGTTTGGTAATCAACTCCATGCAGCCGGCATCCTCCGGCGTGACAGATCGGCAGCGGATCAAATCGCAGGTCAGTTCAAGGGTTTCGCTCATGGCAGTTCTGAATAGGATTTCGGAGAAAAGCCCACCAACAAGGTTTCGCCGACCTCCAGAAGGGGGCGTTTGATCAGGGCTGGGTAGGCCAGCATAAGGTCAATGGCCCTGGTTCGGTCAAGATCGGCTTTGTCCAATTCGGTCAGGCCACGCCAAGTGGTGCTCTTACGATTCAGGAGACTTTCCCACCCGATTTGAGTTTCCCACTTCACTAGACGGTCGGAATCGAGCCCATCGATTCGCAGGTCATGAAAAACAAATTCGCGGTGATGCGCCTTCAGCCAGGCAGCTGCCTTGCGGCAGCTGTCGCAGTTTTTCAATCCGTACAGATTCAGCATCGTTCAGGAGAGATCCAGTTTTTCCAGTTCGGCGATAGTGGGTTCCTTGCGGCCATCGGTCTCGCTGATGAAAAGCGGTTCCTTGCGGACCGCCTCCGCAACCGCCTGACGGACATCATGCCGGTCATAAAATGGGCTGGCCTCCATCCGCAGCAGAGGCAGACCAGCCGCTGCGCAAATATCCTTCAACGGATGATCGGTGGAGTTCCTGACCTTGCGGCCCGGCACTTTGTGCTGTACCAATTGAATTGCGCAGGCAATCGACAGGTCGGAAAGCTTGCAGAGGACAAACGGAAAATAGACTTCACCCGAGTCATCCAGGGCACTCCAGGCCGCGTCGGTGCCGGTAGTGACCCTCGGCGCGATGATGTCGGTCACATGAATTCTGCCAAAGATGGCGTAATGATCGCCGACCGCCTCCTTCAGTGCCGTGAACAATTGCCGCTCCTCGGGGGTCAGCAGAAAATCCTGGCGCATGTAGCTAGCCCGTGCGGATCGCCGCGAGCGGATGATTCGAAGTACCAGCAGCAAACCAACGAGGGCGGTTGCGCCCAGTGCAGTGGTGACCCAGTTCATGCGTTCCCCGACAAGTCCGGATGGGCAGGGCGGTTCGGGGGCAGGTGGAACAAGTTCAGGATCTCCGGAGTGGCGTGGGAGCGGCGATTATACGGGAAGCAGGAAGCAGCGAACGGGCATTACTGCTCGTCCTCTGGTATCAGCGTCATGCCTTCATTAGCTTCCTCGCCGGGATATTTCCCTTCCTGAGCCAGCTTGATCATCAGGCGGACCTCATTCTGCGAATCCGCCGCCCGCAGGGCATCCTCGTAGGAAATTTTTCCGGCCTGGAAGAGATCAAACAGGCATTGGTCAAAGGTCTGCATGCCTTGTTCACGAGAAAGCTTCATCAATTCCTTCAGCTTGTGGACCTCGCCCTTGCGAATCAAATCGGCAGCACGTGGGGTGTTGATCAGAATCTCGATGACGGGATGACGGCTCTTGCCATCCGGGCTGCGGATTAGCTGCTGGGCAACAACGGCCCGCAAATTGAGCGATAGGTCCATGAACAGCTGGGGATGCATTTCCTCGGGGAAGAAATGCAGGATGCGGTCAATGGCCTGGTTGGCGTTGTTGGCATGCAGAGTGCTCAGGCAGAGATGGCCTGTTTCGGCGAAGGTGATGGCCTGCTGCATGGTTTCCCGGGTGCGAATTTCCCCGATCAGAATGACATCCGGGGCCTGACGCAGGGTATTTTTTAGGGCGACTTCAAAGGATTCAGTGTCGATACCGACTTCGCGCTGGGTGACGATGCAACCCAGGTGCTCATGCACGTATTCCAGCGGGTCCTCAATGGTAATGATATGGCCGCTGGAGTTCTCGTTTCGATGGCGGATCAGCGAAGCCAGCGAGGTTGATTTGCCCGTGCCGGTGCCGCCGACAAACAGAATCAGCCCACGCTTGCTCATCACCAGTTCGCTGAGTATCGGCGGCAGGCTCAGTTCCTGCCAGGTCGGCACATTCGTCTGGATGCGGCGCAGCACCATAGCCGCGCAATCTCGCTGCATAAGGGCGCTGACCCGAAACCGGCCCAGTTCGCCGGCCTCAATGGCGAAATTGCACTCGTGGGTTTTGGTGAATTCCTCGCGCTGGGCGGGATTCATGATGCTCGTGACGACCTGCATCGCCTGATCCTTGGTCAGTTTGTTGCGGGTCATGGGTTGCAGGACACCATTTACCTTGATGCACGGCTCCTTCTCGGCCGTGACGAACATGTCCGACGCTTTGTTATTCGTCATGATTTCCAGTAGGGAACTGAAGTTCATCCGCTATTGCCTGTGTCGAAATTTAGAACGCCGCCTTGTTGACGGATTTGGTATGCGCTATCTGGCGGGTCACAAGACCTTTCTCCACCAGCTCCTGCAGATGCTGATCCAGGGTCATCATGCCGTCGCGGCGACCGGTTTGGATCGCCGAATACATCTGGGCAACCTTGTCCTCGCGAATCAGGTTGCGGATGGCCGGCGTGCCGACCATGATCTCCCACGCGGCAGTTCTCCCCCCGCCGATCTTTTTCAGCAAAGCCTGCGAAATTACCGCTTGTAGCGATTCAGACAGCATCGAGCGGATCACGCCCTTTTCAGCAGCAGGAAAGACATCGATGATACGGTCTATGGTTTTGGCGGCTGAACTGGTGTGCAGAGTGCCGAACACAAGGTGGCCGGTTTCAGCTGCAGTCAGCGCCAGGCGAATTGTCTCAAGGTCACGCATTTCACCGACGAGGATGACGTCAGGGTCTTCACGAAGGGCAGACCTCAGGGCCTCATTGAAGCCGAGCGTGTCACGATGAACCTCACGCTGGTTGATAAGGCATCGCTTGCTCTCATGTACGAATTCGATCGGATCCTCGATGGTCAAAATGTGAGCATAGTCATTCGAATTGACGTAATCGATCATCGCTGCCAGCGTGGTCGATTTGCCCGAGCCGGTAGGCCCTGTGACCAGGATAATGCCGCGAGGGTGGCGGGTGACGTCCTTGAAAAATTTGGGACAACCTAACTCTTCAAGGGTCAGGATTTTCGAAGGGATGGTCCGAAATACTGCCGCCGGACCCCGGTTCTGGTTAAAAGCATTGACACGAAAGCGAGCCAAGCCGGTCAGTTCAAAGGAAAAGTCGCATTCCAGAAATTCCTCGTAATCACGGCGCTGCCGGTCGTTCATGATGTCGTAGACGAGGGCGAGTACTTCCTTGGTATCCAGCGGCGGCACGTTAATACGCCGAATATCCCCATCGACGCGGATCATGGGCGGTAAACCCGCCGATAGATGCAGGTCGGACGCTTTGTTTTTAACCGAAAAAGCGAGGAGTTCAGTGATGTCCATGGAGAGTAATATAGGCAGCTTGGCGGGTGTCCGGGCCAGCAGCCAAGGTATCCCGCGACACCCTTGGCAATAGATTCAAATTATAGAGTAGCCCGATTTGCCCATGTCACTCACCATTGCCGAACGACTTGATGCGGTGCGAACCAGAATTGCCCTGGCTGAGCACGCGGCAGGTCGAACCCCACGGTCGGTCCAGTTGATTGCTGTCAGCAAAACCCAGCCGGCTGCCGCCATATCCGAGGCCGTTGCGGCGGGACAGCGCCATTTTGGTGAGAACTATCTGCAGGAAGCCTTGGCCAAGCAATCGGAGCTAGTGAATGTTCCCGATCTTGTCTGGCATTTTATCGGGCCGATCCAGTCGAACAAGACTGCCGCCATCGCCACGCATTTCGATTGGGTGCACAGTGTCGATCGTCTCAAGATTGCCCAACGACTCAGCGATCAGCGCCCCAGGGAGTTGGCTCCACTCAATATCTGTCTGCAGGTGAATGTCAGTGACGAGGCCAGCAAGAGCGGGGTCAGTCTTGCTGAATTGCACGCCCTGGCTGCTGGCGTGATCGAACTTCCCGGCGTCTGTCTGCGCGGTTTGATGGCCATCCCGGCGCCAGTCGAAGATTCGGCATTGCAGCGCGCTCCGTTTCGCATCCTCCGGCAGGCGCTTGAGAGCCTCGATCTTCCCGGGGTTGATACCCTCTCGATGGGCATGTCGGACGACCTCGAAGCGGCCATCCAGGAAGGCGCTACCTTCGTCCGTATCGGCACTGCCGTGTTTGGCCGACGATCGGCCTAGGCTAGAATGCCGGCCAGTTTCAAACGGGGAAATTCAAGTTCATGAAGCATCAAGCTCTCGGTTTTATCGGTGCCGGCAATATGGCGGCCAGCCTCATCAGCGGTCTCATAGCAGATCATTATCCTGCCAGCCAGATCTGGGTTTCGGATATCAATGAGGCGGCTCTCGCCAACCTCGCCGAGCGCTATGGTGTCCATACCACGACCCGAAACGTCATTGTGGCCGAGCATGCCGAAATCCTGGTCCTCGCCGTCAAGCCGCAAATCCTCCGCGGAGTGGTTGAGGAACTCGCCGGCATTCTTCATTCCCGACACCCGCTGGTCGTGAGCATTGCTGCGGGCATTACTGCAGGGAGCATCGATCGGTGGGCTGGCGGTAGCATGGCTATCGTCCGTTGTATGCCGAATACGCCGGCCATGGTCAAGACCGGTGCGACCGGTTTATGCGCCAACGCATGCGTGACCGATGCCCAACGCAGCCAGGCCGAGGCCATCCTGCGGGCGGTGGGGCTGACGGTTTGGGTGGACGAGGAGTCTCAGCTGGATGCGGTGACGGCTCTCTCCGGCAGCGGCCCGGCCTACTTCTTCCTGATGATGGAAGCGATGGAAGACGCCGGGGTGGCTCTGGGGCTGGATCGCTCCACGGCACGCCTGCTCAGTCAGCAAACCGCGCTGGGAGCCGGCCGTATCGCCATCGAGTCGGACGATCCGCCCGCCGAACTGCGGCGGCGAGTTACCTCGCCCGGTGGTACCACCGAGCGTGCGATAGCCACCTTTGATGAAGGCGGATTGAGTCCACTGGTGGCCAGAGCAATGCAGGCTGCCGCCCGGCGTGCGGCGGAGTTGTCCGAACAGCTGGGAAACTGACAGGAGACTGAATGATGTCCTCAACTTACTGGGCAGCGCCCCTCATCTTTCTCATCGACACAACCTTCAGCCTTTATCTTTTTGCCCTGGTATTGCGCTTCCTCTTTCAGTGGAGCGGCGCTGATTACCAAAATCCGCTTTCGCAATTCCTGATCAGGATCACTCACCCACCCCTGAAATTTCTTCGTCGATTCATTCCCTCGTTTGGCCGCATCGACACCGCCGCTTTGGCGCTGATGTTGGCCCTGCAAATGCTCAGCGACGCCCTGATCTTCCTGATTCAAGGGGGAATGCCATCGATGGCATTCGTTGCGATCTGGTCACTGGCTCAGTTGCTGGAGCTGGTGCTCAACGTGTATTTCTACGCCATCCTCATTCGGGCAGTGTTGAGCTGGATCGGACCCATCGCTTATAACCCGGCGGTCTCGCTGCTTTACAGCCTGACCGAACCGCTGCTGCAGGCTAGCCGACGGTTGTTGCCGGCGAGCGGCGGCATGGATTTCTCGCCGATCATCCCTATCATCGGCATACAACTCGCCAAAATGCTTTTGCTGCCGCCACTGCAACAACTGGCGACAGTTTTCAATTGATGTGCGGTGGCGATGACTGAAAAACAGGATGTGATCCTTGATGTACACATTCAGCCCAGAGCCTCGAAGGACGAGATCGTCGGTTTTCATGGCGATCGTCTGAAAATCCGGATTACCGCTCCACCCGTGGACGGCAAGGCAAATCAGCATCTTATTAGTTTTCTCGCCAATGTCTTCAAAGTTCCCAAGCGGAACATCCTGCTGTTGGCGGGTGAAACCGGACGGGAAAAGCGGATCAAGATTATCTCGCCCAAGGTGATGCCGATTGGGATTCAGCCGACAATGTCATCCTGAACGACCAGCGGGAGTGAAGGATCTCTAGCTATGGCCCCCGTGTGATCCATTGGCTCGAGCTAGCCAGTGCCCTTGAGGTCCTTAGCGAGTGCAGCGGGACACAGCACTGCGTGTCATCCTGAACGACCAATGGGAGAGAAGGGTCTCGTGCCACGTTCGCTGCGTAAGCCATCCTCCCGGGTCAGCCAGTGTCCCTAGGCTGAGGTCCTTCGCGAGCTCAGGACGACACAATCCTGCGTGTCATCCTGATCGACCAACGGGAGAGAAGGATCTCGTGCTACGGCCACCGGGTGTCCACTGTTGATAGGCTGGGCATGAACCGCCTAATGCCGGCGATACAATAAATCCCACACCCCATGGCCCAACCGTTGGCCACGGGATTCAAATTTGGTCAAAGGGCGATAGTCGGGGCGCGGAGAGTAGGGCGATCCATCCGTCAGGCTGGTCAGTTGAGGGCAGGCTTCCAGTGCATCGGCCATGTGTTCGGCATAGGGCTGCCAATCCGTTGCAGCGTGGAAAATACCGCCTGGCTTCAGTTTTCGGAGAACCAGTTCCAAAAATGCCGCATTGACGATCCGTCGCTTGTTATGGCGTTTTTTGTGCCAGGGGTCGGGGAAAAACAGCTGCAACCGATCGAGGCTGGCATCGGCAATATTCTGGTGCAGAATCTCTATCGCATCTGCGCAATAAATGCGCAGATTGCTCAACGCCTTTTCTTCGGTTTTCAGCAGGAGATGACCCACGCCGGGACGGTGAACCTCGATGCCGACGTAATCGCTCCCGGGATTTTCGGCCGCCATCGTCGCCAGTGAATCGCCATTGCCAAAGCCGATTTCGAGCACCAGCGGTGCCACCCGGCCGAAAGTTGACGGTGCATCCAGTACATGGCCTGGTTCCAGCCCGTAAACGGGCCACAATTCCTCCAAGGCCTTGCCCTGGGCGATAGTAATGCGACCCTGGCGACGGATGAAGCTGCGAATTCGCTGTGTTGGCGGGGTGTTTGTCAGGCCAGGCGGTGTGGTGGATAAATCGGATTCCTGCATTATCTCAAAGGCTCGGGAAAGTTCGTTAAGTCGAAGGCTTGGCTAAACGAGGCGATCATACATTAACCACTTTTGAGAGACTTGACGGCGTCAAATCTTGACTGTTAAAAACATGGGATTGATAACAGAATCAATGTTACCAGTAGCTTTTTTTGACCTGGTTGAACAACCTTACCCACCTTGAAGACAGCTCCAAACGCGAAACAACACTATGAAACAGATGATCAGAACCTCAGTATTGTTGATGCTGGCTTCTGCCGCTCATGCAGGTGCCTTTATACCGGCAGACCCCATGGCTAAGCCGATCGAGGACCAATATATCGTCGTGCTGAATGCCGAACATCCCTCTGCCAGCGCAAGAGGCAAGGCGCTGGAGCGTTTGCTGCAGGGTAAAGAATCAGTGTCTCGCGTCTACGGCAAAGTATTGAATGGCGGTGTCGTCAGGATGACACGATCCCGGGCCGAGACCTTGGCCCGAAACCCCAATGTCGAATACGTTGAGCAGGATGCCGAAGTGGAAGCATCAGCAACCCAAACGAATGCCACCTGGGGACTGGATCGTATCGATCAACGTGGAGTCGCGCTCGACTGGCTTTACAACTTCTCGGCAACCGGGGAGGGCGTTACTGTCTATGTTGTGGATACCGGCATCCAGACAACTCACCCTGATTTTGGCGGACGCGCTCGCATTGGCTTCGATGTCGTCGGCGATGGTATGGCAGGGACCGATTGCAATGGTCATGGGACTCACGTTGCCGGCACCATTGGCAGCGCGACATATGGCGTCGCTAAACAGGCCAGTCTCGTCGCCGTTCGTGTTCTTAACTGCAGCGGTTCTGGAAGTAACAGCGGAGTTATTGCGGGTATAGATTGGGTCACAAACAACCGCGGTCCCGGCCCTGCGGTGGCCAATATGAGCCTGGGAAGTGGTGCCAGCACATCAGTTGATACGGCTGTCAAGAAATCCACAATGAGCGGCGTTACATATGTTGTTGCCGCCGGTAATTCGAATGCAGATGCCTGTCGGTACTCGCCGGCTCGCGTTTCGGAAGCAATCACGGTGGGTGCAACCACAACGACCGATGCCCGTGCGTCCTATTCCAACTTTGGTTCGTGTCTCGATCTGTTTGCGCCAGGGAGTAGCATTACCTCGACCTGGCTGGCAGGAGGCGCTGCAACCATCAGCGGAACCTCAATGGCTGCCCCGCATGTTGCTGGAGTCGCCGCGCTCTATCTGCAGAGCCGTCCCAATGCCTCACCGGCACAGGTGGCGACAGCTATCCTCAGTAACAGCTCGGGGGTCATGATCGGGAATGCCGGACGCAAGTCCCCCAACCGTTTGTTGTATTCGCTTATCCCCTGACCGCACGAGGACTCAAGAACCACTTAATCGTGGCCCTTTGGTGTTTCAAGTGACATGAAGCGCCATAGGGGCCACAAAAGGCTCCGGGCATGGGGTGAGCATCCGGCAGCGACTGTTGCAAGCCCCAACCGTAATGCCACTAAAACTCTCCCTCTCGAGCTTAAAACCAGACTCTCTGAAGATTACGTCAAGAACATCTGCCTCTTGCATCGGATATCACCAGGCACCCGATGGGTTAAGCGTCCTACATCCAATTCGCAAATTCGCCGCTCACCAGTCGCAGGGCATCATTCCACCTTGCTACCAATAACTAGCTCGGCACTGTCCCGCTTACCCAGGTTGTCCACCCAAATCACCTTTAGCCTATCGCCAGTTTTTGCGGCGTTCAGGCGAAATGAAAAGTAGGGATTGCGCGAAACGGCGGTAGATAACAAACCCTTAACCACAGGTTGGCCGTTCAACTCAACCCGCAAATCAGTGATGAAGTGAGCGGGAACAATCTTTCCGGTCCCCTCATCCCGGCGCCGACCGGTCTCCATCGGATGTTCGATCATTAGTCTTACCAAGGTCTTATCGTCTTGTTCCTTGGTGCGAATTTTGATGGTGGACAAGGCGGCTTTCCTCCGGGCTTCTTAGATCATGTATTTGTAACAGTGTTGGCAATCAATTCGTAACAGAAAAAGTAACTTGCGTTTTATTTATAAACATAAAGAACTATGGCTGTTAGAATTTGATTACAGTTATTGAGAATATCCTAAAAGTGTCGCTACGAAATATAAATCAACCGAGGCGAAACCTGCTGATCGTGTTGTGTAGTCTGCCGGCGAGTATTTTTATGCGTGGAGTCCATGCAGCTAAGGTGGCAGACCGTGCAGGATTCTTGGCGAGCAAAGAGGGTGTCCTCGCCCCCCTTGATTTCAAGCAGTCGATCAACAAGTCACTCCAGGGTCAATCCTGGCGGCCGAGTGATGCTGTGAAACTAGCAGTGCCCCAAATCGCCGAGAACGGCGCGATTGTACCGATCACAGTAGAGAGTCTCTTGCCTGATACCCGGAGGGTCCTAATATTTGCTGAAAAGAACCCTAACCCGTTGCTGGCTGAATTCAAGTCAGAGCCTGCAATAGATGCGTGGATCTCTTTGCGTGTGAAGCTCAAAGAGAGCGGGCCTGTAGTGGCTGTCGTCGAATCTGGAGGCCGCTATTATGGGGTAAAGGCATTAGTCAGAGTGATGCAGGGCGGCTGTGGGTAATGTTATCGCCTCCTGCTGGGGATGACTTGCTGGGTTTCATGACAAAGTTTGCGCTGCTAACCGAGCTTTGGGACACGCTAAATTTGATTTTCAGAAAAGTCGCTTAGTATCGCAAACGTAATTTCCACAGTAACCTTTGCATTTGCTTTGATAATTCCGCGGTATCAAGTTCGCTAGAACGGTATCGCGAGTATTCATAACGCCGGCTGATGGCCAAAAAAGTCAGTGCTTCCCGAGCATTTTCAGCCATAAGCCGTTGACCAAATTGTCCCGGAGTTTCCGAAGGAGCACGTGCCCAGCCCAGTCGTGCGTACTGCTCACAGAGCCGACGATAAAGTGCGGTCAGTGGGTCTTGATGCCTGTTTGCACGGTCACGAAGCTGGAGAAAGATCATGAAGCCGGCCAGGATGATGAGGAAACCGGCCACAAACGTCATCAGCAACGCCAGAGGTGATGTCATGCCCAGTCGCCGCAAAAGTGATTGCTGCCGGTCGGAGTCATAGCCCAGCACCCAGCGACCGACGAGATAATCGAGGTAGTCCAGCTTGATTGTCATAAGGCCGATCAGGGATTCCCGGGTTCGGGTGCGAAGGCCCAGCAGGTTTTCAAGGGCAGGGCTTTCCGGGAACAAGTCTGCAAAACCCTGTTCTATCCGTTCCGGCGCGACAGCTGAGGTAGGATCGATCCTCTGCCAGCCGCTGGTTTGATCCCAGACCTCCGCCCAGGCGTGAGCGTCATATTGACGGACGCTCACATAGCGCTCCTGAAAATTGCTCTGTCCGCCCTGATAACCCATTACCACGCGTGCCGGGACACCCGCCGCACGCATCAGAAACACGAATGCGCTGGCGAAATGTTCGCAGTAGCCCTTCCGGGTCTCGAACAGAAACTGATCGACACTGTCGATGCCCAGCAGGGGCGGTTCCAGTGTGTAGACAAATGTCTGATGAAAGAGGTCGAGTGACTGCCGGATGATCGAGTCTTGACCGTTGGCGTCCCGGCGCCATTTGTTGGCCAATTCTCTTGACCGTGGATTGCCGGAGCTGGGAAGTGCGGTGTAGCGCTCCTGCTCGGCGGGGGACAAAGCATGCTGGGGGGTGCCAGTCTCGGCGGGCCAGACGTCATACGTGACCCGTTCGACGACGTCGGATCGATAACGGAACAAATCATCGCCATTGCCCGAAATCCGGTCATCGGCCAGTCGCGCTGTGCTGAGTGTGAACACCCACCGGTGCCCATGCGGTTCCATGACGATGTTGTAAAGGGGTTGACCTTGGGGCTTGGGATGCGAGCTGGTCTTTTGCCAGTTCCAGTGATCGACGCTGCTGGTTTTCCAGCGCCGCCCATCGAACTCATCCAATACCGTGCCACGCCAATACAGCAGTGATTGTGGTGGGATATCTCCAAAAAATCCCGCCCGAAAGGCGAGTTCAGCTGAACGTGTTGGCTTGCTGAAATCACCCGGGCTCATGTCGTCACTCATACCGATGCGCGGTTCCTGTTTATGCAGCGGCATGGCCCAAAGCGACGGTAATCTGGGCATGATGATGAAAAGAAATATCAGCAGCGGTGTGGCCAGCACCAGGGTCACGCTCGCTGTTTTCATGGGTGTGAACGGATGTTCCATAAGGCGGCTGGGGTCGGACTGAATAGCCACCAGGCTGGCCAGGATCAATAACAGCTGCAAGATGGCCAACAGGGTAGGGATGAACCCCTGGGCAAATAGCAGGAACGCCATCAGCACCAGTATCGCGATGTAGAGAAACAGCTGGGCGCTGCGTATCGAGTAAACCTCCAGCGATTTTAGCGACAACCCGGTGATTAGCAGGGCGACGTAAACTTCCAGCGACAGGCCAGTCTGATATTGGGCGGCTATTCCGAGACAACAGCCTGCTACCCCTATGGCTTTTTGCCAGGAAACGGGGAACGACCAGCGACCAAGGTAGACCATGCCGCGCCAGATGACACAGGTCATCCCGATGCCGATGATCCATAGCGGCATGTCCTTGGACAGCAAGGCCAGGCTGGCTGCCAGCACGGTCAATATATAGAGCAGTGCGACTCGTGAAAGCTGACCGGCCGGCAGGCTATAGGCGGGCGTCATAACACCGGACATTCCGCCAGTGCCCGAAGTGTTGCGTGCAGGTGTTGGTTACCTGAGCCGGATTCCAGAATGAGGTGGGGCAGTTTCAGGCCAAAAGGCTGCTGTTTGGCTGTGAGTTCCAGGGCGCTGAAACAAAGCTTGGACAGTCGGAGTTCGGGGTCGGCATCTGTCAGTGCATGAAAGTCCAACCACAGCTCATTGGCGAGATAATTCACCGTTTGTCGGACCTGCAAGCCGCGGCCGGCCGCATACTGCTTCCATGCCACGCGGGAGAGACTGTCGACAGG
>Ga0181554_1002618_pt1 | contig 15792 bp, 17 predicted proteins | sample 011ome_16_FD_145602 | JGI IMG/M metagenome (GOLD analysis project Ga0181554, IMG submission 145602) | Coastal salt marsh microbial communities from the Groves Creek Marsh, Skidaway Island, Georgia - 011503CT metaG (spades assembly) | ecosystem: Environmental > Aquatic > Marine > Intertidal zone... | reverse complement strand
CTTCGACGTGGGCATTGTGCGCTGCGTGGAGATGTACGTGCTGACCGGCATGTACACCGAGCGCCTGCCCGAATACAACTTTGTGATGGGCGTTGAATCCGGCATGCCTGCGGATCCTGACCTGCTGCCCATCCTGCTCAAGCTGAAAATCAAGGACGCCCCCTGGCAAGCCACCGTCATCGGCCGCAGCGAGATCTGGCCCGTGCACCAGCGCGTGGCCGAACTGGGCGGGCATTTGCGCACGGGGCTGGAAGATACGTTCTATCTGCCGGATGGGACCAAGGCGGATTCGAATGGGCCGTTGATTGAGCAGCTGGCGGAGTACGCGCGCAATGCGGGGCGGGAGGTGGCTTCGCCGCAGGAGGCGCGGGGGATGTTGGGGTTGAAGGCTGTGGGTACACCGTGAGGGGTTGAGGCACTCGCCCCCCCACAGTTAACTGATTTGCCCAGAAAACTGGCCCAATACCTTGGGGGCTGATGCAGCATAGCTTTCAATTCAAGACTAAGAGCAGTTAACAAAGATCAGCTCAGCGGCGTTGGCTAGGCGTTCCGTCGCAGGCAGTACAAGCGGTATGAGAAGACGGAACAACGATGCCAGGGGAGTTTTGTTAGTCGCTCTAAGTATGTTTCGCAGCTCAGTGCTTGAAGCCTCTTTTCTCTACTGCAGTCGTACTTGGGTTCTTGAATAGCATTACCCTTATGCACATGAGATAGCGAGGATCGACTATTCGGAAGTCCTTCGTTTTTGGATTCTTGCGGAGCAATGGCATCTCTGACGTCGACAGCTCAGCGAGTATTCCTGCTACGCCCATATTGCTTTCCTTTGCTGTACTTGGAAAGGCAAGTTTTATCCGTTCGGTGACTGCGGCCGCGTCAATCTGATGGCCGGTCATTTGTCCGATGCAGTAGATGACCTGGTTTCTGCGAGCGATGGTCGTCTGTTTGCTATTCAGGTGCGACTCGATGACTGTATAGGCCTGCCGTAGTCCAATAGAAAGCCAGTCTGCATCAGCTTCTTTCAAGCAATTCGGAGAGTAGATAAGCCTCGCATCCTCAATCTTGTAGGCTAGGTGTCGCATCCCGGACGATTGCATAGACTCTAAGCGCTATCCACTCTTCATGGCCCGAGCCGTTCTGCAAGAGTTGATAGAGTCCTTGCAATCCACCCAGGGAGTGAAGCCATGTTGATAGCCCTGCACAAGAACGCCCGCACCACGCCCGCCGTGCGCGCCGAGATCGCAGCCAGCCACGAGACTGCCAGCGTTCTGGCCCAGCGCTTTGGCATCACTGAGCAGACGGTCTACAAGTGGAAGAAGCGCGACGTCTTTGCCGACCGCTCGCACACTGCCCACCACTTGCAGACCGTGCTCACGCCAGCACGTAAGCGGCCGGCCATCCCACCTTGGCTAGGCATCGGTGTGGGATGCCGCTAGATTGGCTATCGGAGGTTCAGGATGCGCCGGGCACCGCTGAGCACTATCAGCGCAATGACTGCGCCAATCACGAGGTCAGGGTACGAGGAGCCCGTCCAAGCGACCAAAACACCAGCGACTATCACCCCCGCGTTTGCGATCACATCATTCGCAGAAAAAATGTAGCTTGCCGTCATGTGGGCGCCCCGATCCCGCTTCTTGGCGATCAGCACCAGGCAGGTGACGTTGGCGATCAATGCGACCAGCCCGATACTCATCATGAGCATGGACGCCGGCTCACTTCCCACAACTGCCCGCCGAACGACCTCCAAAAGCGCGCCAAGCGCAAGCACGACTTGCAACCAACCAGCGATGTGCGCTGCCTTCATCTTCAAGGCGGCGGCGCGGCCCACCGCATAGAGCGCCAGTCCGTAGACCGCCGCATCGGCGAACATGTCAAGCGAGTCCGCTATGAGACCTGTGGACTGGGCGATCAGGCCAACGATCAACTCAAAGACAAACATCGCACCGTTGATAGCGAGCAGCAGCTTTAAGGTCCGAGCCTCAGAGGCATTCCCCTCTGCGTCTGGGGCCGTAGACTCGTCGCTTTGCACGCTGTCCAACACTTGCGCGCCGAGGTTGAGAGGGATGAGACGGCCCAGCAGCTCTTGCGTACTTCCCCCATGCTGCACGGTGAGTACACGGTCCTTCAGATCGAAGTCCAGTGCCGCAACAGCCGACGCATCGGCCAGCGCCATCCGAATGAGATTCTCCTCCGACGGGCAATCCATCTTCGGCACGGAGAAACGCGTCTTCCACTGCCCGCCTTCGGTGCGCCTCTCGCTTGTCAGCAGAACCGCACCCAAGTTCAGGGGCGTCAGCTTCTGGGCGATCCTGGCGGGCTCGCCCGAGTGCACCACCCGGAGCTGCCGATGGGCCAGATCGAAGGTCATCGGCCCAACCCCGGTCAGACCACCCAGCGCCATGCGAATGAGGTTCTCCTCGGAGGGGCAGTCCATTCCCGGAACTGAAAATGTGCTCTCCACGGAAGCAATGGCGCTTGGGGCCTCGTCGACCGTCTGCGAATTGCAACTGCTCGAGCAGCTACTGCTTTGACATGTACTCATGTCCCGTATTAGAAACCCTCAAGTAGCTGTAGAGTCAAGCGGTAGGTAGGCAAATATGAAAATCGGTGAACTATCGTCATTGGCAGGGTGCTCCGTTCCCGCGGTGCGCTTTTATGAAGCAGAGGGCCTTCTGCAGGCGCCCCTGCGGGCCGCCAACAACTATCGGCAATATGGCCAACAGCATGTCGACAGGTTGGCCTTCATCGTTCGGTGCCGCTCGCTGGACATGTCGCACGACGATATCCGGGCTCTGCTGCAGTTGCAGGACGACCCCGCCATGTCCTGCGACGAGGTCAATGCCTTGCTAGACGATCAAATGCGCTTGGTAGAGCAGCGAATCGCCGAGTTGCAGGCGCTGCGCAAGCAACTGCGTGCCATCCGCAGTACCTGTGCGGGAGGGGTATGCGTTGGCGATTGCGGTGCACTTGAATCGCTGCGCAGCGCCACTGGGGCAAGCTGGCCAACCGTTCGCTGAGCGGAGCCTCAAATAACGACATTCAGCTCGGTGCGAACCAACGATGCGGTAGCAACTCGTGAACCAGGCTAACCCGTTGCGTCGGCAAGCGAGCCAAAACGTCCTTGAGATACGCATAGGGATCATGCCCATTGAGTCGTGCTGACTGGATGAGCGTCATGACGGCTGCTGCCCTCTGACCAGCTCGTAGGCTGCCCGCAAAGAGCCAGTTGTTGCGGCCAATGGCAATCGGCCGAATCTGGTTCTCGATCCAGTTGTTGTCCACGGGCAGCTGTCCGTCATCGACGAACCGGGTCAAAGCCTCCCAGCGCCGCAAGCTGTAGTCCAGCGCTTTGGCGCTTGCCGAGCCTTCCGGCACCTTCTGGCGTTGCAGCACCATCCACTGGTGCAAGGCATCAAGCAGCGGCTTCGTTTGTTGTTGCCGGATGGTTTGGCGCTGATCGGTCGCAATCTCCTTGACCTCACGCTCGATCTCGTAGACCCGCGCGAACTGCTGCAGCGCGACCTCGGCGATCTGGCTTTGGTTCGCCGCGTGCAAATCGAAGAACTTGCGCCGCGCGTGCGCCAGGCAGCCGACCTCGGTCACACCACTTGCGATCAAGGCCTTGTAGCCGCTGAAGTCGTCACAGGTGAGGCTGCCTCTCCAGTCGCCCAGGAAGCGCCGGGCGTGTTCGCCCGAGCGCGATTCGCAGAAGTCGTAGACGACCGCCTTGATGTTCTCGAAGGCGCCCGTGGCATAGGCCCATAGGTACGCCCGGTGCGCCTTGCCGTTGCCCGGCTTGAGCATGGACACCGGCGTCTCGTCGGCATGCAGCACGCGGCGCTGCAGCAGCTCTGTCCTCATGGCGTCAACCAGTGGCTGCAACTGCACGCCACACGAGCCCACCCATTGCGCCAGCGTGGAGCGGGGGATGGCTAGGCCGGCGCGGCCGAAGATCGCTTCCTGGCGGTACAGCGGCAGGTGGTCGGCGTACTTGGCCACCAGCACTTGCGCCAGTAGCCCAGTGGTAGGGATGCCTTTGTCGATGATGTGAGGATCGACAGGCACCTGGTGAATCGTCTCGCACTGGGCACAGGCCCACTTGCCCCGGATGTGGCGCTCCACCGTGAACACGCCGGGCGCGTAGTCCAGCTTCTCGGCCACGTCCTCGCCGATGCGCTTCATCTGGCAACCGCAGGCGCAGGTGGTGGACTCGGGCTCGTGGCGGATCTCGCGCCGCGACAGGTTGGCCGGCAGGGGTGCGCGTTTGGGGACTTGCTTGTCTTGGCGGCCTGCCACTGGCGGCGTGGCCTGCTCGATCTCATCGGCCACCGCCTGCAGGTCCTCATCCAGCGATTCATCGAGCAGGCTCTTCTGCTCGGCGCTGAAGCGCTCCGACTGTGCGGCGAACTTCATGCGCTTGAGCAGTGCGTTCTCGTGCGTGAGCTTGTCGATCTGCGCCTGCTTGAAGACCGCCTCTTGGCCCTGGCGTGCGATCACGCCGTCTCGCTCGGCCAGCTCACCCATCAACGACAGCAGGGCCGCTCGCATCTGCTGCGGCTCCAGGGTGTCAAGGTGGTCTGCGGTGATCACGGGAGAAGATGATGCGGCTAACATCACATTCGCGCATCGGTGCAAGCGCTGATTGCCTGGCCAACGACCGGAGCACTCAAAGTACAGTGATGACTCCAGCCTCGCCGACGTTCTTCCAGGGCAGGCCCAGCACGAGCGCATCGAACTGCGTTCGGCTGAGTGTGTACTTGGTCAAATCCTTGAATTCGGCTATCGATGCCCGCGCGGAAGCTGCACTTGCGCCCACGACCTGGTCCAGGCAGTTGTCGAGATGGTCATGGATCACCACCTTCTTGGCGGCGCTGATTGCGCGTTCCACCGCGTGCAGCTGCTGGGCGATTTCGTTGCACGGCCGGTGGCTCTCGATCATGGCGATGACATTCGCCAAGTGGCCGTTGGCCCGCTTCAATCGCTTGACCACGTCGGGATGACTGGCATGTAGGTGTTTCTCTGTCATGCCATATCCTATCCCCCAGGATACGATACGGTCAATATTTCTCCATTCCACCGATTCGCTGGAGGATTGGTGGCCAACGACTTCCCCAGAAAGGTCCCCCATGTTGGAAGTGCTTGCAAACAGAACCTATCGGCACCTGTTCTTCGCGCAGGTGATCGCCTTGCTCGGCACTGGGCTGGCGACCGTGGCGCTCGGCCTGCTCGCCTTCGATCTGGCAGGAGCAAATGCGGGCGCGGTGCTGGGTACGGCACTCGCCATCAAGATGCTGGCTTATATCGGCGTCGCGCCGGTCGCGTCGGCCATGGCAGAACGCTTGCCCCGCCGCGCGGTTCTGGTTGCGCTCGATCTGATCCGGGCAGGCGTGGCCCTCATGCTTCCATTCGTGACCCAGATCTGGCAGGTATACGTGCTGATCTTCGTGCTGCAGTCTGCATCCGCCGCATTCACGCCCACCTTCCAGGCAACCATTCCGGACGTGCTGCCCGAAGAGAACGACTACACGAAGGCGCTTTCACTGTCCCGACTGGCCTACGATCTCGAATCGCTGGCCAGCCCTATCCTGGCGGCATTGTTGCTGACCTTCGTGAGCTACCACAGCCTGTTTGGTGGCACGGTCGTTGGCTTCATCGCATCGGCCGCCCTGGTGATATCGGCCGTGCTGCCGAAGGCCAAACTGCCACCAAAGCGCAGCATTTATGAGCGCACTACGCGGGGCCTGCGGATCTATCTGGCGACGCCGCGCCTGCGTGGGCTCCTTGCACTCAATCTCGCCGTGGCCGCAGGCAGCGCGATGGTCATCGTGAACACTGTGGTTCTGGTGCAGTCGCAGATGGGAATGACGCAGACCTCCACTGCCATCGCGCTCGCTTGCTTTGGCGCCGGGTCCATGATCATGGCCTTGCTGTTGCCCCGGCTTCTCGACCGCGTGCGCGAACGTCCGGCCATGCTCGCCGGCGCATCGGTGGTCGCGGCGGGTCTCATGCTCGGTTGGGCGCTTGCGAACCGGTACGAGGTGTTGCTGCCTCTGTGGTTTGTGATGGGCCTGGGCTACTCCCTGGCCCAGACTCCCTCGGGGCGCCTGTTGCGCCGCTCGTCAAGCGAAGAAGACCGGCCTGCGCTGTTTGCCGCCCAGTTTGCGCTCTCGCACGCCTGCTGGCTCATCACCTACCCGCTGGCGGGATGGGTGGGCGCCCGATTTGGTGTGGACGCAAGCTTTGCATCGCTGGGGATCGTCGCGGTGGCCGCCATCGCCGTTTCTGCCTGGCTATGGCCCGACCGGGAGCCCTCTGAGCTGTCGCATGCACACGATGACCTGCCGCCAGACCATCCGCACCTTGCCGGGGCGGGGCAAACCGGAGGGCGAAAACACTCTCATGCATATGTCATTGATGACGAGCACCAGCGCTGGCCGCAGTAGCCGCCCGTGCAAGCGAGGGAAGGGGCGCAAATCAGTGGGTGGTGATGCCAACTGCCAGCGCGTTTTTCCGATGGCGTGGCCGGGCGAGACGCGGGAGCAGGTGCTGCAGGCGTCCAGGCCCCACATATTTGTCCTGCAAGCAGGATCGAAAATTCACCAGCTGGGGCACAATGGTTGCCGCTGCTAAACACGGCTCCTTATGTCTACCCCTCTGCGCCAAATCCCCCTCCAGAAGAGCCGGTCCCCGGTCTCGCTGGCGCGCGCATTGTGGATTGCCAAGTGGCTCCTGGTGCTGGTTCTGGCCTGGGACCAGATTGCCTCGCCCCTGCACCAGCACCATCACGACTCAGGAATCGACGGTTCCTGGATCGGTGCGATGCAGGATGGCGCCGGCGCCGAGGCGCTGCATGTGGACGATGGCGACAACCTGGCGCTCTTCGCTCACGCCACCATGGCCGTGCAGTTGCAGGCCGCTTCCGGCCAACTGAGCACCGCCAGCGAACCGGTCGCTCTGTTCTTTGCCTTCGCCGAGGTCTTCGACTCCGGTCAGGTGCGGGAACCGGACGTTTGGCCGACCTACGTCGCGCCGATCTACCCATCCTTCCGAAGTCTGCCTCCAGGGGGTCGTGCGCCCCCGCTCCACACCTGAAAAGCCCTTTCTTTTGCTTTTCCTGACCGCGCGCCTGGTTCCAAGGCTGTGGTCGTTTGTGGAGTTTTCCGATGCTGTACCGTTTTTCCCGGCTGGCGCTTGGCCGCCTGGCCGTTTTCGTCTTCCCTTGTCTGATCGCTGCGCCGCTGGCGGCCCTCGCGGCTGACGAGTTTCCCGTCAGCGCCGCCCAGATGCAGTCCCTGGGCGTGCAAGTGCAACGCCTCGAAAAGTCCGGCGACTCGTCGGGGCAGGCCTATTCCGCCCGTGTGGTTCTGGCACCAGGCCAGGAACAGGTAGTCAGCGCCCCCCTGGCCGGCGTGGTCGACCAGTTGCTGGTCGCCGAGAACGATGCCGTCAAGGCCGGACAGCCGCTGATGCGCCTGATCAGCCCTGAGCTCGGCGAGTTGCAACTCAAGCTGATGGAGGTCAATTCGAGCAGCCGGCTGTCGCAAAAGGCCTTGCAGCGCGAGCGCCAGCTCTTCTCGGAAGGCATCATTCCCGAGAGGCGTGTGCAGGAGGCAGAAGCCACCGCAGCACAGGACGCAGCGCGCAAGCGCCAGGCCGAGGCAGCGCTTCGGCTGGCGGGCCTGGACAGCGGGCGGATCCGCAGCATTGCTGAAGGGGGCAACGTCGAGTCGACCATTACCGTTCGCGCCAAGGCTGCGGGTCTGGTGGGAGACGTGTCCGTCAAGCCTGGCCAGCGCGTACAGCAAGCGGACATGCTTTTGCGCATCGCCAATACCAGCAAGCTGGGGTTGGAAATCCAGATTCCATCGGCCCGCAATGCCCAGGTGACAACGGTGAAGGGCGCCCCGATCACTGTGATGGGGCGAACCGGAGTGCAAGGCGAGGCGCTCAGCGTGAGCCCTATGGTCAGCGACAACCAGGTACTGACCCTGAAGGCGGCGATCACCAAGGGATCTGAGCAGCTTCGGCCCGGGGAGATCGTGCAGGTGCAGGTACCGTTCGCTGGCGCTGGCGAAGGCTGGTCAGTTCCCCTGCAGTCGGTAGTGCGCCAGGGAGACAAGGCCTATGTTTTCGTGCGCACGGACAAGGGCTTCGTGGCAACGCCAGTCACCGTGCTGGCCAGCGCCGGGCAGACGATGCGCGTGACGGGTGGGCTGCAGGTTGGCCAGGAGATCGCTACCGCGTCCGTGATCGCGCTCAAGGCGGCGTGGCAAGGCAAGGGCGGGAGCAACTGAGATGCTGACACGCCTCGTTCAATTTGCCCTTGCACAGCGGCTTTTCGTGCTGCTGGCAGGGGCCCTCCTGGCTGGAGCGGGCTGGTTCGCCTTCAAGAACCTGCCCATCGACGCCTTTCCCGACGTGTCCAGCACGCAGGTGAAGATCATCATGAAAGCGCCCGGCATGACGCCGGGAGAGATCGAAAGCCGCGTGGCCATACCGATCGAAGTGGAGATGCTGGGCATCCCCAAACAGCGCATCTTGCGCTCCGTCACCAAGTACGGCCTGGTCGATGTGACCGTCGATTTCGAGGACGGGACTGACATCTACTGGGCCCGCCAGCAAGTGTCCGAACGCTTGGCCAACATCAGCGCCGACCTGCCGCCTGGCATCACCGGCGGCATGGCCCCCGTGACGACGCCGCTGGGCGAGATGTTCATGTTCACCATCGAGGCCCCCAACATGACGCTGGAAGAGCGGCGTAGTCTGCTCGATTGGGTGATCCGGCCCGCGCTGCGCTCGGTCCCCGGCGTCGCCGATGTGAACGCGCTGGGCGGAAAGGTCCACAGTTTCGAGGTGGTCCTTGACCCGGTGAAAATGTCCGCGCTTGGCCTGTCCGCCGCGAAGATCAAGGCGTCCATAGAGGCCAACAACCGCAACGATGGCGCTGGCCGGCTTGGAGAAGGCGACGAGGTGCTGCTGGTGCGCAGCGAAGGCAGCATCCGCACCAAGGACGACCTGATGGCCATCGTCGTCAAGTACGACAAGAATGGCAGCATACGGCTGCAGGACGTGGCGCAGGTGCGGGACGGCAGCGTCACGCGCTATGGTGTGGTGACCATGGACGGCAAGGCCGAGGCCGTGCAGGGCCTTGTGCTGGGCTTGGCCGGTGCGAACGCGCAAAAGGTGGTGGAAGGCGTTACCCGCAAGATCGAGGAGATCAAGCCGACCCTGCCCGCAGGCGTTGAGCTCAAGGTCTTCTACAACCGCGCACAGTTGGTCGAGAAGGCCGTGGGCACCGTATCGCGCGCACTGCTGGAGGCTACCGCGTTGGTGCTGGTGCTTCTGGGCGCATTCCTTGGGAACATCCGGGCAGCCGTGTCGGTCGCCGTTGTACTTCCGCTCTCCGCGCTGGCCACCTTCCTGCTGATGCGTGCCGCCGGCATGTCCGCCAATCTCATGAGCCTGGGGGGCCTCGCCATTGCGCTGGGCATGCTGGTGGACGCTGCCGTCGTAGTGGTCGAGAACATCGTTCAGCACCAGGCCGCAGACGAATCCAAGGGCAAGCTACCCCGGCTGCATATCGTTTTCCGTGCCGTGCGTGAAGTGGCGGCTCCGGTTGCTGCGGGCATCCTGATCATCGTGCTGGTGTTCCTGCCGCTGCTCACGCTGCAAGGCCTGGAAGGCAAGTTCTTCGTTCCCGTGGCCATGACCATCGTCTTTGCGCTGGCCAGCTCATTGGTGCTGTCGCTGACCATCATTCCGGTGCTTTCTTCCTTCTTGCTGACCAAGGTGGCCCACCACGAGCCATGGCTGCCGCGCCAGTTGCTCAGGGCCTATGAGCCGACGCTGTCGTTCGCGTTGCGCCGTGAGCGGGTCGTGTACGTGGTGGCATGCCTGATGCTGGTGGCCGCTGCGGTGGTGTACTCGTTCGTGGGCAAGACCTTCATGCCGCCGATGGACGAGGGCGACATCATCGTGGGGATTGAGAAGCTTCCTTCGGTGAGTCTGGAAGAAACGGCCGCGCTGGACCTCAAGATCCACCAGGCGCTGATGAAAGACATTCCCGAGATCACGGGCGTGGTGGCGCGTGCGGGATCCGACGAAATCGGGCTCGACCCGATGGGCCTGAACCAGACCGATACCTTCCTGGTGCTCAAGCCACGTTCGGAATGGAAGGTTGCGAACAAGGAGGCGCTGATCGAGAAAATTCGCGGCGTCCTGGACCAGCTTCCCGGAATCAGCTACAGCTTCACGCAGCCCATCGACATGCGCGTCTCGGAGATGATCATCGGCGTGCGTGGCGACATCGCCATCAAGGTGTTCGGCCCCGATCTGGACAAACTCAATGAGCTGGCTGGGCAGATCGAAGGCCTCATGAAGCAGGTGCCGGGCAACCAGGACGTTTACACCGTGGAGAACGATGGCGTGCAGTACCTGCGTGTCATCGTGGATCGCGTGGCCGTGGGGCGCTATGGCCTGTCCATCGAGGATGTCCAGGACGCGCTCAGGGTGCAGGTCGAAGGCCAGCGCGCGGGCACGGTGATTGACGGGAACCAGCGCATTCCCATCGTCCTGCGCGGAGCCGATGGCGTGAAGATCTCGCCATCCGAGTTCGCGGCCCTCACGATCACCACGCCGGACGGCGTCAACGTACCTCTTCAGGAGCTGGCGAAACTGGAGCGCGACAGCGGCCCAGTCAAGATCGACCGGGAGATGGGCAGCCGCTACAGCGTCGTGATCGCCAACGTAACGGGGCGCGACCTGGTCGGCTTCGTCGAAGAAGCCAAGGCGAAGATCGGTCAGGCAGTGCAGTTGCCCACCGGTTACCGCATTGCCTGGGGCGGCCAGTTCGAGAACCAGCAGCGCGCGGCCGAACGACTGACGCTGGTGATTCCGCTGTCGCTCGGAGTGATCTTTCTGGTGCTGTTCTCCACCTTCGGGTCGGTGCGACAGGCCTTGCTGGTGCTCAGCAACATCCCGTTCGCGTTGGTCGGTGGCATTTTCGCGTTGTGGCTGACGGGCGAGTACCTTTCAGTGCCGGCATCCGTGGGCTTCATTGCACTGCTGGGCATCGCAGTGCTCAACGGCGTGGTGCTGGTCAGCTACTTCAATCAGCTGCATGCGGAAGGCTTGTCGCTTGTGGAGTGCGTGACCCAGGGCTCACGCCGAAGACTGAGGCCGGTGCTAATGACCGCAGCGATTACAGCGTTTGGGCTCATCCCCTTGTTGTTCGCATCGGGCCCCGGCTCCGAGATCCAGCGGCCGCTGGCCATCGTGGTGATCGGAGGCCTCATCACCGCCACCGCGCTGACGCTGATTCTCTTACCGATTCTTTACCTGCGCTTCGCCCATCCCAAGAGGCCAAACGAAGCGCCTGCACAGGAGGCCGTACATGCCTAAGCATTGTCTTTCACTGGTATGCAGCCCGGATATTGCCGAGAAGCTGCTCGATGCTTTGCTGACGGCTGTGTCAGACCAGGTCTTCACGAGCACCCCCACCTTCAGTCATGGCACGCCGCACGGCCGCCTTTCTGGGGTGGAACAGGTCATGGGACGCAGCAGTTCCGTGCAGATCCAGCTCATCGTCACGGAGGAGCAATTGAACAACACGCTGGTAACGGTGCACCTGAAATTCAAGGGCACGGGGTTGTGCTACTGGGCTTATGAACTGAGCGCTGAAGGGGTAGTGGAATGAAACAGTGGATTACTATTGCGGGAACGGCCGTACTGATGATTCTGAGCGTACCTGCCGGTGCGTGGGTGACCGACTCCGCGCCCGAGTTGCTGCCAACACCCCTGGTCCGCCAGGCGATTGACCAGGACCCTTACGTAGTCGAAGCGCGCCGTGCCCTCGCCGCGGCTGGGCATGGCGCCGCGGCGTTGCGGTCCGGCTCGCACGAGTGGACTACCCGGGCCATCGTGCAAAGCCGACGGTATGACGCCGGCGGGCGCTCCAACGAATGGGAGGCCGGCCTTGAGCGTGCTTTGCGGATAGGCGGCAAAGCCAGGCTGGACGGCGACATCGGCGAAGTAGAGATCGCAATTGCGCAGGCAAAATTGGGCGAAGCGATCCATGAGTCCGCGAGGGCGCTTGCCGACCTGTGGATGGATGTTATCGCCGCTCGCCGGCTCAAGGAGGTGATCGGTGAGCAAAGGGGCTTTGCACAGGAAAGCCTCAAGGCCGTGGAAAGCCGCCGCAAAGCGGGGGATGCCTCGGTGCTGGACGTCAACCTGGCCACGACCGATCTGGTTGAGATGGACCGTCAGCTCAGTGCTGCAGGGACAGCCGAGGCAAAGGCCCATGCCAAGCTGAACTCGCGGTTTCCTCTGATCACCGAGCTTCCGAAACTCACTGTTGATCCCAGGCCGCTGGAGACTGGGCAAGCACAATGGCGTGAGCGCATTCTGGCCGAGAGCGACCCGATCCGCATTGCTGAAGGCCAGGCCCGCAAAGCCGCCCTGTCAGCGGACCGCATGCGAGCCGACCGAACGCCCGATCCCACCGTGGGGGTCTTTGTCGCTTCGGAGGCCAGGCGCAGCGAGCGCATCTACGGCGTGAGTGTCAGCATCCCCTTGGCCGGCACCTACCGCAACGAACGCATGCTGCAGGCCCTGCAGGAGGCGGAAGCCGCCCGCGCACGGCTAGATGGCAAGCGTCGCGAGATGGAGATGGAGGTCGCTGAGACCTACATCGATGCCATGGGCAGCTTCGAGCGCTGGCGCCTGACCTCGCAAGGGCTGTCGGCGACCCAGAGCAGCGCCCGTTTGACCCAGCGTGCCTACAGCCTTGGAGAGGTGGACTTACAAGGCCTGCTGCTGGCCCGTAAGCAAGGCCTGGATGCCACCATGGCAGCCGAGCAGGCCCGCATCGAAGCCCTGCGTGCGCAGGGCCGGCTGATGATCGACGCCCATTTGGTCTGGGGGCTGGAGGAAGATTGATGCTGCGCCAGCGCTGGCATGCGCGCCGCATGCCATGCACGCGCCCGGGTTCACCGGGTGTTCTGAATATTCGACATGTCCAGGCACCAATTTGAACTCGGACTGCGTTGCTGCCGCACGGGTTCACCGTGCGGCACATCTGCGTCCATGGCGGCGCGAATGGGGGACTTTGTCTACCCTGTTCGTGCCTGGGCCGCAGTCACCGCCAAAGAGCGGGTTTGCCTATGTTGGTTCGCATAATTGGTGGCGTGCCAGGCAAGCTGGTATGGGTCATGGTCGGAATGCTGGTGGCAGCGTTCGTGGTCTGGAAGCTGCGGCATTGGTGGCTCATGCACCATCCAGAGCAGGACATTCGCATCAAGTACAGCCGAAGACTGGCTGAGCGTCTGAGGCTACGCAGGGTGGCGCAGCGCACAACTCGGACACGCAGAAACGCGCGAAAGCGCGCACACGATCGCGGGCATCAAGAATGACGACGCCGCTACGCCATTGTTAACGGGACTGATCGATAACTCGTGGACACGAATTCTGCCCTCACCGCCCTAGAAGACCATATCGCTATTCTCACTATGCTTGTGCGGCGCATGGTTGATGAGTCTGGCGACCCAACTGGTTTCGACGCACAGGCCTGGCTTGATCACTGGCTCGTGGGGGTGGTCCCGGCATTGGGTGATCGGAGGCCTCTCGATGTGCTAAATGAGCCCGGTGGCCTGGAGGTTCTGAGAAGCTTGCTCTTGCAGGCCCAGTACGGCGCGTTTTCGTAGGTGTACGAAGGGTGTTGGTAAGTTCTGAGTCCGATCTGGACCTGCCTTCATCCCCGCTGGGCAAATTGCCACCAAACAGAATCCCGACATACGGTTATGTCCACTAACCAGAATTCCCCTTATCTCCCCGCGTCCACTCCACGCAGCGCGGACGTCGTTCTGTACCTGGACCTCGATGGTGTTGTCCACCATGAGAAGGTGCTCTGGCATCCCCGCAAAGGCATCCACATGAGTCCGTATGAGGCTGCAGGACATTCCTTGTTCGAATGGATCTCTGTCCTGGAGTCGGTGCTTGAACCCTACCCAGCCGTTGCCTTGGTACTGAGCAGCACCTGGTGCATCCGTCCCGGATACCGCGCAACCCTCAAACGCCTTCCTGTCTCCTTGCGTGCTCGATTTATTGGTGGGACGTACCACAGGCGTGTGCATGGCGTGGATCCCTGGAACCTTTCCATGTTCCGCACCACCCCCCGGGGCGTGCAAGTTCAAGAGGACGCTCAGCGCAGAAAACCCCGGCAGTGGATAGCTCTTGATGACGATCTGGAGGATTGGCCTGACTCTTGTTGGCAAAACCTGGTCGCATGCGATGGAACAACGGGCTTGTCAGACACCGGAGTCCAACAGGAGCTGGGGGAGAAGTTGCGCTGCTGCTTTTCGGCTCTGTCCGACAACCACTTGTAGTTTCTATAAACAATCAGCTGACGAGGGACGGGCGGCGAGAGCAGACACTTTGCAGCCCGTGGTAATTGGCATACTGCTGGCTGCTACTCTGTTTATGTGCTGACACTGGGCTTTGCCCACATTGATGTTGGCGCCGATGAATCTTGACAGTGTCATGTGTATCTCCTTGGGTTTGAATGCACGTGACCCGGAAACTGCACCAACGCCTAGCCAGCCGACGGGTCACGTGTGACAGTTTGCTGACCGTATGCCGACAGCTTGCGCACCGCAGGATTACAAGTTTGTTATGTTGTCGCGCCTGGCTGTGTGATCGATTCGACACTACCGGGCATGGCATCGGCCGGCGCTCCAAAGTGGTCGTTCCGCCTGGGATGCCACTACAATTTTCCGGATGCACTCCCGCACCCGACTGCTTGTTTTCCTCTTGGTACTGTTGCCGCTGCAACTGTGCTGGGCGGCAGTGGGCGCGTACTGCAAAGATGAAGGACCGGGCTCCTTGCCTCCTGTGGCAATGCATTGCTGCGAGCACGCACAGCTGCGGGACGGAGCAATGGATGAATCCACCCGAGCTGGCGATGCAGCGCCCAGCGTGGACTGTGGTTCCTGCCATCTGCAGGGCACCGAAGCCTTTCAGGCGCAACGCGATCTACTGCCGGCCTTTCCCCTGGGGCGCTTTTACACCGACACGCGCGGGTGGCCGTCTTCAGAGTCCGTCAGTCGCCCCGAACGCCCGCAGTGGCCCGCCCTGGCCTGACCAGGGCATCGGTCACCACCGTCTCCGATCCCCGCCAAGCGTGCCAGCACAGCGTGTGCTGGCCTCATTAGCATGCCTTCGGGATCTTTCCATGTCCTCCACTGTCGGGTCGAATGGCTCTGGAATCTACACACGCAGTTGTGCCTTGATCGGTGCCTCCTGCCAGAACCGTTGTTCAAGGAGGCGTCGATGAGCCGGCCCTCGGTGCTGCTCCTGATCGCCTGGCTGCTGGCTGTGTCCGCCACCGGCAGTGCGTTGTTCATCGGCGAAGTCATGGGCATGGCTCCTTGCGTCTTGTGCTGGTACCAGCGCATTGCCATGTTCCCGCTGGCCTTGCTTCTTGGAATGGCCTTTTACAGCGACGACCGCCGGGGCGCTGTCTATGCCTTGCCTCTGGCGCTGGCGGGTGCGGTCGTGGCTGGTTACCACAGCCTCTTGGCGGCAGGCCTGGTGCCCAAGGCTTGGGTCCCCTGCGGCGCCGGCGTGTCATGCGCCGATCAGAAGCTCGACATCCTCTACGGCATTGAGTTGCCCTGGCTTTCACTGGCGGCGTTCATTGCCATCGCCGTCTCGCTCTCCCTCTATCTGCGAAAAACAGACAAATGAAACACCGAAAACTCATCATCTTCCTCGTGCTGGGCATGGCCTTTGTGGCCT
>Ga0181554_1002614_pt1 | contig 15809 bp, 13 predicted proteins | sample 011ome_16_FD_145602 | JGI IMG/M metagenome (GOLD analysis project Ga0181554, IMG submission 145602) | Coastal salt marsh microbial communities from the Groves Creek Marsh, Skidaway Island, Georgia - 011503CT metaG (spades assembly) | ecosystem: Environmental > Aquatic > Marine > Intertidal zone... | reverse complement strand
CAGGGCGCGCGCAATCGAGATGCGCTGGCGCTGGCCGCCCGAGAACTGGTGCGGGTACTTGACCATGTCGAGCGGCGAAAGGCCCACGGACTTGAGCAGCTCGCCCACGCGGGTCTTGAGCTCGGCCTCGTCGGTGATGAGGCCGTGTTCCTTCAGCGGCTCGCCAATGATGTCTTCCACCAGCCAGCGGGGGTTCAGGCTGGCGTACGGGTCCTGGAAGATCATCTGGATGCGGCGGCGCATGGCCTTGGCGTTGTTGCCCTTGAAGGCAGCATGCGCGTCCTGGCCGTCAAAGGTGAGGCCGCCGCGCGTGGGCTCGTACAGGCCCACCAGCAGACGGGCCACGGTGCTCTTGCCGCAGCCGGATTCGCCCACCAGGGCCAGCGTCTTGCCCTTTTCGATCTCGAAGCTCACGCCATCCACGGCATGCAGCAGCGTGCGCGGCTTGCGCTCGATCACGCGGTTGAGCCAGGGGGCCGATACGTCAAAGGTTTTGGCCAGGTCGTGGGCCTGAACGAGTGCCTTGCTGTTCACGGATGTCTTTGTGTTGGTGGGGGCAGCGGTGTTCGTGTTCATGCGGCCACCCCGGATTTCGCAGAGGCCTTGCCATCGTGCAGCCAGCAGGCGGCGCGTGTGGTGCCCGCATCGAGCAGGTCGGGGCGCTCGACCAGGCAGCGGTCAAAGGTCTTGGGGCAACGCGGGTTGTAGGCGCAGCCCTTGGGGATGGCGTTCAGGCGGGGCATGGCTCCGTCGATCTGGTTGAGACGTTCGCGGTCCATCGTCATGTCGGGGATGGAAGCCATGAGGCCGCTGGTGTAGGGGTGCGAGGGGCGGTTGATCACGTCGTGCACCGGGCCAATCTCGGCCACGCGCCCGGCGTAGAGCACGGCCACGCGGTCGCAGGTTTCGGCGATCACGCCCATGTCGTGGGTGATCAGCATCACCGCGGCGCCGCGCGATTTGCAGATGTTTTTGAGCAGCGTGATGATCTGCGCCTGGATGGATACGTCGAGCGCCGTGGTGGGCTCGTCGGCCACGATGAGCTTGGGCTCGGCCGCCAGGGCCAGGGCAATCACCACCCGCTGGCGCATGCCGCCCGAGAACTGGTGGGGGTAGTGGTCGATGCGCTCTGCCGCCGCCGGAATGCCGGTGTCCTGCAGCAACGCAATGGCGCGCTGGCGGGCCTCGGCGGGCGTCACGGGCAGGTGGGCCAGGATGGTTTCGGTGAGCTGGCGGCCCACCGTGTACAGCGGGTTCAGCGAGGTCAGCGGATCCTGGAAGATCGCGCCGATGTGCCGGCCGCGGATGTGGCGCATCTCGTCGTTGCCGAGGTTGTCGATGCGCTTGCCTTCCAGCAGGATCTGGCCCGAGGCCACACGGCCCGGTGGCTCCAGCAGGCCGATGATGGCCGCGCCCGTGAGGGACTTGCCGGCGCCGGACTCTCCCACCACACCCAGGATCTCGCCAGGTGCGATGGAAAAGGAAATGTCGTCCAGGGCGCGCAGGGTACCGCGGCGGCCCGGAAATTCGACAACGAGGTTTTTGACTTCTAGGAGGCTCATGGGATGGTCGTTGTTGTTGTTCTGGTCGTGGCTTAGCGCAGACGTGGGTTCAGCGCATCACGCAGCCAGTCGCCCAGCAGGTTCACCGACAGGGCAATGAGCACCAGCATGGCGCCGGGGAACACGGTGATCCACCATTCGCCCGAGAACAGGTAATCGTTGCCGATGCGGATCAGCGTGCCCAGCGACGGCGAGGTGGGCGGCGCGCCCACACCCAGGAACGACAGCGTGGCCTCGGTGATGATGGCCGTGGCCACCTGGATGGTGGCCAGCACCAGCACCGGGCCCATCACGTTGGGCAGCACATGCTTGCGCATGATGCGCAGCGGCGAGACACCCGTCACGCGGGCGGCCTGCACGTATTCCTTGTTGCGCTCGACCAGCGTGGAGCCGCGCACCGTGCGCGCGTACTGCACCCAGCCGGTGAGCGAGATCGAGATGATCAGCACGCCGAACGCCAGGGACTCGTGCGCGTTGGGGAACAGCGCCCGGCCCACGCCGGCGATCAGCAGCGCCACCAGAATGGCAGGGAACGACAGCATCACGTCGCACAGGCGCATCAGCACGGCATCGATCCAGCCGCCGCGGAAGCCCGCGAGCAGGCCGAACGACACCCCCACCACGACGGACAGCAGCACCGAGGCGAGGCCCACCACCAGCGAGATGCGGGCGCCGTAGATCAGTGCCGAGAGGATGTCGCGGCCCTGGTCATCGGTACCCAGCAGGTACTTGGTGGAGCCTTCGGCAATCCACGCGGGGGGCAGGCGGGCGTCGCTCAGTTCGAGCGACGCGAGGTTGAAGGGGTTGTGCGGCGCAACCCAGCCGGCAAACAGCGAGCAAAAGACGCAGATCAGCGCAATGGTGGCCGCCAGCATGGCCACCGGCGATGTGCGGAAGCTGTAGCCAACGTCGCTGTCCAACCAGCGGGCAAGGGTAGTTTTCATTGTGGGAAACCAGTAAACATGCGGCGACGCAGGTCGCGGGTAGCGGCCATGCGTCGCCCTGTGGGCTCAATCACCGTGGTTCGGTTCTAGGGGAAAAAAGATAGCGCGGTCTGCAAGGCCAGGGGCCCGGCTTACTTCTCGATGCTCATCCACTTGAAGGGCATGTAGTTGTCGGCCAGCTGCACAAGCTTGACGTTCTTCTTCACGCCCCAGGCCAGTGCCTGCTGGTGCAGCGGCAGGTGGCCGATGTCGGCGGAATGCAGGTCAAACGCTTCCTTGATCATGGCGTTGCGCTTGGTCTTGTCGGTCTCGACCTGGATCTGCTTGGTCAGTTCGTCGAGCTTGGGGTTGCAGTAGGCGCCCAGGTTGAACTGGCCGGCTCCGCCCTTGTCTTCGGGGCAGATCATCAACGCGTTGAGCGCGTTGTGCGCGTCATACGTGGTGGGCGTCCAGCCCAGCATGTAGAAGCTGGTGTCGCGGCGCAGCACCTTGGGGAAGTACGTGCCCTTGGTCTCGGCCTGCAGGTTGATCTTGACGTTGATGCGTGCCAGATTGGCCGCAACGGTCTGGCAGATGCGGCCATCGTTCACGTAGCGGTCGTTCGGGCAGTTCATCGCCACTTCGAAACCGTTGGGGTAGCCGGCTTCTGCCATGAGCTTCTTGGCGGCCTCCACGTCGTACGGCAGGCGCTTGGCATCGGGCAGGAAGCCATTGATGCCGGGGCCCACCATCAGCGCCGACGGGTTGGACGCGCCGCGCATCACGGTGCGCTTGATACCGTCGATATCGATGGCCTGGTAGAAGGCCTGGCGCACGCGCTTGTCCTTGAAGGGGTTCTTGCCCTTGACGTTGGAGTACAGCAGCTCGTCGCGCTTCTGGTCCATGCCCAGGAAGATGGTGCGCAACTCAGGCCCGGTGATGGCGCGGGCATTGGGGCTGCTGTTGATGCGCTCGATGTCCTGCACCGGCACAGGCTCCATCACGTCGATCTCGCCCGACAGCAGGGCCGCTACGCGCGTGGCGTCGTTGCCGATGGGGGTGAAGATGACCTCGGTGGCGTTGCCTTCGATCTTGCCCCAGTAGGAGCCGTTGCGCACAAATGCGGTCCGCACATTGGGCTGGCGCTCACGCAGACGGTACGGACCAGTGCCGTTGGCGCGGAAAGACGCCGCGTTTTCGATGCCCTTGCGGCGGTCCACGGGCATGGTGGCCTGGTTGGTCTCGCACCACTTCTTGCTCATGATGTACGAGGTGGTGATCACGTCGGGCAGGATGGGCTGGGGTGCAACAGTTTCGATCTCGATCGTGTGGTCGTCGATCTTGCGAACGGTCTTCACATCGCTGTTAGTGGCACGCATGTCGGAACCTTCGCCCTTCATGCGACCAAAGCTGAAGATCACGTCCTCGGCCGTGAATGGCGTGCCGTCATGGAATTGCACGCCCTTGCGCAGCTCGAAGCGCCACACGGTAGGGGAGGTCTGCTTCCAGGCCGTGGCCAGGGCCGGGGCCAGGCTCAGGTCCTTGTTGCGGCCGACCAGGGGCTCGTACACGTTGCTGGTCACGCTCAGCTGCAGGGATTCGTTGAGGGAGTGCGGGTCCATCGAGAGGGCGTCGCCCTGGTTGGCGATCCGGATGGTCTGCGCACTGGCGACGACGCCGGTGGTTGCGAGCGCTGCGAACAGGGCCGTCAGGGCAACTTTCTTCTGAAAACTCATGGAGATCTCCTGGTGGTGGATGGGTGCGTAAGCGGCTGCGCTTGCGTATGAATAAAGGTGTCGGCCCTAATGTGCTGCCCCGTGAATACCTGCCCACCATGAAACCGATGGATTCGAGCCCACGGCAAGGCGCAAACCGCAGTGATAGCCGCAGCTATCACGAGGATTTGCAACACCGCCGAGGGTTCGAAGGCGCGATTTCATGGGCAGGTATTTACGGGACAGCACATTAAAGGGTGGGCCGCGGCATCGACTGCTCGATCAGGCTGGCGTGCAAGGCCGAGCCCAGGGGCAGGATGTCGTCGTTGAAGTCGTAGCGGCTGTTGTGCAGGGCGCTGCCGCTGGAACCTGTGCCCTGGCCGATGCGCAGGTAGGCGCCAGGCTTGGTCTGAAGCATGAAGGAGAAGTCTTCCGCGCCCATGCTGGGCTCCAGGTCGCGCACCACATGGTCGGCGCCCAGCAAGGACTCGGCCACATCCCCGGCAAACAGTGCCTCAGGCTCGCTGTTGATCGTGGCAGGGTAGATGTGCTCGTAGTGCACGGTGGCAGTGGCACCAAAGCCCAGCGCAATCGCGTTGCACAGCTCCTTGAGGCGCTTTTCCACCATCTCCTGCACAACCGGATCAAAGGTGCGCACGGTGCCCACCAGGGTGGCCGAGCCTGGCAGCACGCTGAAGGCTCCCAGGTCGCCTGCCTGCATGGCGCACATGCTGACGACTGCGCTTTCGATAGGGCGCACGTTGCGCGACACGATGCTCTGCGCGGCCGTGATGATGTGCGCGGCCACCAGCAGCACGTCGACCGTCTGGTAGGCGTGCGCACCGTGGCCGCCGCGTCCGGTGATCTTGATGGTGAAGCGATCGGCGGCCGCCATCATTGGCCCTGAGTTGATGCCGACCGTCCCCGGCTTCATCGCGGGCCAGTTGTGCATGGCGTAGATCGACTGGACCGGAAACCGGTCAAAAAGACCGTCTTCCATCATCACGCGCGCGCCGGCAAAGCCTTCTTCGCCCGGCTGGAACACCAGCACCGCCGTGCCATCAAAGTTGCGGGTTTCAGCCAGATAGCGCGCAGCCCCCACCAGCATGGCGGTATGGCCGTCGTGGCCACAGCCGTGCATCAGCCCGGGCTTGCACGACTTCCAGGAAAAGTCGTTGTGCTCGGCCAGTGGCAACGCGTCCATGTCGGCCCGCAAGCCCACCATGGAACCGCTGGAGGTGCTGCGGCCCCGGATCACGCCGACCACGCCGGTGCGACCGATGCCGTCATGGATCTCGTCCACACCACAGAGCTTCAGGGCCTCTTTCACCCGGCTGCTGGTGTAGACCTCCTCAAAACCCAGCTCAGGGTGGGCATGCAGGTCGCGGCGCAGCGCGGTCAGTTCAGGGTGGTACTGCGCAATGTGCGCAAACACACGTCCGCCGGCTTTGTATCGAAGCGGCTGCATGTCAGGCGTCCGCTGCGCTGGGCGCTATCGGCAACGCCCCGCAGGGGTGTTGCACCTGCTGGAGACACCGGGCAAGGGCCGCCCCGCAGCAAGGGTGTCGTCCCCCTTGAGGGGGAAGGCGCCGCAGGCGACTCAGGGGGTGCTTCATGTCTAGTGTCCTCCGGCCTTGCCCACGCGCAGGCGCGGATCCACGGCAAAGTACAGCAGGTCGACCACCAGGTTGATCACCACGAAGATCAGGGCGATCAGGCACAGGTAGGCCGCCATCACGGGAATGTCGGCAAACGTCACCGCCTGGATGAACAGCAGGCCCATGCCTGGCCACTGGAACACCGTTTCCGTGATGATGGCAAACGCAATCAGACCGCCGAGCTGCAGCCCGGTGATGGTCATCACCGGCACCAGCGTGTTCTTCAGCGCATGGCCGAAGTGGATTGCGCGGTTCGACAGGCCGCGGGCACGCGCAAACTTGATGTAATCGGTACGCAGCACCTCCAGCATTTCGGCACGCACGAGTCGCATGATCAACGTGAGCTGGAAGATGGCCAGCGTGATGGCTGGCAGGATGATGTGGTGCCAGCCCTTGGCCGTGAGCAGGCCGGTGCTCCACCAGCCCATCTGCACCACCTCGCCACGGCCAAAGCTTGGGAACCAGCCCAGGGTCACGGCAAACACCAGGATCAGCAGGATACCGATCAGGAAGGTGGGCAGCGACACGCCGAGCAGCGACAGGGTCATGAACACCTGGCTGGTGAACGTGCCGCGCTTGAGCGCCGCATACACGCCCATGGGCACGCCAATGACCAGGGCCATGAATGCAGCCACCAGGGCCAGCTCCAGCGTGGCCGGGAAGCGCTCTGCGATCAGACGGGAAACCTTGGCGCCCTGGCGCAGGCTCAGGCCGAATTCGCCCTGTGCCGCATTCACCAGAAAGTGACCGAACTGCACGAAGAAAGGTTTGTCGAGACCGAGCTGGGCGCGGAGTTCGCGAACCTGTTCGGGGGTGGCGTCCTGTCCAAGAAGAAACACCACGGGATCTCCGACGTACTGGAACAGCATGAAGGAGATAAAGGCCACCGTGACCATGACAACCACAGCCTGTAGCAGGCGGCGCAATATGAAGGCGAGCATCAGAGAAGTCGAGTGTGTGTTCGATAGGAACGCCAACGCCGCTTTTGGCAGGGTGGGCGCTATGGGGCAATACGCAGGCAGGTTAAACCAAAAAGAGCAAGGGTCGCGGAACTCATGCGACCCTTGCTCTTGCCCAGTGCGTGGGCGGGGGTCAGTTCACCTTGACGGTGCGCATGTCGACGCGGTTGTCAGCGCGATGCACCAGTTCGATGTTTTTCTTCATGGCCCAGGGAATCACCTGGTCATGAAGCGGAATGTGCGAGACGGTGTCGTTGGAGAGCTGCAGCGCTTCGGTCAGCATGCGGGCCCGCACAGGCGCATCGGTCTCGGCCTTGATGCGGTCGACCAGATAGTCCATGCGCTGGTTGCTGTAGCGGCCCACGTTGTAGTTGCCGTCGCCGCCCTGACCCACCGTGCGCACCAGCGACTGCAGGCTGTACAGAGCGTCAAACGTTGGCACACCCCAGCCCAGCATGTAGATGCTGGCTTCATAGCGCTGGATCATCGGGAAGTAGTTGACCAGCGGCAGCGTGCGCAGCTTGGCCTTCACGCCGATGCGTGACCACATGGCGGTCACGGCCTGGCAGATGGCTTCGTCGTTGATGTAGCGGTTGTTCGGGCAGGCGAAGTCCACTTCAAAGCCATCGGGGTAACCGGCTTCGGTCAGCAGCTTCTTGGCAGCATCGACGCTGTAGGGGAAGCGCTTGCCCACCCCTTCGGTGTAGCCCGCCACTTGCGGCGCCACGATGGTGCCGGTGGGCTTGCCCAGGCCGCGCATGATGTTGCGGGAGATGGTCTCGGCATCGATGGCCTGATAAAGGGCCTTGCGGACGCGCACGTCCTTCAGAGGGTTCTTGCCCTTGATGTTGGAGCCCGGCAGTTCTTCGCGGAACTGGTCCATGCCCAGGAAGATGGTGCGGTTTTCGACGCCGTCGATCACCTTCAGCTCAGAGCTGGCACGCAGGCGGCCCAGATCCTGGGGCGTGGGATCAAGAACCATGTCCACTTCACCCGAAATCAGCGCTGCAATGCGTGTGGCGTTCGACTTGATGGGCGTGTAGACGATCTCGGTCACATTGCCGTCCATCTTGCCCCACCAGTTGGGGTTGCGCTTGAACACCATCTTGACGTCGGGTTGCCAGGAATCCAGCACGTAGGGGCCAGTGCCCATGGCATTGCGGTGGGCAAAGTTCTCGTCGCTGCCCTTGATGTCCTTGGGTTCCACCGACTTGTTCTTTTCGGCCCAGGCCTTGCTCATCATGCGCAGCTCGGTCATCTGGCGCAGCAACACGGGGTTGGGAGCGCTCAGGATGACGTCAATGGTCTGATTGTCGACCTTGTTCACCTTGCTGATGCCCTGCACGTAGGGCGTGAAGTTGGAGGTTTTGGCCATGGCCCGCTGCAGCGAGTACACGGCGTCATCTGCGGTGAAGGCAGAGCCATCATGGAACTTGACGCCCTGGCGCAGCGTGAAACGCACCTGGGTGGGGCTGATTTCCTTCCAGGCAGTGGCGAGCACTGGCTCTACTTCAAAAGTCTTGCTGTTGTAGTAGACAAGGCTCTCATAGACGTTGGCGTGAATGCCGTTCTGGAGCGCGTTGTTTTGCGAGTGGATATCCCAGGTGGCGATTTCACCCTGGCTTGCCCACTTGAAGGTCTTTGCCTGCACTGCAGGGGTCACGAGCAGTGCAGCCGCGGCGGCCACCGACAGAAGACGGTACTTGAGTTTCATGGAACCCTCTTGAATAAAAGTTTTACTATGCAGTAAAGGTTGCCCTATCGCCAACGGGAAATCCCTGAATCCCAGATCCGGAGAAGGGCCTATGGAGCGATCTACACATTGCTATCACGCAAGGTTGGTGCCAGCAATCAGCATGGCCGGGGAAGTTTCTGTTGCGCGCGACTCGCATGCCCCGAGATGCGCAAGCAGAGCTTGCAAAAGAAGGTTTTTCCAAGCCTGGGCGCCAGACGATGTGCCCCGGGTTACATGCAAGCCACGCAGCGCTCCCGTCAAGGCACCCTAAGGGACGCAGGCGGCACATAGACCCGACCTGCCGCGCAACGAGATGGTGCACGGCGGTAAAAGATCGAAGGCTGGACGCCACCGATGCACGGCAACTCAGCAGCAGCCGGAGGCGGGCACCAGCAAGCGGCCCCCGTGCACACCCAGCGCTGATCGCCACCCGGAAACGAAAAAGCCGCCCGAAGGCGGCTTTTTCTTGCTAAATAATCTGCAACTGGCACGAGGCCAGCCGTGAATTAGAAGCTGTGGCGGATGCCGAAGTCGTAACCGGTGGAGTTACGGTTAGCAGCTGTCGTGGAGCCGTTCAGAGCTTGGGTAGCGCCGCCCTTGTTGGACACGCGAGCAACTGTGGTGTACAGAGCCGTACGCTTGGACAGGTTGTGCACATAACCCAGAGCCAGCTTGTTCGAGCGTGGATCGTTGCCGGCCACGTTGTCGATCTTGTACGAAGAGTAAGCCAGACGGACTTCACCAGCGCCCATTGGCACCAAGGCGCCGAGCAGGTAACCCTTACCGTCTGCGCCGCCGTCGATTTCGTCCTGGCTGTAGTGAGCCATGACCTTGGCCACGCCCAGGTCGTATTGGCCGCCGATGTTCATCGACTGGATATCACCAGCCAGGAACTTCGTTTCCGACAGAGCCAGAGCGACGTTGATAGGACCATTGGCGTAGCCGACGCGCAGAGCCAGACCGTTGCCGTCCTTCTTGTTGGCGACGTTGCTATTGTTCTCACCCATGTAGTATTGGGCTTGGCCATAGAAACCGCCGAGCTTGCCTGGCAGGAAGTAGCCGATGGAGTTCGAAGCGCGGGCGTTAGTTGGGCCACCAAGGCTGGAGTTCAGGGTTTGGGTCGTGCCCACACCGTTCGTGCCGAACGGATCGAACACCGTCAGGTTCCAGAATTGGGGCGTGTAGTCACGACCCAGACGGACTTCACCGAAGCCGCCGTTCAGGCTGACCGTCGAACGACGGTTGAAAGTCAGACCGCCACCGCCGGTGGAGCCGCTTGCGCCTTGGTTGTTGGTGCTGGTTGCAGCGCCGGAACCATTGTCGATGTTGAAACCGGCTTCGAGCCAGAACGAAGCGGACATGCCGCCGCCCAGATCTTCAACGCCACGGAAACCCAGGCGGCTGCCGTTGTAGCCGGAGGTGGTCAGTTGCGACTTGTTGGAGGTGCTGCCGGAGCCGTAAGCGTAGGTTGCGTCAACCACGCCGAACAGCGTCACGGACGATTGCGCCATTGCGGCGCCGGAAGCGGCCAGCACAGCCAGGGCGATCAGGGATTTCTTCATTGCGAGTTACTCCAAGGTTAAACATCGGTCTCCGGTACGGGGGGTCTATGGTGAAAAACACCTGCACAGTCCCGCCGGCTACCCGGGCCAACCTCCTGGTGGGGAAGTTGCTGTTATTGCACCAGACCCGGCCGCGTTTCGCAAAGGAATTCACCCACAACGTCTGCGAAAGGGGAAATCCGTTGCAGGGTTGCAACATTCCCTGGGAGCACGGCAAAATCTCCAGATCAAAGAGGACTCAACGCCACAGCTCGCAAAGCGTTGTTTCCAAATGAAACTTGTGTTTCACAGGCCTTGCCACCGAGGGTTTTCCATGGATTCGTTTTTGAGCGCAGCAGACACGGCTCTGCGAACTCTGTTTGCCACACCCCATGCCTCGGGTCACAACCCGTCTCAGGGCATCGCAGAGGCTCCGCTGGAGCCTGCACAGAAGCGCCTTTCCGGTGCGCTGATGCGCGTCAATCATGTGGGCGAGGTGTGCGCGCAGGCGCTCTACACGGCGCAGGCCGCCGTGACCCGTGACCCCCAGCTGCGCGGGCACTTGCTGGCGGCCGCACGCGAGGAATCGGATCACCTGGCGTGGACGCACCAGCGCCTTGAAGCCCTGGGGGAGCGCCCCAGCCTGCTCAACCCGCTGTGGTTTGCGGGCGCCTTTGCACTCGGGCTCGTGGCGGCAAAGATCAGCGACCGTGCCAGCCTGGGCTTCGTCGCGGAAACCGAGAGGCAGGTGGCCGCGCACCTGCAAAGCCATCTGGAACGCCTGCCCGAGGCTGATCTCGCCTCACGCGCGGTGGTCGCGCGGATGAAGGAGGACGAGGAGCGCCATGCGGCGCAGGCCAGGGCTTCGGGCGCCCTGGAACTGCCCGCGCCCGTGAAGGGCGCGATGCGGCTTGCGGCCAGGGTGATGACGACCACGGCGCACCACATCTGATCGTCTGACTGCAAACCCGGAGCGGGGCGCGGGCCATCCGGGGCGGTGCGCAGGGCCAAGACTCAGGCCTCGACGACCTCAAACCCCGTAGTGATTTCAGCGGTCTTGCCCAGCATGATGCTGGCCGAGCAGTATTTGTCGTGGCTCATGGCGATGGCACGTTCCACGGCGGCGGGGGGTATGCCCTTGCCCGTCACGGTGAAATGCATGTGGATGCGCGTGAACACCTTCGGGTCGGTCTCTGCGCGCTCGGTGGTCAGCTTCACGCTGCAGCCGCGCACGTCGTGGCGGCCGCGCTTGAGGATGAGCACCACATCGTATGCAGTGCAGCCACCCGTGCCCGCCAGCACGGTTTCCATGGGCCGGGGTGCCAGGTTCTGACCGCCGTTGGCGGGATTGGCAGCATCCGGGGCGCCGTCCATGACCAGGACGTGGCCGCTTCCGGTTTCCGCCACGAAACCCATTCCCGAGCGCGTTCCCGCCCCGCCTGTCCAGCTCACTGTGCATTCCATTGCTTGATCCTCTTGTCTGATGTGTATGTGGTGTGCGTTGTGCCCGACGCGTCGCTTTTGTGCGAATCAGCCTTTGCCCTGCCGCCTGCACGCGAATTTTGCTGCAACGCAGCAAGAGTTGCGCTAAAATTCACACACGCGATGTTTTTCGGAATTTCCGCAAAACAGATGGCAGCAGAGCGCAGAAGGCGCGATGCAGGGCCCGCACCGATTGTCTCCTCCATCTCCTCAAAGGATGGATTAGCCCCAGGCTTCACGGCCTGGGGCTTTTTTTTGCCCGACTGCAAGGGCTTCCTTGTCTGCGACGCAGCGCCCTGCACTGGCTCCACGCCGTTGCGCCGAGAAGGCACCGCCTATGATGTGGCCCCGCCAGCGCTGCGGCGGCCCTCTCACGCACGAGCCCCATGACCCAGAACCTCACCCCCGCCGACTACCTCAAGAAGATCCTGACTGCCCGCGTGTACGACGTGGCAGTGGAGTCCGCGCTGGAACCCGCAAAGAACCTCAGCCGCCGCCTGCACAACAAGATCCTCCTCAAGCGCGAGGACCAGCAGCCCGTGTTCAGCTTCAAGCTGCGCGGCGCTTACAACAAGATGGCGCACCTCACGCCCGAGCAGCTGGCGCGTGGCGTGATCTGCGCTTCGGCCGGCAACCACGCCCAGGGCGTGGCCATGAGTGCGCACAAGCTGGGCGTGCGCGCAGTGATCGTGATGCCCACCACCACGCCGCAGCTCAAGGTCGATGCGGTGAAGACGCTGGGCGGCGAGGTCGTGCTGCACGGCGAAAGCTATTCGGACGCCTACGGCCATGCGGTCAAGCTGCAGGACGAACAGGGGCTGACATTCGTGCATCCGTTCGACGACCCGGACGTGATTGCCGGGCAGGGCACGATTGCGATGGAAATCCTGCGCCAGCTTCAAAGCCTGGGCAGCAACCAGCTCGATGCGGTGTTTGTGGCCATCGGTGGCGGCGGGCTGATCTCGGGGGTGGCCAATTACATCAAGGCCGTGCGGCCCGAGATCAAGGTGATTGGCGTGCAGATGAACGACTCGGACGCGATGATCCAGTCGGTCAACGCGCACCAGCGCGTCACGCTGCCCGATGTGGGCCTGTTTTCCGACGGCACGGCCGTGAAGCTGGTGGGTGAGGAGACCTTCCGCATTGCCCACAGCGGCCTGGTGGACGAGTTCATCACCGTCGATACCGATGCGGTGTGCGCTGCCATCAAGGATGTGTTTGTGGACACCCGCAGCATCGTGGAGCCCGCCGGTGCGCTGGCGGTGGCCGCCATCAAACAGTACGTTGCCCGGCACCAGACACACGGGCAGACGTATGCCGCCATCCTGTGCGGCGCCAACATGAACTTCGACCGCCTGCGCTTTGTGGCCGAGCGGGCCGAGGTGGGCGAGGAGCGCGAGGCGCTTTTTGCCGTCACCATTCCAGAAGAACGCGGCAGCTTCCGCCGGTTTTGCGAGGTGGTGGGCGACCTGCCCGGCGGCCCCAGAAACGTCACGGAATTCATCTACCGCATCAGCGATGCGGCCAAGGCGCATGTGTTTGTGGGCATCACCACCCACGGCAAAGGCGAGTCAGAGAAGATCGCCACAAACTTCAATCGTCATGGCTTCGAATCGCTGGACCTGACCCATGACGAGCTGGCCAAGGAGCACCTGCGCCACCTGGTGGGCGGCCACTCGGCGCTGGCGCAGGACGAGCGGCTGATGCGGTTTACCTTCCCCGAGCGGCCAGGCGCGCTGCTCAAGTTTTTGAGCCTGATGCAGCCGAGCTGGAACATCAGCCTCTTCCACTACCGCAACCAGGGCGCCGACTACGGCCGCATCCTCGTGGGCATGCAGGTGCCTCCCGAGGATGCAGCGATGTTCGACGAGTTTCTGGCCACCCTGGGCTACCCCCATGTGGAAGAAACGCTGAATCCGGCTTACCGGCTGTTCCTGCGCTCCCATTGATGGCGAAAATGCCCAAAGGTGCCTGTCGCGCGGCCACCTTTAGCTATTATTTTAATAGCAAATTTAACCTGTGATGCAAGCCCTGCGCCACTACCTGCTGGCTGTGCAGTTCTTCACGCGGATCCCCATCACCGGGCGGCTGGCCGACTGGGTGGGGTTCAGCCCCGACATGCTGCGTGCCAGCGCTGCCCACCTGCCGGGCATCGGCTGGCTGGCCGGGCTCCTGGCCATGGGGGTGTATGGGCTGACCTTTGTCGGGCTGGGCGGGAACGCGCCCGCGGCGGCCGTGGCCGCTGTGTTTTGCACAGTGGCAACCGTGCTGCTGACGGGCGGTTTCCATGAGGACGGCCTGGCCGACGTGGCCGACGGCCTGGGCGGCAGCTACGACCGCGAGCGTGCCCTGGACATCATGAAGGACTCGCGCATTGGCGCGTTCGGGGCGATGGCGCTGGTGCTGGGGCTGCTGGCCAAGGTCAGCCTGCTGGCACTGCTGGGTGCGCACGGGCTGGTGGCCGCGCTCACGGCCCTGGGCGGCGCGCATGTGCTGTCGCGGTTGTGGCCGCTGTGGGTGGTTCGGGCGCTTCCCCATGTGGGCGACACGGCACGCTCCAAAAGCAAGCCGCTGGCAGACCAGATCACCCGCAGCGCGCTCGTGGTGGCAGTTTTCTGGTGTTTTGTGCCCATGGTGCTTGTGCTGTTTGCGCAAGATGCTTCTTTTTTAATAGCAAGCCTGGTGTGCAGCGGCATCGCGGCAGGGTGGATGGCGCGCTGGTTTGCGGGCAGATTGCAGGGCTTCACGGGCGACTGCCTCGGCGCCACGCAGCAGGTGGGCGAGATCGGGTTCTACCTGGGCGCCGCGCTGTGCCTGGCCTGGCGGTAAGCCCCATGCCGCCACGGCACCTTTGGCTGGTGCGGCACGCGCGACCGCTGGTGGCGCCCGGTGTCTGCTACGGCGCGCTGGATGTCCCGGCCGATGCCCAGGCCACCGCACTGGCAGCACAACGGCTTGCGGCAACACTGCCACAAGGGGTGAGCGTCTGGCATTCGACGCTACAAAGATGCGAGCAACTTTCGCAGGCGCTACGGGCACTTAGGCCCGATATCGATCCTCAACCCGACGCACGCCTGCGCGAGATGGATTTTGGCGACTGGGAAGGTCGCACCTGGGATGCCATCGGCAAGGCGCGTGTGGATGCCTGGACGGCCGACTTTGCCAACTGCGCGCCGGGCGGGGGGGAGTCGCTGGCGCAGATGCTGGGCCGCGTGCAATCGGCGCTGGCAGACTGCCGCCAGGGGCCGCTGCCGTCAGCCGACGTGGTGTGGATCACCCATGCCGGTGTGGCACGCTGCGTGGCCTGGCTGGCGGCCCACGGGCCGGACACCGTCGACCTGTCGGCCCGGGACTGGCCCCTGCACGCACCCGGCTGGGGCGAATGGAGCCAGCACCCGCTGGCGCCTGCCGGAGCCTGAAGCGGTCTGCAAACCCGGGACTCCAGACAGCCGTCCGCCTGAAAAATTGTTAGAAACATTCACACTGAACTCAAATTGTTCAGCGCACCCTGCCTTGGGGACCCTCTGCACGAATCACCGCGCCGTGTGCATCTGCGGCTCGGGAGGTCTGCCGTGTTGCAAATACTCGCAATAGCTCGGCTATTGCTGCGTTTTGCGCCTTGCAGCCCATCCCGATCCGCAGCACACACTTGCCGCTCGATTCGTGCAGAAGATCCCAAGGGGCAGGCCTGAAGCGGACCTGGGGCAGCCCTACTTCTTGAGCGGCATGTCCAGGGTCAGCGCCGCCGGGGCACCCGGGGCGGGCCCCAGCGCGGCCTGGCGCGGGCCGAGGGACAGCAGGACCAAGCCGGGCTCCACCACCGTGCCCACCCGGTAGGGTTTGGCGGGCTGCCCATCCACGGCAATCAGCGCCGCGCCACCGCCACTGCTGCGGCCGGACAGCACACCGATCAGTGCAAAACGGCTGGCCACCGAGGCTGCCGGAGCGGCAGGCGCCACGCTGGCCGCCGGTGCCGCACCCAGCAGCCGTGCCATGGCCTGGGCGTCTGGCGCCAGGGCTGCCACGGGCACCGGCGGGGCCACCGTGGACGGACCAGCGCCCGACAGGCGCATTCCCCAATAAACCACGCTGGCGCCAGCCGCCGCCCAGAGGACAAGCGTCCCGAAGCGCGGACCCCATTTGCTGCTGAGTGAGTTGGTCACCATGCGCGGATTATGATTCAGCCGATCTGTCCTCCGAGAGACCGCCTGCAGTGAATACATCCCTTCCCGTC
>Ga0181554_1002613_pt1 | contig 15820 bp, 14 predicted proteins | sample 011ome_16_FD_145602 | JGI IMG/M metagenome (GOLD analysis project Ga0181554, IMG submission 145602) | Coastal salt marsh microbial communities from the Groves Creek Marsh, Skidaway Island, Georgia - 011503CT metaG (spades assembly) | ecosystem: Environmental > Aquatic > Marine > Intertidal zone... | reverse complement strand
GAAGTCACCTTGCAACCAATCCGCCGCTACGGGTTCGATGCTGCAATTCTCTTTGCAGATATTCTCTTGATCCCCGATGCGCTTGGCGCGGATTTGTGGTTTGTCACGGGTGAAGGCCCCCGCCTCACTTCAATCACTGGGCCAGACGGCTTAAAGCCTTTGAAGGGCAAGGACGACATCCACGACCATCTCGCGCCCGTTTATGAAACCGTTAAAATCTTGTCGCAAGAATTGCCCAAAGAAACCACACTCATTGGTTTTGCAGGCGCGCCATGGACAGTGGCCACATACATGATCGCAGGGCGCGGCACACCCGACCAAGCGCCCGCACATAAACTGCGCCAAGAAGATCCCGCAACTTTTGACGCGCTCATCAACCTGCTGACCGATGCGACCATCGAATATCTCTCAAAGCAGGTCGAAGCCGGTGCAGAGGTCGTGAAAATCTTTGACAGTTGGGCAGGCTCGCTGAAAGGCGAGGCTTTTGACCGATATGCGCTAGAGCCCGCGAAAAAGATCACCCAAGAGATGAAGCAGCGTTTCCCAGGCTTGCCCGTCATCGCGTTCCCGCGTGAGGCGGGCGACAAATATATCGGCTTCGCAAAGGCTGTTGGTGCGGATTGTTTGGCCCTCGACACGAGTGTTGATGCGACATGGGCGGCACAGCATTTGCAAAAGGATGGCTGCGTGCAGGGCAATCTTGACCCCAAGCTGATGATAACGGGCGGTGATGCCTTGCGCCAAGAGGCGCGGCGCATTGTGGACGCGCTGAAAAACGGGCCTCATATTTTCAACCTCGGCCATGGCATTACACCTGAAGCTGATCCTGAAAATGTGCACGTTCTGCTTGAGGAAATTCGCCGCGCGTAAGTCGCGCGGCGCTTGCCCATGCCGCGTTTGCGCGGTAACGCTCGGGGCATGGCGCACCGTCGGATTGATCAAATCGACATCCTCGCCCCCAATTTCAAGCAACGCTTGTCTGGGGTGACGGCGACCATTGTGCGCCTCGTGCCGCATCAGGCTAAAAAGGTGGCGATAGCCGCCGTGGGGCGCGGCTTGCCCGCAGGCTTGCCACAAATCCCGCTCAATGATCTGTTCACAATGTCGAAAAACGGGCCACATGGCCCGCGCGTCTGGCACGCAAGGCGCAATAATGAAATGTTGGCGGGGATCGTGCTGAAGCATGTTTTTGGAAAGCGGCTAAAACTGCTGTTCACCTCCGCATCACAACGAAACCACACGCGCTACACGAAATGGCTGATTGGCCACATGGATCATGTGATCGCTACGTCTCAGAAAACGGCGGCTTTCTTAGATCGACCCGCAACTGTGATTTTGCACGGAATTGATGTTCACGCGTTCAGCCCTGCGCCCGATCACAGCGCGCTGAAAGCCAAGCTTGGCTTTGGCAAAGGGCCATTGATTGGATGTTATGGCCGTATTCGCCCCTCAAAAGGGACAGATCGGTTTGTGGATGCAATGATCAACCTTCTGCCCAAACATGAGGGGGCAGAGGCGGTTATCTTGGGCCGCGCAACCGACCGACATAAAGACTATCTGAAAGCGCTAGAGGCAAAGATCGCCGCAGCGGGTCTTACAGGGCGGGTTCATTTCCCAGCCGAAGTTCCAACGCATGAGATTATTCCCTATTATCAGGCGCTGGATCTGTTTGTGGCCCCGCAGCGATACGAAGGGTTTGGCTTAACCCCGCTCGAGGCAATGGCCTGTAGTGTTCCAGTTGTCGCCACCCGCGCAGGCGCATTCGAAGAACTGATCCGCGATGGGGACACCGGATATTTGGTCGGGATTGAAGATCAAGCAGCGCTAGAGACGCAGATCGACCACCTTTTGCAGGATGCATCGTTGCGCAGCAAAATGGGCGCGGCTGCCCGCGCCCATATGGTTGATCACTTTTCGCTAGAACGCGAAGCAGATGCGATCATCTCAGTCTATCAGCGCCTCTTGAGCGGGACTTAAACCCACTTGGCCAAGGGCGGCAGGCTCATCAAAACAGCATTTGCATCATGGCCTGTCTCAAGGCCAAATTTTGTGCCGCGATCATAAACGAGATTATATTCGGCATAGAGACCGCGATGGATCAACTGAACGTCACGATCCGCCTCGTCAAATGCCATCTCGCGCCGCTTTTCGACCACGCCTAAAAAGGCAGGCAGAAAGGCACGACCGACATCTTGGGTAAAGGCGAAATCCGCCTCCCAATCGCCCGTGTTCAGATCATCGTAGAAAATCCCGCCAACCCCACGCGCACGACCACGATGCGGCACATAGAAATACTCATCTGCCCATGCTTTGAAACGGGGATAGATGTCGTCACCATGCTTGTCGCAATGCGCCTTGAGAACAGCGTGAAAATCCGCGGTGTCTTCCTCATATTCGATGCAAGGGTTGAGGTCAGAACCGCCCCCGAACCACCACCCGTGCGGCGTCCAGAACATGCGTGTATTCATGTGCACCGCAGGGACATGCGGGTTGTTCATATGCGCAACCAAACTGATACCCGAAGCCCAAAAACGCGGGTCATCCCGCAGGCCTTCCATATCTTTGCGCGCAGACATTGCCGTTACGGCGCGCGCGCCCAATGTGCCATGCACAGTGGACACATTGACACCGACCTTCTCAAAGACCCTGCCCCCGCGCATCACGCTCATGAGACCGCCCCCTGCATCGCTGCCATCCTCAGAATGACGTTTGGTCTGCGACACATCAAATCGTCCCGCGGCATCGGCGCTCTGGTGGCGGTCTTCCAAATCTTCAAACGCAGCCACGATATCATCGCGCAATTGCCTAAACCACGCGGCAGCGCGGGCTTTGCGCTCATCAAAGGGATCGGTCATGCAAATCGTCCTACAGTTGTATTGCGCATACCTAACACCACCTTTGACATAAGGTCACGCGCTGAAAGCAAAAATCCGAATGAAATATGAAAAATACGCTTGCAAATGCAAGCATGGGGCCCGCACCACGCCACAAATTTCTTGTGATCAAGAAAGCTGAAACCTTCCAATAGTTTATCATGGATTTTTGCAAACTTCTGCCGTATTGTCGGAGGATAACAACCGCGTCAGACGGTTAATTGAGGCAGAGTGAGCAGGTCTCGTGGCATATAATCGGTTTTTTTCCGCCCTCTTGGGGCTTTTAATTGTTGTCTTTTTCGCTGCGACACCCGTAAAGGCCGCGCCTTATGCGGCTATGGTGATTGACGCACGAACGGGCGAGGTTTTGCATTCGCGCAATGCGGATACACGGCTGCACCCCGCCTCTCTAACCAAGATGATGACGCTTTACATCGCTTTTGAGGCGGTGCGGCTTGGCGAAATTACCATGGACACCTTGGTGACGGTTTCGCAAAACGCGGCCGCAGAACCCCCCTCGAAACTCGGTTTGCGCGCTGGCCAGCAAATTCGCCTACGCTATTTGGTGCGCGCGGCGGCTGTGCGCTCGGCCAATGACGCGGCAACGGCCATTGGCGAAGCGATTGAGGGGTCAGAGGCAGCTTTTGCACGGCGCATGACCCGTACCGCAGAAGCCCTAGGGATGACGCGCACAACATTTCGCAATGCCCATGGCCTAACTGCGGAGGGCCATTTGTCGACCGCTAATGACATGACAATGCTTGGGCGGCGCATGGTTTATGACTACCCAGAATATTACAACCTGTTCTCGCGCCTTTCGACTGATGCAGGTGTCGCGACTGTGCGCAACACGAACCGCGCCTTTTTGTCGGCCTATCGTGGCGCCGATGGGATCAAGACAGGCTATACGCGCGCCGCAGGGTTTAACCTCGTGGCCTCCGCCCAACGCGGCGATGTGCGCATCATTGCCACTGTCTTTGGCGGCCAATCTACGGCATGGCGCAACCAACGCGTCTCGGAGTTATTGGATATGGGCTTTGCCCGCGCGCCTGCCCATGCCCAATTGAGATTGGCAGGCTTCCCCGTCTATTCAGGTGGCTCAGGCGGCGGTGGAAGCGGGCCTGCCAGCGATTACGAGCGCGGGCCAGTCGCACGCACGATCCGCCCCTCAGGGGTTGTTGCGCGCAGCCTAGTGCCGCAACCGCGCCCGCTTCCGATTACACCGCCAAGTGAAACCTTACTCGCCGCGATTAATGTAGCAGTCGAGGAGGCGCTCACCGCCGCAGCGCCCAGTGCCGAAGGGACGGCCTCTGTCATCAGCGAGGCAGACACGCAACCCGTGATCGTAGATGACGCACCAAGCCCCGCCCTTGCAAGTTTAGATGAGGACGCGCTTGCGCCAGAAGAGGCGCCTTTGCCAAGCCAACGCCCAATCGAATTGGCGGCGGCACTTTCTGAAAATGCCTTACCTTCTGCGCCCGAAATCGTGACCCGTGCTACGTCTACGGGCGAGCGGCTTTATGCGATATCCTTGGGGCGTTACCCCACCCAGAACACCGCTGAACGTTTGCTGCTGCAAACGGCATTGTCGGAATCTTCGCTGCAACAGGCCCTACGCCATGTGACCCAACGCCAAGGTGGCTTTGAGGCGCAATTCGCGGGCATGACACAGGATGAGGCCACCCGCGCCTGCGCACGGCTTGTGGCGCGCGACACAGCCTGCATGGTGGTCGGGCCGTAGAACTTAACTTTTGGGTTTGTCGTCAAAATCACTGCGCAAAATGCGCGCAGCGTCCCCCTCTGGGTCATCATATTGCCCGCCTTTCAGCGACCAAAAGAAAGCAGCCAAGCCAACAGCCCCAAGAAACAGGGACGCGGGGATGAGAAGTGCGAGAATATCCATGAACCACCCTACCCCCGTAGCCGCAACGCGTTCAAGGACACTGTGATGGAGGAGGCCGACATGGCCAAGGCCGCCACCAAGGGGGTCGCAAAACCCGCCACTGCAATCGGCACGGCAATCACGTTATAGGCAGTAGCCAATGTGAAATTTTCTTTGATCCGCGCCCGCGCGCGTTTCGCAGTCTCCATTGCATCGGGCAACGGCGCCAAATCGCGCCCAAGCAGCACCATATCCGAAGCCGCACGGGCCGCGTCCAAGGCGGTTGCAGGCGAGATCGACACATGGGCCGAAGCCAAAGCAACTGTGTCATTTAATCCATCCCCCACCATCAACACCTTATGGCCCTGATCCGCGAGGTCTTTCAGCATTGCAGCTTTTTCTTCGGGTTTGGCATTGGCGCGGTAGTCTTCAATGCCAAGTCGCGCAGCGAAGGACATTCTTCAGCCATCTAATGGTTCAGAACAGCCCGCAGCAGCGATTGCGTATAAGGGTGGGAGGGTGCGTCAAAGACCTGCGCCGCATCACCCATCTCGACCACATCGCCTGATTTCATCACCAAAATCCGATGCGCTAAGGCGCGCACAACACGCAGATCATGGCTGATGAACAAATAGGCCAGCCCCTTTTTTGCTTGCAGCTCGCGCAACAATTCCACGATTTGAACTTGCACGGTCATATCAAGTGCCGATGTTGGTTCGTCTAGAACGACAAGCTTTGGATCAAGCACCATCGCACGCGCAATTGCGATGCGCTGTCGTTGACCGCCCGAAAATTCATGCGGGTAACGATGCATCATGGCTGGATCAAGCCCCACCTCACGCAACATCTCAGCCACGCGGTCTTGTCGCGCAGATTTGCTTTCAGGGTGATGGATGCTCAACCCCTCGGCAATGATTTGTTCAATCGTCATGCGCGGGCTAAGCGAGCCATAAGGGTCTTGGAACACAATCTGCATATCGCGGCGCAAGGGTTTCATTGCCGCGCTTTTCAAACCTTGAATGTCTTGCCCCTCAAGGCGGATCGGCCCTTGTGACGAGATCAAGCGCATCAGCGCAAGCGCCAGCGTGGTTTTACCTGATCCCGACTCGCCCACGATGCCAATTGTCTCCCCCGCGCGGATTGAGAGAGTGGCGGCATTCACCGCCTTCACATCCCCCACTTTGCGGCGCAGCAGCCCCGCAGTGATTGGAAACCAAACACGCAAGGCATCACATGCGATCACTTCGGGCGCATCTTTCGCCACAGGGGCTGGCGCGCCCGTGGCCTCAGCCGCCAAAAGCTTTTGGGTATAAGGATGCTGAGGCGCCCCAAAAACATCCGCTGTTTTACCCTGCTCAACAATTTCGCCCGCTTGCATCACGCAAACCCGATCCGCGATTTTGCGCACAACGCCGAGATCATGCGTGATGAACAAAAGGCTCATCCCTTCGGATTTTTTCAATTCGGCCAAAAGATCAAGGATTTGCGCCTGAATGGTGACATCAAGCGCAGTGGTTGGCTCATCTGCGATCAAAAGATCAGGCCCGTTGGCCAAGGCCATTGCAATCATCACGCGCTGTCGTTGTCCGCCTGACAATTGATGCGGATAGGCCCCGAGCCGCGCCGCAGGATCAGGGATACCAACCTTTTCCAAAAGCGCGACACTGCGCGCCCGCGCCTCTGCACCGCTCAGGCCCTGATGCAGGCTCAGCGCCTCGCCCAGTTGCTTTTCAATAGTATGGAGGGGGTTCAGCGATGTCATCGGCTCTTGAAAGATAAAGCTTATATCATTGCCCCGAACCGCGCGCAGCCGCGCCTCAGGCGCGCCGATCAGACCTTCGCCGCGATAGCGCACCTCGCCCGATACTTCGGCCGCATCGGGCAAAAGCGATACAGTAGTAAGCGCAGTCAAAGATTTGCCTGATCCAGACTCGCCCACCAAAGCAACAGTTTCCCCTGCCTCGATGTGAAAAGACACACCGCGCACCGCCTCGATCCGCCGCCCATCTTGCTGAAAGGTGATGCGTAGATTTTCGACCGACAGCAGGCTCATTGGAACGTCTTTCTGGGGTCGAACGCATCGCGCACCCCTTCGAAAATGAACACCAACAGCGACAGCATGATCGCAAAGGCAAAAAACGCCGTGAAGGCCAACCATGGTGCTTGCAGGTTGTTTTTGGCCTGCAGGGTCATCTCGCCCAAAGACGGGGCGGATGAGGGCAGGCCAAAACCCAGGAAATCCAGCGCAGCCAGTGAACCAATCGTGCCTGTGACGATAAAGGGCAGCATTGTCAGCGTGGCCACCATCGCATTTGGCAACACATGGCGGAACATGATCACGCGATCCGAGACGCCAAGCGCACGGGCAGCGCGCACATATTCGAAATTGCGGGCGCGCAAAAACTCGGCCCTGACAACCCCGACTAGGGATGTCCAACCGAATAAGACCATCAAAAACACCAAGAGCCAGAAATCCATGGTGAAAATCGCGGCAACGATGATGATGATATAAAGGCTTGGGGTCGCGCCCCAAATTTCGATCACACGCTGGAAAATAAGATCAATCACGCCGCCAAAATAGCCCTGCACCGCCCCCGCCGCGATTCCGATCACCGAGGCCAGCGCGGTGACGATCAGCGCGAATGTCACTGAAAGACGGAACCCGTAGATCACACGCGCCAAAACATCCCGTGCGGTGTCATCCGTGCCAAGCCAATGGTTCCCATCAGGCGGCGATGGGGCCGCGCGCCCGATATCGTTGACGGTATTGTAGCTATAGGGAATGGGCGGCCAGAGGAGCCATCCCTTTGCAACCTCTACGCCATCAACACGCCCTGTGGTTTGAACGGTTTCAATCACCCCTTCAGGATCATCCCAACAGGCGTCTAACCCGCCCGAGATAATCAGACATTGCACTTCAATATCGCGATAAACCGCCTCGGTGCGGAAATCGCCGCCAAACTCTGTCTCAGGGTAAAAGTTGAAAATAGGCGTGTAATAGCCGCCCTGATATTGCACCAAAATCGGTTTATCATTGGCAATGATTTCAGCGAATAGGCTAATCCCGTAAAGCACAAGAAAGATCATCAATGACCAAAGCGCGCGGCGATTGGCCTTAAAATTGCGCCAACGGCGTTGGTTGAGAGGGGAGAGCGTGATCATGCGCTCACACCTCCCGCGTTTCAAAATCAATGCGCGGGTCGATCCAAACATACATCAGATCCGACAAGATCCCCACGACCAGACCAATCAGCCCAAACACAAAAAGCGTTCCGAAAATCACGGGGTAATCACGGCTCACTGCCGCCTCAAAGCCCAAACGCCCCAACCCATCGAGGGAAAAAATCGTCTCGATGATCAGTGAGCCGCCAAAAAATACCGACACAAAAACCGCGGGAAAGCCCGCGATGACAATCAGCATGGCATTGCGGAACACATGCCCATAAAGCACCCGCCCCTCCGACAGCCCTTTTGCCTTGGCTGTCATGACATATTGCTTTTTGATCTCGTCCAAAAAGCTGTTCTTGGTCAAAAGCGTCAGCGTGGCAAAAGCTGCAATGGTTGAGGCGAGCACAGGTAGGGTGATGTGCCAAAAATAATCCCCGATTTTACCCAAGAGGCTCAGATCTTCCCAATTGTCAGAAGTCAGACCACGCAGTGGGAAAATCTGAAAATAACTGCCCCCCGCCAACAAAACCAACAGCAAAATCGCAAACAGAAACCCAGGGATCGCATAGGCCACGATGATCAACCCGCTTGTCCAAGTATCAAAGCGGCTGCCATCGCGCACCGCCTTACGGATGCCAAGGGGGATCGAGACCAAATAGGCAATGAGGGTCGACCACAGCCCCAAGGTGATGGAGACAGGCAATTTCTCGATCACCAAATCCACCACAGAGATTGAGCGGAAATAACTGTCGCCAAAATCAAAGCGCAGATAATCCCCCATCATAAGGAAAAACCGCTCCATCGCGGGGATGTCTTCGGCCACACATTCTGGCGCACGCAACGAAGGGGTGCCCATAAACCCATCTTCGCAAACAAGGCGCGCGAAGTTAAATTCTAGCTTCAGCTGATCCAAAAATTGCGGCGGCAAGCCGCGCGCGCCTTGGTAATCGCTGCCGACCTGCTCCATTTGCGCGCCTGCGTCACCGCCACCGCCAGAAATGCCTGCAAATACATCCCCTTCGCCCTCAAGCTGTGCGATCACCTGCTCAATCGGCCCGCCTGGCACGAATTGCACAAGGGCGAAATTGATCACCATGATCCCCAATAATGTGGGGATCATCAGCAAAAGACGTCTGAGGATATAGCTTGCCATAAAGCTTACAACACGCCTTGTTCTTCGAGCGCGGCTTTAGCCGCGGGATCAACCCACCAGAAATCGAGGAAGCCAAGATCATAGGGCGGCAGCGTGTCGGGATACCGATAAATGTCATAATAGGCGACCCAATGGTTGGGGTTATACCATTGCGGCACGCGGAAGACATGGGCACGCAGCACACGGTCAAGCGCCTGCACGGCGGGGGTCAACTCCTCCTGCGTTTCAGCATCGACCACTTTTTCGATCAAGGCATCGACACCCTCATCCGCCAAACCCATGACGTTAAAGAGTGACTCATCCGCCCCAAGCGACCCAAAATATTGGCGCAACCCTGATCCCGGCTCAAAGCCCATGGGGAAGTGATCCGTGATAATGTCAAAATCCGCATCTCGTTGCCGCTGTTGCAATTGCGCAGGGTCAACGCGGGTCAAAATGGCGTTCACCCCAATCGCCTGTAGGTTTTCGACATAGGGGTTGATGATCCGATCAAACAGCGGACTGGCATTCAGGAATTCCACATCCAATGTTGCGCCATTTGCGTCACGCAGCATCCCGTCATCACCAACGACCCATCCCGCCTCCTCAAGCAAGGCAGAGGCACGGCGCGCGGCGCGGCGGTCGAGACTGCGATTAGGGTCAGAGGGCTGGGTGGCAAAGGCATCTTCGGCAAAAACCCGCGCAGGCAGTTGATCCCGCAATGGGTCTAGAAGCGCCAACTCAGCTTCAGATGGCAGGCCATGCGCGGCCAAATAGGTGTTTTCCCAGAAACTCGTATTCGGCGCGTAAAGTCCATAGAACAAGGTCTGGTTCGTCCATTCAAAATTGAACATCAACGCAATCGCTTCGCGCACACGCGGGTCAGCGAATTTTTCGCGCCGCAAATTCATCGCAAAACTTTGACCCGAAGTGATAGACCCATCGTGCAATTCTTCGCGAATAATGATCCCATCATTCAGACGCGGGAAATCATAACCCGTGGCCCAAGTTTGGCTGCTGGATTCTTGACGGAACAGGTAATTGCCCGCCTTGAACCCCTCAAAGGCGGCAATCGCATCGCCATAATATTCAATTCGGATGCTATCGAAATTGTTCCGCCCGCGATTGATGGGCAGATCATTTCCCCAATAGTCCCGATTGCGAACATAGACCACACGTTGACCCGGATTCGCTTCGCCCAAAACATAAGGCCCAGAGCCGATTAGGGGCGTTAGGCGGCTGTCTTCAAAGGCCAAACCTGATGCCTCATGGCTCGCACGGCTGAAAACGGGCAAGCCACCCGCCGCCTCAATCCGACCACGCAGCGGGCTTTCGGGATTGAAGGTGAATTTGATCTCGCGCGGGCCCAAAACCTCCGCGCTTTCAATAGTCATGGGCAGAGATGCACGGAAGGATGGCAAACCCTCATCGCGCAGAATTTCGTAAGAGAACAGCACATCATCCGCGGTGACAGGCGTGCCATCTGAGAATTGCACCTCTGGCCTTAGGGCGAAAATCACATAGTCACGGCTCTCAGGAAACCGCATGGTTGCGCATAAAAGACAATAAGAGGCGCCGATTTCATCCGCCGTGCCTGTCAGCATGGATTCAAAGAAAATCGAGGACAAAACCGCCGAATTACCCACGCGCGTATAAGGGTGCAGCGAGTCAAACGTGCCTGAGGGCCACGAAAAAGACATCTCCCCACCCTGTGGTGCATCTGGGTTCACATAGTCGAGATGCTCAAAATCCGCCGCGTATTTTGGTGTTCCGAAGGTGGATATGGCGTGGGTTTCGATCAAGTCTTGCGCAAATGCCTGCGTGACACCCATGCCAAACATCACGGCCCCCATCAGGCCCGTTGCCAAGGATTTTGGCACCATCCGTCTCTCGTGCATCGCAACCTCCCGACCCTTATCTCTGCGTGCGCCCATGCAGGGCGATTTGTCATTTCCCAATAACTTAGCGATCACACAGCAAAGAACCAGACCCCATGAAGTTTACGCGCGAATCTGTGAATGAAAAAAGCCGCCCCATGTCAGGGCGGCCTTCTGAAAAATACAATCTCTTGAGACGAGCTTAGTTGCCGATGGTCGCGAGATAGGCAATCAGGTTTGCGCGGTCTTCAACCTTGCGCATCCCGTTATAGGCCATGGCGGTGCCAGGTGCATATTCGCGGGGTGCTTCCAAGAACCCATTGAGGTTCTCTGGTGTCCAATCGCCTTCCAAGGCGCGGATGCCATCCGAATAGTTGAATCCGTCAACCGAATGCTTTGCGCGGCCAACAACGCCGTAAAGGTAGGGGCCTACACCGTTGGCGCCTTGCTCCAGCGAATGGCAGGCCTGACACTGGCGCCACAGGCCTTCACCCGCGCCCGCATCTGCGGCGGAGTATACATCGGCAAAGGCAACCTCAACCACCTCTTCGGCAGGTTCGGCGCTACCAGCATCCGCCACTTCAATCGGATAGCCGCTAACGTGTTCTTCACCATGGCTTGCAGTGCCAACGGAATATAGCCCGTCACTGGCCCAACCAGCGAGGAGAAGTGCAAGCAGGGCTGCGCAAAGCGATGCGCCTGCTTTCGTGATGGTCATTGTATCAAACATGTCGTTCCCGTTCTCTAGCCCGAGTTGAGGGCTATCTATCTTCTTCCAACATAAGATGGCAAGGTATAGGAAGCGCGACAGAACGCCCATCTGAAAGATTTATTATGACTGCCACCGCAAACCCACGCCGCATCGCCTTTCAAGGAGAGCTTGGTGCCTATTCTCACCAAGCCTGCCGCGAAGCACGCCCCGATTGGGATGTGCTGCCCTGTGCAAGCTTTGAGGAAACGATGGATGCGGTACGCCAAGGCGATGCTCAAGCCGCGATGGTGCCCGTAGAAAACACGACTTATGGCCGTGTGGCCGATATTCATCGTCTATTGCCTGAAAGTAGCCTTTATATCGTGGGCGAGGCCTTTGTGCGCGTTCACATCAATCTTTTGGGTGTCAAAGGCAGCCAGATTTCTGACGTAAAAGAGGCGTGGTCGCATCTGGTTCTTTTGCCGCAATGCTCGAAATTCTTGAAAGAAAACAACATTAAAGGCTGTGTAACCACCGACAATGCCCGCGCCGCGCGCGATGTTGCTGCATGGGGCGACAAGGCCAAGGCCGCGCTTGCCTCGGAACTTGCTGCTGAAATCTATGATCTCGATATTTTGGCCCGCCATATCGAGGATCAAGACAGCAACCGCACGCGTTTCTTGATCATGGAGCCAAAGGCCGATCTGCGCCCACGCGCGGAACATATGATGACCACCTTCGTCTTTCGCGTGCGCAACATCCCTGCGGCGCTTTACAAGGCCATGGGCGGCTTTGCGACCAATGGTGTGAACATGACCAAGCTTGAAAGCTATATGGTTGGCGGATCCTTTTCGGCGACACAATTTTATGCCGATATCGAAGGGCACCCCGATGATCGCGCTGTGCAATTGGCCTTGGAAGAGTTGGAATATTTCACCAGCGAGTTGCGAATCTTAGGCAGCTATCCCGCTGATCCTAGCCGCGATTACGGGGCTTAATCCGCCCTTGCATTGCCATCGCGCCTCGCGCAAGGTTTGCGCCGACACAAGATTTGCGCGAGCGCCCCTCTCATGAACCCCCTTCGCGGCATTGCCCTGAAAATCGCGTCTGTATGCGTTTTCGTGGGGATGGCATCGTTGATCAAAGCCACCTCTGACCATGTGCCGCCGGGTCAGGCCGTCTTCTTTCGATCATTTTTTGCGCTGCCTGTGATCATCGCATGGCTGTGGATGCGACATGAATTGTCAACCGGCCTGCGCACAGTCTCGCCCTTGGGCCATGTTTGGCGTGGGGTTGTGGGCACCAGTGCGATGGGGCTTGGGTTCGCGGGGCTTGGACTTCTGCCATTGCCCGAAGTAACCGCGATTGGATATGCCGCGCCGATTTTGGTTGTTGTTTTTGCCGCCATGTTCTTGGGCGAAGATGTGCGGCTTTTTCGCCTCAGCATGGTGGCTTTGGGGATGCTGGGCGTGGTGATTGTTCTCTCTCCGCGCCTCAGCCTTGGCGGCGCTGACACCACCCATGCCGAGGCGCTTGGCGCAATGATTGTTTTGATGAGCGCGGTATGCGCGGCTCTTGCACAGGTGTTTGTGCGCAAAATGGTTGCAACCGAAACCACATCGGCCATCGTTTTTTGGTTCTCAATCACGGCGACCTTAATGTCCCTTTTGACCCTACCATGGGGGTGGGTCATCCCTGCGCCCCGCGAAGCGATGCTCTTGATCTTGGCGGGCGTTTTAGGCGGCGTGGGTCAGATCCTGCTCACCTCAAGCTATCGCGAAGCCGATGCTTCCTTGATCGCGCCGTTTGAATATAGCTCGATGCTCTTGGCGCTTGGGGTGGGCTATATCATATTTGACGAAATCCCAAGCACGACCATGTTGGTGGGTGCGGCCATCATCATCACGGCAGGGATCGCCATCATACTAAGAGAACGGCAATTGGGCATAGAGCGCGCACGCCAACGCAAGGCCATGACGCCGCAAGGCTAAACCTAGCCCAAGGAGGCGCGATATTCCGCCTCGACCTCATTGCCACGGCGCACCAAATAGCCCGTCATCCGTTGCAAAACGCGGCCCCGCGCAAGTTTCAAAGATTGGATCACAAGCCGCGCACTTAACGTGGTTGGCTTCAACTCCAAGGTCGCGCTGACACGCGACATTTGCGGATTGATGCCTTGAAAGCGCAGCTCATAGATCGTCTGCATTCCCCCGATTTGGCTTTCAATCACCATCACCTCTTCGTGGATGAAATTCGTGATTTGCGAAGAAACAGGGCGCGCACGGCCGCGCAATTTGATCTCACCTGACCACCCTGTGCCTTTACGGGGCTGCAACCACCCGCCTTCCCGCACCAGCTTGGCGCCGCGTCCCGTCAAATCGGCTTCGATCTGCGTAAAATCGCAAAACCGCTCGAACACCAGTTCAAGCGGGGCATCAATATCTTCGGTCGCTTTGAATTTCATAGCTGATCACCCCAATGCTATACGCCGATCTTTTTCGCGCTGTGAAGACAAGGCGTCTGGCCAAAGACCACCCCAGTCGCGCACCGTTTGCAGCTTATATGAACCGATCTGCAAGCCAGTTTTCCAGCAAAAACCGCGCAATTGCACCTTTGCGCGGCGAAGATATTTCTGGGTGTGACCCACAAAAGACATCCATCGCCTCTTGGCGGCTTAACCATCGCGCATCGTCCAATTCATTTGGATCAACTTTGATCTTTGTGCTTGTGGCGGTGGCTAGGCAGCCAAACATCAAAGAGTTGGGGTAAGGCCAAGGTTGATTGGCAACATAGCGCACTTCGGATGTGGTGATCCCCGCTTCTTCTAACACTTCGCGGCGCACGGCGGCCTCGATTGTCTCACCAGGTTCGACAAACCCTGCGAGTGCGGAATACATCCCTTCGGGCCAACCATGCGAACGCCCCAACAAAATTTGATCGCCATAGGTCACAAGCATGATCACCACGGGATCCGTGCGCGGGAAATGCGAGGCGCCACAGGCGGGGCATTTGCGCTGCCACCCGGCCTGCACCATCTGCGAAGGGCTGCCACATTTGGCACAATAGAGATGCGAGCTGTGCCAATTCAACAAAGCACGGGCTGTTGCCGCCAATTCTGCTGCGCGTGGAGACAGGGTGATCATAATGCTGCGCAATTCCAAAAACACGGCGCCCTCGGGCGCATCTGGATGGGCCTGCTCGGACAGATCAACAAAGGAGTTCAAGCTGACCCCTTCTGGCAATTCAGGGTCCCAATTGCTCAGCTCTTGCGCAAAATAGGCCACCCCATCCTCGGACAGCCCCAAAAACAACCGCGCCTCCTCTGCGATATCTCGTAAAAGCGGCGCATCCTTTGGCAAAAAGCACAAGGACGCCAGACCCGTTTCTGCATCGCGCCGACATAGCACCTTGCCGCGCCACAGAACCAAGATATGCGCCTTTGCAATTTGCCCCAATTGCACAGGATCATCCCGCAAATGCGCAGCACGATCTAAATTCGATCCACCAAAGGTGACCGCAGAGGCAGTTTGTAAAAGGGGCATGTGATGTGATCCTTGCTTCGCGCCCGAACCTTACAGAGACGTGAACGCGGTGCAACAAGAATGGGATTGCGCAGCACTACCCTTATGGTTGTATGATGCCCCTATCATAAAGGGATGAGATTTGGCTGCGGGACAGATCATCACAAGGACGGCGCGGTCCGCGCGTCTGAAGGTCACGCTTTTTGCGACCACCGATTTACACGCTCATCTGACAGAATATGATTATTTCCACGACACCCCCGACCCCACCCGCGGGCTTGATGCCTTGGCCCCGCTGATTGCACAATTGCGTGGCGCTTTTCCCAATTCTCTGCTGCTTGATAATGGGGACACATTTCAAGGAACCCCGTTGGGGGATTTGGCCGCCCGTGAGGCAGGGCCGCACCCAATCGTTGCAGCAATGAATGCGCTGCAATATGACGCAATGGGGCTTGGTAATCACGACTTCAATTATGGGCTAGACTTCACCCAAGCCATCGCCAAGGGCGCGAATTTTCCCGTGGTCCTGTCAAATGTCGAAGGTATTGCTGCACCAGCGGGCCTTGCCAAGTCCCACATGCTCACCCGCAATTTCCGAGATGAAATGGGTCGCAGCCACGAAATTAAAATCGGGCTTTTGGCCTTGGTCCCGCCTCAAATTCTGCAATGGGATCGC
>Ga0181554_1002612_pt1 | contig 15824 bp, 24 predicted proteins | sample 011ome_16_FD_145602 | JGI IMG/M metagenome (GOLD analysis project Ga0181554, IMG submission 145602) | Coastal salt marsh microbial communities from the Groves Creek Marsh, Skidaway Island, Georgia - 011503CT metaG (spades assembly) | ecosystem: Environmental > Aquatic > Marine > Intertidal zone... | reverse complement strand
TGCATGTGAGTGTCCTCAAAAGTGTGAAAGGTCAATGTGGTAACGGCCCGCCAGCTCGAACAGGAGCAACATGTCGCCGGCCGGAATTTCTTCCTGGTGGGTGAGGAGGTCGACGTCTTGTGGGTAAAAGCGGTCGATCGGAACGAACTCGATGCCGTCCTCCGCCATGGCCCGTCCGTTGATCGCCGTCAGCAAGTGCAGGTAGCGTTGCCCCTGGTCGAAATCCATCGTCGCGGCCGGCTCGTCGCGGTATCCCAGTTCAGCCAGTGCAGCGTCGACGGCGGGGCCGATATCGAAATCTCGACGATCGGGAAACGAGAGCTTTTTGGTCCGGGCAGGTGTGGGCGCCGGTTGTCTGAATTGATCCATGCGGGTCATGGCTTGCCCCCCTGCTGGTTCTGGAGCCATTGGTCGACGGTGGCTTGATCCCATAGCAGGATCCTGTTCACACGAACTGGTGGCGGGAACTGCCCGCCCTTGACCCAGCGGTTCATCGTTGACTCGCTGACCTGGAGCTTTTCAAGAAGCTGTTTCTTGCGGTAACAGTTCATGGATCGTTTTGATAGTTGTTGAAGAGTCGAAATATAGGGTAATACCGGACCCTCGTCAACCGGTTTTTTTGTTTTATATCATGTGGTTAGTTGTAGATACTTACACACTATTGTCAACAGGTTGATACTGTATGATCCTGCTAACACCGGCTTTTGATAGGCCGGTTTGCCGGGCGATGGATTCGAGAGAATGTCCCTGGTTTCTCAGGTGGGTGATCTGCTGAAGTCGGGCGGCCTTCGCGTGCCGGTTCCGTTCGGCCTGGGCTTCTTTGGTTGACAGGCTGGATCCTTGTCGACGCGGGCCGTTGAGAAGCCGCTGAAGGCCTTTTCTGGTTGATTCGGGGTCTTGGTCGGCGTAGCCGCATACGGTGATGAAATCGGCTGTCTGAATCCATGCAGCGACGGCGGTTCTGAGGGATGTGACCGGACTCTTTGAATCCTGTGCAGCAAGCAGAATGACGCCGCACCATAAGGGTTTTTCGGGAGTGGGTTTGCTGGTTGGATCCTCGTCCGGTCGGTAGCTGTCTTCCCTGGGCACTCTCATTGGGCGGCCTTCGGGATCCAGCGGCGGCGGTCGATATGCCCTTCCATGAAGCGGTCGTCGTTGCCGTAGAACGGTGCCTGCCCTTTGAGACTGACGCCACGAACGAGACGGCGGCGGGAATCCCCTGCTTTGGCTTCATTAACGGCCCAGCCGCGCTCCAGGCAGGCTTTCAATAGCAGGCCGCTGAAGGTTTTCGGAACCGTGGCGAGAAAGTGGTTTTCGACGCAGTAGGCCAGATAGGCTTGGGTCAGCGTGAGTCGTTGGTACTGAGGGGAGACACGGACAAATTTGCCATCGACGGTCTGCACGGGGCGGGCCTGGTTGCTGCCGAGAAATTCTGAGCACTGCGGGTCAGGAAGCAGGCAGGCCTCGACAAAGGCATCAACGGGATGCTGCTGGAGCCGATGCTTGGCAAATTCGTTCCTGGGGCGCCCTCGGGTGCGCTTTACGGTCCAGTCCTGGGCGGCGGGGATCTCCCTTCGTGGCTTGGGTGGATTCGGCGGCGGGGCTTGCGATGGTGTTTGGCTGGGGCCTTCTGCCCGGGCATTGGCCCGCTTGATCTTCGCCAGGAGACTTGTGCTCACAGGTGGGCTCCATGCAGTCGGCCCTCGGCATCCAGGTATTGAAACCCGGCACTTTCAATCAGGGCATTGACGGCTTTCTCAAGGGGCTCGCCGGTCTGGGGACTCAATGGCAAGTGATGATCGACCCAGCTGAAATTCGGCGTCTGAAATCGTGGATCGCGGGTATCGACCCATGCTGGGCTGTTCGGTGTGATCATGCAGATCATGAGGCGCCCCTCCCCCGTCACCGGGTTCGGTCGGTTGTCCACAAGCATCAGGGGGAGCCGGGATTCGTTGTGGCCTTCCTTGCCGGGGTCAATCTCGTTTTTGAGTTGCAGCTTGCGCTGCTCGCTGACGCCAGCGATTTTTTCCAGGAGACCGCCGGCACTGACCATCTCACCCACAGTCATGGCGTGGGGCTGTTCCTGGACTCGCTTGGCCAGTGTCGACGCGATGGCCGCCAATCCGCGTTGGGATGTTTCCAGGGTGCGGTCGGGGTCGGACTGGATCTCACGGGCACGGGTGTCTGCGGCATCGGCCAAGGCGGGGTTTTCGCTGACGATGGTTTCCAGCTGGTCCGGTGTGAGGTTCAAGGCTTGCGCGGCGTCTTCGACTTCCAGATCACCGAGGGCGATGAGGGTCAGGGTTTCGATGATGGTGTCGTCGCTGGGGCGCTTGGATTTGGGGGGACGAGACATATTCGGAATCTCTTATGTTGAACTGATCGGTTCATTTTACATAAAACACCTCTTTTCCCAGAAGCAAAACAACCGCTTCGCAGGGAGGACATCCCCGATGGTCGGGATGGCAGGCAGGGGGGTGGCTGGATTTCAGCGGGACATTTTTTGGGACATTTCCATATGTGCACTTGTGCACTGGATGTGCACTGGCTGTGCACTGGCTGTAAGCCCCGTGGCTGCTGGATTTCACTACCTGAAAGTGCATAAGTGCACTTTTTTCTCAGAAAATGACCAATAGGAAAAATATCTCTTAGAGACCCCCCCCCGTGCTTGTAGGTATTTCACGTATAGGGGTCGAGTTACGCGAAAAATGTGCACTTGTGCACTGATCGCCTGAAAGCCTCGCCAACCGTAGCTTCCAGCGAGCCGCCCAAAACAAGACCGCCAAAAAATGTGCACTGCCACCCCAATATGTGCACTGCCCTATGCCCGCAGCGAAAAGAAAGGGCGCCGAAGCGCCCTCTGTGTCGATCATCATTCAGTGTCTCTTACGCTTCAGGTAGTAGTAGGTCCTTCCGTTGGTCCTTACGCGCCCTGCCCCCCTTTCATTCAGTCGCCGACCCAAAGTATTTTGCGACCAGATTTGTATGCCGGTAGCGTCGCACCAACTCTTGAACGACATGTAGATTTGGCCAATGTCCGTCCGCATATTTAGCTTTTCGCTGGCCCCCGCCTCGTCGTATGCCCGCACGCTGGTGAATTCGTACTCATCCAGGAATTGCCCCAGTAAATCGCTTTCTTTGCGGTAGGTGTCCCGTGTCCGCTTGACTGCTAGGCTGGTGTAGATACTTTCGGGTGCGCCACTCTCGTTCAGGTTTTCAGGTGCGTACAGATCCATAGCCCCACGTACAGCCCAAGCTAAGATACCTTCGGACTCTTTCCACAATTCGGCGGTCAGGTTCACGTTCTCCCGGCCGACAAAGCTGGCCTTGAACTCAATCGGGAGTAGCCGCCTCCAAATACCTTCGTCTGTGCCTTTGATGATCGGTAGGTGCTGGGTCCGGAGCGATATTTTCGCGGTGGGCATGAACTGCATCTGTTTCTCATGCAAATCGCGGGCAGAAATTTTGTCAGGCGATGCCAGCCCTTTGACTGTGTTTTCGTCCAGCACGTCCCGGTCCTGTGTCTCGTTGATCTCGGCCATGCGTTTGCCGACCGTTGCGATGATGTCAGACCGTGGCGCATTGGCGTTGCTCCTGGGCGCCTCCACCAGCAGGGATCGAGATGCTGCTACCGAATAGTCTCCAGCTACGCGAGCCATTGTGTTGATGAAGACTGATTTACCGTTGGCGCCGGTGCCGAAATAAATTGCCACCAGTTCGAGCGACATACTGCCTGTCAGGTTGTACCCCATCCATTGCTGCAGCGTTTTGATGGTGTCCTCGTCCCCCAGCATAATTTCGTCGAGGAATTTCATCCATCGGGGGCATTTTGCCTCCGGGTTGTAGTTCACCCGAGTTATCTGGCTCATCATCGCTCTCGGGTCGTGCGGCCCCAGAACTCCTGTTTTAAGGTCAAGGATGCCGTTACCAACATTCAGCAAGAACGGGTCTGCATTGAACTCAGCAAAACTCGCCGTTGCGACGGCAGGGTGGGATTGCGCCAGCCGCAGCATTGACTGGATGCCTTTTTCGGCGCAGGCCCGTTTGCTCAGGGCCATCCAGGGTATCGTGGCTTTGGTCGCCTCCTTATCAGGATCGGCGGCTCCGTTCTGTTCCGCTTTTTGTGCCTCCAAACTGCGTCGCCTCCCATAGTCATCGAAGATTGCCGTGCCAATTCGTTTGGCCAGCTCTGTAACTTCGCCCCGGTTTGATGCCGTCCAACAGCCGCCATCCCAGAAAAGCCATGTTTCGCTGGCCAGCACATACTTCAATCTGTCGCCGAATGATTCGACGAAGATTTCCGATGTGAGCGTGTCTGACCGATGCGCGTCCCATGTTTTGACCCGCGTGAGGATCTCATCGACTGCTCCACCAGTTGCGCTCCAGGCTCCCACGGCAACATCCAACCTGTCTTCCCCGGGGTTCACCCAATCGGGGTTCTTTTCCTTGGCCTGATTGAATATCGTTCGAGGGTGCTCTGCCCGGGATCTGTTCATCTTTTCCCGCTGCTGATCCTCATCCTCGAAGTCTGGACTCTGCCGGCTCCACTCCATGACCATGTTCCAGAACCATGCCTTTTCATCATTGCTGGCTTCCGGGAGTTCCATTGCCCCCTTCGTGACCTTCATAGCCGACCACCAGTCATTTTCGGTATTGGGGTCCAGTTCATAGAGCGCAGATTTCAGCGCCGTCCTGTTACGGCTTATGGAGAATGGCCCCCGCCCCTGCATCGCTTGATTCTGGGTCAAATCGTGCGCGTCCTTAGCAAGTAAATCCCGACCCCCCCTGCTTGTATCTTCGTTGGTGCCCCCTACCAGTTTTTCCAGCCGGGCGTGGTACCACTCAAGAGACTCATCCCCGCCACCCCAATCGACCACATCAACAATCCGTTCATCACCTTTCTTGCGCCAATGTGTGCCGATGGGACGTAACACCCTGACTGAATCCGTAATACATTGGCCATCGACGCGAAACCCATGACTCTCCAGGGCTCTTTTCAACTTATCTGCTACGGGCGACCAGGTCTCTTCTGAAACGGGTTCAGACAACGTCCAATACAGATGGAACCCCATACCACTTGAAACAATGATCGGCCGACCAATACCCAATCTTTGGATGGCCTCTTCGACAGCCTGTCGCGCTTCCTCGGTCGTGTCGTAGCTGTCGACGGTTGGCTTGCCAACATCAATATCCACTTGCAGGCACTTCTTGCCAGAAACATTGCTGCCCTCCGGGGCAGACTTGCCCCGCCTGGCCGGGACTGTGCGTTTCACTGAACCCGCTACCGGCTTGCCGTCTCGATAATGCAAAATGTTGCGGGTTTGCGGCCCAAGTGCCGCAGTGCAAAAATAGATGTTGTTGTCGGTGTGCTTCTTGTCCGAACTTAATATCCCGGCAACGAGAGATTCAATGCTCTCAGCCCCGTTTTCGCTCAAACTTCGGAACTCTGGGATTTGCCTGCTGAACTGGTAGGCCCCTGTGCTTGGCAGCACACGGGACAGGAATAGCCACAATTTTTCCTTGGCTGTACCCACCGTCTGAAATGTAATGACATTACCAATCCCGGCTAGGGTTTCGCTTTCGTTTTCAGTTAGATCGTCTGCGTCATTCGCAGCCTCGTCATAATCAAACCCTGCGAAGCAGTATCCCGCATTGATAACCTGTGATTCTGGTACACTTGCCATGTGAATATCTCTGAATGATGTTTTGAGCGCCGTCGTTACTCCCGGCGCTTGATGAATTGCTCATTGTCACTCCTTAGGTTGGGACCCCAGTCACTTGCTCGGCGACTGGGGTTTTTCTTTATCTGCCCTTGCCCAACTGGGCATCAGGCGGCCTCACGACCCGGCAGGCTATCCAGTGCAGCCAGCACATCGCCTCGCTTCCAGGTGGGTATCCGTCCGATATATCTGGGCTTCGGGAACTCGCCCCGCTCGACCATGGAATAGAGAGTATTCCTGCATATTCCACCCAGCATACCTTTTGTACCTCTCCGCTTGTCGATGCAGAGGTCATTGAATCTCAGCAGATCGTCGTTGTTCATGTTTACCTCTCGAAAATGGTTAGCGATTGTCAGCGTTATTGACTATAAGTGATCGCTACCTACCGTCGTCAATACATAAACTCAACTATTAAATAGGCGCTAGGGTTACGCCCAGAAAAAACAATCTGTAGGCACTTGCAAACACTTTGACTACTTTTTTCAGAGCTAACCCGATGATTACAAAACCAATACCAAATAACCCCCATCGAGACCCATAAGCTCCATTCAGGCTTAACTCAGGAAGGCATCAGAAAGTCTTATGGTCCGCTCGACAAAAAAGCCGGCACTTGGCCGGCTTGTTCGGTATGTATGGTTGCGGCTATCCCGCTTTTCTCCTGAACGGCACTACCTTGCCGCCCGATTTCACGGCCTCCAGGTGTGAAGCCCAGTGTTCCAGCATCTCCCGTCGCTGGTTTAGGTAGGCCGACCGGTTGTAGCTGGCCCGCGTCTGGTTCTTATCCACGTGGTTCAACTGCGCCTCGATGATCAGCGTATCGAAGCCCGCGTCATGTGCCCAGGTTGAAAACGTCCCACGGGCTCCATGAGGGCCAAATTGACCATCGGTCAGACTCGACCATAGCCGATACAGGGTTGTGTTCCCCGCCGGCTTGGAGCGGTCCCCCCGGGCAGGCAGGACGAAACGACTCCCCCGCGCCAGCGGTTGCATCAACTTCAGCAACTCGACCGCCGCCGGAACCAACGGCACCACATGATCACGGCGCATCTTCATGCGCGCAGCGGGAACGATCCAGATACCTGCCTCAAGGTCGAACTCATCCCACTGGGCACCCAATAACTCCATGGTCCGGGTTGTGGTCAGTATCAACAACTCGCCCGCCATAGAGACTGCCGGATAGGCTTCTGATTGCTTCAGAGCTTCGTAAAAGGCTTTCAGCTCATGATCCTTCATCACCGCATGGTGCTTGGGCTTGTGTGCCTTCAGCGCGCCCCTGATGGCTTGTGTGGGGTCGTCCTCCCGCCGTAATGTCACAACGGCAAACCGACACACCGCACCGATGGCTTGCTGGATCCGCCGGGCAGTGATCGGGCGCTTTTTTTCCACGGCTCGAACCACCGATAGAACATCTACCGGTTTGATGTCGGCCACTGGCATGTCCCCCAGACGCGGGAAAATCTCACGCTCGAACAGAGACACAGCCGCCTTGTGGACTCTCGGCGTCCAGACCTTAGCCTGGTCCAGCAAGTATTCCTCGGCAACGGCACGAAACGTGGTGGCCTTACTGAGCCTGGATTGAGTAACGGGGTTGCTGCCTGATTTGAGTAACGCTTTGGCTTCATCTCGCCTGGTCCGCGCTTGCGCCAGAGATACGCTCGGGTATTCACCCAAACTCTGCATGGTGGCCTTACCTAGCCATTGGAAGCGGTAACGCCAGACTTTCACGCCGCTGGGTCTGACCTCTAGGCTCAGTCCTCCCCCATCAGATATGCGGTAAACTTTGGGCTCGGGTTTGAGTGCTTTTAGCTTGGAGTCCGTTAGGGACATGAGCATTCCTCCTGCAATTTGCCCCGGGCATTCGCACTGCCTCGGGCGTTGGCTGTTGCTTTCGATGGCGCCGAATCCGTTACTCAATCGGCCCGCAGCACGTTACTCAATTCGTTACTCAATTCGCGGGTTGTTCGAGATTGTTCAGCGTGACGCATTATAGCTCAAAATCCTTGATTTACTTGACCTTGATGAACAATCACGAACAAAGAAGAACACGGCCACTGACTCTCGGCTACAATCCTTCGAAAGGGCTCACACACCGCAAGGGGCCTGGCGCTTAGCCGATTCATCAAAACAGCGTTACTCAATCCGTTACTCAACATTGATTCGGGACCGCCGTAAATTCTCGAACATTCACCCTACAGCCGGACTCCCTGCCCGGGCTCGAACATTCGCCCTGCGCGCTGGGTTCGTTGCCCCAATAAAAAAGCCGGGATCGCTCCCGGCTCGGTCGTCATTCAGTCTCGTGTGATCTTCCTCAAGGCGGCGTCGATCTCCCCCTCGGTCAGTCCAAGGGATCGGGTCCACAATCTCAACCCGGCCTCATCCAGCAAGAGCCAGCGCCATCGTTTTGGCTTGCAGCCCAGCGACCTGAACAACTCCCATCGGTGGACCTTCATCAATGGCTTGATAGCCGCTTCGAGTTCCTCGTAATCGTCGGGATCCATCTTCATGGATCAGTGACCCTGGCAAACCCAAGCGCCGGTTACACTGTGGTAACAGTCCATCTTCGGCGTTCGGATACTGGTGTCGTCAATATAAGTGGATCCAGTCGGGCTCGGTTCAATCGGCATGACCACGGCCGGCCCTCGGAATTGTCGGTCGATCCGCTCGTAAGTTGAGCCTATCGGTTCAGGCGGGGGCAGTGGGCGCCCCATCTCCATTGGGTTCACTTGGTTGGTCAGGTCGTCCACGTCATCGTGATAAGCCAGCGCCAAACCCGGCAACATGGCGACCGTCAAAATTATGGTTTTCATACTCACGCCTCCTCGTTTGTTTCTGGATGGTCTAACTGCCATCGTCCAATCGGGTTGCCAGTTGCGTCCCTGACCTTCCCAACATTCCCACCGAAGGCGACGACCTGGGCCACGTTTTTCAGCACGTGTGGGACTGCTACCCGGATATGGTCGTCGAAATCTACGTTTTCCGTGTCGAACTCTAGGTAAAAGCTCATACGAACCACCAGAACCTAGCGCTCACGCAATCGGCATACAGGCCGCTGATTTCATCGCGCGTGAATCCCATCCCGTCATCAAAATCCCAAGTGCCTGCACAGGGCAGGCGCTCAAGAAATCCATCCAGTTGCCGGCACTCTGTATCTGTCAGGCCTGAATGGTCGTCGTTGACGATAGCCACCAACCAATGCTCGCCGATGGTGTACTCAATGTGGTCTGTGGATCTCATGCGGCCACCTCCTCGGCGTAGGCGCTCGGGATCCGTTCGCCGGTATGATCACAAAACAGGTCGTCATCCTCCCAGTTGACCCCGACCCATTCAGTGCCCCAGCCGTTGGGGTAGCCCGCGCGCATGTCAGCCAGAACCAGCCGGTAGTTATCCTTGACCGCTTGGAATGAGAGCACGTCACCCCCTCGGGTGATGAAGTATAGCGGATAACCACCAGGCCAAGCATAGGGACCATTTCTGAGCGCCTGTTTCAGCTCTTGGGTATTCATGCCGCCACCTTCATCGGTTGGGCTAACGCTTGCAGATATTCCGCCGCCGCGCTGGCTTTGCTGGCCGCTGTAAAAATGGCTTTCTTGTCACCCTTCAAGACCTCAAGCCAGCTGGCAATGTAGGCGGCGTGGTCGTCCCTCGTTTCCGCCGTAATGCCCAGATCAGCACACAGAAACGCGGCGCCCATTTCGGCCACAAGCTCTTCCATCGCGTAACCGGCATCACCCCACACCTTCCGGCCCATATCACGATCCAACCTTGAGGGGTGCCGGGTCCAATGCGTCACCTCATGCGCGAGCGTGGCGTAATAGCTCTGGCCTGTATGGAAGTCATCGAAAGCCGGCATCTGTACAAAATCAGCATCAACCCGGTAAAAGGCTCGGGATCCACCATGCCGGATATCCGCACCAGTGCAGGCAAAAAACGCCTCTAAACGGCTATCACGCGCTTCTGGTGTGCGGTCTGGTGTGGGGGTCGCGACCTGATAGAAATGCTCAGGTAGCCCGTCAATTTGTGCGGCATTGAACACATAGGATTGCTTGAGGAACGGTATCGCGCGGGTTTCCTCTTCGCCGGTCTTAGGGTTTTCCTCGGTCTTGATGGTCTTGTTCGCGTAGACAATGCCGGACCCTTTCTCACCCTTCCGGACACAGGCGCCCATCTTGAGGGCTGTTTGAAACCCGAACCAATAAGGGGAAGAAAAGCCTTTTTCCTCGGCATCAAGCCATAGGGTCAAGACGTTGACGCCGTTATATGGCTGACCCGTTGAGCGTAGCGGCCGCACGGCCGGCCCTGAACTTGTCCATGGTTTCATCCATGGTGCGGTTCCAGCTTCGACGCTGGCGATGATGCGGTCAGTGATGGTCTGGTGTATGTCACGCTTTGCTATAGTGCTCATGGTTTTCTCGTTTCATTGAAGGTTACGGGGGGATCAAATCAGGGCCAGACGGCTGTAACCATCTGGCCCCTCTCGTTTTATGCCGTGGCGTATCTCAGACGCCAATACAGTTCCGTTTCAAGTTGGGAGCGCAAGCGCCCTTCACCGTGCATGTCGAACCGTGGCGCAAGCCGATCCAAAAATTCCCGGTCAGTTTCCCGGCGTGTCTTGATGCAGACTGCGAGCCCTTGAACATCGGCGCTCATGCGAACCGTGGCGCGCGGTTTTCTTGCCGTGGCGCTCATGCCGCGAACTCCTCATCGAATTCACGCTCAAGGCGCTTGTAGCTATCCATCAATGCGGCAAAGCGGATAAACAGCTCGCGCTCAAGTGGCGTTGCGTTGCTGACGAATTCGGGATCCTCGAATTGCCCCTCAAGATGGCTCAAGTATTCCTCATGCTCCCAACTGGTAGGATCCGCCAATAATGCGGCCTTTTGCATGAGTAAGCGGGGGTCGTTGTCTTCGACTACTTCGACGAATGATCTTGTTTGCATGGCTATCTCCAATTAACTAAGGGTGACTAAGTACCCCTCATGGGGTGACGGTTATAATCCTCTCGTTTAATTTTCTTGTCAATAGTATGTGAGCGGGTTTTATCAGTCTTTTTTTAATTATTTTTCAATTACTTGTAGACACTACATAATACTTTCGGCCTAGTATCTACGGGTTTTCACATACTCCAACCAATACCCGCCAGACCCCCTGCCCCCCCCGTGGACCAATTAAACTCGCCCGGCCACCCACCCCCTCCCAGTCGTCTCACCCATAAGCCAATAATCCCACCCTATACCTACGCAGTTAATACCCAATATACCCACCAGAAAAACAAGTAATACCCGCGCAATACCTACGCAGCCAGCGTAGAAAAAAAGCCAATACCCGTGCTCGTGACTACGCAGACCCAGCGGGCTACAATCGCGGACATTGATCGGGGAGGGAGAGATGACAGACAAACCAGAACACGAGCGGACTGAAGACGGCTACCTGCCGATGCCGATGATCCTGTGCAAGACGACAAGGCCGCACTCATTCACCAGGCCGGTGCCCGTGCGGGACCAGATCAAGCACATGCTGGCGACCATCAAAAGCTGGTTTCAGGTAGCGCGATGACCACCTAAGCGGAACGAAAGGAAGAAGCGAAGAAGGGCCAAGAATCAGTCTAGTCGTCCAGGGATAGCTTCAAGAAGGATTTGCCCAATCAGGGCAATCGCGCCACCAAAGGAACGCCTCCTCACCGTTAAAACTACACACATCACCCGCAAGGAGGTAAACGATGCAGAAAACGGCTATCACGGTCATCACAGTTGTCCTATCCTTCAGCGCCGGGGCTGAGTGGACTTACATCGCTGGCACCGATGAATATTCCGTATACATAGACTTCGCAACGATCAAGCAAACATCCAATGGCTATCGTGCCTGGACCCTCCATAACTATACGCCCCCAGTCAAGGATGGCGTGCTCTCTCTTGTTGGCCTTAATGAGTTCGATTGCAAAGAGGAGAAAGTGAGGTCTTTACAGGGAACGCAATACTCTGGGCCTATGGGCCGTGGAGCAGCTTTTGGAGGCTTCAATACCACCAGCGAGTGGAATTATGTCTCCCCTGGATCAATCGGCGAGCAGAAGCTTAGGGAAGCTTGCTTGTTTGGGCCGCACCCGCTGCCTCCGGGGTATAAACCAGCCCCTGCACCACCCCCGGGGTTTACAGAGACGCTCCCGCCAAAGTAATGAAAAGCTTGAATACTTCGAGGCCCACATTGCCCGGGAATGAAAGGAAAAGGCGCCGATATCCGGCTAGTCGTCGAGAAGCCGCTTCAGCGGCTTGGGCATGCTTTTCCAGGGGGCGCCCTCTTCACAAGGGCCGTTGTCGTACATGCACGCATCGAGATAGCCCGGGGCAGTCGGATACAGCCAGAGGAACAAGCTCCGCACCATCAGCAAGCCGACAATGCCCACAAGCATGAGCCAGAGGATCCAGCCCCACCAGGTCTTGGGTAGGAATTTGGTTTTCATCGAGTCATTCCGAGATCGGCCTCAAGAGATTTGTCGTTTCGACTAGGTGCCAAACAAGGCTCCGCGCAACCATACCCATTACATTGGTGGGTCCATTATCCAAGATTCAACTTTGGCCCCTTCGAATGTCAAGACGACTAACACGAGAGGATTTCTGCAAAAAATTAGCTATAGAGCGCCCAGGATTTGTACTTGTTGGCGAATACAGGGGGACGGACACTAAGACCCTGTTTCGGAATCCGCAAGGAATGGAGTGGGAGGTAGCCCCATATAGCGTACTGTCAGGCAATTCTTCCGGCCCATTGAATGTGTGGACTCTTGAGCGTTTGAACGCAGAGTTGGCTCCTCGTGGCATCACTGTCAGCAATTTCGTTGGGATGAAAAAGCGTGCGGACTGTGTTTGTCGCATGGGTCACAGTTTTTCCACCAACCCTGCCACGATGATCAGCAGAGGGACTGGGTGTCCAGAGTGTAAGAGACTAAAAGCAACCAATTCCGAACAAGATCGAGCCGAACAGGAATGCCGCACGAATGGGCTTTTGAAAGCCTATGGCGGCAGAATTAGTGGCTACCTAAACTCAAAGGGTAATGTCATTTACACGTGCCAAAATGGGCACGATACGAGCCTGCACTTTGCGACAGTCTGCCGTGCCATCAACGAGAAAAGAGCGGTCATCTGCCCCACCTGCCAAGAGGAGCATAACGCAGATCCCATCGTACAGGAGGAGAAACTTCGCAAGTTCAAGGAGCGAAGAAAACGAGAGGGGGCCAGATATTGGCAAAAGTATGGGGAAAAACTACTAGAGAAAGACAAGGAAAGATATGGCAGTGATCCTGAATATCGCCAGCGCATATTAGAAAGAAACAGGGCCTATCTTGAGACGAACAAAGAACACATCAACAGCGCAAGGCGGGATCGCCATTCAGAAAACCCTATGAGAGCAATGGTTCAGGGAGCTCGCAGAAGGGCAGCTGCACAAGGGTTACCGTTCGATGATGGTTTCATGGAGTCAATGGCGATGCCGGGTGTATGCCCTCTGCTAGAAACGCCTCTTGTCGTGCGGTCAGGAGGTAAAGGAGCCCACGTTGCATCACCAACTTTCGACAAGTTGGTTCCCGATCAGGGCTATGTGGCTGGGAATGTTCGCATCATCAGTCATCTTGCGAACCGCATGAAAAATGCCGCAAGCATTGAACAACTGCTCACCTTCAAGGACTCCATCATTCCCTACGTATCGGGCTGGTCCGACCCACAAACGACGTACTACAACTCCGACTACAAACATCATTCTGGCCGTAACTGGGTCAAGTTGCTTTTGAAGACCGCAAGGAAACGGGCAAGGGGGGAAAGTATCCCGTTCGACATTGATGATGGTGACATCGCCATACCAGTCAAATGCCCGCTAACCGGGATTGATATCCTCAGTGTTCGTCGTGGAGACAACCAGCTATCGTCGGCCACCATTGACAGAATAGACCCATCTCTTGGCTACACCAAAGGCAACGTCCGGGTCATTAGTTATCTTGGCAACAGCATGAAGAACTCAGCAACCACAGATACCCTAAAAACCTTTGCAAAAAACATCACCGGGTATCTTGAGGCCCTCGGTTCCGAAATCCAGCGACCGGCTAACCCACCAGACCGCTGACGAAACCGCCAGAGAATCCGCCATACCCATCTGCCTCGTCATCCTGCCCGTAGCCATCATCAAGCATGGTGTCCGTGGCGGTACCAAGTCCTTCGGCGTAGCCGGATGCGTTGTCGTTCATGAGCTGCCTGACCGTACCCTCAAGCTGTTGCTGTTGCCCGTACCGCTGGTAAACATCCTGGCCGTAGGCTTGGCCAAGCACGTCCCGGGCAATCTCGCTGGGAGTCGGTGACCATATCTCATTCGCTGCGGTTGACTCGAACCTCGGCGACTCTGCCATGCGCATGGCGATGGCTTTGGTGATGGCGCGGTGGATCTTGCGTTTGAGGTCCAGCCGGTCATTGGTTGTCGGCTGTCGAGTTCTGAGTCGTGTTCTCACGGTTGGCTGCGTTCCTTCTGGCGTTCCTCGTTGAGCTTCTTCCGGCGCTGCATAGACTCATAGCTGTTACGGACCCACGGGTGATCGGGTTTCGGCTTATGGGCCTTGCCGGTTGATGATTTGCGTCGCTCTATATTCACGCTTGAGCCCTCTCAATCTTCATCGTCGAAGCCATGCCGGAGTGAATCGTCTTCTGCGCCAATGCCACCTGCACCGTGGGTATCGCTCGCATCTGATAGAGGCCCAGCAATTTTTTGGCTTGGTCGGGCGTCAACAGCAACGGCTTTCTTGGCATGGCAGGCGGGCTCCAGTTCGGCGAGTAATGACTTCAATTTTAACGGGCCAAGCACCGGCTGACATTCGATCAATTTGTTGGCAAGCCCCGTGACGGCGTGGGCCGATGAGACCAGTATCTGGCAGTGCATAGCGAGCGCCTCAAACACGGCATGTTCGGCATGGGTACCGGCGAAAGTTTTGGCCAGCGCCTCCCTACCCTGCTCGGCATTGGGAAACATCGCACAAATGGATCCAGGGCGCAGGCTTTTCACGAACCTAAACCAGACGGCGGCATTTTCTGAACCGAGGGCCGTCCTTGCATCCACATGCCGGTCCTGGGGGATCTCCAGAAGCAGCGTTTCGTAGCTACTCATGCTGCGCCGGGTCAAGACATAGCGACATTCACCGGCAGTGGATTTCGACCAAGCATAAGGGTTCCGGTCGATCGCCGTGTGCGTGACGATACGGGCATTGGGTTCGGGGAAGTCGAGGTCAGCCAGATCGCGCTCTGAGAGCCCCGTGAGGTAACACAAATCCTCGTCCGATAGCTTGGGCGCCGGGTCCGGAATCAAACCCTTGATGGCCTCTGTAGCGCCGCATGTCGCCATTGATGAGCGTAGTCCAGTCATGTCAGTCTCCGTTAATCAACCAAATCCCACCAAGGCGCGGCGCGCGGGCCGTGACGCTTGATCAGCTGAATCTCTTCCTGAACCATCTGGAGGAATTGAGGAAGCCCGTTGATGGCCCGGTAGTGCAGCCTCATATCGTTCACCTCGGCCGCGTTGAAATACTGCCGGTTGTGCAGCCTGTATTCCTCGATGGTCTTGTCGATCTCCTTCTGCAGGGTCGCTTCGTCCAGTCGATCTTGTCGGGCTCGTTCCCCTGCGGGAGTCAGTGGTTCTCTCATACCGCGCCCTCCGCAATGATGGCTTCGATCAACGGCTGGCGACACTCGGACGGCAAGCCTGCGGTAATTTCCCCGGCCACGGTCAGGTAAATCGGACGAAGCTGGTCAATCAGGGCTTCGGGGTCAGTCTCCCCGGTTTTCTGGGCAAGCTGCATCATCTGCCGGGCAAGCACGGCGCGGTCCATGCCGTGAAAACAACGATCCTGCGAGACGTTAATCGGACCCATAGCGTTGAACTTGCCGCTGATGGCGCCGTGGTAGGTTTTGAACTGGTCGATGACGGTGTGCATGTGAGTGTCCTCAAAAGTGTGAAAGGTCAATGTGGTAACGGCCCGCCAGCTCGAACAGGAGCAACATGTCGCCGGCCGGAATTTCTTCCTGGTGGGTGAGGAGGTCGACGTCTTGTGGGTACAAGCGGTCGATCGGAACGAACTCGATG
>Ga0181554_1002602_pt1 | contig 15895 bp, 9 predicted proteins | sample 011ome_16_FD_145602 | JGI IMG/M metagenome (GOLD analysis project Ga0181554, IMG submission 145602) | Coastal salt marsh microbial communities from the Groves Creek Marsh, Skidaway Island, Georgia - 011503CT metaG (spades assembly) | ecosystem: Environmental > Aquatic > Marine > Intertidal zone >... | reverse complement strand
TTTTCGTCGTCAGTCTTTTTTCGTCAGTCTTTTTCGTCAGTCTTTTTTCGTCAGTCTTTTTTCCTCTTCTTCTTTGGAATTTAAGCGAAAGAACACAACTACCATACTCTACTGTTGTGGAGATCGAAATTTCATTTTCCTCAAAACTTTGTTGCCCCTTCTTGTTTTTCTTTCGAGAGAAGAGAGAAAGAGAGAGAGAGAAAGAGCGCTTTTGTTCTTCTTCTCGTTGCGGTCGAAAGTCGTCGGCATGATGCGTTTTACTGTGACGACTGCTGCTTCTTTGAAGAAGACGAATGATTTGAGTATGCAAAATTCTTCCACCGTCGTCGGGAAAAGAATAGGGCAAAAACGAGGTACATTCGTCTCTAACGAGAACAGGAATGCGAAAGCGAGAACTGGATCGAGAGGAATACCAATAAAAGCGGCGAAACGAGGAGGAGGCTCGGGCACGCGACCGTACACCTTACGTTCCGGGGACACGCTCGAATCCATCGCGAGTAAACGTAAACTGAACGTGGAAACGTTGAGAAACATGAACAAAAAAATCGGCTCGGGCACACCGAAGATTGGGCAGACTATTTTAATACCGAGCGGCGCGTTAAGCGCGAGAGATTTAGAAATCATCAACGGGATCGCGAAAATCAACGCACCGAGAACGTACATTCCGAGGAAAGGAGAAACGATCGGGGACGTGATCACGGCGAGAAAAATTGATTTCGCCGAGGTGCAAAAGTTAAACCCGGAGGTAAAGTTAGGGACGTTTTCCGGGAAGGAGAGTTTGAAGTTACCCGCGGGAAAGTACACCGTGAGAGAAAGAGAAATGTTGCAAGGATGCGGGATTTTACCGCAAGACGCGGTATCGATTAAACTCCCAGGCGCGGAAAGCGCGAGGAATATTTTAGTCGCGACGGTGTTAATCGGCGCGTATTCCATGTATTTCGCCGCCTGCCGGAGGTACCAAAAGTACGGCACGAAGTTGTTCGGAAACGATCGCGAAGAGGATAATCAAGATTAATTTAATACTACTCATCAAACGCAGAGATACTGCGATCGTCGGAATCTATCTCTCACGAAAAGCGAGTGTCTTTTGGCGTGTTGGATATCAGAGTGTGAGAGAAATAGAGATCATCCCTTTACATGTCGTGTATTCGTAAACGTTATTATATATTCGTCTCTTTTACCATTTTTACCGCCGCCTCTCCGTCACAAAATAGCGCATCAAATCGTCTCGTTTACTAAGAAAGGCGGTTGGAAGAGGAGAGGAAGAATAAAAGATGACGTCCCGCGCATCAGGGGCGGACCCTCCGACCACCTCTCTCCGAGCGACGAGCGCTCTAAACGGGGTGAAAGTGTACGAAGTCGCCTCGAGCAAACACAATCCGCAGTTCGCCGCCGACGGGAAAACGAACAAGAAACCTTCGAGAAAGCAACGCAAAGATGTGAATTATCAGCAACGGATAGAGTTGATTCAAGACTTGGATTCGTTTCCGACGTGTGCGCACAGAGGGAAAGTTTCCGAGGATGGACAGTTCTTGGTCGTGAGCGGGTTACATCCGCCCATGTTTAAGTGCTTCGATTTGGGAAATCTGAGCTGTAAGTTTACGAGACACTTGGACAGCGAAATCGTGGACTTTCAACTTTTAGGCGAAGATTATTCAAAGATTGCGTTTTTATGCGCGGACAGAGCGATTCGGTTCCACGCGAAGTTTGGAACGTATTACGACGTTCGAACGCCGAGACAGGGGAGAGACTTGGCGATTTCGAGACGAACGGCGGATTTAATCGTATGCGGTTCGAGTAAAGACGTGTACCGGTTAAATTTGGAGAAAGGACGGTTTTTGGCGCCGTTGGAGGCGAAGTGCGAGGATTTAAACGTCGTTGGTATCAGCCCGACGCACGGTTTAGTCGCCGTTGGAGGTGGAGACGGAAGCGTGGAGTGTTTCGATTTGAGGCAGAAGAGAAGCGTGGGGAGATTGCACGCGTGCGGCGGAGATAGTACTTTAGAGAATAGAACGGAGATGAGCGATTCGGAGGAGAAAACCGGGGTGACGTGCGTGCGATTCGACGACTCGGGGTTAAACTTAGCGTGTGGGAGCTCGGATGGTATCGTGCGAATATTCGATTTGCGGTCGAGCCGAGCAAAGGTGACGAAAGATCACATGTACGGCGAACCGATCATAGACATCAAATTTCACGAAACCGCGGACGGGAAGAAGCGGGTGATGAGTACGGATAAGAAAATTGTGAAAGTTTGGGAGCAAAATAGCGGGGATAATTACGTCGCGGTCGAACCGAGAGACGGGAAAGAAATCAACGATATCGTTTGCTGGGAAAATAGCGGTTTAGTTTTTACTATCATGGAAGATCCAAAGATTGGATGCTATTTCATCCCCGGTCTCGGTCCGGCGCCGAAATGGTGTTCGTTCTTGGAAAATTTAACCGAAGAGATGGAAGAACAAAAGAGAGAAACGCTGTACGACGATTATCGATTCGTGACCGCGAAAGAGTTGAGCGAGTTAGGTTTGGACCACTTAATTGGAACGAAGATGTTGAGAGCATACATGCACGGCTATTTCATGGACAACAGATTATACGGCAAAGCGAAATCGGTTTCCAATCCGTTCTCGTACGAGGATTATAAAAACAAAAAGATTGCTGAGACGATGGAGAAAGAGAGACAAACGAGAATCGCACCGAAGAAGAAACTTAAAATGCCGAAAGTTAACGCGGCGTTTGCGGCGAAACTGGCGAGCGGCGAGAAAACCGCGAGCTTCAAAACCGGCGACGCGGACGCCGACTTTGATAACGAAGAGTTGGAGGGAGAACCAGAGATTAAAAACGAACTCATGCGAGACGATCGTTTCGGTGCGCTCTTTAAAGACGAGGACTTTGAAATCGACGAGAAGTCAGAGCATTATAAGTTGTTGCATCCGAACGCGGCTAAAGTAGACGCGAGGAAGAAGCGCGAGTTGATCGAAGAACATTTCGATACGTTCGATACGTCCTCGGACGAAGAAGAAAATGTTAAAGAAAAGAATAGAAAAGAAAAAGATTCCAAACAGAAGAAAACGAAGAAGAAAGATAGCAAGAGAAGAGGAATAGAAGTAGAAGAAGGAGATACTAGCGATGAGGAGGACGACGACGACGACGACGACGTCGGAGGGCGACCAGGCAAAACAGGAGACGACTTCATTCCTTCAACTGCGTTTGCGGGCGCGAAGAAAGGGTACGTCTTCTCCAACGGCAAGCGCGGCGTAGGATACTATATGGATTCAAAGGCATCCAAAAAAACATCGACTGCACCACCCACCATGGGTAACAAAAAGGCCAAGAAATCTTCTTCCACGGTTTCTGCGAAAGAGCCGCAAATGTACGCCGTCAAAGACGCCTTCCACAAAACCGCCTACACCAAAAAGTTAAACTCGCACGTCGACCTCCCTCTGATCGAACGCGCCAAGCTCGAAGGCGGCGCCGCGCAAACCTTACGAGACGCCGAACGACGCAACCCAAAGAAAACGATCGGAAACCGCGAAGGTTTCTTCGACGCCGCGATACCTTCAGCGGCGGACAAGAAAAAAAAAGGGGACAAGAAACGCCTCGTCGGTTTCGGTATCCGCGAAGCCGCCGCGGAGGACGAAGAAAACGCCTTCGCGGCGGAAACGCACTATCGAAACGGGAAACGAAGAGGCGTAGAATCGATCATGCACACATCCGGTGGTGGTCGAGCTGGTCGTGGTCGAGGCCGAGGTGGTGGGAGAGGAAGAGGCGGAGGAAGAGGAAGAGGGAGACGATGATAGTGATACCGCTTGTAGCGGTGCTCAGATTGATTCTTTGTGCTCTGATATGCTGCCACGTGTGCACTTTAAAATTTCCATTTCCATCACGAACGCCTCACTTTTTATCCACCTCGTCGACAATGTCATCGTCCTGTTCTTCTTTATCGTTTAAACGTTCCTCGACGACGAATACTGCCGGGCTGATTTCTTCTTCTTCTTCTTCTTCTCGTAAAGCCGCTGCTGCTTCTGCTCGTACGAAAGAAAAGCGGGGAAACGAAGAGTTTTTCATTATCCATTCTCGCTTACAATACATGACCGCAGACGGCGGTCGGAGACAAAAGTTGGAGGAAGCTTTGAAGGAAGAGCTCCCATCCGCGCCGGGGTTGTCGAAGAACACGCAAATTGCGCTGACGAAAGAGTTGTTGAAAAACAGGTTCGGCCGGAGATGTCCGGAGTTATTGGCTGAAGAGTTTATCTACGACGCGTGTTACGAGAAGCCGAAGACCAAGGAGGAATATCTGCAATTTTTTGCAAATATGAATCTCCAAGGCGGGTTCCCGAATAGCGATTACGAGTTGTTGTACGACAGCATGAGAGTTGAATGGGACACAAAAGTGCGACAGCAGCAATATAAGGTGTGGTGCACGACACAATTTAAAGGAAAGCACACGGGAGATGGTTTGCGAATGGGGAAGCGGAAAATTCCCGCGACTGGTATCGAGGTGGAATCCGCGCCGGAGATTTGTAGTTTTACGTATAACGCAGAAGGATTGTGTACTAGAATTAGCGCGGGGTACATGGCGGATCACGCGATTGGGAACACGAAAGGAAGAGGTGGGTATCACGGCATTTTTAACGCGATTGGACACCCTTTGCCGGTGCCTCATTCTGTGCATAAGATGATCACGGACGCCTTTCCGCAGTTGTTGGGTTTCGAGAAGGAGGACATGCTTTGGGTCGTGAACTTGGCGTTGTTCGGGTTAGCGGCAAGCGGCGGGGATTTGCGGTCGTTGATTCCTTCGAAGAAAAATGGGGCGAAAATGAAGCCGGCGAGCGTGACGAGTTCGTTCGTGAGTACACAGTTTGCCAAGGGAGGAGAGAGACATTCGCTCGCGCCAAAGTAAAAAGAAAGAAAAATTTTTAAGAAATACCGGTACCAGTACAGTGTGTGTAAAACATATATTTATTTACAAATGTTCATCTAACATGCGAGGCAACAATCGTCGTGATCAAAATATCAATTACGCGTGCTGCGCTTTTGGTTTGAAGTTGTTCGCGACGCGCTTTGCTCGGTCTGCGACCGATAATCCCGCAGACGCGGCTTCAATCTCCAAGCGCGCTTTTTCAGTTGTCGATAAAGGTCTCTTCGACGTTTCGTCGTCGTCGTTAATTCGATGTTGATTTTGGCACTTTTGAAACGCGAAAAACTGCGCGCGGCTCTTCACAAGCGACACTTCTTTTTGCGTACATTTCTCTCGATCTTGAACGACAACTGCCTCCGACGCCGTCGGTTGTTTCTTGTTCTTATTCTCGACAGAGCTGAAGATGTCTTCTTTTTTGTGTTCAATTATGGGCACAGATTTCTTTCCTGACTTCACGAAACCTTTCCTCGCGGCTTCTTGTTCCAAAGCTGCAATTTTGGCCAGCAAATGCGCCTTCTCTTTCTCTTTTCGGCTCAACTTCTTTTCTCTTTTGTTTTTGGTCGGAACAACTTTGACGCCGTTTGCCGTCGACGGCTTCTTGACAGAGATTGATTCATTCTTCATTGGCGGCTTTTCGAGTTCACAATCTCTACCATTATCGAAGTCTACTCCTTCGTCTTCTTCACCCTTTTCGGGCGGGTGTTCCGTGGTAGTAGCGACGACAGGGACTCTTTGTTCTTGTTGCTGCTCCAGAACCGTGGGAGAGAAAACAGGGACCGCCGCCGCGGGCTGAGGCATGAACTTTTGAAACTCGTGCGTAACGGGAGCAAAAACAGCCGGATCAACTTTTGGCGAAACGATGGTTGGCCTTTGTTGTCGTTCGTGTTGTTGATCGGATTGTTGTTGTTGCAAAGGACCACCCTTGGCGAGCCATTTCAACGAATCCATGATGGCGCTGTTGTTATTATTTTTCGTTGCCGCCGACGCCATCATTTCAGGAGTAAGAGGTGCTGCAGAGGTAGAACTTGGAGGCATATTCAGACGCTGATGTTCGTAAGCCTTGCGATACGCCTCCAACACGGGATAGTTCGTCGCGTTCACCTCCAATCCGTACAAGCGCTCAAACTCTTCTCTCGTCGCTAAGTTGACGTTTCGCGTCGCGTATTGCGCGTTGTCGTAGTCTTTATGCGTCGGCAAGGTGGATACCAGCGCGACTTTCGCTAATCGTTCGGCTTCTTTTGCCATCATCACCGCCGTTCGCGCTTGTTCAGCGCGCATGACTGCCTCTTGCACTTTAGCGTTGGCTAACGCTGCTTCTTTGACTTTCAAAGCAGCTTTGGCCGCTTCCAAAGCCGCCTCCGCCGCCTTCGCCGCTTCCAGTTTCGCTCTCGTTTCCATTTTCGAGGCCGTTTGTCTCGCTTCGGCTTCTCTCGATAAGAGTTCAAAGCGGGCCTGCTCGACTTCCTCGTCCGTAAACGGTCGAGGACGCGGTTTGCCTTCGGATTTCCCGGGCCATCCGTCTCGCATCCATTTCGTTTTTTCTTTCTTCTCTTTTTTTATCGTTGTTTCCGTGTTATCGTCCCTTTCTTTTCGATATTCTTCTGCCTTTAATGTCGATCTTCTCCTTCGCGACGACGACGACGACGACGACGACGACGACGACGACAGAACTTCACCTCCTTTCCTCTGTTTGTGCGTCACTTCGAGCGGTTTCGGAACTTTCGCGTACCCCCAAAAGTACTGCCACCAATTCTGCGGCTCGTACTCCACGCCTGGGTGTTCAATAGCTATTCCAAACTCATCGTATTCCGGTTTCGCGACTAACGCGTACCCCGGTGGCGGTTGAAGTTTCCCAGTCTTTTCGTTCACTTTCAATTCGACGACCATCTCCGGCGGCGGCGGCGGTTTTCTCTTCGTCCTCTCCGCCTCGTCCTCCGAAGAAGAAAAACACGCCGACGACGACTCCCCCGACCCGTACTCGCTCGACGTCGTCTTGCCTCCTTCACCATCCGAGATGCTATACTCGAACGGTCCGTCCTCTTCGCCTTCGCTGGTAATTCTGCACTGATAGGCCCCTACGTCCACGACTTCTCCCGCTCTCAACTTTCCTCCATCCTCTCTCGCTCGGCGTCGTTCCGCCAGTCTTTCGCTCATCTCCTCTCTCCACATCGTCCGTCCTTTCCCGTCCACCACGCACAACACGTTCTCTTCGTGTGCAGGTTGGACGACAAAACACGCGAATAACTGTCCTCTCCCGCCTAAATCGTCGAACCGTTCGCACGCTTTCGCGCGGTAAAAGATATCTTTTTGTCTTCTTTCCTCCCGCGTCGTCGTCGTCTGAATCGTCGTCGACGCAGACGGAGAAGAAGAACCAAAATCGCACCCTCTTCTCGCCGCGATGGCGATGTCACTTTCATCCGCCATCCTCGCGTCTTCTTTTGAAACGATACCGCCGCCGTTTTTGCTGCTGTTATTATTATTCTCGTTCTTCTTCGCGTCACTTTCACCACTCCCACTCCTTCGAAACGACAACGTTTCTTTCGCCTTTTCCCACCTCTGATTGGCCTCGTGGGCGAATTTCACTCTCTCGTAGTTCGTTCTCGCCGTTTCCAACATCCGCGCGTTTTTGTTGTTTAATAAGAAGAGACGACGACGAGAGCAGTGCACCGCGCGTTTGCCAGCTCAAACAACCAGAGAGAGAGAGAGAGAGAGACGACGGGCAAACGTGTTTAGAGCAGATAAAAAGTAGTGGCGTAAGTGCGAGTGCAATTTTCCCTTCTTTTTCGAAGGGTGTTGGGAATCCGTTTCGGAGCACCTTCGACTCCACTCACCCACACGCCTCTTCCATTTCGACGCAGAGGTTGATTCACCATTAAGAATTATATATGCGATTGAAACGCTTCAACCGAGAAGCATTTCTTCCTCCGTTTCCGAATACGCGTTGCAATCGCGGCACAGAAGAATTCTGTTCGTGTGACGTTTACCTTCTTCCCCGCTGCAATTACGCTCTTAGTATTTCTATGGGATAGAAGTGTATGTGTCTCTCTGCTTTTTTTCTTTAGGAGAGGAAGCGAGCGAAAAAGCGTCCCACGGTCGTCCTTTTCCCTCTCGTTCGGTGGAGGGTTCTGCCCTCTGCCGCGCTGTAAAGAAGGCGAATTTTTGCCAGCGAGGATTTTGATATTTTCGAAAAATCTTTCAAATAACGAGAGGCTTTGACCGCAGAACTTTCTTTGGCGACTCTTCGTTCTGTTTCCTCAAAAATTTGCGCGTGCCGCATATATATATTTCCACGAAAACAGAGCATGGTGGACTTCGAAACGCGCGTTTTCGCGGGGACGCCGGTGACGTTCGCTAAAATACCGGGCGATCCCGCGAAGTTTGTCCCGTTGCAATATTCGCTGATGCCGTTTCCGGTGCGTCCTTTCGTTTTCTTTTTAATTAAAGTATATTCGCCGAAAATACCCTGTGATATTTGTCGAAACATCGGAACGAAAGACGGAGAACGTTCTGCGGTCAAAGGCGAGAGCGCGACTCGTTTTTGCTCGATCTCTCGGTGGAATCGAACGTCAAAGTGTTTTTCTCGTTTGAATGTGTGCTTTTACTGACAGTTTCTCTCGTATTCTCCTGTTCTTTCACAGATATCTCGCAATTTGTTCGCGCGAGTTTCCTCTTTGAGCACCAACGACATTTCGAGGGAAGTTAACGAACCGGCGGAAGAAAATGAGACTTCCAATCATCATCATCTTCACGGAGTGGATGCGTTTCAGAGGCTTCCGAACGTGCACTTGACTCGACCTCGCGCGCAATACGGGATTAAAAACGGATTCGTTCCAGATTTGGCCGGGATGCCTTCGACCGCGGCGCAGGCGGGGATGATGATGATGATGATGCCACCACCACCACCGCTGAATTTGAAACAGGAAGCAGAGGACGAGAAAGGGCAAAACTCAGAAAGGAGTGGTTTTGACTCGTTTCAAGAAGAGCCTTGCGAAGACCGAGAAGACATGGAACAGTCGAAACGAACAAATAACGACAACAATAACAGCAACAACGCAAAGAAAAGAAGTCGACCGGCGGTGGGAGAAAACATAAAACGACCGGAAACGCCGTTCATGAACTCGCCTTCCGCGGCTGCGGACGTGCTCATGTCCTTATGCGGCGACGGCGACGGAGGAGGCTTATTTGCCGCTCCCGCCGCAAACTTCAAACCGGTAAACGCGAACGCCACCAGCCGACAACAAAAAAGCCGACGAAATTCAAACGCGGAGACGACGTGTACCGGGCAAATTTTCCCGCTGAATTTGAAGTGTCCGAGAAGAAAACGAACGAGTTTGTGTAAGAACATGCGAAGGTCCTCGTCTGGATCGTCGCTGGAAGATATCGGGGGGGAGAGTGGGGCGGTTGTGCTGCACGGCATCTCGACGACGACAGCGACGACGACGGGTAACAATGGGGAGAATACCGCGCCGAGCACTAATACTGCGACGATTCCACGCGTAAACAATAATAAAGCCACAACGGAAGAACAACAAAACCAGAGAAAACATCAACGCAATAGCAGCGGTATTACGAACGGCAAAAACAAACGTCAAAAGGTACACAGACCGTGGTCTTTGGTGGAAGTCAAAGCTTTAGTCGCCGGAGTCAAACGGTGCGGTCGAGGCCAGTGGGCGGATATTAAATCCTTGTCTGACGAAAAAATTTCGGGCGCTTTGCTCCAACGCTCTGCGGTGGACTTGAAGGATAAGTGGCGCAACGTCATGCGAACGGCTTTATCGCCTGTGTTGTATAAAAAACGCGAGGCGACGGAGATTCCAGAGAACATGCTCGAGGATATTCGTTCGCTCGCGACGGCAAAGGAAAAAGAAACGCTGGCGACCAACAATGCCATGGAAGCGAAACTGACGAACACTACGCACACCGCGGCAATTACGTCACCCTCGACGAGTGGCGATGGCAACGATAGCAACTCCAACGAAGACGGCGAAGACGATGCGTTCGTCACCGATAATAACGCCGAGTCGTCTCAACAAAAGAATACGGCACTCGTTGAACGTAACACCGTTACTGTCTCAAAATCGGATGTTAAACAACAACAACACGCTCCGTACGTCCAGGGACAACGTCGATCGAAACATCACTCCCCGTGGACCTTGGAAGAATCGCAAGCGTTAGTTGACGGCGTGCGCACGTGCGGCGGATGCCGTTGGACGGCAATAAAAAAGCGCGACGAAGCCGATGCCATCGAGAAGAAGACGTTGAAGAAACTCGGTCGCCGAACAGCTATGGATCTGAAAGATAAATGGCGCAACTTGTTGCAGTTGGCAAACCTTCCAACGCAAAGTCGACGGAAGCGAGAGACGCCGATGAGTTTGCTTGCTGACGTTTTGGAGTTGGAAAAGAAATTCGGAGATACAAGACGAAGAGGACGACGAACTGTCGCGACAAACAATAATACCAAGAAGTCGTCGTCGCAAGAACAATCCGTGGCAACTATTGTACCAACAAATTAATTATTTAAACGCCGAAAAACGGAAGGAAATACTTTGTAATATTATCTATTCTTTCATGTATAATCACACTGATATTAGAATAGGAGCGTTGCCGCGGATATCCGACATTCTATACGTACTACATAACTTTCACCCGCCCACTTTTCGCTAACTTTGCTATGAACGACGCTTCGCCTTTCATCGAATGCACCGTACCTTTCTTCTTCACTTTTTCCCAATAGTGGCCTAAATTTCCACCCATGAAATCGTATCCAGTGATCGTAACCGTCGCTTTCGGGTACTTTTCTAAACAATACACGATGGCTAAAATCCCCGAGGACGGCCAATGCGCGGTGTATCCGTATTTTGTGGATAATTTATGTTGTACTTCAATAGGCATGATTTCCAGCATCTTGCGAATGCCGTACTTGGCGTACGCCTTCTTGACCGTCCTAATCGTTTGTAACCGTTGTTTCAATTTCGCGTTACTCGGCTTACAACTTTCTTTCGAGCACTTTCCCGGCGTCTCATACACGACCGGTACGATGTATCTCAACGTCGGCTTCACTTTCATATCCATCCTCCCGGTGCTCAATCTCGACCCTCGCGAACCTTGCGGTCCGGGTTGTCTCAACTCGCCTAAAAACCACAAATCCAATCTTGTCCCAACTTTCTTCTCAAACCCTTTCGTTTCGAAGTAATTGAATCTACCAACCACATCTGCGCTATCGATGCTCTTCCCGTTACTTTTCTTCAACACAGACTTCCCGTTCCCGACTAAAACGACGTTTAAGACGTCGCTGCTACTTTTCAAAGACTTCTCCTTCCTCGTCTTTTTCGATTTACTATTCTTCTTCCCGCTCGTCGCGCTCTTCGCCATTAACTCCCCGAACGTTAACTCTCCTCCGCTTTTTTCCATCTCTTCTTCGATTTCCAACACTTCCTCTTTCTTCTCGTCGACGATTCCCGCGGAATACTTCTCCTCGTACGCGTCGTGCCATTTCGGCGAAATATCCTCCTCCGGATTATCCACCCACTTCGTTTCTAAACTCTCTTCGAGTTGTCTATCTTCGTCCGTCCATCCCGGGTCGTTCCCGCCGTTTTGTTCCAGTTTTTCTCGGAACGATTCGCTGTCCAAAATGGCGTTTTCAATCTCGTTCGAGCTGATTTTCTGAGCGTTGCCATTCGCGACGAACGCTTCTGCGGCGTTTTGCAACGTTCCGTCCACCACGGTATCCAATTCCTTCACGAGTTGGTCCGCGATGGAGGAGGACTTTCCTGAAGATGAAGATGAAGAAGACGCGCTCGAACCGTCGTCGAGTAAATTCAAATTCGGCGCTTTGTGCGACCAGAGCACCGACCTTCTTTGCTCGCGCTCGTATCGCTGCGGCTGCTTTTCGTCGTGTACGTCGTCGTTTATCTTCTTCTTCGACGACCACGACGGGAAAAAAAGACGATCTTCTCCTTCTTCGACAAAGGCGGCTCCCGTCGTCGTCGCTGTTGTTCTTGCGCCTCGCGGGATGGTGCCAATAACACCTTCACCGATGCTGCTTAAAAGCAAAGAGAGAAGGAGCAACGCGCACATCCACGACAGAGAACGCATCATCCTCTCGCTCTTCGGGCTCCTTCTTTTTATGGCGAAGTTGGGCGGAGAAAAAATAACAAAAAAGGGTGCGAGAGGCTTTGTCTGCTCTTCGTCGTCGCGATAATACATAAATAGAAATATGAAAACGCTAAACCCTTCTACTCGCGCGAATAACTCTGAGATCACGGCTGCTTCCTTCTCTTAGCTCTGACGGGCAAACCTTTCTTGGTGTGAATGGTCGCGCCGGTGATCATCTGCACGTCTTTCTCGTCGCACGCGAGCTCGAAGGAAAATTTCTTCAGCAAGACGCTCAACGCGACCGTCGCTTCCATCATGGCGAAGACGTCGCCGGCGCACCGGCGCTGCCCGCCACCGAATGGGACGTACGCGTAGTCCGTGGCGACTTCGTTCGGGTATAACCCGGTGACTAATTCGGGGTCGTAGCCGTTCCAGCCTTCGATTTTTGGGTTGGTGAATTTGCGGTCCCATCGCGAAGGGTCGAAAAGGTCTGGATTTTCCCAGTGGTCAGGAGAGCGGTGAAGATTCCAGACCGCGATGAAACAATCCGTGCCTTTCTTCAGTTGGATGGATTTCCCCATGCCGCCTTTGGGTAAGTCGACGGTTTCGATCGCACGGCGGATGAGGATGGGAGGCGCCGGATAGAGGCGCATGCCTTCCACGAGACACATGCGGACGTCGCGAAGTTTTCGTATTTCTTCCACCGTGGGGATACCGTTTGGATCTTGCACAATCTCATCGATCGATTGTGCTGCTTTTTTCATCACGTCTGGGTGTTTGCAAAGGCAAAAGATGGTCCACGTGAGCACCGCGGCGGTCGTTTCGTGTCCGGCGATGAGCATGGTCATCAAATCGTCGCGTAATTGCCTATCCGAAGCCTCGTCCCCGCGAATATCCACTAAAAATCGTAACAAAGACGCATCCGACACGTTCTTATAATCTCTCGATTCAAATTCGCTCAAATCCACGTCTTGTTTATTCTCCAACGCCTCTCGAATCAGTTTCGTCAACTCCGCGTTGATCATCTCGATATCTTCGCTAAATTGTTTCTGTCTCGGCACCGCCTCCATTGCTCCGGGAATTTGCCAATACGGTAACGGAAACGTGCTCCTATGTTCGCTTTCTCTTAAAACTCTATACACGGCTTTAATAATCGGCGTCTCTTCGTTCAACGCGCCAAACTCGTAATTAAACACCGCCTCGCCGATGACGTCCAACGCCATCGCGTACAACTCGCTCTCAATCTCAATCTGTTCCGTCTCCCCGTGTTTTTCCAACTTATCGCTCAAATTCATCGCACTCCTCCCGAACAAGTCCGTCATGTGTTTTAACCACGTCCCGTGAAAGGCGCTTCCAACCACCGGCCTTCTCTTCGCCCACAACTCTTTATTCGCCGGGATCAAACCGTCGCCCATAATCGGTTGCATGATGTCCGTCAAAATGCCTTTAGAGAACGCATCCGCGTTGTCTTTGAACATGTATTTCACCACGGTTGGGTCGGACACCACCACGAACCATTTCGGTCCGGCGCCGAGATTATACACCCCGCCGTAGTCTCGATAGTACTGGTACAAAGGCACAAACAAAGGCGCGCTCCGCACTTCCTCCTTTAACAAATCAAACAAAACTTTCTCCGTTATCGGCGCGCCGTTCCCCCACGGGAAAATCCGCGAGAACTTCTTCAACGCGGCCTCGGTGTTATCCCTCGGGATTTCCACGCCCGGGAATAACGCGCCGTTGTACGTTTTTTCCTCCTCCGTTTCCGGTGGTTCAGATATCGCATTTTGGACCACAACGACGATGGCTTTTCTTCTTCTTTGTCCGTGATTGGTTTTCTTCTTCTTCTTCTTCTCCCGCGTACTCGCCGTCGTAAACGCGGAAGATCTGGACGACGTCGAACAACACCCGGAGAGGAACGAACAACGTTGCGTCGTCGTCGTCGACATTTCGAGAGGAAATGGGAATAAAGCGCTCTCAAGAATGCGCTACCTTAAAGGCGTTTTATGTGGATAAAGGACGGAGAAAAATCTTTTCACACATGTGAGTTTTAGATATTATGGATTTAAAATATTGGTACACAACAGTCTCTCTCTCTCTCTCTCTCTTTCTGTTTATATAATAAGTTTATAATTGGTTTGGTTTCTTTTCTTTGTCCTTCCTCCTTCACCTCGCTTTTACGGCGCGCGTGATGCGTATCCTCGGCGGCGGGCGGCTCTTTCGAGCAGCGCTGTATTCGCATCCCACGTCCGAGCGAGGCGAAGAAGAGCGCTTCCTTTCCTTCTCTCTTTCTTTCCGTTTATATATATATAATGTAAAGCAACACGTCTCTCTCTCTCTCTCTCTCTCTCTCTTTCTCTCTTCTTCCTCCTTCTCTTTCTCTACTATGGTATTATTACTGCGCGTTCACGCTCACTCGGTTCTCCTTCTCAAACTGCTCCTCGATTTTTGCAAACTGCGTCTTTTCCAAATCCGCAAAGTACGGATGTTCCAACGCTTCCGTCGCGTGAATTCTCTTCGCCGGATCAAACTCCAACATCTGTTGCAACAAATCGATCCCGTTTTTATCCAGCTGCGGGACAATTTTTGCCAAATCTTGCGCTTTCCATTGCGGAAACTCGTGCCAATCTCTCAATTTGGTCACCCCCGGCCACACCGTTTCGTTCGGCGTTCCCAACAACTTAAAAATGTGCAACAACTGTTGCAACTCGGAATCACCCGGAAACAACGGTTGCTTCCTGGCCATTTCCGCGAAAATGCACCCGACGGACCAAATATCTACGGGAGTAGAATAGTGCGACCCCCCCAACAAAACTTCCGGCGCGCGATACCACAACGTCACAATCTCGTGCGTGTAACTCTTCACCGGAACCGAAAACGCTCTCCCTAAACCGAGATCCGCAATCTTCAACACGTTCTGCGCTTTATCCACCAACAAGTTCTGCGGTTTCAAATCTCTGTGCATCACCCCGTGCTTGTGTAAATGCGCGGTGCCTAACAAGAGTTGGTACATGAAGTTTTGCACCGTCGATTTCGGAAGCGGGTTCGCCGGTCCTCGTCCGGTTTCATCCATGAAGTGCTTCAAATCTTGGTTCAAATATTCAAAGACTAAATACAGCATCGCTTTGCCGTCTTCTTCCACGTGTTCGACTTTTAAAAGGCGAACGATGAACGCGGATTCGGAGAGCATTTGGAGTAAAGATACTTCTCTCAACGCCGTGGATGGTACGCCTTCTTCTTCCATCTGTTGATTTAGTAGAGAAAGTATACGCGTGAGTGTGACGTACTAAAAACAGAAGTATGAAAAGAACGCGCGAAGATTTTCAAAAATTGGAGACGCCGTTCCCCTCTCATCGTGATGAAAGATTCTGATTCCGTTTCAAAAACAGAAGCGCGAGAGCGCGAGAGAACGACGAGAAGAGAGAAAGGAAACCTAATCGTCTCTTTCTTTTCTCGAACGAGACAACCGGGAGACCCTTTGCTTTCGCTTTCGCGCGGCAACCTCTCTCTCTGATCAAAACAAAGAGATCATCCACCTCTCCGCTCGCATCAAAATCTCCCAAACACCAAAAGGGGAAGAGGGAAACCACCCGTACAAAAAAAACGTACCTCCAATCGTGTCTTCTTCAGCGCGACCAATCTCCCAGTCGCGCGTTCGCGGGCTTTGTACACCTTCCCGTACGTCCCTTGCCCGATCTTTTCGAGCTTTTCGTAGCACTCGTTGATCGTGGACGCGTAACCCATGGTCTTCTTCTTAACTTCTTCTTTTTCCGAGAATATAAAAGATTTGTGATTTTTATGAAGAGAGAGAAGAGAGACTCTCGACTTCGGTTCTTTTTTCTCTCTTGGGTTTTCAAATTTTTTGCGTCGACATTTTTTTTTTGT
>Ga0181554_1002601_pt1 | contig 15897 bp, 10 predicted proteins | sample 011ome_16_FD_145602 | JGI IMG/M metagenome (GOLD analysis project Ga0181554, IMG submission 145602) | Coastal salt marsh microbial communities from the Groves Creek Marsh, Skidaway Island, Georgia - 011503CT metaG (spades assembly) | ecosystem: Environmental > Aquatic > Marine > Intertidal zone... | reverse complement strand
CATAACGGCAAGCTATGGCGTATATCGAACTATTCGTTGAATGTCGAACCCGGCACCTCGGCAGATTGGCAACCGACAACCCTGGTTGATGGTGACCCTTGGGATCGGTTCATTCTCTATGATGCGAGCACAAGGGGCGAAGGCAGCCGCCAATATATCGTCACCCACAACGGGGATCGTTGGCTCAATCAATATTACACCCTGGGCGATGAGCCTGGAACCAATGCCGCTTGGGCGCGTGATTACACCCATCAGAACGGCGATCTATGGCGCTCAGATTACATCTATGCCACAGCCGGACGGATCGTTGAATATCCCAGCGGTGGGGCCCAATGGTACAATACTGGCTACACGTTGGGAGATATCCCAGATCAAACTGTTGAATGGCAACCCGTGACCATCACTGATGGGGACCCTTGGGATCCTTTGGTGATCTATGATGCCAGCGCGCGCAATGAGGGCACCCGCAAGTATATCGTGACCTACAACGGCAAGCGTTGGGTCAACCAATACTATTCTTTGGGCGATGTTCCGGGGCAATCATCGGTGTGGACACCCGATTATTCCTTTACCACAGGAGATCCTTGGCGCTCGGGATTCAATTACCAAAACACCGGTATGGTGGTGAGTTACCCGTCGGGCGGCAAGCTTTGGTATAACATCACGCCCAATCAAGGCGTCACGCCCGGCACCACCACCGATTGGCAACCGGTCACAATAACGGATGGGGATCCGTGGGACACTTTGGTAATCTATGATGGTCCAAGCCGCAGCGAAGGTACGCGCAAATATGTGGTCACGCATAATGGGGATCGCTGGATCAACCAATATTATACCCAAGGCATAGCTCCCGGTAGTGCGCCCGATTGGCAGCGTGAATATAGCCACAGCGATGGCGATCTGTGGCGCTCTGATTATACCTATGCCACGGCCGGAAAGATCGTTGTTCATCCAAGCGGCGGGCCGTCTTGGTTCAACACTGGCTACACGCTCGGGGATACACCGGGCAGCTCCGTCGAATGGCAACCGCAAACCATCACAGATGGAGATCCTTGGAACAGTCTAGTGCTTTATGACGCCGCCACCCGCAATGAGGGCAGCCGGCAATATGTGGTGGCGCATAATGGCGAGCTTTGGGTCAACCAATATTATACCTTAGGTGACGTGCCCGGCAGCAGCCCAGCTTGGGCCAGACAATACACACATGCCAATGGCGATCTGTGGCGCGCAGACTATGTTTACGCAACCGCGGGAAAAATTGTTGTTTACCCCAGTGGCGGCTCGTCTTGGTATAACAGCGGTTACAGCTTGGGAGATCAGCCCGATCAAACCGTGGTTTGGCAACCCGTAACTATAACCGACGGCGATCCCTGGGATCCGTTGGTCATCTATGATGCCAGCACCCGCAATGAGGGCAACCGGCAATATGTGGTCACGCACAATGGTGAGCGTTGGGTCAACCAATATTATTCGCTCGGAGATCAACCCGGCACCTCCGCCGCTTGGGCACGGGATTACACGTTCACTGCAGGCGATGCCTGGCGTTCGGACTATGTCTATAGCCAACCAAATATGGTTGTGGCCTACCCAAATGCAGGCGGGAAACTCTGGTTCAACACCGCATATAGCCTCGGCGACACCCCAACTGTGAGCACGGTTTGGCAACCTGTCACCCTCACCGATGGCGACCCTTGGGATCCATTGGTCATCTATTCGGCCTCTGCACGTTCGGAAACTCGCAGCTACTATGAAGTGTTGCATAACGGCAAGCTGTGGCGCAATTCCACCTATAGCTTGAACGAAGAGCCCGGGAAATCAGCTGCTTGGCAGCCCTCCACTCTTGTCGACAATGATCCTTGGGATGCCTATATCATCTATGACGGCCCAACCCGCGGTGAAGGCAACCGAACATATATTGTCACCCACGCAGGGCAAATTTGGAGCAACGCCTATTACAGCTTGGGTGATGAGCCCGGAAGCTCACCGGCTTGGGTTCCCGTGGTCACGCATAGTGACGGTGATATTTGGAGTGCCACCTACATTTACGCCACAGCCGGCGCCATCGTGCGCTACCCAGCCAATGGCGCGCTTTGGTACAACCTATATTACAGCGCCAATGAGCAACCCGGAACGACCCAAACCTGGCAGCCTGTGAGCATTGTAGATGAAGACCCTTGGCAAGCAAATGTCATCTACGATGCCACCACACGAGGCGAGGGGAGCCGGTTTTACATCGTCAGCCACAATGGCAGCCTGTGGCAGAACACAACCTATTCGGTCGGCGAAACTCCCTCCGCCACCGCTGTGACTTGGGCGCCTGTGGCCCTGGCGGGGGACGGTATTCCACTTTGGAATTCCGCCACGGTCTATAGTGTTGCGGGCACCATCGTGAAGGATGCAAATGGGCGGAAATGGTACAATGAATATTGGACCCAAAATGATGCGCCCGGCGCTTCAAATGTTTGGCAGCCGGTCACGATCACAGACCGCGACCCTTGGAGCAGGTATATTTTTTACAGCGCCAGCCGTCGAAACGAAGGGACTCGTAAATACCTTGTGTCCTACAATGGGGCAATATGGCAAAATCAATGGGACACCCAAGGCGAAACGCCCGGCGTCTCAGCGGTCTGGGCCCCCGGCCCTTAAGGGCCCGCATATAACGAATGAGAGGTAAAATATGAAACTTAAAACCTATCTCTGTGCAGGTGCTGCCTTTTGCAGCCTCAGCCTTGCGGGCAGCACCGCCGCAGCCGTTGACTTTGCCTTTTGCAAGGGAGGTTTTGAGGCCACCGATCTCCATTGCTTCCAGCAAAGCCAATATGGCGATAACATCCCCATGGTCGAAAAATCTGTTGGGGAAATGTACAACCGGGGCTGGACAGTCATTTCCGTCTATTTAAATAGCGTTGGCACGTCGCCGGGAACCGCCAAAGATCCAGAGGGGACGCTGTATTATTACTTCGAAAAATAACGCACAATAGGCCACCTCGGGCTTACGGCCGCAAAAAATTCGCGCCACGGGACGGCAGGATCACCAATTTCTCACCCGCCGCCGCACCCAGGGAGATCGGCTCTCCGGCATGTGTGGATTTGGCAGAAATGACCGAAATTATCATCGGCATGCCAAGGTCCAAACGAAACACCGGTGCGCCGGAGGAGCCGTAGTCGACCTCACAACCAAACACTTGGGCCTTCTCTTTACGCCCCAAAATGGTGCAGCCTTGGTGCACCTTCGGCCCCTCACTGCGGTCATGAGCATAAGACACCACAGCGACACGCGCGCCACGCATCGGCATCTGTGCGACTGAAAAGGGGATGATGTCGGGATGCGTAATGGGGGTGCGCAGGCGCAGGATGGCCAAATCACTCGCCACCCGTTTGAGCCCCTCTTGCTCGGCAAAGGAAAAATCTGGGTGCACCCTAGCAGCCGCGATCTTGCGATAAGATTCGGCCTGCCCATCCTGCCAACCGGCCCGAAATTCCAGATCATCAACGTCCACGCGGGCTCCGGATTGCGCATCAAAAACACAATGCGCAGCTGTCAACACATGCAACTCTCCGATCAATGTGGCCGTGCAGAACCCGCCGCCTGTCACATTGAGCCGCCCGACAGCGGGCCATTGCCTATCCATATCTGTTGCTGAGGCGGCAGTTAAACCCATCACCCCCGGTAAGAGTCCGATGACAAGACAAGCCCGCTTCAAGAAATGTTGCATCCTACCCCTATCGCATCTGCAGCTATTATTGGGCAATCCATAACCGCCCGCGCTTGGCGCTCTTGGTGGGCGATCCATCATGCCCAAGTATAGGCCGAAATTACTCTATGCCGAAAACCAAGCGCCAAAGGAATCCCCAATTTTCGCCACGCCACCACATGAGTTACCGTAGAATTGGAACCTGACCGGCTGCCGGTTGACCTGACAAAGCGCGAGGTTTTGGGCCCCCGGTGGCCCAATCGAGCAATTCCACCGTATGCATAATCGGAATATCCGTACCACTGCCGATTTGCATCATACAGCCAAGATTTCCCGCCGAAATGACATCTGGCGTCTTGGCTTCAAGAGTCTCAATTTTCCGCGCTTTGAGTTGACCAGAAATCTCAGGCTGCATCAAATTATAAGTGCCCGCAGAGCCACAGCACAGATGGCTGTTTTCAGGCTCCAAGACCTTATAGCCCACGCGGCGCAGAAGGTCTTTCGGAAAGGTCTTGATCTGTTGACCATGTTGCAAAGAGCAAGCCGCATGATAGGCAACTCTCAGGCCTTGATCTGGCAGTTTTGGCAGGTCCAGCTCCATCAAAACTTCGCTCACATCGCGCGCCAATTGCGCCACACGCGCGGCCTTGCCCTCCAAAGGGTCGCCCTCAAACATATGGCCGTAATCTTTCACGGTGGTGCCGCAACCAGAGGTGTTAATCACCACTGCATCCAATCCGCGCGCGGCGTCTTCGGCGGCAAAGGCTTCGATATTCACCGCCGCTGTTCGGTGGCTTTCGTCCACCTTGCCCATATGATGGGTTAAGGCGCCGCAACAGCCCTGCTTGAGCACAACCACTTCCGCACCGTGCCGAGTCAAAAGCCGAATGGTTGCGTCATTGATATCCGTGTTCAATGCACGCTGCGCACAGCCTGTCATAAGCGCCACACGCAATTTCAACTGGCCCTGCGCCGGAAAAATTTGCGCGTCATCATTGGGGCTGGGCGCGGGAATTTGCTTTGGCGCCATGTCGAGCATCGCTTTCAGCCGAGGATCGGGCACCAAGTGGCGAAAGGGTCGGGCGATTTTTGCACCCAACAGGGCCAGTCGAAAGCGGTTGGGATAGGGCAAAATTCGCGCCAGAACCCACCGCAAAACACGATCCGACCAGCTGCGCTTATAGGTTTGCTCAATATAGGCCCGCGCATGATCTACCAGATGCATATAATTCACACCCGAGGGGCATGTTGTCATACAGGCCAAACACGACAGGCAGCGATCTATATGTTTAACCGTCTTTTCATCCGGCGTCCGCTGATTTTCCAGCATATCCTTAATAAGATAAATTCGGCCGCGTGGGCTGTCCAACTCATCACCCAGCACTTGATAAGTGGGACAAGTCGCCGTGCAAAAGCCACAATGGATACAGCTGCGCAGAATATCATTGGTGCGTTTGATTTGCGGGTCCAACAGCTGCGTTTCGGTAAAATGTGTTTGCATCAGCTCATCCGTCCCGGGTTTAAGATGCCACGCGGATCAAATTTTTCGCGCAGGGTTTGAGAAACATGCTCAATTGCGCGTCCGAGCGGCTGGAAGTGACACAGCTCTTGATCACGCAAAAGACCCGATTTCACCAAAGTCGCATGACCACTCAGCTGCGCCACATGTGTCTGCAAGGCCTGATGCAATGCTAGGCCGGCCTGTGCATTTGCAATCTGTGCCGCCTCCAGCCCAAGCCAGATCAATCCCCCGCCCCAATCCAATTGACAGTGAAATCCGGGTTCTTTCTGCAGGTCTTGCATCAGATCAATGACCCTCAAACTGTCTGTAGGACGCACTGAAATACGCCACACTGTGTCGAGGGCTGCCCAAGACCTTAGGTCTTTCACCTCAGCCCAAGGATCATCAACCACATCAACCGCACCAAATTTCGCAAGGCGTTGCGTCAATTCGGACGCGCGGTATTGAACCGAGGTCTCAAACCCCTCAACCCGGATCAAACAGTCAAAGCCGCCGTCTTCCGCCTGCACGGTTGCAGCGCCACTGACATCAAACGGCGTGCCCAGCGCCGCGGACATGCAGCCGACCGCATCTGCCCAGGTGGTGACGTGAATTTTCAAAGTGGCCTGGGTCTCGCTGACAGGCAGAACCTTCAACGCCACCTCAGTGAGCACCCCAAGCGTGCCCCAAGAGCCGGACATCAATTTCACAAGATCATAGCCGGTGACATTCTTCATCACCCGGCCACCGTTGCTCAGCACTTGCCCCGTCCCATCCACAAAGGTCACGCCCAGCGCAAAATCACGCGCGGCGCCCACTTGAATGCGGCGCGGACCCGAGACATTGGCGGCGATCACCCCGCCAAGGGTTGGCTGACCCGATGTGCCCAAGATCGCGCGGTGATCCATCGGCTCAAAGGCAAGTCGCTGCTTTTCCGCCGCCAGAACGGCCTCAATGTCTTCAATAGCTGTCCCAGTTTTGGCCACCAGGGTCATGGCGCCGGGTTCATAAAGAGTGATCCCCTGCACGCGACGCGTACTCAGGGCTTGCGCCGGCGCAATACGGCCAATTTGGCGTGTCCCGCCGCCCATGATCTGCAAAGGACCCCTGGCCTCACGGAGCGCAGCGGCAAGGGCCGCCTCATCTTCAGGATAGAGTATTTCGCTCATGACGCCCGCCGCGATTGGGAAACCGACAGGGGGAAGACTTTGGAGGGGTTGAGAAGCCAGGCCGGATCAAACACATCTTTGACCGCCATTTGGATCTCCAGATCTTCTGCACTGTATTGGTCTTCCATCAAATCGCGTTTTTCAATGCCCACACCGTGCTCACCGGTCAAACAGCCGCCCACCTCAACACAAAGCCGCAACACATCCGCCCCCATCGCTTCACAGAGCTCAAGATCACCCTCTTTGTTGGCATCAAACATGATCAGCGGGTGCATGTTGCCATCGCCCGCATGAAACACATTGCCCACACGCAGGCCATAATGATCCGACAGCTCTTTGATCCGCCGCAGAACTTCTGGCAAGGCAGAAACAGGAATGGTTCCATCCAAACACATATAGTCTGCAACTTGGCCCACCGCGCCAAAGGCGGATTTTCGGCCCAACCAAATCGCAGCACTTTCCGCGGCAGATTGGCTTTGACGCAGTTCGACCGGATTGTGTTGTTGCGCAATCGCACTGATGCGATCCAGTTGATCTTGAATTTCGGCCTCTGATCCCTCGACCTCGACAATCAACAGCGCTTCACAGTCTGGATATCCCGCCTTGGCGAAATTCTCACAAATTTCAATAATTGGACGGTCCATGAATTCAATTGCGACAGGCAAAACACCGGCTTTGATAATGTCCGCCACACAGGCACCTGCCACTTCATTGCTGTCAAAAGCGATCATCACCGGACGCGCGCCCTCGGGTTTGGGCAAAATCCGCAAGGTGGCCTCTGTGACCACGCCCAGCTGGCCCTCTGACCCGCAGATCACCCCCAGAATATCGAGCCCAGAGGCATCAAGGTAGCCACCGCCGATCTCAACAATCTCACCATCCATCATCACCATGGTCACGCCCATCAGATTATTGGTGGTCACCCCATATTTCAAACAATGCGCCCCGCCGGAGTTCATCGCGATATTGCCGGCAATGGCGCAGGCCAATTGGCTGGAAGGATCGGGGGCATAAAAGAAATCTTCTTCCTCCACAGCGCCAGACACGCTGAGGTTGGTCCGGCCACTTTGCACCCGGATCAGGCGGTTCTCGTAGTCTGTTTCTAAAACTTTATTCATCTTTGCCACGCCCAGGATGACGCAATCTGCCGTTGGCAGCGCACCGCCCGCCAAAGATGTGCCCGACCCCCGTGGCACGACCGGCACGCCTTCGCGGTGGCAAATCTTCAAAATGTCTGAGACTTCCTGCGTGGTTGCGGGCAAGACTGCGATCATCGGCGGGCAGCGATATGCGGTGAGCGCGTCACATTCATAGGCCCGCGTTTCAGAAGGGTCATCAATCACCGCATCATAGGGCAAAACAGCGCGCAACGCCGCCGCAATTTTCGCCTTTTTAGACAGGATTTCCGAATTTGGTTGTGGCATTTCCATGTTTAACCCTCCAATTGGTAAATAATTATAACCAATTTTGGGGGATCGCAAGGGCAAATCCTCTGCTACACTGAAGGCATGATATTTGATGTAATCCTCTCCCAACTCACCACTTTTGATCTTTTTGTCGTCGGATTTGGCCTTCTCGCCGCCTTTCTGATCGGCCATGTGATCGAAAACCCTCCCAAGTCACGCGCTTCAGTCACCGCCCTGATGTCCTATTATCGGCGCGCTTGGATGCTCAATTTCGTAGACCGCGATCCCCGTATTTTTGATTCTCAAACACTGGCCTCTCTGCGCCAAAGCACTGCCTTTTTTGGATCCACAGCTTTGATTTCCATTGGCGGGCTTTTGGCAATCATGGGCACGCCAGATCGCCTGCTTGAATTTACCCATGCCGTCACCCAATCGCAGGAGGCCACTGCGCTCAAATTGCAATTCAAATTGGCCTTTGCCGCTCTGTTTTTGGTGCATGCCTTTTTGAAATTTGTATGGTCCAGTCGCCTGTTTGGCTATTGCGCCGTCTTAATGGCAGCCGTGCCGAATGATCCAGATCATCCCCAAGCGATCCCGCGCGCTATTATGGCCGGTGAGATCAATATCCGCGCTGCCTTGAGCTTCAACCGCGGGTTGCGCGCCATGTATTTCGCGCTTGCATCTCTGGCCTGGCTGGCTGGCGCCCCGGTTATGCTGGCGGCCTTTGTGATTACGCTTTATATGCTCTGGAACCGTGAGTTTTCCTCACAGGCCAGCGCACTTTTGAAAACCGGGATAATGGAGACCGACACATCATTTATCCCAGCGCCCTTCGCGCAACCAACCGATCAAAAGACCAAGAGCGGCAAAAATGAGGTAGACCCAAGCGGGTAAGAACTGCCCAATCTCGACGCCCTGCACCACATAGGCCTCGCGCGAGACAAGCCCGATCCACCCGCGCCCATGGGCCGGCCGGCCACTGCGCACATTGCGAAATTTTGGCAGACCCTCAGATACAGCCAAAGCTCCCCCATTGGTTTTGGCCAAAATGGGCGCCATCACCCGATCGGTGGCGATGGTCTGTACAAACTCCCGCGGTGCTGCCGGCCCCAGCGCAGCCACGATCTGCAAATCCCCTGAGCTCAAACGATAAAGCCCGAGATCCTCACTGACTATTTCAGCCCTATACCGACCGGGCGCCATAGGTTGCAAAGCTACGGTAAACCGCTCGCCGTTTGGCGTTACCACCTCAAGCGGCGCAAGCGGGCCTTCGGTCAAGCTGCGACGCGTGACCTGTAGCCCACTCTCGCTTGGCTCTGCCAATAGCGCCTCCTCCTCCAGATCAGGCTCTTTCATCGACCAATGCGCCACGCGGCGCAGCAATTCCGCCTGGGGTCCACCCCCTTCATAGCCACGATCCCAAAGCCAAGCATGATCCGAGGTCAAAAGCGCAACCCGCCCCTTGCCCACACGGTCCACAACCAGCAAAGGGGAGTCCCCGCGCCCTGTCATCAGCACCTGACCCGAGGTTGCCTCGACCTCAATCTGCCGCAACCATCGGCCCCATCCGGTGTCTGGTGCCAAACTCTCCAAGCTTTCACTGACCGGATGTTTCAGGCCAAACTCTGTCACCTGCGGCAAGATCGGTTCTTCAAAGACCCGTGAGGTCGGCCGGCCCGGCAGAATTGCCCCAAGAGGCGAGCGATAAAGACTATTGACCCCCGCATAATCCGGTCCAGCCGCCACCAAAACCGCCCCGCCTTGGCGGACGTAATTGGCGATTGACTCGAAATACTCTGCTGGTAGCAATCCTCGGCGCTTATAACGATCAAAGACAATCAGATCGAACTCGCCAATTTTTTCGAGAAACAATTCGCGGGTGGGAAAGGCAATCAAAGACAATTCCGTCACCGGCACGCCATCTTGCTTTTCCGGTGGGCGCAAAATTGTGAAATGCACCAAATCGACATTGCTGTCTGACTTTAAAAGATTGCGCCATGTGCGCTCGCCCGGATGCGGCACCCCCGAGACCAGCAAAACGCGAAGCCGGTCACGCAGGGCATTGATCTGCACAACCGCAGCATTGTTGCGATCGGTCAACTCACCGCTCATATCAGGTGTCGAAAACTGCAAAATATTCATGCCGCCGTGACCCAGAGACACATCGACCTCAACCTCACGGTTCACTGGAATTTGATACCGCTGCTCTGGCCCCCCATCCACCGACAGTATGATATCTGCCAAAGCCGCTTGTGGCGCGGCCCCTTGATCCTCGACCAAAAGTGTTAGAGTGATCGGCTCGCCCAAAATCGCAAAACCCGGTGCATTTTTGACCAACAGTCGACGATCCCAATCGCGCGATCGTCCCGTAAGCAACAGATGTAGAGGCGCAGGCAAGTTTGGGGCAAACTCCGTATCGTGAATCTGCCCGTCTGAGATCACAATCGCACCGGCAATACGATCCCGCGCGGTTTCAGACAGGGCCTGCACCAAAGCGGTCATAACTTCCGAACCACCCGGCCCAGCTGCATCCGCCACCTCCACCAGCCGCATCTCGGTTCCCGGCCGATCCGCAAGCTGTGCCGTGACATGAGCCAAGGCCGCCTCTGTTTGCGCCTCCCGGTCCGACAGCCTCTGACTGGACGAGCGGTCGACAACCACGAGGACAATATCCGCTTCCGCTTGGCGTTCTTCGGTTTTCAGTGAGGGATTGAGCAGAGCCAAAAAGACACAGATCACAGCAAAGCCGCGATAGGGCCAGCCCGCGAGCCGCCGAAACGCCGCCAGGGCCAAAGCCCCCAGCACAGCCAGCGCCAAAGCCACCATAAGCCAGAGCGGCAGAAGCGGATCAAAAAGCAATGCATCAAGCCTCATTCGCCCAACCTCTTGAGAAGTTCAGGGACATGCACCTGATCGGATTTATAGTTGCCGGTCAAAACATGCATGATCAGGTTGACTCCAAACCGCAGGGCAATCTCCCGCTGCCGCTCTCCAGCCATGCCGCGCCCCACGGGCAGGAGAGGCTCCCCGGCCTCATCCACGGCCCAAGCCGCCGCCCAATCATTGCCGCCAATCACGACCGGGGTGACCCCGTCATTGAGATTGCGAAAGGGCATGCCTTCCACCTGCACGCCGGAATTTTGTGGGGCTTCCACCCAAATTCCCCCACGCGGATACCGGCCTGGGAAATCTTGCAGCAGATAAAAACTGCGCGTCAGCACATGATCCGGCGCGATCGGCGCCAAGGGCGGCAGGTTCAGCCCAGAGGCCAGTTGTTGCAATACACGGCCTTCCTTGGTCGTCTGGCCAACCCGCGCAATGTCACCATCCCTTGTGTCGAATAGGATCATCCCGCCGCCTTTGAGGTAGCGATTCAATTTGCTCAGCTCCTCAGAGGACAAAGCCTGTTGCCCCAAGGTGATCGGCCAGTAGAGAAAGGGGAAGAACGACAATTCATCACGGGCCAAAGACAGCCCCATTGGCGGGGCGGGTTCAATAGAGGTGCGTTGAAAAAGCGCCTGTGACAGCCCAAGCAAACCGGCGCGGGAAATCTCATCCTGCCGCGCATCCTGGGTTTCAACATAGGCCAAAACCACCGCGCGACTGGCGGCTATGGCGCGGTCCTGCGACATTTGCGCCAATGCGTTCTCAGGGGAAATGCTTGTCAGGAGAGCTCCTGTAACAGCCGCCAAGACGCCACCCCGCAGCCGGCCCGAAAGCCAAAGCGAGGCCACAACATCTGCGGTCAGCAAACACAAAGCCAGCGCCAAAAACCAAGCGCCCAGACGATGCGAGCGCACTTGATCTTGCCCTAACAGCCGCACCTCACCCGGCCAGCGCGCAGGGGTTAATTGGCTATCGTCAGAAAGGATATTGCGCGCCCAACGGCGATCTTGCCCTTGGTAGAGGCCCGCGGGAGTCTGCGCAGAAATCGCGGCCTGTGCCAATTCAGCGCCCGCAATTCCGGCACGATCACCCACCCGCCTCAACTCCCCGGCACCATCCATCTGCTGTACCAATTGCCATGTACTGCCGGCTAAAGACTCCGGTTCGAAATTCGCAGCACTTCCGATGACAGACAGACGCTCTAACATGGATACAAAGAGCCCTGAAATCGGCAGGTTTGACCATTCTGTATTGGCGGTCACATGAAACAGAACGACCTGCCCTTGCCCAAGCTGTCTGCGGGTCACCAAGGGGGTGCCATCGCTCAGGCGCGCGATCACATGGGATGCCAAATCCGGTCCAGGTTCCGCCAAAACCTGTGCGGTAACGGTGACCTCATCGGGAACCGGCAAGCCATAAAATGGCGTATCAATCTCAAAGCTCTGCAAAGTTTTCGGCGCGCCCCAAGACATAGCCCCACCGACCGTGCGCCCACCCGCCCGCAGCTTCACCGGCAAAAGCGGATCACGCGTTTGCGCCTCAAATTGTGCCGCTGCCAAACGCGGCCCCGCAAAGCGCAGCAAGGTGCCCCCCTCCGCCACCCAATCGGCCAGGGCCTCTTTTGAGGCAACCTTGGCGACATCGGCTAGAATAATCGCATCCGGGTTGGCCAAGAGCACATCATCCAATGTCCCATCAATCAAATCCGCAACGGGCGATAGCGCCTGGGTCAGATAGTGATCTGGTGCAAAAAGGATCAGGCCTTCGCGGTCAGAGGTCTCCCCCGTGAGAATAGCAATTTCTGGGCGTTGAATGCGATCATCTGTTAATCGCACCGCCGCTGCTGATTTATGCCCGACCACCACAAGCCGCGAAATTCGGTTGCGCATCTCCAGTGGCAAATCCACTGTGGTGGTTGCACGCAAATCCTGCGCAGAAAAGCCCATCTCTGCACTTTGCAATCGGCGCTCCACGCCAGAGGGGTCCAACCCCAAGATATCAACCACAACCCCCTGTGCCTGTCCGGCTGTCATCCGCACTGCCGAAATCTCAATCCCCTGTGCCGCAGCCCGCACCGGCAAGAGACCTACGGGGCTGCTGCGGCTCATGGCGACCTCGACGGATCCGTGGCGCAGTAAATCGCGGACCAATCGGTCTCGGCCAGGCCAATCGAGCGGTGAGGCCAGCCAATGCGTGTCAAAATCCCCCAAAGAGTCAAACTGGCCTTGCCAGTTGCGCTTCGGCAACCAGGCGTTCGGCTCAGCGGCCTTAATAGCGCGGGCGGCTTCGGAGGCTGCAGAAAACACCAGATCTTTTTGTGGCGCCGTGAGCTGCAAAAATGCCACGGGGCGCCCTTGGTTGCCCGACTGTTGCACCACCTCCAGAGCCGCAAGTTGCTGCGCCTCCCAATCGCTGGCATCTGCCCAGCTGCCCTCCAGGACCACAAGCAGCTTTGACAAATTTTGCCCCTTGGGCGCCGGGTTCACAATCGGACCGGCCAGACCAATAATCAAACAGGCCATCACCAAGGCCCGCAACAGCAAAAGCCACCACGGGGTCCTGTCCGCTTGCACGGTCTCATCGTTCAACCCCAAAAGCAGGGCCACGCCAGGAAAAACCCGTCGGATCGGAGCGGGTGGCACAGCCCGCAGCAAGATCCACAACAGCGGCAAAGCAAAAAGCCCCACAAGCAACCAAGGCGCGGTAAAACCAATCATGGAAAAGAACGTCATCGGCGGTATTCCAAAGCGTGATAAAGATCCAATAGGGCGCCGGTTGCGGGTTGATCTGTACTGTGCATGAAAAATTGCCAGCCCAAACTCTGCGCCAAATTTGCCACCTGCGCCTTGCGCTCTTTCAAAGCCTCAAAATAAGGCTGCCGAAGATCATCCGCCTTTTGACTTTCATGGCGCAAACTGCCGGCCATGCTTTCAAAAAGGGTGCGGCCTTGAAAAGGAAAGTGAAGCTCCTGAGGATCCAAGACCATCAGCAATACACCTTTCACGTGCTGACCTGCGGCCCGTGTCACCATGTCGCGCAGCGCGGCCAAGTCCCCGAAAAAATCAGAGGCAAACACCGCCAAACTGTTCGCCGTCAGGCCCTCAATTTGTGGTGCACCAAAATCATGCGACGCTTGGCGCGCCAAAGCCTGTGCCAAAGCAGAAATCTGCGCCCGGCCCGTTTGCGGCGGCAATCCGCCATCGCTGGTGCCTATGCGCTCACCGGCCTGGTTGAGGAGAATAGCAAGCGCCAGAGCGATCATCGCCGCCCGATGCTGCTTACTCTCTCCCTGACTGGAAAATTGCATCGCAGCGGAATTATCAATCCAAAACTGCACCGCTTGCGCCGCCTGCCATTCATTTTCGCGCACAAATTGCTCATCTGCGCGCGCAGACCGCCGCCAGTCAATCGCGCGCAAAGCATCGCCTGCCTGTGCCGGGCGGAACTGCCAAAAGACATCCCCCGGCCCGGCGCGCCGCCGCCCGTGCCCGCCCAGTGAAAAACTCTGAGCAAGCTGTTGCGCCTCTGCCAAAAGCTGTGGCCAGTCAGACGCCAGCTCAAAGGCTGCATTTAAGGGCGGGTTTGAATTCAAGACGCCGCCTTTTTGCCTAAGATCATCTGCGTGACATCGCCAATCAGCTCAAGCTGAGTGATGCCGCGTGCCCGCGCGCCAAATGCCAATGCCATACGGTGGTTGAGCACCGCAGGCGCCAGATCCGCGACGTCCTGAGCCGAGGGTGCATAGGCCCCACGCAACAAAGCGCGCGCGCGCACGGCCAGCATCAAGGCCTGCGCCGCACGTGGCCCCGGGCCCCAGCGCATATTCTCGCGAACCCGCTCCGGCGCTGTTGGGTCTTCCGGCCGGAACGCCCGCACCAGATCCAAAATAAGCTCCACAATCGCCTCGCCCACAGGCATGCGGCGAATCAAAGCCTGCGCCGCCAGCAGCTGATCGGGGTCAAAGACCGCAGAGACCTCCGCCTCCTGCGCGCCGGTGGTCGCCAAAAGAATATCTCGTTCCGTGGCCCGATCCGGATAGGGCACTTGGATCTCGAGCAAAAACCGATCGAGTTGCGCCTCTGGCAAAGGATAGGTGCCCTCCTGTTCAATCGGATTTTGCGTCGCCAGCACATGAAAGGGAACCCCAAGCGGCCGGTCGCGCCCCGCGACAGTAACAGATTTTTCCTGCATAGCTTGAAGCAGCGCCGATTGCGTCCGTGGACTGGCGCGGTTAATTTCATCAGCCATCAACAATTGGCAAAATACGGGCCCTTCGATAAAGCGAAATTGCCGCGCGCCATCGGATGCGGTCTCCAGAACCTCGGAACCCAAGATATCAGCGGGCATCAAATCTGGGGTGAATTGCACCCGATTGCCGCGCAACCCCATGACAGTGGACAGCGCCTCAACCAGCCGGGTTTTCCCAACCCCCGGCAGGCCAACCAAGACCCCATGCCCGCCACATAACAAGGTGATGAGCACCAAATCCACCACCCGCTCCTGTCCAATGAACACCCCGCGGATCATCTCGCGGGCCTCTGCCAAACGGTGGCCTAGGTCTTCAATTTGTGGCGCCAGCGTATCAGCTTTGGTCATAAGATTGCCTCGCAATAATTTCTATGTGGTATATATCTAGCCTACCTTAAGAAAAAGAGATGACAACTGATATGAGCGGACAAAATATCGTGACCCCATCGGCAGAAAACATCGCCGCCAGTGTCTCAGCCGCAACCCGTGGCAAAGGCTTGCCGCCAGTTCACCTATGGAACCCACCGTTCTGCGGCGATCTGGACATCAGAATTGCACGGGATGGCACCTGGTTCTACCTTGGCACCCCCATTGGCCGACCAGCGCTTGTGAAATTGTTTTCGTCAATCTTGAAAAAAGAGGCGGGGAAATATTACCTCGTGACCCCAGTTGAAAAAGTCGGAATCCAAGTGGATGACGCCCCCTTTGTGGCGGTGGATGTGGATCATCGCGACGGCGATTTGCATTTCACCACGCAGGTCGGCGACACAATGATCGCCGGCCCTGACCACCCAATCCGTGTGGAGCGCGACCCCGAAACCGGCGAGCCGTCGCCCTATGTTCTGGTGCGCAGCAATCTGGAAGCCCTCATTGATCGCAAAAGCTTCTACCGCTTGGTCGACCTGGGCCTGCATGAGATATGGAAGGGTGAAAGCTGGTTCGGCCTGCGCTCCCAATCCACATTCTTCCCTGTGATCCCGTCGAAAGAGCTG
>Ga0181554_1002592_pt1 | contig 15925 bp, 9 predicted proteins | sample 011ome_16_FD_145602 | JGI IMG/M metagenome (GOLD analysis project Ga0181554, IMG submission 145602) | Coastal salt marsh microbial communities from the Groves Creek Marsh, Skidaway Island, Georgia - 011503CT metaG (spades assembly) | ecosystem: Environmental > Aquatic > Marine > Intertidal zone >... | reverse complement strand
CTGATAACGTCCCCACGCTCGGCGGCGTGCGAAAGACGCGCGCGGAGGCGGAGATCGAGCCCGAGCCCGAGCCCGACGCCGCCGCATCACTCGGGGAATCCCTCGCGGCGCAGCGCGCGGCGGCCGCGGCGTTCGAAGCCCAGCTCGAGGCGATGGCCGCCGCCGCGGACGACGACGACGACGATTCCGATTCCGATTCCGATCGCCGCGCGAGAGAAGAGGCGTAAGCGGAAGAGAGGCGCGCCGCGGCGAGAGAAGAAGCGGAAGCGGAAGAGAGGCGCGCCGCGGCGAGAGCGGATGCGGAGGCTGAAGAGAGGCGCGCCGCGGCGCGCGCGGAGGAAGACGCGCGCGCGGCGGAGGCGAAGCGGCGGTGGGAGGAGCAAGAGCGCGCGTTCGAGAAGGAGAAAGCCGAAGCCGCGGAAGCCGCCGCGCGATTGAAAGCCGCCGCCGCGAAGGCCAAGGCGGAGGCGGAGGACTTTTACGAACGCGTCGCGCGCGCGAAAGCGGAGGCGGACGCGATCATGGCGTCGATGGACGACGACGACGAGCTCGACGACGCGTCTCGCGACATGCAGTTCGACGAGGACGGGTCCGAGGCCGTCAGGGCGGAGTCGTGGCCGGAGTACGCGCCGACGGCGTTCGAGCCCGAGCCGGAGCCCGAGCCCGAGCCCGAGCCCGAGCCCGAACCCGAGCCCGAGCCCGTGCCGGAACCCGAACCGGAACCTGAACCTGAACCGGAACGAGATCAGGAACCACCGGCGACGACGGTCGCTTCGTCGCGCCCAGAGCTCATCGAGGCCCCCGGTCCCGCGCGTCCGCCGATGGCGCGGCGGATCGCCGCCGCGGAGGCTCTGGCGGATAAGGCCATGGAGGACGCGCGCGCGGAAGCCGAGGCGGAGGAGGCGGCGATGCGCGAGATGGTCGAGGCGCGAGCGAAGGAAGCCGCGGAGGCGGCGGCGGCAGCGGCGGCCGCGGCGGAGAGAGCCGAAGCCGCGGAAGCCGCGAAAGCCGCCGCCGACGCCGCCGCGGCCGACGCGAAGGGGGAGGAAGATACCGAAACCGCGGAGGAGGAAACCCCCTCGCCGCCGAAACCGAAACCGAAGAAGAAGGGACGTTTCGCCGCGATGAGCGACGGCGACGTCGTCGAGAGCGACTACGCCGCGGCGCAGAGAGGCGAAGGGTGGGTCAAGCCGAAGCCGCGCCAAGAGGACGCGCCGTCTGCCGACGCGGACGCGGACGCGGACGCGGACGCGGTGCGAGCGAACGCCGAAGCGAAAGCGAAGGCTGAAGCCGAAGCCGCCGAGGCCGAGGCGGAGGCGAGCGCGAGGGCGGAGGCGGAGGCGGCGGCTGCGGCGGAAGAAGCCAGGGCGAGGGCCGAGGCCGAAGAAGCCGAACGCAGGGCCCGCGAGGAGGAGGAGGCCGTGGCCAGGGCCGAGGCCGAAGAGGCCGAACGCAAGGCTCGCGAGGAGGCTGAAGAGGCCGAACGTAAGGCTCGCGAGGAGGCTGAAGAAGCAGAACGCAAGGCTCGCGAGGAGGCTGAAGCCGACGCGAAACGCGCGGCGGTCGAAGCGGAAGCGCGAGCGAAGGCGGAGGCCCAAGCCAAGGCGAGAGCGGCGGCGGAGGCGGCCGAGGCGGAGGCGGCGGCCAAGGCGAAAGCCGAAGAGGAAAAAGCCGCGGCGGAGGCGGAAGCAGCCGCCGCCGTCGCCGCCGCCGCTAAAGCTCTCGTCTCCGACGCGATCGACGCCGTCGTCGAGAGAGCAGAAGCCGCGGCCGAGGCGGAGGAGAAGGAAGAGCGCGCGAAGGCGGGCGCGGACGTGGACGCGGACGAGGACGCGGACGAGGAAGAGGAAGAGAAGGCGCGCGCCGACGCGGCGGCGGCGGCGGCGAGCGAGTGGCCCGGGACACCGATCGCGTCGCCGTGGCCCGGAAAGATGGACTGGCCCGCGCGCAGCGCGTGGCCGTCCTACCTCGAGACCCCCGAGCCCGATCCCGCGTTTTATTTCGACGACGACGACTACGAGATCAAGGACGTGAACGCGGACGTGAACGCCGCGACGGAGGCTTTGCTCAACGCGAAGGACTCCGCGGAGGAGGAGGAGGAGGACGAAGAAGAAGAAAATTTCGCGGCGAAGGAATTCGTCGAGGAAAGCCTCGGCTCCGGCTCCGGGTCGTTCGACGAGCCGTCGTCGTTCGACGAGGAGGACGCCGACACCGAGGAAGAGAGGCGCGAAGACCTCGCCGCGCGCGCGGAGGAGTTCCTGGACGAGATGGACGCGGAGCTGGACGCGGACGCGGAGGATGACGACTTTGAAATCAGCCAAGGCGACCACGAGCTCTGGACGCTCACCGCGGACGAACACGAACTTCGAACGCCGGCGCCCATCGACGCGTACGAGCGATTCGCGGAGGAGCTCAACTTCGCGCGGAGAGTCGCGAAAGCGTCCGCGAAGACGTCGGAGTACAACTCTCGCGACGACTGCGACCCGATCGACGGGAGCTGCGACGAGGAGGACGACCGCACGCGGAAAGAGGCGAGGGGCATCCAACGGGAAAACAAGTTCCGAGAACGCGTGCGCGGCGCGTTGAGATCCGCGGAGGAGCGTCACATGGACACCGCAACGTCCTCGGGCGACGGCGACGGCGACGGCGACGCGGTCGAGACGACGAGGGACCCGAGGATGGACATCGCGTCGAACTGGACGCCGGAGGAGAAGGTGAAGGATCCGCGCGGCGTCGTCGGCAGCTCCGGGTTCGATCCGTACCTTCCGCCGAGCAAGTGGAAGTCACCGCCGCCGCCGCCGCCGCCGCCGCCGTCTTCGCCGAGAGCGGGCGGGAAGGAGCCCGTTCCGGAGGACGAGGAGAACGCGCGGCGGGCGTGGGACGCGGTGAACCGCGCGGCGGAAGAGCTGGAGCTGCCCTCCGCGGACGAGGACGACGAAGTCGAAGAAGAAGTCGAGCCGCCTCCTCCTCCTCCTCCTCCTCCCGCGCGGCCGACCGCGTGGGACCCGGACGCGACGAGGAGAAACATGCACCCGCCGCAGCGATCGCCGTACTTATCCGGCGGCGTCCCGCACGAGGACCCGCGGGTGATATGGAGCGACGACACCCCCCCCGCGCCGCCGTCCATCGTCCCGGAGGACGCCGCGGGGATCATCGACTACGCGACGTCGCCGGCGAGGGCGGAGGAGGCGAGGGCGAGGGAAGAGGCGGAGGCGGCTTCGGCTTCGGCGGCGGAGGAGGCGAGGGAAGAGGCGGAGGCGGACGGCGCGAGGGCGAGAGCGGAAGCGGAAGCCGCGGAAGCCGCGGAAGCCGCGGAAGCCGCGGAGGAGGACGACGACGGCGAGTCCGAGTTCGAAGACGACGACGACGAGGACGAGGAGCACGATCCGGACGCCGTGCCCCCCAAGGGCTCCGGGAACGCGCCGAAGAAGAAGAAGTTGACGAAGTGGGAGCGTCGTCGCGGGAAGAAGGAGGCGAAGAGGACGAACAAGTGGGCGAAGATGCGGGACGAGTAGGTACTAGCCTATTTAAGCCAACGCGTCCGAGGCCTCCGCCGCTCTCCGCCAAACAGAAACAGAAAGACGAAAACCTGACGAAAACTCGCGGCGTTTTTTTTCTGTTTCATCAACATTCAGATTCGTGAACGAGGCCGCGGGCTGCTCGCTCGTCCCGTCACACCGCGGCTCCACGATGATCGTCCGGTGGAGCCGGCGCCAACGCCGGCGCCCCCCGCGATGGCGCGCGCCGCGCGCGCTCCTCCTCCTCCTCCTCCTCCTCGTCGCGCTGCTCGCCGCGACGCCGACGCTCGTCGTCGCGCAGCTGTCGGGCCCGCCGACGTCCACGCCCGATCCCCCCCCGGCCGCGTCGCCCGCCCCCCCCGCGGGGGAAGACGGAACGTCAACCGGCGCGTCGCCCCCGGGCGGCGGCGGCGGCGACGGCGGCGCGACGGACGCCGGCCCGGACCCGTACGCGGGCATGGAGGGCTTCCCCGGATCCGTCTCCGACGTGACCGGCGCGCGGTACCAAGACCTCGTCGACGACGCGGCGCGCCGATCGAACGAGACCAACGGGACGACGTTCGCGGGCGCGAACAACCCGTACCTATGGCTGTACGGCGACAAGGTGGTGGAGGAGGAGCTCAACCCGAGGCTCATCTGCCGCGGCGGGTGCGTGGACCCGGAGGCGCTCGGCGTCCTCCTCGTGTGGTGCGCCGCGCCCGTGGATTACCTGTTTTGCAATCGCACGCTCGCGGGGCCGACGGAGACGTCGATCCTGAACATGGAGAGCGGCGCCATCGCCGCGTACATGAGTCTCGTGCGGCGCGTGCCGAAAGCGGGGGAGGAGTGCAAGACGATCCTGCGGAAGTGGATGTGCTACGAGTTCTTCAACCGGTGCAACACGGACGAGACGGAGTTTTTTCCCGTGTGTCAGGCGCGTTCTGTTACCACACTGGTTCCCATACGACCGCGTTCGCGTGGTGAACGCCGTTCCTTAAGGACGTTTGCCGGCGCGTCTCTCCGCCCACTCCTCGCTTTCAATCTCGAAAGACACGCCGCCCACCACGCCTTTCGACTCCACTTCTGACGCCTTTCAACGGAACGACCGTCGACGCTCAGACGACGTGCGAGGCGGCGAGGTACGCGTGCGGCAAACCGCAATTCATGGACTGCACACAAGAGGTGGAGGAGCTGGAAGGGCACTATCCCGAGGAGTGGAACGACGCGAACGGGAATTACATTCGGAATCCGAACAAGCCGGGGGGCGCGGAGGGGACGCCGGTGTTCGAGGCGGACGAGCTTCGGTGCACGGGCGCGAGCGGGCGACGGTGGGGGGTCGCGCCGGCGGAGGCGGCGCGCGTCGCCGTCGTCGCCGCGCTGTTCGCGCTCGTCACCGTCGCGAGTTGAGGTTAACGATAGATTGATTTATTATTCGTAGTAGGTAGTCCATTATCACGCCGTCGACGCGTTGATGCGATGCTAGTCTAGGGTTGCGTTCCGTTCGTTCGTCTCGTTCGTTCGTTCGCTCTCGATCGGCCGTCCGCGTCGCTTCCGCGGCGGCTCGACGTCTCTCGTCGCCGTCTCGTCGGCGCCCGACTCCCACGAGTACGTCGTCGCTCGCGCGGGGGGGTCCTTCTCCGCGCCGCGCGACGTCGCCCGCTTATCCGCGGCTTCCTTCGCTCTCGCCGCGGCGGCGGCGCGCTGCCGCTTGCTCCCGCGGTCGACGTCCGCCTCGAGAGGGGTCACCTTATCCGCCGCGTCGCCCATGAGCGGGCAGATGAGCGCGCCGACGGCGCACACGGTGGCGTGGTAGGCGTTTTTGAAATCCGCCGCTCGAACCTCCCACCCGCCCGTGCTCTGGTCTTGGGATCTCACGATGAACGCCACCGCAGCCTTGATTTCCGCGTTGTTGCTCTCCTTGTCGCCGAAACACCGAAGCGTCTGGACGAACTCGCCGCACAGGTGGACGTCTCGCATGACCTTCCACGTGTGCGTCAGGTGACGAAGTAAAAAATCTCGCTCGCGGCGCCACTGCTCCGGTTTCAACTTCCTCCGGCACCAATCCGTCGCGGTGAACACCTTGTGCGTGACGAAGTAACACTGCGCCTCGAATTCGGGCGATTCCCGCGCGTCGCGATCGCCGTAGTCCCACTCCTCCCTGGCGTTTATCTCTCCGTCGTCGCGTCGTTCGCAATGGCGCTTGACGTCCGTCGCGGTGTCGCCGCGAATCTCCGGCTCCACGCCGTTCCCTTCGAGGAAGAAAGAACATATGAGCGCGTTCGTGAGCTTCTTCCAGCACGCGTCGCCGCAATTGTTCTGATACGTCGCCGGATCGTTCAGGTCCAGCCCCAAGTACCACCGGCTGTCGAATCGCACGGCGTGGGATAAGATCTGCGACTTCAACGCGCCGTGTTCTATCCCCATTCGAGACAGCACGAAGCTCCCTTGGTTGAAAAATATGACGTCCTCGGAGGTCGCGCCCACGGGCATCTCGTGGTTGCACTGCAGCCAATGATCCGCGACCGCGCGAGCGGCTCTGGTGGAGAGCTCCTTCACCGGCCCGCCCGGCGCGGCGACGCTGAACGCGTGGAACACGCCGACGACGTCGCTGCCCCAGGCTCTGAAGAACGTCTCGCCGAGAAACGCCTCGCGGTAAATGTACGCGATGCCGGCGCACACGACGCGGTCGCGGTCGCTGAGGCGCAGCGTATCGAGCGCGGCGCGCGATCGCGCGGGGTCACCGTCGAGCATGGCTTCGTACGGGTCCGCGTTCACGGGCATGACGTACGCGTCTTCCGGGAGTCCGCCGCCGAAGAGGCCGTTGCCGTAGTACTTCGATTTCTTCGCGCCGCCGCCGTCGGCGGCGGCGGCGTCGGCGTCGCGGTTCGCGTCGTCGTCCTCGCAGCCGCCCATCGCGCGCCACGTCTTGAGGTCGAACTGGAACACGAACGCGTGGTTGTCGTCCGGGTTGTCGTCGAGCCGCGGCGTCGCCTCCGCGATGGACAGCTCGCACCCGGTCTTCAGTCGAGCGCCGGCGTCGTCCTCGTCCTCGTCCTCGTCGTCGTCCTCCCCCCCCTCCCCCTCCTCCTTCTCGTGGACGGGCGCGATCGCCGCGTTGCCGCCCGCGACGAGCGTCGCGACGTCGAGAAGTTTCTCCACGCTCTTCGAGAACGACGTCGCGTCGAAGAAGTGCTTCGCGAGATCCGCGGCGCCGTCCGTCTCTAGCGTCCTCGCGAGTCTCTCCAGCCGCTCGTTCGCCTCGCTTCGCGCGCCCCCGGGCTGACCCTCCGTCGCGTCCGCGGCGTTCTTCAACGTCGCCGGCCGCGACACGGGCGCGGTCGCGCCTTTCTTGTTCCTCGCGCGGCCGCGGTCGTGGTCGTTAGTCCGCCACCCGCCGCCGCCGCCGACCCTGCCGACTTTGCCTCCGGGACCTCTCTCCTCCGCGATTCGACGATCGACGCCGCCCGCGAAGGCCCCGCTCCCGACCATGGAGTTCCCGAGCGCGCGCAACCGCACGCCGCCGCCCAAGTGCGCGCCGATGTTCCAGAGCTTCGCGCCCATGGCGTCCCAGTCCACGTCTTCTCTCGCGTCTCCCAGGACGTCGCCGCCGCGTTGGGGGGCGTTTCCTGGAAATTTCGCCGCGACGTATCTCGCCACCATCCCCGCGGACACGACGCAGAGCGGGTCGAAAAACTTGCGCGTCTGGTACTCCAAGATCTCGGACAAGATCACGAACGCGTCCGCGTCGAAGAGCTGCAAACGTCGCATCTCGTGGTCGCCGCCTCTCGCCGCCGCCGCCGACGACGCCTCGTTTTGGAGGCGATTCCGTCGATCGATCATCTCTCGGAGCACCTCGTCCGCGCGCGCGAGGTGGACCGTTATCGCGTCGTCCGTCGCGCGTCGCGCGCGCTCGTCGTTGATCCTGTCCTTCTTTAACGCGCGCCTGAGGTCTTTGAGCTCGTTGAGCCACGCGCGCATGCCGCTCGCGGACGTGCGCGCTGGTTCCGTCGTCGTCGGACGGGGTGTTCTCGGAATTCCCTCCTCCTCTCGATTCTCGCCGTCGCCGTCGGCGTCGGCGTTCGCGTTCGCCGTCGCCGCGGGCGACGGCGTGTGCGGCGTCGGCGTCGGGACGGGATCGTCCGAGGACGACGACGCGTTCGCGTTCGCGCGCGCGCGCGCGTCGTGCCCCGACCGCTCGTCGTCGTCCCCGCTCGAATCGCCGTCAGATTCCGACGAAGCCGAGAATCGAACGTGCGTGCCCTTCGTCGGCATCGCGCGCGGGTTCCGCGCCGCCGCGGTCTTCGTCTCCCTCGGGTTCAGGGTCCGTCGCGACGGCGACCCGAGCGCGAGCGCGCCGAGGGAATCGTCCATGACGGACGAGACCTCCCGCGTGCGCCGGTGGTGCCGTGAATTAATGAAGTGACCCCAGACACCGCCCTGGGTTATCGGGGTCGCCGACCGCGCGACCGTGCCGTTGCACTCGGCACACAGCTGTGCGAACTTTTGTACGAAAGTACAACGTACTGTACGCCGGATCGTATGAGATTTTGGTGAGGCGAGCACGCGTACGTACCAGGTACGTACACGACAAATAAAAACAGAATAAAAATGGACGACGAGAAGTTGAACGAACAAACCGCCCCGCCGCCGCGGTATCGCCTCGCGCCGCGCGCGGAGAGCGATGCGCGTCGACGTCGAGGACCCGGACGACCCCGACATGGAGGTCCCGTTCGACCCGGACGACACCCCGTCTCACGTCGGTCGCCTCGTCAAGGTCAGGCACAGCGCGTCCGAGCCGTGGTCGCACGCGGTCGTGTGCTTCGCGTTCACGGACTGGCATCTGGAGGACTACTACGGCGACGGCGTGATGCGACGCGTGGAGCGACCGAACGGGGGGTACCAGCTCCAGTGGGGGATGTTCGAGCGCGTCGAGCTCGCGAGGAAGCAGAAGCGCAAGCGATCGAAGGTGCGTCGCGCGATCGGTGGACCGAGGACGGGCGGTGTTCCACCCCCTTCTTCTCTTCCCTTCTTTTCTGCTTAGCCTGTATTTCGAACGAACGATCTCGCGCGCGCGATCGTCGATCGCGCCCCGCCGCGCTCACGCGTCCTCCCCCGCATCGCCCCGCATCGCATCGCAGTTCTCCTCGGACACGATCCCGTACAAGTTCGACGAGCTCATCGCGAAGGGTTTGCTGGAGTTCACGGACAAGGAGGACGATCCCGGGACGTTCGACCTCGAAAAGTGCTCCGACCCGTTGCCGAAAAAATTCCGCGAGAGCGTCGAGAGGGACGCGCGGCTCAGAGCCGAGGCTGCCGCCAAAGCGGCGGCGGCGAAGAAGGCGCCGGCGGCGGCGCGCCCGCAGGTGGTCGTCCCGAAGAAACCGCGGAGCGGCGGCGGCGGCGGCGGCGGCGGCGGCGCGGCGCGACGACCGCCCGCGGCGGCGGCGTCGAAGGCTTCGTCGAGGGCGGCGGCGGCGAAGTCGGCGACGACGAAGAAGAAGACCGCCGCCGCCCCCGCCGCGCCGCCGACGTACAGCGTCGAAGAGGAGCTCCTGCAGTCCGCGACCGCGTCCGGGTGGGACGACGACGACGAGAACCTCCCGCGGAAGAAGCGCGGCCGCCCGCGTCTCGAGGACGCGGCGGCGGCGATTCTTCTCGCGGCGTCGCGCGGCGACCTCGGGCTGCCCAAGCGACGGAAGCACAAGACGACGTCGCTTCAGAGGGTGTCGCTTCTGGAGGAGGGGAACGACGGAGGCGGCGGAGGCGGCGGCGCGCGGCCGACGCCGGCGGAGGCGGCGACGGCGGCGTCTCCTGGAGAACGCGAACGCCGCGCCACCGCGACGGCGGAGGCGATGCTCGGCAAGGAGCGCATGGATCAGCTCAAGAAAGCCGCCGCTTCGATCGCGAAACGGATCAAGGAGGGCGAGTGGGGGACCGACAAGGAGAAGGAGAAGACGGCCGACGGCGGCGCCCGCGGCACCGGCAACGGCGTCGCGCAGCAGCAACAGCAGCAGCAGCAGCGCGCGATCGCGCCGCCGCCGTCCGCGCCCGCGCCCTCCTCGCGAGCGGCGGCGCCGCCGACGAACGAAGAAGAAGAAGAACCCGAACCCGCTCACCGGCGGCGAATCTCCGGCGGCGGCGGAAGCAGCGAAGAGACGGAGACCACCGCGGTCGGGCACGGTCACGCATCGGTCGGGGCTCGGTCGACGCCCTCGAACCCGCCCACGGCGGCGGCGTCGTTCGCGGAGCCGCCCATCTCGGACGTCTTCGTCGGGGGTCGGCCGACGTCGTGGATCCTTCGGTTGCTCGCGTCGCACATGACGCGCGACACGCTGACGCGGCAGCGGTTCGCCGTGTGCCTCGCCGCGCTCGAGGAGAAAAACTACGACTTCGCGGAGCGCGTCGTGCACGACCTATCGGAGGGCGCGAAGGACGCGTGGAGCTACCGCATCTTGGAGTACTGCTACAAGATGACAGGCCGATCGGAGGCGGCTTCGCTGATGGGCAAACACGCGGAGGAGCAGGAAGAGGTGCGTTCTATACACTGGTTCCCATACGACCGCGTTGGCGTGGTGGACGCCGTTCCTTAAGGACTTTTGCCGCCGTCTCTCTACGCCCAACCCTCGCTTTCAATACCCGCCCTCGGCGCCTTTCAACTCCATCTGACGCCTTTCAACTCCACCCCGACAGGACGACCGCGTGAGCGCCGCGGGGGGTCCGGGCGCGGCGTCGCACGGGCGCGTCTCTGGGCACGGCGACTCGACCGGGCAAATCTTGGGCGGCGGTTCGGGCGGAACAGCGCAGAGCGGCGCGTACGGCCACGCGCGGCCGCTGCCGACGAAGGCGATCGGCGCGTCGTCGGACGCGTCCGGCGCGGTGGGCTTGGTGTTTCAGGCGCGTTCGTTCTCCTATTCACGCCGGGCCCCGTACGACCGCGTCGGCGTGGTGAACGCCGTTTCTTGAGGACTTTTGCCGCGAGCGTTTCTTGAGGACTTTTGCCGCGAGCGCATCTCTCCTCCCAGGGTCCCTCGGTTTCAATCCCGAAAGACACACCGCGACGCCATCCTTTCGACTTCAACTGACGCCTTTCAACTCCACCCCGACGTCGCTTTGAATGTTGGAACGACGCTCAGCTCGTCATGGCCATGGCGGGCGACGCCGGGAACTGGACCGCCGCGCGGCAGACCGCGGCGAGGCACGCGGCGAGGTATCCCACGGAGTCGCTGCTGCTCATGGTCCACGGCGGGATCTTGTGGCGGCAGGGGCACCTCAAGGCGGCGGTGGCGCCGCTCACCGACGCGATGGCGCACGACGAGAACGAATGTCGCGCCGCGCCGTGGCTGTTCGAGGTGTTTCTAAGGCTGGACATGAAAGAGGAGGCGCAGTGGGTGTGGGACAAGTGCTGCGAGGTGAACCAGGGGCTGACGGTGTCGCTGAAGAACATCGCGGCGTCGGTGACGCGCGCGCAGAAACTCCACGCGCAGCGGCGGCGGTGATTGATGAAGGGTACCGTACAGTACGACGACCTGCGGACGACGCGAACGAGACGCGGGAACGGAGACGACCTGACGGCGGACGAGCTTTTCGTTTGAACGACTGACTACCATTTGATTTGTAAGACGACCGACCGACGACGAACGCAGAGCTAACCTCGCGCGCTGTCGCCGCCGTCCGTCGCGTCGCGTCGCGCGACGGCGACGCGACGCGCTTCACCCCCCCAAGTACTCGTACGCGTACCGCCGTTCCTCTTCGCCGCCTCTGTGTCCGAAGATCAGACTCAACGCCGTCATCGCCGCGCACAACAACCCGACCGTGACCCTCATCCCCGCGGCGACGCACGTCACGTCCGGCCGGTTCGGCGCCACCCTCCCCGTGAACACCGCCTTATCGCACGCCGCGATCGACTTCTCCATGTCCCCGATGCAGGCCTGGTGCGACGCGACGCAGTAGTCGAAGCACAGCGGCAACTCGATGAACGTACCCGGGTTGTCCAGGTCCTCCTCGCACTGCGGGAAGCCGAGGTAGCAGAAGTACGACGCGAACGCGGCGACGCACTTCGGAGACGCCAGCGACGGGAACTCCAACATCTGCAGCGCGATGCGCTTATCGTGCGCGAGCGCGAGCTCCTCGTCGTACTGTATCGGCGAGATGACGCGCATGCAAATGCGAATGTCGGGGTGGAGTTGAAAGGCGTCAGATGGAGTTGAAAGGCAACGCGGGCGGGGATTGAAAGCGAGGTGTGGGCGGAGAGATGCGCCGGGGAAAGTCCTTAAGGATCGGCGTCCTCCTCGCGAACGGGGTCGTATGGGGACCAGTGTATAGAACGCGCCTGTATCGGCGAGATGACGCGCATGCACGCGTCGTACTCGACGTCGCCGCAGAACTCGAGCTCGCCAGCCTCGATCGGGATGCAGCGCGCGGTGCGGACGATCGCGTCGTTCTCCCCGCGCTGCTCTCCGTCCTCGATCTCGCCCGGGAGCGAGGAGCACTGCTGGTACGGGTACGGGCCCTCGCGGCCGAAGTCCTGGTCGTAGGATGAGATCTCCGTGTCCGGATTGAAGCCCTGGTCGCCGTCCACCGCCTGCGCGTCCACCGCGACGCCGCCGCGACGCCGCGCGAGCTCATCGAGGAGGAAGACGAGGAGGAGCAGGGTGATGCGGGGGGCGAGGCGTTTGGGGCGGGTCCCGGCGCCCCGACCCCCGCCGCCCTCGCCGACGCGCAGCATCCGGTGTGCCTCGAGGCGCTCGCCCCGCGCCCTCTTCCCTCCAGTCGCAAAAGAGCCACCGCTTTCCCGCGCTCATTTTCCGGCGATATTATTCCGTAAGAAAAAAGTTCATCGGTCAGTTGAAAGGGGACGCGATCAAATGTTGAAACCGAGCGGTGGGTGAAAAACGATCCTGAGGCGATGAGACGGAAAAATCCGTAGCGCTGACGCTGGCTCGTTGAGATCTTTCAAAGCGCTGCGAGGATAACGAGAACCCTTCGCGTCGCGCCGCGGACGCCAGAGGTCGCGCGAGCGCGCTGAGGCGTCGGTCGGACGCGCGAGGTCGCTCCGCGAGAGGTCGAGAGCGCGCGCGCGGACCGCACGCGGCGCGGACGGCGGAGAGGCGGCGGCGAGGGAGGCGGCGACGCGCGGCGGGGAGCGCATCTTTTCAAGCGCTCGCGCCAGCACGGGCGGAGAGAACGCGAGAGAAGGCGCGAGCTAGATCTCGCGCGGGAGACGGCGGCGAGGTCGCGGCGGCGAGGTCGCGGCGGGGGCGCGCGGCGGCGTCGAGCGCGCCATCGGACGCGCCCGCGAGACGCTCGAAGCGCGCGCGAGCGCCCCCGTCGCGTCCGTCGACCCCGGCGGCATGCCCGGGCGGCCGACCTCGCGCGCGGGCGGCGGCACCGGCGGACGTTGCCCGGTGGCGGGCCGCGCGCCCGCGCCGGCGTCGTCGTCGTCGTCGTCCTCCGCCTCCTCCTCCGCGCGCGCGGACCGCGAGGGATGGGGCTCGCGCGGCCCCGTCGCGAGGCTCGTGAACGAGCTCATCGACTCCCTGCAGCCGACGCGGCAGAGCGAGCGACGACGACGCGCGGTTTTCGCGCACGTCGCGTCGCTCGTGAACGGATGCTTCCGCGACGAAAACGTCCTCGTCACGGCGTTCGGTTCCGTGCCGCTGCGGACCTACCTCCCGGACGGCGACATCGACGTCTGTTTGCTCGGTCCGCACGACGTCCTGAGCAGCGGGCCGCTGAAGCACCCGGGGAAGGAGGACTGGACGCACAGACTGCGGACGCACATCGAACGCGCCGAGGCGGAGGCGGCGGCGCGCCGACGCCGCCGCGCGTCGGAACGCGACGAAGGTTACGCGTCCGACGATCGATCCTCGGGCTCGGGTTCGGGGGACGACGCGTCGTCGTCGTCGTCGTCGTCGCGCGCGTCAGCTAGCTCGGACGCGAGCCACGCGTCGGGATCGGACACCGAGTTCGCGGTGAGCGAGATACACGTCATACACGCGGAGGTGAAGCTGATGAAGTGCATCGCGGACGGCGTCGTCGTGGACATCAGCGCGAATCAATTCGGAGGGCTGGCGACGCTCGGGTTTCTGGAGGAGGTGGACGCGTTCATCGCGCGCGACGGAATCTTCAAGCGGTCGATCATTCTCATCAAGGCGTGGGGGTTCTACGAGGGGAGGGTTCTCGGCGCTCACCACGCGTTGATATCCACGTACGCGCTCGAGACGTTGGTGCTGTACGTCTTAAACGCGTATCACGAGGAGCTGTCCACGCCCCTGGAGGTTTTGCACAAGTTTTTGACGTACTTTGCCGACTTCGAGTGGGACGCGTACGCCGTGAGCATCCACGGGCCGGTGCGTCTGGACGCGCTCGAGAAGGGCGTGCGCGACGCGGACGCGCCCGCGCGCAGGCCGCTGCTCACGCCCGCGTTTACGAAGCGTGTGCTGGATAAATACGGCAACGACGCCATCATCAACGCGGAGAAGGGTCAGGCGGGTCCCGGCGGCGGCGGAAACCGCCGAGCGATGCAGCCCAAGCACCTCAACGTGATCGACCCTCTTCTTCCGTCGAACAACCTCGGGCGCTCCGTGTCGCAGGGAAACGCGAAGCGGATACAGAAAGCGTTGCGTTTGGGCGCGGCGAAGCTGACGAGCCTACGGAACGCGATGCGAGACGGGGTGTCGTGCGAGCTCAACGCGGTGCGCGTGCTGGAGCACTTTTTCGGGTGCACGATCCGGCATCGCCGCGACGTGCCGCTGCCGTCCGCGCCGGCGACCCCGGGCGGGTGCTTGCACCCAGACGAGACGTCGCTGACGCCGATGGGGACGCGCGGGTTCTTGAGGAGCGGCGCGGTGAGCGTGCTCGCGTCGCCGTCGCCGTCGCCGTCGCCCGGGCGACGCGGCGGCGGCGGCGCGGCGTATTCGGCGGCGTATTCGCCGCTGAATCATTCGTCGTCGCCGCGCGCGCGGCAGGCGGCGGCGGCGGCGGGCGGGAGATCGAACGCGAGCGGGAAGTCCAAGAAGAGCGACGGCGGGATCGGAACGAACGGCGAGGAGGACGGCGTCATCGAGCCGCGGCGGCTCGATAAGTCCCTGAGGGGCGGCGCCGGCGGGAACGGAGGGTCCTCCTCCGACGGCGCCGCCGCCGCGGAGTCGTGGCCGCACCTCGGCCCGTCGTCGCCGGAGCGCGGCACCGCGGTCGGAAGCCGGTGTCCCGTCGTGCAGACGCAGGACCTGCACGAGGAAGAGCGAGGGCCGTTCTGGGGGCGGTGGGACTCGCTCCCGAGCGGGGAGATCGAGGCGATGCGACGCGCGGAGGCGGCGGCGCGCGCGGGCCAGCGCGGGGGGTGCCCGATGGGCCACGGCGCCGCGGGACTCCCTTCCCAGAGTGATCATAAACCCCGGCGATCGTCCGAGGTGGACACGGACTCGACGCGCGTCGCCGGCGTGGAGCAAGTCGCGGCGATGGTGAAGCGCCCGCCGCCGCCGCCGCCGCCGCCGCCGCCGCCGCCGCCGCCGCCGCCGCCGTGGCGGCACAATCCAGAGCGCATGCGGCGCGAGATGAGCTGCCCGACGTTCTTCCCGGAGCCGCCCGCGCCGATGCCGCGGCCGCCCGCGCCGGCGATGCCGCCGCCCGCGGTGACGCCGAAGCGTAAGGCGGGTCCGAGGGTCAAGACGAAGACGGCGACGATCGCGGCGGCGGCGGAGGAGGAGGAAGAAGACGCCCCGAGAGACGTCTTCACCGGAGATCTCGAGAGCATCTGGCGTCACCTGGAGTTTGGCAGGCACTACCACCACCTCGCGATGCAGCGGCGGTTCACGCAGATGTCCGGAACCGCGCCGCACGGCGGCGGCGGGCGAGATCCTCGCGGGCGGGCGCACGCGGGGTTCGCGAAGCACGCGCCGCCGCCGCCGCCGCCGCCGCCGCGCGTGCGGCCGGGGCATCACCGCACCGGGTCGTGGAACGGGGGCGCGTCGTTCCATCTTCCAGGGCAGCCGCCGCCACCGCCGGGCCCGCCTCCGGGCCCGCCGCCCGCGCGACGGCACCAGCATCAGCACGGCGGGAAGGGCGGGAAGCCGCGGCACGAGCGACGGGACTCATGGGGGAGCCGTTCGGATCGATCGGACGCGTCGGATTCGTCGTCCGCGGCGGAGCGCGGGGGAGGGGGACGGCGCAGCGAGGACCGGATCGGGAACTGGAGCAAGCTCGTGAAGACTGCGGTGGACGCTCCGCCGCTTCCGCCGGGCCCGCCGCCGGTCGGAGCGGCGACGGCGACGTCGCGCCCTCCCGCGCCGCCGAAGAGGACGCGTTCGCCGGCGCCGACGCCGGCGGCGTGCGCGCCGAAGTGGGGGCCGAGAGGGTACGCGCCGCTGGATATCATCGCGCGCGAGCCGCCGTCGAAGCCGTCGTCGGAGGGCGGGGGGTCGGACCAG
>Ga0181554_1002583_pt1 | contig 15967 bp, 13 predicted proteins | sample 011ome_16_FD_145602 | JGI IMG/M metagenome (GOLD analysis project Ga0181554, IMG submission 145602) | Coastal salt marsh microbial communities from the Groves Creek Marsh, Skidaway Island, Georgia - 011503CT metaG (spades assembly) | ecosystem: Environmental > Aquatic > Marine > Intertidal zone... | reverse complement strand
TTGTTTCTTGAGAATACCCAAGAATAAATGACTAAATCTACGGCGTAGTTTATCAATAAACTTTTGGAACTTTAATTCATCCCGACTAATTTCTGTTGATCTACCAAGACTAAAATTATTCTCTTGCTCTAGTCTACTTATAGGAACATTCAACGAACGATATAGTTTCTTTTGGAAGTAAATAATATCATCAATTTGACCTAGGTTATCACCACCAGGTAGTGTTGTGATCTCTGTACCTCGACCACCTTCACGGCGAGGCAACCAAAAATCTTCAAGCATTGACATATGCTTACGGTCATCACGGATCTCACCAGTCTGTGCATCATACACTAACTTATTTCGATACCGTGACATAATATTTTTCATATATTCTTCGGCTTTACCTTTTGGTAAGTTACCAACATCAATATAGAAAATACGGCGTTCTGGTGCACGAGCCAAACGATAGATGACAAGAGAGTCTTCCATCATTCGCAATTGATTGATTGGTTTCAATGCCTTGTGTAGGTAAGAAACAATCTTTTTACGGTCTTCAGACAAAAGACCTGAGGTAATATAACTCACAGAATCATCCGTAAGCTTAACACCACCGGTTCTTGCACCTGGTTTCTCTTGGTAGATGTAATACTCATCAACATTTTCAATGAGATCAACACCAGTTGCAGGATCTTTTTTCTTCTTAATTTGTTTTACTTTACGAATCTTTGAAGCATCAATAGGTCTAATTTCCTGAATGCCTGCTTTTAAATTAGATTCATTTACCACTAGATGGTGGTACAATCTGCCGTCAACATACCAACGACGGAAAATATCATGCCCATACTCACCAAAGTCGAGCATATTATAAACAGTATCAAATTCCTCTTTGATCTGCTTCTTAATAGATTCAGATACTCCATCAACGTTATCCATATTGATATCAACGTTTTGTTTGAGTTCTGATGTAGAAATTGCTTCACCTGTAATGTCTTCAATTGCCATATCAACTTCAGGTTGATAAGCAACACCACGGTACTGCATAATTAATTGATGGTTATCCTTGGTCTCGTCACCATCGATATTTAAATATTGCCCATAATACATGTTGCCTGCGGTTACATAACCGGCACCATCATCATCTCTGGCAGGAACAATGGACGGCGTCTTATCAGGGTTCTCTGTCTTTGCCCTTTTTATTTCAAAACCAAATAATTTAATACTTTTTTCGTCTGCCATTTAATTTAATCCTTGAGATTAGGGGTGGAATAATCCACCCCACCTCTTATATATTTAAGTTGTAGTATCAGACTCAAAGTACTGATATGCAAACGTGACCTGGAATCTTTCGATTTCATCAGTCGTTGCATAACTTAAATCAATAGCTGATAAATCCGTAGGGAATGAACCACGGAAGTTATAGCGTTTGACGGATTCACCATTACGATCCAATTGGTCAACAAACAAATCTGCCTCATAAGCAATAGGAGCAGCAAGGCCCGTATTTGCAGAATGAGAATTAATGCCGTTCATCCAACGTTCAAATGAATTCCTAATACTAAAGTCCGTATCGTTGATAATGGTTACTGTCCACTCAGGGAATGTACGGTCACCAGCCATCTTTAAGATACGACCACGGAAAGGTACATTAATAATACCGAAGGTAGAGCCAGGTAACTGAGCCGCTTCACATAAGAATGAAGTCAGTTCAGCATCACCATTTGCATAACCTGGGAAATTAATAGTAGCCTTAAAGAGGTTGGGCCGAGCACCACCACCTCTAAGTTTTGATTTAAAATCATCTACGCCTAAAATTGCCATTTTGTTTCTCCTATGACTCTATTATTAAACTGTACCGACGACTTCATCAAAGTCGACACCAGTTCTAACGGCCACAAAGTTCAATGTGACGAAGTTGATTGAACGAGCAGGTTTGATAAAGATACTTGCAATGAATTCATTTCTGTCAACAATTGCTGAAGTATTATTCGTTTCGTCACAAACAACACGGAAGTCGGTAATACCACGTCTGCCTTGTACTTCACGAAGCACTGGTTCAACAATATTAACAAATTCTGCACGGGTGAACTCATCGTTAAATTCAAACAATACTTGTTCTGCTGCCTTACCAATTGCTCTTTCCAATACCAAGAACAAACGTCTTACGTTAATTCTATCAAAGGCAGAAACACGGCCTAGGAATGTTTTATCACCAAAGAGCAATACACCTTGGCCAGGGATATTGGCAATGGGGTTAACACCAGCCTTATACAATGAATCGCGTTGACCTTTTGTTGGGCTATATGCCAAAGCAGTAACACCTAACAACTGACCACGTCTTGAACCAGCAGGAGAGAACCAAGGAGCACGGTTAAAGTCCGTTGCCGCCATGATACCAGCACAGGTAGATGATGCAGGGATAAATTGATATACATCATTGTACTTATCATATACTTTTAGGAAGTTATTATCAACAACCAGGTATGATGATTTTGTAAATGTACCAACCGTTGTAAGAGTATTCGTAACTCTCGTTGCATCATTAGAAGTATTTAGTACTGCTGCTCTATCAGGAGATGCAACAACAATACAATCTTTACGACCTTCAGCAATAGCAACCAAAGCATTCACTACTGTAGTTTGTAGTACTTGTGTGGTAGCACTGGGTGCAATAATAAAATCAACTTCAACTTGATCTTTATCTGCAAATAAACCGTAACCTCTTAATGTGTCATCAACACCAATAAGAGCAGTATCATTACCATTAACCATTGAAATTGTTGATGCTACTCTATCAGCAGAATCAGCGTAGTAAGATGTGCTTAAAGATGTTAAATCACCAGCACCAGCAGAATCCAAAGCTGATGTAAAGTTTAAGAATCTAACATACTCAGATCTAGAATTAATTACTTCTTTAGCATAAACACTAGTACCTTCAGAGTTCTTTGCATCTCTTAGAATTGACAAGTTGGGGAATGTTTCAAGAACAGTACCTCTAGTGCCAGTAAATGCACCATCTTGGTCAATCACAGCAATGTGAACTTCGTCACCAGTTGAACCTTTGCCTTGAGCAAATACGGACGTGCCAGGTCTAGAATTAAAACTACCTGAATAAGTCCATGCATCAAAGTTGCTATCGGTTGTGTCGGCAGGTAAAATAGAAACCTGTAGACTGTTACCCAATGCGCCAGCATATCTAGCAATAAATTGGATATTACCAGCATTGCCGTATCCATCACTATCGTATGCTGCTAGTGTATCTTGTACATTTCTAAACACTTCATCATTACCGATTTGATGTTTAAAAGCAGTGCTTGGAGTACCAGCAGAGAATGCAATTGCATTGGTATCACCACTATCTACGCCGTCACGTGTTTCACGAACAACTTGAAGAGTGCTTGAATATTTTAAAAATTGAGTGGTTGATAAAAATGCGCCATTATTATCTGTCGTTGGTGCTGCAAATGTAGCTACTAGTTCTGATTCATTTGCTATCAATTGTCTTTGTCCAATTGGACCCCAACGATATTGTCCCACAATTGCGCCTGTAGTAGACTGAACATTCGGTACGCCGCCTGTTAAGTCAATTTCTCTAACTACAACCGCAGGAGATTCGGTAGGTGCTGAAAGTGCCATCTTTTTTTCCTTTTAGGTTAATGATATGATCTCATAATACGGTTGTTTTCTCAATACCTATTATTTATAATTTTAAAAATTTGGGTCGTATTCAATAGCCCAAGCAGAACCAGGACGTGTTTCTATTTGTGCAATGTGATCACTACCATCATCAATAAAACCAAAAGGAACTATATCATCATCAATCTCTCTCATCTTTTGTTCAAACAACATTGTCTTAAGATCAATATTTGTCATATCATTAAAGTATTGAGTAGAGATAAAATATCCAAACATAACTAAGTTCATCATCAGGTCATCATGGTTACCATTACTGGCTTCATAAGACTGACCACGAGCTTCGAATGTTGAAATTTCTAGAATTGTATTTTCATCTACAATTTTAAGTTTATTATTTTCTAATACATCTTTAATTGCAGAACAACCCAGACGTTTTACTTTACGAGTCATTTCCACACCAAGTGCATTTGCCTTGACTGCAGACTCTACGTGCATATTTTCATACTCCAAGTCATGGTAAAGTCCATTACAGACGACACCACCTTGATCATTAGCTTCAATTACAACATATGCTTCATTGTAGATTTTCGCATACTTATAGATAATATTAGGGAAGAGAATGGGAGACATAACATTATTGCGATATACGGCAACCTGTTCAAACGGACTCACAGTAATATCGATCACGTTAAACGTAGAATAGTCCTGGCCTCTTCCCTTACTTACATCCACGGTCATGATATACTCATGGCCTTTTACGGTCTCTTTATATACGTTGAGACAATTATTTTCCAATCTTCGGATAGGTTCGGCAGATCTAAACTCCATTAATGTCTCTGCATTAATTAGTGTATCACCAGTACCAAAGAAAGTATTTCCAAATTCTTGGTCAAATTGCAATTGACTTGTGTTGGCAATTGTCTGCTTCTTCCATGCTTCATCTCGGCCTGGAACATCCCACCAATCAACACGGAATGGTTTAAATTCACTTACACCTTGAATGGCGCCTTCCCAGATCTTTTGGAATGTATTACCAATACCATTTGCTGTGGATGTAATAATAACTTTGGTCTCAGTACCAGCAGCAATTACAGGGTATGTTGAAGTATAGAATTCTGTGGCACGTTCAACGAAGGCAAACTCGTCCAAATACAATAAGTTAACTGATAAGCCTCGGACAGAGGAACCTGAGGTTGCACGTGCCAAGATCCGTGAGTGATTTGAAAACTCAATTGAACCTTTATTCAGTGCTTTTGTGCCAGGTTGTAAAAAGAATGGAATGTTTTCCAACATCAATGTAATACGACTCAACATTTCACGTGCCGTATCACCCTTGTTGGCAAGAATTACAATTGTTTTCTCTGAATGAAATAAAGCATACCAAAGTAAATATGCACAAGCAGATATGGATTTACCACTTTGCCGACATGCCAAAACAATATTAAATCTGTTTGCATTAAACTCTGCAAACATATTACGTTGATACTGATATAGATTAAAGGGTACTAGACCTTTATCAAGTGAAATAACTTTAATATATTTTTCAGTAAAGTACTCTGGGTCGTGCATGCACTTGGCATACTCTTGGATTAACTCAGTAGTCCATTGCTGATTTATTCCATCTCGTTTAACATTAGGGTTACCGAGATAAGATTCATTAACTATCATTCATCCTCATCTTCATCATCTTCATCATCCTCTTCGGCAAGCCAGTACTCACCAGATTGCATAAAATAATTCAATACCTTATAATCTGCTTCGTCTTGTGAAAGTGCAAGTACTTTGGCTACAGAAAACCCTTGTTCATTAATAATCAGACTAAATGGTAACCTACCATGAAAACAAAAATCTTCGGATAATTCAAATTCGACAAAGAATTCTTTCAGTTGCATTACTCTGTTTAAAACAGACTGAACTTCTACCATAAGAACCTCCTAAGTTTTTGGTGTTACATCTATCGCGTTAGTTTGTTGTAATAGTTTTTGTAATTCAGCAGTAGAACCAAGAAATATATTATTCTGTTGGTTCTCTATTTGTGCTTGTGGTTTATTACTTGGCTCTTTTTGATTAATGTCTTTATTCTTTTTATTTAGATCCATTAATCTATCATTAACATCACTGACGTTTTTAATCATCGTAGCCAAGACTTCAAATGCTCTAGGATGCTCTGATTCACGAGCAACTTCAATCATTAAATCCAGTGATTGTTTACCTTTATTAATCAGATCATAATATGTGTCACGTGAATATTCATAATCAGTTTTAATATTATCAGAATCATTCATAATGTTTAAGCACTATCGGCAAAAGCCAAATCAATTATTGTATCAAATCCAAAATCACTATCAGCAGAACCAAATGAACCTAATGGATCCGGTGTGGTGGTTAGTGTTTCCAATTTAACATCAGAATCTGCCAAACCAACCCCAATTTGATGTAGGTCTGTAATAGCAGTTTTAATAACACTGGATTGAGCAACAGGTCCGTGGAAATTGATTTTCATCTCAAAATCCAAAGTATATATTATAGTTCTTCTTTGCTCTAATGCACCATCATAATCATCAGTAAATGATAACGATTGCATTGCAATAGGTACATCTTCTTTAAACTCTGGATATACCGTAGGAAATGGTTTAACAGATAACGTATACTGAGGATTAAAATACGGTAAAATTTGCTCAACAATCTGTAATGCATCATCATGAGATTTTGCATATACATTTAATTGAAATGTAAGTGTATAGGGTACTGGTGCAAAAAATGATTGTCTTGTAGTCGATACCGAACCTAGTGTATTAAATGTACTAGTCTTTGCCAACTGACGTGATGTATCATATGCAAAGGATGTAATTTCAAAAGACATCCGTGGCAACTTAATGGCGACTTGACTATTATCGGTAAGACTTGGATTTTCTCTAATACGTTCCAAATATTTGGACTTTGGCGCATACGACAATGGTGCCTTCACTTGGCTAATGACGCTACCAGAAGAGTTCTTCCGAAGGACGTATATATTATTAAACAGACGACCAAAAATGGCTACTGCTTTTCTAACCTTTTCATGATAAAAATACGTTCCAAACATTAATTATTCTCCGGATCACCAAAAGGATTAGCTTCTGTAAAGTCTAAGAAATCATCCGATAATGTACTGAAGTCATCATTCTGTTCATTATTGGAAATTTGATTATTTTCACTAATTGATAGAATAGTAAAATCAGAATCTGCTCTATAATCCCCTGTTATTCTAATTGGTCTTGATGTCACAAACTCATGATATTTACCATCATTGGCACCAATATGAATGAGATGTAAGTTACGATCTGAATCTGACCAACGTGATACTTCACCAACCATTTGCAGGCCAGAGGCAGAATCCAAAATCTGTGTTGCAGTATCACCAATTCTATTGGCAACACTCGTAGTATTTAGATTCAGTATATATTCATATGCATTGGCTTGTTCAATTGCATCAATATTATCAACACCGGTATTAAGATTCTCATCATTGTACTCAAAGAGTTGACAACGCATCTTATAGAGCGGCAAGTTACCCAATTGGTAAAATGGTTGCTCATGCTCAACATGATTAATCTGAAATAATTTCTTTGTCAATGGTAGGTAAATTAAATCACCTTCATTTGGTCTATCATTAGTTATTTCATTCTGATACTTACCAACAGTTGTTGCCCAACGTTTCCGTGCTACAACAAATGTTGCTTCATCTCTAATCTCTACACCAAAGCGACTGAATAGGTCACCTTCGCCATCAAAGCCTTCAATGTTTTCAATATACATCTCAATCTTATAAGATGAATTGAACTGTGACGGAACATCATCACCAAAGATTCTATTTTCATTTACCAGTGTGCGTGGTAGATAATAAACGTCTTGACCGTAGATCTTAAGCGACTCAATGATAATATTTTCATAAAGATTTTGCTCTGATCTTACCTGGTCTGAAAAGTATAGATTACGCATTATTATCCCACAAAGAAGTCTGGTGGCATTTCATTCTCAAGTCGAATGTCTTCTTTTAATTTCTCTAACTCACCAGTAGCATCATCATACATTTGTCGGCCATTTAGTGTAACACCACCAGGTAGTTGCATACCATCAAACTTAATAAGGTTCTGACCCCACTGTTGTTTAATCAATGCAGTTGAATATGCTTTTAACCACTTATCGTTATAGATCGCGGTATGTGTCTCTGGATTAATTGTCTCATAGACTTCGGCAACAATATAATCACCTTCTTTAATATCTTCATCAGCAAAGTCACCAAAGATATAGAGTCTATTTTGTCTACGCGAGAACTGAACCTGTGGTACACCATTTAACTTGGTCTCGAGAAGAGATAAGTACTGTTGCATCTGTTCGTAATAAGCCAAATCGCCAACAAAACCGGCAAGGTTATGCATATCATTCAACATAATTTGATATTTAATATCAAAGAAATTGCGACTATTGGCAAATGTTGATGTAATTGGAAACAACTTTGTGACGTAAATAATATCCGTCGACAGAGTAATATATTGATTTGCTACATCTGTAGCAGTCACAAGATGTTTTAGGTAAGTCCTGACCGTGGCATCAGAATGGTATTCCCTATAATAATCTAGGGCTTCATCAATTCGATCATCAACTTGATCTTCGTCAACGTTAACCTCAATTACTGGTTCACCAAGCTTGCGCTTACAATAGTCAATTAATGTAGCTCTACTATTAGGAGACGCCATCTGATTTATCCCTGTTGTCTATTTAAGAATGCATTTAACATCCAACCGTGTTTCTTATGTGCAGCAATTCTTCCTGCCAACATATCACTGACATCAAATGTGCGCTCTGCTTCAGACACATCATATGCTTGATTTAATATATTAAGTATTAATTGATTATCTGTAGCCAATGTTTGAACCATTGCCATACCATCACTCAGATCATCAACACTATCTTTAATGTTGGACATCTCAGCAAATTCAGTTAATGAACCTGGTGAAAATACACCCTGTGTCCGAATGAATTCTGCAATAGGATCTACCGCAGTATAAGTTTCTTCATATAACTCACCAAAAAATTCGTGATATTGGGCAAAGTCATTGCCCATAACATTCCAATGAAACTTATGGGCTTTTAGATAAAAGACAAAGGTTGTAGCAAGAACTGTTTTTAAATTTTCCGAAATCATATGAAATCCTATTTGTATAGTTCTATTTATATTCTTTATCTTACGCTTGACTTTCGGACCAACTAATACGACCTGATACAATATATGGATTTGTATCTGAAACGGTAGATGGATCTTCCGTAAGAACTGCAACCACTGTCAATACATCTGGACCATCAGGAAATGTACCATCACCACCAAGAATAGAGTTACCAAGTGTTGCAACTTCACCCAATTCTTGAATTGTCAAATTCTGACTACGGTCTGTTGTTCCGGTACCACCAGCAGCACGGAATTTAAATACACTCGCACCACCTGTGATACTATCATTTGATGAATGAATGATCAATTGACTCAAGCTTGGATTTGTAACACGTTGCCAAGCATCACTACTTACCTGACCGTTAAGTACCAATCTAACTTCAATTGCGTGAGTAGTCAAAACACCAACCTGTTGCAAAATCAACTGCATACGGTTAATAATTTCACGTTCACCCAAGAAGCCAGGTGTGCCTGTATCAACACTTGGTGAAAGTCGAATACTGATGAGAGGAATTGCTACAGTTAAATCTGTGGTAGTACCACCACTTACAGCAAAAGTATATGTACTTGAAGTACCAGCAGTAGCAGTTGGTTGTTTATCTAGAACAATTAAGTTACGTACTTCTTGTGTAGCAAAATCAGTACCTTCTCTCGACAATACTGAAGGCAAATACGGCTGATATGGTGTTACACTTGTACTGATTGGATTACGTGCACGTGTTGCTGCTGCCAATCCAGCACCACTAACGGTAACACCATCTGTAATGGCGGCAAGATTTGCATCAGCCGCATCCAACAATAAACCATAACCTATGGATAAGTTATTTCTACCCACTCGTTGTGTATATGTGTTAAGATAGTCAATTTTGGCTGATGCCGTAATTGATGCAGCGCCAGTTACAGTAATGTTATTGGAACTTGCATTAAATGTGTATGCTTTATCCGGATCAAATCTACCGTCCATAATAACAGAAGTACCCCAGTGTGGTAGTGCTGGAACATAAGATGGTGCCCCATAATTCTGAATTTCATAACGAGCAGGTAGGTTACCAGAACGCATATATGCTTCTGTTAACTTATTGTTATGGATCATATCATGTACATACATAACATCACCATATTGATCTTTAAATCCAAATCTTACTTTACCCGCACCATACCATGAATAATCAATATAGACCATTTGAATTTTATGGATGTCTAATACATAACCTGAAGGGCCAGTGCCATCACAGACATCATCATTCCAATCAGGTCTAGCAATTTTAGAAACAATGGTTTTTGTAAGAATAACCTTATCTGAACTTGCACCTCTATAACTAGGACTAATATACATTCTAGTGTCACTATCAATTCTTGTAATTTGATATGATTGTCCTTTAATAACAATCATATCATTTACGGAAAGTTGTGAACTCCACCTTGTATTACTACCAGTAACAATACCACTTCTAAATTCCACTGTCGCATATCCACCCAATTGGAGAGTAGATGATTTACGACAAACATAAATTTCATCACCATCATATTCAAAGTAAATACCGTTTTGGTCATCAAATAATCCACAACGAAGTGAACTATTAATCCAACGATTAATATAATATTCAATAATTCCTTGAGCAAAAGCATCAGAAGGCGTACTAGATAAACCCACTTCAAATGTATAATCATCAACAATTGCAGTAACTGTATGTGAACCATTCCAAATACTTGCTTCGGCATTTGTAGCACCGGATGTTGTGATATTCAATCCAACAGTCAGACGATGGGGAAATCTTGTTGTAATTGTTCCTGTTGAACCAGATCTGGTAAATGTATCAACACCACTTGTTGGACTAAAGTTAACGGCAAAACTAACCTGGATACCTTTACCTGATTGATAACGGAAATATTTCCGTGTCTGTCTAATCATCGTGCTATCTGGATTGCTTGAAGGAATTAACTCAACACCACCATCATATGGGCGATGTAAAGCAAAACCATCAGAACGTAAGAGTAAACCGGTATTAAGGAAATAACTAATACTTGATTGTGCCTGCGCGGGTAATGCTTCAGTGACCGTTAATTGTGTATCACTATTAACAAAATCAATTGTTCTTTGAATAACCGAACCACTATCAGGCACACTTATCACACTAGCACCGGTAATGGTAGTACTAGTAATATCAATTTTATTACTATCGGCCGATGCATCAGTTTCAGAATAATAAACAGCAAATCTAGTAGTTGCAGCACCCGTAACAGAACAGTTGACAAAATAGTTTTTATCAAAGTCAACATCAGTCAATGGTGTTGTGCCCGTAAAGCGAATCATCATACCATCGGTTAACCCATGGTTGGTGGCGGTCTCAAAATAATCACTTGTATCACTAGCAGAGCTTAATGCCGTGGTGACAGATTCTGGCGGGATGTTAATAGAGAATGTATCCCCAGCATTAAAATATGAGGTAAATGCAGTATCTTGGCCGTAAATTGTTGTAGCACTTGCAGCATATGTAATTGTACCACTAGCAACAAATGAACCAACAATTGATGTTCCTGTAAAAGTTAGTGTACCATCTTGGTCTGCGCTTACAGCAGAATCGGTCAATGATATTGCAATGCCATCAAGTGCATTTGCTTGAGTTGTTGCTAGTTTAAAAATATCTTTACTAGCTTTAATAATATAATAAGTCGTACTATCTGTAAGACCTGTTATATTAACCGTACCAGTTTCTGTATATAAAACTGGGGTGCCTGATAGTAGACCGTGATCTTCATAGAAAAATCCATCAACCGTTGGAGCAAATAATTCTTGACAAGTGCCAGTAATATTTCTTGGTGTTACCGTATTACCTGATGAAAGTGTAAATGATAATTGATCAGCTGCAGTTGAGACTACTTCATAAATTCCATCAGCAGCGCCTACAAAGTTTGCAATAAAGTTTTGTGTCTCACCAGAAGGGGTACTTGTGATATCAACAAGATTCAATCCATTGAATAATGAAGTACCTGTGCTGACTGCATATAATATTGTCTTATTAGTATTGGCAGATGCTTCAGCTGCGGTTGGGTGAAGACTAAATGAATCCGATGTTACACTTCGAGCAAAATAAACTTCACCTGATCTTAATCCAGGTATTGGTGTTGCTGCAATATATTCAACTGCCTGGCCTGTAGTGAAACCATGTGTCTGACCTATAATATAACTATTTGTTGTATCAACATAAGTCGCTGTTTGATTGGCCAAAGTAAGGGTTGAATTAATTACATTTGGTGTGGTTGATAAGCTGAACGTATCACCAGACTTACGCGCCACATAGTATGTCACGCCATCAGTTAAACCACCAATTGTAGTTCCACCAGTTTCAGAATAAATAATTGCATCGCCGTCATTAAGCTGATTATTAGCAATAGTAATGGTATCACTAGTACTAATGGGAAGAATGGCAGTAATACGATACTGAAGATCTGTGGACCCACCATCAGAAAATAGAATATCAGCTCCGGCAATATCTTTAAACGAGATTCTATCATCAGAAACTTTTACAACTCGATAATAATTACCTGATGTAAGAGCTAGGGGTAGTGTACCAGCAGTCGCCGTTAAATTTACAATATCATCAGTACTCAAACCATGTGATGGCAAATACAAACTACTTGAGCCACTAGGCCTAGAGTTTGAAACATGCATTACATGATAATCAGTTGTTGTATCACTTAGTGCAGTAATACCAGCACTTGAAGTGGATCTAGCAGTATGTGAAGTAGATGCGGTACGCGCAGCCCAATAATCATAACTAGAATTATTAGTAAGAGCAATACTAGTTGTATCAGTTAAGTTGGGAATTCCTACATTATCATTATCCCGAATTGCAAAATATCTATTATTTGCTGTTGTCGTGCTAAAGCCGTGAGCAGCATAATAAGTAGCTCTATCAGTTGAAGCGGTATGTGATGTGACACCTTGACCAATACCAATTACAAAACATGATTTGGTAATACCACCACTTACACCATTTGATGTTAGGCTTACAATTGTGCCTGTAACACTACGCGTCAGACGAAGCTGAATGGTATATGTATCAACAACGGTAATGTAATAGCCCCGCATGACGGTAATACCACCAATCGGTGTATTGGTTCCCGCATCACACATATAGATAATGGAATCTAAACTAGAAAATCCGTGAGGTGTGTCAAATCGAATTGTATTGTCGGTGGTATTTACATCAAGAGAACCTTCCTCAAAATATATGGTATTGCGACCAAGTGTATTTTGTGGAATAATATTAATCCAATTGACACCACCAAGTGCAAAACCGGAATTCTCTCCCGTTGCTGTAGCACTTGTATATGATTGATCAATTGCAATATAGTTATCAGGTTCAATATTATTTGTGAGAAATGGAATGGTTGATTGTGCAAAAGTATTTGCCAATGCCATACTTGTACCAGCAGTAAAATTAGTTGGATATTGAGTATTTACTGTAAGTACACTTGGTGTACCACCATCAGTTGTAATACCACCAACGTTTGCTAGTTTAAACTCAGTACCAGAATAAATTGATCCTGGAAATAGTTGTGTATATGTCTCTAGAATAGATGTTGCAGTAGATTGAGATGCTTTAGCTTGATATGTAAATGTTGTTATATCAGGCACACTCTGTACTAGGAAACCACCATCTGCAGTTGATGTTGATGTACCAACTATAATAACTGGTGAGCCACGCTGTAGTCCATGAGCCGCAGATGTTGTAACGGTAATAGTACTACTATCAGCAAATGTAGTAACATCAGTTAATGTAATTTCTTGGTCACCATTACGAGCATAGAAAGTAGGAATATTCTTCGTAAGCTCGAGAGTTTCCCACTTGGTACTTTGTAAACCATATTCAAAGTCAGTATCAATCAAGTTCTCTGGTGTACTGACACGGAACTTTGAAACAGGATCTGTATATGATTTATCAGGTCTAAATGATTGACTATCAGTTTCTGTATAAATTTGTAACGTATCCGAATCAGACATCAATGATGTATCATACACCAAACTCAATGTCGTTGTTTCTGCTACTGTATCAATTGAATAGTTGGTAAGACCTAATTCGGGGCTATTGAACAAGTAAATGATAATATTATCGGTGATATTTGTGATCATCAAAAGACGATCTTGACCATAAATACCATCAAGCGTAACGGTCTGAGCAGACGCGTCAAACGTGTATTTATGGATTAATTTCTTGCTCATTAAGTTAGCCTCCTAAAGCTATTGTATACGACGCCGCGTTATTTCTTATTAAAGTATCTACTTCACTTGTTCTATATGTATCAACTAATGATACAGGGAAATATGCTATAGATTTAAATTCATCACCGGTTATTGCTGGTACACTAAGAACTACATTTATATTATCGTTTGCCGTAAAGTCAGAAGAAGACAATGCAACGCCATTAAGATAAACGTCTACATACCCAGTAATATAACCACCACTGATAAGAAAAGATGATTGCGCAGAATCAGCTAGAATTTCAGTTATAGTTCTAACTGTTTGACCAAATGGTGGTATTCCTAAATAACTCATGATTGATTCCCATTGATTTTAGTAGTATTTATACTGTTACTCATCGGCGGGTTCTGGTTCGTTACCTTCTTCTAACCAACGTAAATACTCTTGGTAGTCTGTGTTGTCGGGGTCGAATGGGATGCAAGCATTGTCTGCAATACGAATGATTGCGTGTTCATTAATTTCGCCTGTGTAACCAGTTCTATATTGTTTGTACATATTACAGCTCCGCACTTATAGAAAAATAACCTGAAACGTCTTGTTTTGAAAAATACGGACGGTAGTTTGTCATTCCAGACCAGTTATTAGACTCATAACTTAAGCCGTGAATAGATACCCTGTTTGAGTTAATAGTTAGGCTTGTCGATGATTGGTTGTAATCTGCGGCAACTCCATCACTAATGTGGAGAACGCCACCAACAGGTGTTAATGTTGGAGACGCTCTCATGGTTGTGATAAAGGTTAGCGAGCCATACAGCAAAGTCCCACTAGAAGAACCTGCCCCCATAAAACTATTTGTTTTTTGATAATACCGCTGACACAACGCCAACTCCTGCCCATACTGACGATGCTCAAACGGTGTAGCTACACTACCTGCCTCAAGCTGTACGCCTGTGATGTACCAAGTTGCGCCGTTGGTTCCAACTACGGATGTTGCGCCTGTGGCTGAAAAATAGTTTGTTGCCGCCCATGCTCCAGCAGTTCCACTCCTATCTGGTCCTGCTCCCAGACCAAATGCTAACCTTAATCCTATTCCAGTTGTTGTTAACCAAGTGCCAGTAGTATCACCAGCAATAGTTACAGTTTTTTGCTCCCAAGTATCAGCAACAGAAATGCTATAAGTAAATGGGTAACTTCTATCTTGAGCTGAGTTTTGTAAAGCACCACCAAATGTTCCAGTTAAAGAACTGCGAACCCAAAAAGACAATGTAACCGTTTTAGCATTAGCCGTTCCCCATGCTAAATCATAAGTATTTACACCTTCAAGTCGTTGTTCTAAAAGAAGCGATTGAGATGTAGTAAGAGTTGCGTCAGCGGTTGTTGTTGTAATTTTTACAGAATTTGTAAATCCTACTGGAGCAGAAGAATCTTGTTGTGCTGAAAATGCCCCATCCGTTATATTTGTTATTCGCATTCTGTCAACAACATAAGAACCAGCAGCAGTTACTGCCGCCCCAGTGTTCCTCTGGTCAATCCGCATATCTCCATTGATGATGCGATTCCTGCCAGCCATGTTAGACACGGTTGGTGTATAACCATTAATAGTGGCTGTGGTACCACCATTTTCATTGACAATAGCGTCAACTTTTAAAATACTCATTATTCACCCCAGTTTTGATTACCGATAACTTCTATTAAAGCGTCAACGGTTTCACATGCAGTAATTGCTACTTCAAGTCTTTCGGCCTCTGCTACGATTGCTGCACGTGTGGTAACCGTAGCCTCTGGTATATCTATACCTCTCTCAGCCTTGCGAATAACCATCCAGTCGGTAATTGCCAGCATAGAGCCAGCAGTTGCCTTAACCTGTGCAATCCAAGTTGATTTTAAACCTTTAGTGACAAGACGTTCCTCAGAGTCAACCATTGCAGGCTCACCA
>Ga0181554_1002581_pt1 | contig 15979 bp, 7 predicted proteins | sample 011ome_16_FD_145602 | JGI IMG/M metagenome (GOLD analysis project Ga0181554, IMG submission 145602) | Coastal salt marsh microbial communities from the Groves Creek Marsh, Skidaway Island, Georgia - 011503CT metaG (spades assembly) | ecosystem: Environmental > Aquatic > Marine > Intertidal zone >... | reverse complement strand
GTCGTCGTCGTCGCCCGTCGTCGTCGTCGTCGTCGTCGTCGTCGTCGCCCGTCGTCGTCGGCGGCGTCGTGGAATATTCAAACCGTCGCGGCCACGGGAAAAGAACGAACGAAGACGCGCGTTTGAAGACGACGCGCGTATTGGGGGCGGTGACGATGCGCGCGCGACGCGGTGTCGTGGTCATGTCGTCGTCGAGTGCGGACGCGGGGGCGGCGCCTCTGCAACCGTCGTCGTCGTCGTCGTCGTCGTTCACCTCGAGCGTGTTCTTTGACGCCTCGCGCGAGGAAGCGGCGCAGCGGCGATACGCGATGACGTTCTCGATTTGTCTGGCGATGTTATCTGTAGGGATTGCGTGCGGCGCCATCGCGGGTGCGTTGGTGTACATTGAATCTGGAACGGTGTTAGGGACGCTGACGACGTCGGCAAAGGGTGCGGTTGTCGCCGCGCTCCCGCTCGGCGCAATGTTTGGATGCGTCGCGACGCCGGGTTTGAACGAATCGTTTGGACGTCGTTTGGCGCTTTCAATCGTCGATGCCGGATTCGTGGTATCAGCGTTGCTCATGGCTACGGCGAGCACGATCGAACAAGTCACCATCGGGCGCTTTATTGCGGGCCTCGCCGTGGGCTTGGCGACGTCGATGTGTACCATGTACATTTCTGAATGCGCTCCGGCTAAAACGCGCGGTAAATACACCGGTTTGGCTCCTCTTTCGGTGACGGTCGGGTTACTGGTCTCTTTCGTCGCGTCGCTCGCGCTTTCGACGTTTACTGGCGGGTGGAGATACATGTTTGCGCTCGCCGCCGTTCCAGCGTTGATTCAGCTCGCCGTCATTTTCGGCACCAGTTGGCTTCCTGAATCCCCTCGTTGGCTCGCTGAGCACTGTCGCGTGGGTGACGCCAAGGCGGTGTTGAATAAGCTTGGACAGCGCGAAGTGGATGTGCATCTCATTGCTCTGAACGCAAACACGCGCCAGGCGATGCAGGTGTGGAACATGTTCAACGACACAAAGACGCGTACGGCGCTCGGCGTGGCGTCGCTCATGAACTTTATCCAGCAAGCGTGCGGTATCAATGTCGCGGTCTATTACGCGCCAAAGATCTTAAGTGATCTCGGTTTCGATCGATCACACGCAATTGCGCTCACTGCTGGCGTGAGTGTGATTCAAATCATCGCTGGCACGTGGCTGTCGAGGCGCATCGACACCGTCGGCCGCCGACCGATGGCCTTGGGAGGTATTGCCGGCATTTCCACAGCTTTGGGCTTGTTGACGCTCAGTGTATCGCCAAATGTGTACACGTCCTTCATGACCGCCGCTGCCGCACCCTGGGTTGCTGTATTCGCGATTCTGCTTTTCCGCGTCGCGTTTAGCGTCAGTCTCGGCCCCGTGCCATACATCGTGACGAGTGAAGTATTCCCACAGCGTGCGCGCACCGTCGGCGTGAGTGTGGCTACGGCGTGTCAGTGGATCATGAATGCGCTCGTGACTTTCACTTTTTTGAGAATGCGTGAGTTATGGAGTGCACAGGGCGTGTGGCTGATGTACTTGGGCGTGAGCATCGTAGCACTCGCGGTGGTATATCGCGTGCTTCCGGAAACCACTGGCGTCGAACTTGAATCGCTTTGAAGCGAGTGTGTATTATAAGTACTTTTCGTAATACGATCTAAAAAGCTATCTAGAAAATACGTTCTACTTTGAAAATCAAATCAACTGCGCTGAATACTCGGGTCGCGGCATCGTTCGTGTACCGCGTCGATGGCTAGCAGAGTTTCTGCGCTCAACACTACGGATGGTTCAAAGGCGTCAATGTTCTCCTTCAACTGTTCCATTGATGTCGCTCCAATAATCGTACTCGCCACGTACGAACGTGTTTTACACCACGCCAAGGAGAGCGTCGTGAGCGACAGTCCTGCTTCGTCGGCAATTTCCTTGTACGCCGCCGTCGCCTCCTGAGACTTTTCGTTAAGGTAGCGCTGATGAAACCCATACTTTTCGTATTTCACCAGGCGCGAATTTGCGGGCGTCGCACCGTTGAGATATTTTCCCGTCAGCGCTCCACCACCGAGTGGCGTCCAGGGTAACAAGCCAATGTCATAATTGGACTCTGCGCACGCTTCAGCCAATTCCGTTTCAAAGGAGCGGTGCAACAAGCAAAATGAATTCTGAATCGACACTGGCCTCGGCACACCAAGCTCATCCGCCGCTCGCACAAACTCGCACACGCCAAACGTTGACTCGTTAGACAAGCCGTAGTGCTTGATTTTACCCGCCGCAATAAGCTCCCCCAAGGCTTCCACCGTTTCGCGAATGGGCACGGCGTCTGCCCTTTCCATTTCTGGAACGTACTCGGGTGATCCATAAAACGCGCCTATAGGCACATATCGGTCGGGCCAATGCAACTGATATACGTCAATGTAATCAGTCTGCAATCGTCGCAAACTAGCGTCACACGCCTGCAACACCGACGCCTTATCCAGTCGAGCAATCGCGTCGCCGTCGCCGCCGTCGCGGTTGTTTACAATTTTTGCCGACGCCCCGTACCCAGCAATTTTGGTCGCGATGACGACTTGCGAACGTATAGTCGGATTCGCTCGTAACCACGTCCCAATGTACTCTTCCGTCGTCCCTGGCTGCCAAGAAGGATCACTCATCGGCACCGGGTACATCTCCGCCGTGTCGATAAAATTCACTCCGCGCACCTTCACGGCATAGTCCAGTTGCGCGTGCGCGTCTTGTTCGGTGTTTTGCACGCCCCACGTCATCGTCCCTAAGCACACGTCCGTAACCTCCAAACCCGAATGTCCGAGTCGCCGCTTCGGCAGCGCCCCCGTCGTCGTCGTCGTCGTCGTCGTCGTCGACCGCACGCAACGGCGTCGGCTGGTGGGTGGCCGCCACCGTCGCTCGGTACCTCGCGTCGTCGTCGTCGTCGCCATCGTCGTCGCCATCGCCGTCGTCATGAACGCGGCAATGCGATGCTCAGTGTTGACTGGCGAGCGCGTGTTCACGTCCGCACGTCGTCGTCGTCGTCGTCGTCGTCGTCACCGGTGCGTGGTCGTCTGCAGTCGTCGTGCGCCATCGACGTCGTCGTGCGCCGTCGTGCTCGTTTTTCAACGAGGCTGAACATTTTTAGGGCATGCGGGTTTAGGGTTTAGGGTGCCTTTGCAAGGGTGCCTTTGCACGACGACTGCCGACTGCCGACTGCCGACTGCCGACTGCCGAGCCCCGCGCGCGTCAACGCGCGACGCACGTGTGCACGCACGAGCGATGGTGACGGTGACGACGCGCTCGACGATGCGTGCGAACGTGTTCACACGCGCTCGCGACGTCGCGCCTCGCGCGCGCACACACACGCGCGCGCGCGGAACGGTGGCTATGGTGCGACGTATGGTGGTGACGTCACGCGAAGATGGCACGCGAGGCGTGCGCCGCGCGGTGCAGACGCCGCGCGCTGGACCACGAGCGAACGCGCGCTCCGTGACGTGCCGAGTGACGTTCGACCCCGACGCCGACACTGAAGCATCACCAGAGGCGTTTGAGTTGAATTTGGGGCGACTCGCGATGCTCGGCTTTTTCAGCGCCACGCTCGGCGATGTGCTGACGCGAGGAGATGGTCCAATTGAGCAGCTTGCGCGCGAAGAAAGTTTCATCGCCCGTCACGTGAACCCAATCGAGCTCGCACGTGATGCACTCGAAGTCGCGGGATTCTACGTCGAGTCTGTCGTTCTCATATGGGCTCTATTAGGCGGCGTGTTGCTTCTCGGCGTGTCGCAAGGCTTGCGTAACCCGATAAAGACAGTGTCAGGCAAGAGCGCCAAACAGCGCGCAGAAGTGGTGAAGAATGAAATCGTTAAGGCGTACGAAGTCAATGTGCGCGAGCAAAAGCCATATGAATTGTTTAATGGAAGGCTTGCCATGCTCGGCACGACGTTTGCGTTCATCGGCGACGTCGAAACCGGTGGCTTAGGACCTCTCGAACAGGTTAACAGCGAGCTTGGGATTCCAGTTTTGGACGAGGAAATCTTCGCAGTGGTTTTCTTGCTTGGCGTCACGTTTAATGTCGTGAGCACTGGTGTAACAGCCGTACGTCGGGCGTACGCTAAAGGGCGCGAGTAAACCCAACGGCGGCGCGGCGCTTCATTTTATTGTACCACGAGTATTAACTCGATTAACTCGATTGTAAATCATGATTCTTTGCACATTATATTACACTACGCGCAACATATAATCCTAGAACGACCCATTGTTGTTCGATAACCCTTTGTCGAGAACATACGCAACCTGGTGAGGCTTAAGTTTGACGTATTTGCCCAATGGCAACTCCTTAGGCATGCGCAGACCTCCGACGCGCGTGCGTTTTAAACTTTTGACATCCACACCAGCGTCAGCGCACAAAACGCGAACTTCGCGGTTGCGGCCATCAACGACTTCGACTATGATTCTGTTTTTCGGACCACCATCAGCACTGACGAGTTCAACGCGATGCGGCGTGACATGTTTGCCATCGACCTCGGTGCCTTGTTCAATCGCGAGAATTTGCGCTCTCGTCGGCTTGGCGTTGGCCGTGACTACGTACTGTTTCACGACTTCGCTACTCGGATGCGCCACACGTTGGCACCAATCGCCATCTGTTGTGACAAGTAATAACCCAGTGGTGGCCACGTCGAGCCTGCCGACGGTGAACAGACGCGGAGGATTCGCCGAGCCGTGTTCGCTCCGAAACTCTTCTCTCCACTGTTCGAGCAAGTCTAGTACTAGTTTGCCGCTCGACCCCTCGTTTGCGCGTGCGCTGCAAACAAAACCTTTCGGTTTATTCACCATGAAATACGTGTGTTCCTTGACCATGTTAATTCCGCCTTGAACCACCTTGCCATCGAGCGTGACGACGTCTGTTGAGAGATTTACTCGCGTCGCGGGCGACGTAACCGTCTCGCCATTCACTTTGACGCGGCCGCCGAAAATCAAATCATCAGCACCTCGGCGAGACGCCACACCAAGGTTTGCCAATGCTTTATTCAATCGTTCTCCTTCCGACTTTTCCCTTCGGCGTTCCGCCGGCGTCTTGTACTCTTCGCCATTGAAACGTAGGCCAGGACCACCTTTACGCCCCCCGCCACCAGCGTTGAGCTGTTCTGGTATCAGAGGACCCGACTTTGATCCTGGAAGGAAGCCACCAAAGTACTCGTCATCGTCTTTGTCGTTGTCGTCGTCGTCTATCGGCGGGGCTGGCTCTCCTCTTCCCCCGCGACTCGGACGCCCCGGGCGCCGGGCGTGCGTCTCGACGTGTCGAGCCAGAGACGCAGTCGAAGATAACGAGACCAACGAACGATGCGTCAACACATAACCCGTCCTACACGTCGTACTCGCGCCATGTGACGATGTCGACCGCGTGATTCCGATCGACCGCCGCGTTGAAGAACAATAGGCTGCTGAACGCGCCGCCGCCTCGGCGACGAGTCGAAACATTGAAAAGCACGTACGCGCACGCACGGTGGCGATCGCGTGCGTGGGTGCGGTGAGTGCACGTGCGCGGTGGTACCACCGATGCGCGTTTCGCTTCGCGTGTTGAAGCGCGCGTGGTATTTGCGTCGCACGCGGCGCAATGACGTTGCGGTGTGCTTTTTCCTCGAGCAGTCGAATGGTGACTTTACCTCATTCGCGCACGTCACTCGCCGTCGCGACGTGGGTGCGGGCATGGGGAAGTTGCTAAATAAGTATAAGAATGGGCGCGGGCTGTATGAGAACTCGCGCGCCACGGCGACGATGTTCGCTGCGGACAAGGAGCGACGCGATGCCGAACGACGGCGCGGTGGTGCTGGGGCAACATCTTCGACTGGGGCGTCTGCTATCTCTAAGGATCGCGCGAAAAAGCAGTGGAAATCACGCGGGGGTACGAAACAGCGTGCAGTTCGCGCGTTGCGAATGTCTAGTAAGGGCCACAGAGCGCTCACGGCGGATGAGGTTGCGAAAATGATCAGTTCAGTGCTTCAGCCCAGGCGAGCCAAGTACGGTGGGCAAGGACTTGCAAAAGACTCGACGTACGTGAACATCGCGAGCGATACATTTTTAGATGATTTTACAGAGCTCTTTGATGAACACGTCGATGGATTCAATGGCAAGTCCTATGTCAAAATGGGCAAGTCGCAGGAGGATATGCTATTGCTATGGAAGCAAAAGCTTCGAGAAAAGCTCAACAATAAAAAAAACCAAGGCGGCGGCGGCGGCGATGGCGTGAAAACACTGTCCTCGAAAGAGAAACAAAGCTTACCAAAAGACGACGCTCTGTTTCGCATCGTTGGAAAGTCACCAAAGAAGCACAAACAGCAACAGGAATCGGCGGTGATAACACCTAAGACAAAGGTGAACGTCGATTTGCAAGCCCAAGCAATCGCGGCGTACAGAGCGTTAAAGGCAAAGAAGCAAGCGTTCCAAAACGTTAAGAAGAGATGAGTAATTCGTTCTGAATGCATGATCCTTGAATAGCTGAGCATTATTACTTGTAAATCATCGTGTACTTTTCTAGCAACTAACGAGTGCACGTTGACGTCGTGCGCCCGAGTCGGTTTAACTACCTCGTCACTTCACCGCACGCGTTTCGAAGGAATGCGCGAGCGCGGGCTCGCTGCGGCGCACGCATACGCGAGCGTCGCCGTTGGAGTCGTCGTCGGTGCTTACCTCGCCACGTGGTGGCTATCGCGCGCTCGTGCCGACGACGCCGTTGACGATGGCAGTGGCGTGAGAAATGCTCCACGAAACGTGAGCAAGACGGCATCTTCGCGCGGTGCCGAAGATGCGGACGTGCTCGGAGCAATTGGAAACACTCCCCTCACGCGCGTGGCGTCGCTCTCGGCGCTCACGGGGTGCGACATATACGTCAAATGTGAGTTTCTCAATCCCGGCGGCTCTGTGAAAGACCGAGTGGCGTTAACGATTGTACGCAACGCTTTAGAAAACGGCTCGCTCGTACGCGGTGGCGTCATCACTGAAGGTACTGCGGGTTCAACGGGCGTTTCACTCGCCATGGTTGCCAAAGCCATGGGGTTGAAGTGTTTTGTAGCCATGCCAGACGACGCGGCGCTCGAGAAGAGTGTGCTCGTTGAAGCGCTAGGTGCAACGGTAGAGCGCGTACGGCCCGTTTCGATTGCGCACCGCGATCATTTCGTCAACGTCGCACGTAGAAGAGCAAACGACGCCGTCGCCGAGCACGGCAAGGGCTATGGATACTTTGCAGACCAATTCGAGAACTTGGCAAATTTTCAAGCGCATTACGATACCACTGGTTGTGAAATTTCAATCGACATGCGCACCAGAAAGAAAAAATTGGATGCTTTCGTGTGCGCGTGCGGTACGGGGGGGACATTAGCAGGAGTGGGAGCGCGTTTGAAGGAAGAAAATCCAGCGTGTCAGATATTTCTAGCAGATCCGCAGGGTTCTGGTTTATTCAATAGAGTGACGAGAGGCGTCTTGTACGACTCCGCTGAAGCCGAAGGAAAAAGACTGAAGAATCCGTTCGACACCGTCACCGAAGGCGTGGGTATCAACAGGGTAACGGAAAATTTCAAGATGTTACTCAAGACACCCGGAATGATTTCAGGTGCGGTTAAGGTGAGCGATGCGGAGGCAGTAGCGATGAGTCGGTTTGTCGCAAAGCACGACGGCTTATTTCTTGGCAGTTCGTCAGCGGTCAATTTAGTGAGCGCCGTTCGAGTCGCGCAATTTTTAGGACGTGGCCATAGCGTGTGTACCATCGCGTGCGACAGTGGTTTGCGGCACATGACAAAGTTCTGGAGTGATGAGTACTTGTCTGCTCACAATCTCGCGGTGCGCGCAGAATTAGTCAACGACGCGCATTCGCTCGCATTTTTAGATAGAGACGTCACAGTGACGCCTGCGTTTTCGCGGTAATAAGATTAAAGACTGTACATTAATAGTACAAGGTGCGTAAAACGGCATGTACGCTTCTGAACAAGGTGGATTCATGACGTGTGGTGGCGGTGATGACGCGTTGTGCTACGACGAGTCGCCACCGCATCATGACAAAAGTCAACCAAAAGCGTTGAGCGAGCACGACGAGGCGCAAACGTTGCAGGACGCGTTGGATACGTACGCTGAACGCGAAGGAAGCTTGGCTGATCTTGTACTGGCGCAGCAATATCGCGCAGCTGCGCGACGCCGGGAGGAGATCAAAGCAGGAATAAGAGACACCATCGAGCGCGTTGACTGCGTCATTGGCATGAATCATAGATATCCTTCTTTACCGCCCCAATCACCGAAATCGAGATCGCCGGGACAAAGATATGAACTCCAAGGTTCGGAGAAGATTGATGAAACTATCCTTCAATCTTTGTTTATGGATGCGGATGAAGACGGGCTCGATTGCCAGCGTGCGTCTGATGTGATTCGAGGCATGAGGCGAAAATTCATGCATCAACAGGCGTTGAAGAAAATAAATTCGTGTATGTCAGTCATGGACGTCGACGTAGCAGTGCAAGACGCGTTGATGTATATTGCACAAGTCGAAAGAGCATTGGCCAACGCGGCGGTGGCTTTTGACGACGACGAATCATTGAAGCGGGTGAACTTCGAATTAAACAATTATTGTGTAATGGACGATGGTACAGAGAATGTGTAATAGAATTGTAACAGCGAAGTCATTTTCGCTCCGCACACGTCGGTGTCGAAAGCCTAAAGTATGATTATTATGATTATCAATGAATAGTGTACGTGACGACGCCGGCCGGTGGAGGACGCGCGCGCGGGCGTCAGACGGACATCGGCGATTCGCCGCGGGCGGAGACGACTGCTCCGGATTGGACGTACTGGAGGAGACTTCCGAAGCGGTCGGCGCCGAAGACGGCGTCGAATCGATACTTGCGAATGAAGACCCGAGCGGCGTATTCCCACGTCGTGCGTTCGAGACGGTGGTGATCGAGGGTGGAGGAGTGAGGGATGTCGACGGTTTGTCGGTTGTGTTCGATGTCGTCCAGAAAGGCGGCGCAGACGTGTTGCCCGAGCTTGGACGGGAGGTTGTAGCGAACGACGTACTCCTTCCAAAAGAAGACGAACCAGGAGACGACGGAGGCGATGACGGCGGCAGAGGCGATGTAGAAGGGAACGTCCTCAGATCGGTCGGTGAAGGTGAGACCGAAAGTAGAGGCTTCACGCACGCAGAGCGCCCACGGAAGGGCGACGGCGGTCGCGAGAGCGATGCACATTCTCACTTGCGTCAACAGACCCTGGGCGAGCGCCATTTTGATGCAACTCTTCAACTTGCCGCGCGGTTCGTCGGATAACGGTTTCATCTTCGTGTTGAGGAGCAACGCGAGACGAATGATGTGGAACTGGACTCGAGATAACCAGAACAGGGCCAAGATGGCGGAGAGCGGGGTGACGAGACCGAACGAGTACGAACCCGCCGAGGTCAAGTCGGTGGACCACTTTTGCACCTTGACGCGAGCGGCGATGTTACCGATCGTGAAGACGATACCCGTGCAGAATGAGAGAAGCGCCGACAAAATGATGAAACTCGCGGTGTAACTCTCGTTCGACGCGATGGTGAAGCTCTCCAGATCAAAGGCTGCGCGAGCCAATTTCGCGTGACTCGCGCGCTCCGCGAGCGCTCGCGCGTCCCTCGCCGTCTCCGTGATGGCGATGTTCGCCGGCTTGTACCACGCCTTGGCCGAGTCGCGAGCGTTTGAGGGCGACAAGTCATCATCACGACGAAAGAGCAAGATTGGGTACATCAGGATGTTTATCCAGAACTTGACGAGGTCACCGACGTGAGACTTGGAGTAATTGCCCGTTCTGATGAAGCCAAATCTGATGTGACCGCGACGAATAGACTTTTCGAGCACGCGACGAAGCACGACGACGCGCTCGAATAAGCACTGCGCCTGCATATCAACAGCCGTTCCGGGTTCACTGCTCTGAGACCGCCAGTACATCATGTCTCGCACGACTTCGTGCATCTTCACGAGGTGATCTTGAAGATACGCGCTCTTGTAAAACGTCTCCGCTATGGCCACCGACACGAGATACTCGTCGAATTCAGAGCACGCTCTGTCGCCGTGCACGTCTTCCACGAAGGCTTCGAAGTGGTACAACAATTCTTTGGGCTCGGGGAAGTTGTAATACGCGCACATCTTGACGAACGCATCCATCATGGATCGCAAGTCGTTCACGTACGGACTCGCGTGCAGAGACTGTTTTTGAGCATCGCGCGACATGACGTCGTACGCGCCTCGTTCAGCCTGCTCGAACAAATTGTCCTTGTACGCGACGAGCCACTCTTCGTTTCTGTTCTTGTATCGACTCGCCCCGGTGATGGTACCGAAGGCGACGATCGGCGTGAACGCGGACAGCACGGCGGCGCGAAGCGGATTCGAAGTCGACAAGACGAGCGCCGCGGCGGCGAGCGCCGCGCTCATGGTGAGACCTTCGGCGAAAGCTTGCGTTTCGACAGAGGTGCTGTCGATGACGGAGTCGACCGGATTCGGCTGTTTTTCCGCGTAACTCGTGAAACGGAATCCATTTTCTCGCAAGAATAAGGCGTACTCGATGAGCTCTTGCGTCAATGCATCCAAGCTGTTCGCGATCCACACGTGTTTTTCCGTGAGCATCTTTTTCACGTCGTCGGAAATATTTGCGCGTTCGAGAAGTTCTCGCCACGGTTCGTCGCTCTCGCCGACCTTGTCGTTCGCCTCGGCGAGACGATCGCACAACTCCATGCCGGTGAAGCTGGGATCCTTGCCAACCTCCTCCATGAAGACTTCGTAAATGACGTGAGACATTTGCTCGCTCAGCGCGGAGAGGTACGATTGATTGTCTTCGAGGCCTCTGGGGATGAGAGCCGAACAGAACTTCACCTTCCAGTCATCCGTCAGCAGTTGAGCGATGTCATTATCGCTCTCGCGACACTCGATGTACTTCGAATACAGATAGCGGACGCCCTCCTTGTACGGAAACGACGGTCGAAGGAAACCGTCGACGCCGTAGTTGGCGCCGGTACCGCGCGTGACGACTTCACCGTTCGACCAGTTGGTCGAGCTCGAGTACGTGCGGAAGCGATCTTGGAACGCTACGCCGATAATCGCGTCGCCGATAAAGTTGTTGAAGAGCATACTGTTGACGCACGCACCGGTAAGACCAGAGTAACGCATAAAGTGCGGGGTGCTCTGTTCATCGCCGCAGAAAGCGAAGACGTATCCCTTATCTTTGCTGTCCGAGCGCAAGCGCATCGTGCGGTGATTGACGTAGTGCGCCACGGGGAACGTCGCCATCGAAACCTTTGATTCGGTGTTTCCGTTTGGCGCTCGAGTGAGGTTACTTCCTCGATACACCATGGTGGAGTTGGACATCTTGGAAACGTAACCTTCGACGTTGCGCACGACGGCGCCCGACACACCAGTCATGATGATATCGTAACGGTCGTTCGGTTGGTCGACGACTCTAAAGCTCTCGAATTCAGGCAAAGACCCAAGAGTGACCGGAGTCAACGAATCGATGAAATAAAGACGAGGAATGAACTGCTGTCCACCTGGGTTGTACACGTCGCCGAAGCGAATTGTCTCGAGAGTTGCGTCGTACCAGAGACGGTCGATCGATCTGGTGAGGGCACCCTTCAGGTTTCGTAACTTGTCCTCTTTCTTCTTAATATCTTGTGCGTTCTTCGGCTTGGAGTTCCACGTGAGCGTAGACTTGACCAATGAATCAACTGTCTTCGTTTTCCATTCGTCGTATTCTCTCGTCAACTCCATACCGAGGTAGAAGTTGTCGCCAGTCTCGAAGAAGCGCGTCTGCAGATGACGTCGGACGTAGGGAGCTTGCTTTGTGTGTTGTTTGACGAGCGTGCACATCGTCTGCCAAATTTCTGGCATTTCCGCAGAAAATCCACAATCCCTGATGAGACGCTCAAAGTGGAGACGCCAATCGACATCCTTGGTGATGAATTTGAGCATCTTCTTCGTGATTTTCTGAGAGTTGACAACCTTGGTAAAGTCACCGACGATGCGAGTGTTCTGATCCGTGTGACTGCGAATGTCATCGACCACTCTGCTGCGCCATCTCGAGTTACCAAAGTTGTGCATGCCTTGGCTCACCTTGAGTCCCGCGAGACAAGCCACGCCGTACGGCTCGGTCTGCGTGATTGCAAAGTGCACCGGACTGCCAGCGGGCTTACCGATGGCCTCGACGACGTGGTAGTGCTCGATGTCCAGCTCAAACTTCTGTGAGGCAATCTCGTTGTAAGGCAGCACCTCTTGCACATACTTTCCGTCGCTTCCGCGAATGACAGATTCGATGACCAAACTTTCCACCAAAGAGTGTGCCTTTGTATCCTTGTGATAGACGGACGGCAGCTTATTTGCAAAGCACGCAAAGTCGTCGTACGCGGAATTAATTGACTTGAATTCATAGAATTCCTTGTCGATATTGACACCGACAAGTCGATACGGTAAGCATTGCTGTTGATCCAAGATGTACACGGAATAAACTTCACCGAGTTTGAGATCCGTCGCCAAGTAAGATTTGTTGTACACGACGTCGACCACCTTCCAAGAGAAGGGTTCATCGGATGGAGATCCTTCGTTATTGACTTTACGCAGAATCAAGTCAGTAATCTTGAGCGCCTTGCCCGTTTTGATCAGCTTGTTTTGTCGTACGTCGTACTGCGCGCCGCTATTCGTATCTTGCGTCAGCAATCCACGAGAGAGACGTTGCGAAACGCCCACGTTCATCATATTCTCCAAATCCTTGATGGTGATCTCGATGAAGCCTTGCGACGGAAGCACGTTGCCGTAGTGTGAGCTCGTATCACCCGGGGTTGGAATGAAAACATCCTCGTAAATTGTACCGAGATGGAAACGAAGACACGCGATCCAGCGCGCGTCCAGTCGAACAATCTGCGCTCTTTCGAAAGTTGCGCCAGCCTGAGTGAAAGCATCGCGCGATTCATACATGCGCATGACGCCATCGCTTAACAAGACGTTTTCGAGGCAGTGAAGGGTTGTGAGCAAACCAGTCGGACCGCCTCCGATGACAATCATCGACTGCGGCGGCACGGTGACAATCTTCTTCATTTTGAGCGCCGACAAGCGCGCCTCATCACTTTGCAAAGCTTCGTCGAACAAGAAAGGCGTGTACGATTTCTCCTCGTAGACAAAGTATTGCTGACCAAGTTTCAGCTCTTTCACGGTCACTTCGGTTCGCGTCGCAGAGTGCTTGATGGCTGATAAGACATTGAGACGAGCATCGTCGATTTCTTCGCAGTGGAATTGTGACAATACCAGCAGTTGTCGAAGTGGCGAACGCAAGAAGGACAACTCCATGAATGAAGCGTAAGAGAAAACCGTGCCATGGTCTAATTCGATCGTCATGAACGCCTTTTGCGCGCGAACGATCGACTCGCCAACTTCGACATACTTGTACGCGCTGAGTGTGGACTTTGACAAGTCGAAGCAGTGCTCTGCGCGCGTGGCGCGATCCGTAAACTTGCAGGTTCCGTCCGTATTCTCGCGTTCAAAAATATACACGCGGCCGACGTCGTACTGATCCTTGACCCAGTACGCCTTTTTCGTGTCAAATTTCGCAACTTCGTCACCCTTCGACATGTTGACGATTGTCTTGGACAGCGCGTCCCGTCTGACGTTGCGTCTGAGGAGTGTGCAAGCTCTCGATGTGAGTAACACGACAGCTTTAGAATTTGTGTAACCGTTCTTTACGAGTTGAATGAGCATGCGCTTGTCTCTCGGCGCGAGCAAATTGAGAGCCGATTTGACTTGCACCTCAGTGACGCCGCACTTCGTACTGACGGGCTCGCCGCGACACACAGAGTGCACAGCCTGCTTCATTTGCGCTTCGGTCGGCGCGATGAAGTTACTTTGCGCGATCACGCTGTGTCCAATTGCGACGCCATTCTGAACCGCGCTGCAGATCAACGCGACTTGTTGCGCTTCCTCGTCCAACCGCGTGAGACTCCTCTCGATGGCTTTCAACCAACTCTTAAAGGGATCGTAAATTATCTTACTTCCGCCGCACACGTTCGCGGCGAGCTCCTTAGAAATCATACGAACGATGGGCTTGATCATCACCGCGTTGGCCACCGGCGGGATGTTTTGCAACTTTTTGAGCACGGGCGCCAACACGGTGGAGTCCCACGCATTCAAGCCTCGCAAATTGGCGAGAGTAAACAAGACGACGGGCATGTGGAATCGAAGCGTCTCCAACGGATTCAGCTGCTCTTGGCGTTGATGCGCAAAGTTACCGTACGGTTGGTCGAGCATGTTGTGCCAATGTCTCGCCAACTGCGACACCACGTGCACGACGCCGTTGTTCACAAGCGTGCTCGACGGCGACACGGCAAAGGTACGAACGACGCTCTCATCCGTCGGTAACCGATGATTGGCGCGGAATTCGTTCGTCTTCATGCGTCCGACAAACGCACCGTGTTGTGCGAGGTTGGATGCCTCGAAACTGTTCGTCTCCGCGGCGAGATTTTGCGCGACGACGTTCGGATCGTCGGTGATGAGCGCCTCGCGTCCGGTGAGAACACGAGTGATCCAGTTGCCTTGACCGAGAAACACGCGGAAGAAGGAGCCAACGACAAAGTTTCGCGTGTTTTGGAAGTTTTCAGAGGATGGGAAACCGGTGAATCCGATCACGGGAACGGTGCCGAACGCGTCCATCATTCTGTTAAATTTCACCGACCAGTGCGTGTGCCAGAAAATGTCGTAACGCGACATTTGCTGCACGAGCACTCGACTGACGTTGCGATTCAAAAAGGCATGACGAAGCAATCGGTTGAGATCACTGGTGTTTCCAGACTCGTACGCCGAGATGACGGATCCGAGCAAGAAGGATTCGGCGCCGCTGAGAAAGTGCATCGCGGCGTCCAAACCTCGAGTAAATCGAAGTCGATTGACGTCGTCGTACGACGCGATCATCAACATTCGAAGCAACGCGCGCCAGGAATCACCCGCCCATCCGACTTCCACCTGCACTGGAAGAGTGGACAAATTCTCCAACAGCGACGGTTGCACCGAACTCATCAGCACCGGCTCGCCTCCCTCGACGAGTTTCACCACCTCCAACACGCCCTCGGCGTCGAGTTCGCGGAACCGTTTCTCATCCACGCTCGTGACTTCCCCCGTGGACACGAAACTATCCCCGGTCTCCACGTCCACGAACACCCTACCATTGCCGCGCCCGCTCGCGCCGCCGCCCCCATTCATCGCCTCGAACGTCCTCGCGCGAAGCATGTTCACCTTGACCGATTCTCTTTTTCGCAAACGTCTCGCGTCGTCTCTCTCCCGCGCCGACCCATCGACGTCCTCATCCGCCGCACCATCGCTCCCGCGTTCCCACGCGCCCGCCACCGTCGTCACCTCCGTGAACCGCGTCTTCGTCGTCTCCCCGCGCCGCTCCCGCTTCGACTGACTCCGTCTCTGCACCGAACTCTTCGCCCGCGCGAGCGAAAACGCCCCAATCGTCTCCCTCGCCGGCGCCGCCGCCGCGTCCGCCGGCGCCTGCGCCGGCCCGACGGGTTCACTCGCCGTGAGCACCGACTCCGACATCGTCACTCACGACGAGACGCGTCCTCCTCCTCCTCCGACGACGACGAACGAGCAAATAAATACCGCGCGAATCGACCAACCGACCGACCTCCACGCCCCCCCTCGCGCGCGATCCAAGCGAACTCTCGCGCGCGATCCAAGCGTCGTCGTCGCGCGTCGGCGAGCGATCGACGACGCACGATGCACCACGCACGCGTCCGACTGGACGTCCACGACGCGGTCTCTCGCGGACACGTCACGTCGTCTCTTATCTCTTCTTTTCCCTCCGCGCGTAATGATGATGTCGTTCGCGTGCGCGATACCCATGTTCCGAACAGAAATGTGCACGTGATTTATTTAGCGCGAAAAATGATAGGCTTAAAAAAGGCTTGTATACGGTACTGAGGGGTCCATTTTTTGCTTTCCCGACGTCGC
>Ga0181554_1002577_pt1 | contig 15994 bp, 13 predicted proteins | sample 011ome_16_FD_145602 | JGI IMG/M metagenome (GOLD analysis project Ga0181554, IMG submission 145602) | Coastal salt marsh microbial communities from the Groves Creek Marsh, Skidaway Island, Georgia - 011503CT metaG (spades assembly) | ecosystem: Environmental > Aquatic > Marine > Intertidal zone... | reverse complement strand
CCGAGTGGCGACAGCAGCGCGATGGCATCCTGATCCAGAATGCCACGAACCCCCTCGGCATCGACTCGACGTACCGTGCCACTGTGCAGATAGTCGACGCCATCGAGAATACCAATGGGCTTTGCCGTCACCACATTACCGCCCAGAATTCTGAGCCGGGCTCCGGTCAGTGGGGTGTTGGGTAGCCCCATCGAAAGCTGTTGCTCCAGCTGCACCCGCTGCCGCGCTGCTGTCTCGATAGCCAACGACAGCGTGAGATCATCGGTTATGCGAATGCCGTCGTGGAACTGCGCCTGCTGATCGGTGGGCAGTGCGGCGTCAATCGCCTCCCGGGTGGCGTGAACCAGCACCAGTTTGATACCCAGAGAGTGAAGCAACGCCAAATCGTGGATCAGGGTCGCGTGCCCCGCCGATTCCAATGCGCCGTTCCCTAAATAGATCACAAAGGTCCGCCCACGGTGTGCCTTGATATAGGGACCCGTGTGGCGAAACCAGGCAATGTGATGCGCTGTGTCGGTCATGGTATCTGTTGGTATTGATGACGATAGGCCACGGCGAAGCGGCCTTTCAGGGACGCGCATCCTACCGAGTCTTCAGGTTGCGAGAAAGGGTAAAAATCTTCATGTCAGGCTCGTGATGACACGAGTGGCGGCGCCTGCCCCTTGCCGATAGGCTAGCGCTACTGAGTGGGCAGAGTAGGCCACGGGATGTCACAGGATCTGGGAAGGCCCGCGTGGATGGAGGACCGCCTCGGCGAGGCCATGACACGTCTGACGATGCGCATTGGCGACGCCGGCTTTACCGCCCTCACCGATGCTGTGGAGGCAGCGGGTCAGTGGCACACCTTCCAAGAGCTCCTTGCCTGCAGCGACTTTTTTGGCGAGCAGGTCGCGCGCCAGCATGAGTGGCTGGGCGATGCGTTGGCTGACGGAACGCTGCTGGAGAGCCGCGATTGGGTGGCTGAGCACTGGGACCGGGCGCTGTCTGCGCTCGTTCCACCGACTCAAGCCGAGCCGGAGGCGCTGGCTGCTCTGAGAATCTTTCGTCATCGGGAGATGCTGCGCATTCTTTGGCGTGATTACGCACAGCTTGCCACCTTGGAAGAGGCTTTCGAGGCGCTCAGTCAGCTCGCAGACTGCTGCATTCGCGCAGCACTCAGCATGGCAACTGCCACGCTGAAAGAAAAATACGGCACGCCATGCGGCACCGATAGCGGCCAGCCACAGTCACTGGTTGTGCTCGGTATGGGCAAGCTGGGTGGTAATGAACTGAACTTTTCTTCTGATATCGACCTGATTTTCGCCTATCCCGAGGCGGGTCACACGCAGGGAGGGCGCCAGGAACTGGACAACCAGGCGTATTTCATTCGTCTCGGCCAGATGTTGATCCGCCTGCTGGACGCGGTGACCGAGGACGGCTTCGCCTTCAGGGTTGATATGCGTCTGCGGCCCTATGGAGACAGCGGTGCGTTGGTGGGGTCATACAACGCACTAGAGGTGTACTACCAGGAGCAGGGAAGGGAGTGGGAACGCTACGCCATGATCAAGGCGCGGCCGATTACCGGCACGCCTGAGGCGCAAGAAAGTCTGATGAACATGCTCGAGTCCTTTGTGTATCGCCGCTACACCGATTTCTCCGTGATAGCGGCACTGAGGGAGATGAAAAGCATGATGCGCGCCGAGGTCACACGGCTGGGGATGGATAATGATTTAAAGCGCGGCGCGGGTGGCATTCGGGAAATCGAGTTCATTGCGCAGAGTCTGCAACTGATTCACGGAGGCCGGATTCCGGAAATTCGCACCCGGCCACTGCTTTCGACGTTAGCAGCCTTGGAGCGAGCCGCGGTGCTGTCCCCCGACCAAGCTCGCCGGCTGACTGCGCATTATGGCCTTGAGCGTCGCGTCGAGCATGCGCTGCAGGCCATGCAGGACAGACAAACCCAGTCGCTGCCGAGCGAACCGGTGCCGCGGGCACAGCTGGCACTCCTGGCGGGATTTGCGGATTGGGAGACGCTGCAAGCGCATCTCGCTGAGGCGCAGCGTGAGGTTGCCGCGCTGTTCAACGATCTGATTGCCGAGCCTCTGGCGACATCAGGCGACGATCCCTCGCGCGACAAAGAGGTGGCGTCAGGCCTGTCGTTTTCCAGCCTCAGTCAAATGAGCTTGGTGGAGCTGGGGTACCAGCATGCTGAAGAGAGCTGGGCCGCCGTGACGGATTTTCTCGACAGCACATGGGTGGCAGCCCTGCAACCAGAGGGCCGCCGTCGGCTGGAGGCCTTTTTGCCGCTCTTGTGTGAGATGGCGGCCGCTACGCGGGAGCCTGACCCGGCGCTGACAAGGAGCCTGCCTTTTGTGCGCGCGGTCTGCCGTCGTAGCGCTTACCTCGTGCTACTTCAGGAAAACCCGCGCGCACTGCAGCATCTACTGACGTTGGTAGCCTCGAGCATCTGGCTGTCGGAGCGCCTTGCGGCGCGCCCGGAGCTGGTGGATGAGCTCCTGCACGAGTCGACGCTGTATAGCGCGCCCAGTCGCGACGAGCTCCATGCCTTGGTCAGGCAGCAACTGTTGCGCATACCGGAAGAGGATCTGGAGGCGCAGATGAGCGCACTCAGCCGCATCAAGGATGGTGTGATTCTCCGTGTCGCCGCGAGCGAGCTGACCGGCACGCTGCCGATCATGAAAGTGAGCGATAACCTGACGTTTCTGGCGGAGGTCATGATCGAGCAGGCCCTGGCGGTGGCGCGCGCCGAGTTGGTGCAGCGTTACGGCGAGCCGCAATCTGACAATGCTGGTTTCGCTGTCATTGCTTACGGCAAGCTCGGCGGGCTCGAACTCAGCTACGGTTCAGACCTTGATTTGGTATTTGTCTTCGACGGTGCAGACGGAGAGACCGCCGGCCCGAAAGTGATCGACAACACCCGTTTTTACACGCGGCTTGCGCAACGTGTCGTGCATGTCTTGTCGGCACAGACCTACGCGGGGAGGCTCTACGAGGTCGATCTGCGTTTGCGCCCGGACGGAGACTCGGGTCTGGTGGCCACAACATTACCTGCACTGCGTCGATACCAACTCGAGTCTGCCTGGGTGTGGGAGCATCAGGCGCTGGTGCGCACGCGGGTGGTGGCGGGCGATCTGGCACTGAAGACGTCGTTAGAGGCGTTGCGCAGAGAGGTACTAGCCATGCCGAGAGAGCAATCTGAGCTAGCCTCAGCTGTCTGTAATATGCGTGACAAGATGCGCTCAGAGCACAATGCCTCGTCGAACAGGCATGCTCATTTTGATCTCAAGCGCGATCCCGGTGGTATTGTCGATATTGAATTTGTGGTGCAATACCTCGTGCTGGCGCATGCCGGCGAGCACGCTGAACTCACAATATGGTCTGACGTGATTCGCCTGCTTGAGGCGCTCGAGCAGACCGGGCTCATAGCGGCTAATGAGGCCAAGATGCTGTCGCGGGCGTATCTCGACTATCGCAGCGCGACGCACTCTCTGGGACTACAGGGGCGTGCTGCCGAGACCGATGCCGCTGAGTTTGAAGCCCAGCGCCAGCAGGTAAAACAGATTACAGAGGCCTTATTACCCGGATTGCAGGCAGGGTAGAATCCGCCCCCGGCGCGCCGATGGCTCATACTGTCGCTGCAAACCCACGGACACAGCACAAACAGACCAGCATAAAGAGAAAGGAAACGACATGGACCTCTCAGAACTCACCGGCCACATCTGGCTCGATGGCGAAATGGTGCCTTGGCAGGAAGCGCGGGTTCATGTGCTGACCCATACCTTTCACTATGGTCTGGGTGTGTTCGAGGGTGTGCGCGCGTACAAGACCCCCGAGGGGACGTCGATTTTCCGCCTCAAGGAGCACACCGACCGGCTGTTCCGTTCGGCGCATATTGTGCGCATGGACATGCCCTACGACAAAGAGACCCTCAACGCCGCACAACGCGAGGTGGTCAGGGCAAACGATCTGGATGAGGCGTACATCCGCCCTATGTGCTTCCTGGGTTCTGAGGGAATGGGCCTGCGTGCCGACAACCTCAAGACCCATGTCATGGTGGCGTCATGGGCGTGGCCTTCCTATATGGACCCCGAGGCGCGAGACCGCGGCATTCGCGTCGCGACGTCAAGTTACACCCGTCACCACGTCAACATTACAATGTGTAAAGCGAAGGCCAATGGCAACTACATCAACTCGATTTTGGCACTCAGAGAAGCACTGGATGCGGGCTTCGAGGAGGCCTTGCTTCTCGATAACGAGGGTTATGTTGCAGAAGGCAGTGGCGAAAACTTTTTCCTCGTCCGTGACGGCATCCTCTATACGCCCGAGCTGACCTCTTGTTTGGAGGGGATTACGCGAGACAGTATTTTTCGCATTGCGGCGGATCAAGGCCTGACGGTTAGGGAAAAGCGGATTACCCGCGACGAAGTCTATGTCGCCGATGAGGCGTTCTTTACCGGCACCGCAGCAGAAGTGGTACCGATCCGCGAGGTCGATAATCGCACGATCGGTAGCGGCGCACGCGGTCCGATCACGGAAAAACTGCAAAGCATCTATTTTGAGGCGGTACGTGGTGAGCAGTCCCAGTACGCCGAGTGGCTGGCCCCGGTCGCTGACTAGGGAGCACTGGCACCATGGAGAGTCTCCCTAGCGGTATCCAATATCGACACTGGCCCGTCGACGACGCCAAGGCCTGCGTGCTGCTAGCCCATGGTCTTGCCGAGCACACCGGTCGCTACGAGCACGTTGCTGCGCGGTTCAATGAGCGCGGTGTGGCAGTGGTCGGCCCTGACCACAGGGGACACGGCGCCTCGCCGGGTGCTCGGGTTTACCTGAAGTCGTTCTCTGAGTATCTCGAACCGATGCAGGCACTCCGCGCTCGCATCGACGAGTGGTATCCGGAGCGGCCGGTGTTCCTGATGGGTCACAGTATGGGAGGGCTCATCAGCGCCCACTTACTGCTCGCATCTCAGGCCGCGTTTCAGGGAGCCATGTTGTCGGGCCCTGCCTTCCACGCGGTGGATCCCGCGCCGGCGCCGCTGCTTTGGGTTGGCAGAGTGCTCAAGAAGGTACTACCCAAGCTGGGGATGGTGTCTTTGGACGCTAATGGCGTGAGCCGCGACCCGGCGGTCGTGGCCGATTACCTTGCCGACCCTCTGGTCTATAACGGCAAGATCACGACGGGCCTTGGGATCGAAATGTTGGATGCCATGGAGGTGGCCATTGCCCGGGCGGGCGAGATCACGTTGCCCATTTACATCGCCCATGGCGACGCCGATGTGATGGCGGGCCCGGAGGGGTCGCAGGCTTTTTTTGACGCACTGGGTGCTCAGGACAAGACCCTCGACCTCTGGCCGGGTCTTTACCACGAGATCCTCAATGAGCCTGAATCTGAGGAAGTGATTACCCGCTACGTTAACTGGCTGGAAACGCATTTGTGAGCGCTCAGCGGGCACTGGTGCTCGGTGCCGCGGGACAGCTCGGCAAGGCATGCATGGACTGCGCTCCTGAAATGGTCGCGGCAGAGGGATTCAGCCGGGCAACCTGCGACGTGACTGATGACTTGGCGCTGCGCAGGGTCATGGAAGAAGTCGACCCCCATGTGGTGATCAATGCGGCGGCCTACACCGCTGTAGACGCCGCCGAGGATGACCCTGAATCGGCCGCTGCCGTGAACGCCAATGCCCCTGCCATGCTGGGTGCGCTGTGTGCCCAGCGCGGTCTCCGCCTGGTGCATATCTCCACCGACTTTGTGTTTGATGGTCGCGCGCCCCGGCCGTATGCCCCAGGCGCGAACCCCTCGCCTCTGGGTGTTTATGGCGCGAGCAAGCGGCGGGGGGAGCAGGCGGTGCTCGCCAGTGGCGCGAGCCATGCCGTGGTGCGCACCAGCTGGGTCTATGGTCCCGGTGGGCGTAATTTTGTGCTGACAATGTTAAGGCTGATGCGCGAGCAGGGCAGGGTGCGCGTTGTGAATGATCAAATCGGTTCGCCGACCTCGGCCCGCGGTCTCGCAGAGATCTGTTGGTTGTTGGCGCTTAATGGTGATGCCGGCGGGGTGTTTCATTGGTCCGACGCGGGTGCGATCAGTTGGTACGATTTTGCCTGCGGCATCCACGACGAAGCCTTGGCGCTGGGCCTGCTCTCCGCCCCCGCAACGATTGAACCGATTTCAACAGAGGCCTTCCCGACCAAAGCCCAGCGGCCCGCTTACAGCGTGCTCGACTGCAGCGACACCTGCAGCACTCTCAATGTGGCTCAGCAGCCATGGCGTGATGCGCTCCGGGACATGCTACGGTCACAACAGCAACTTGAGGAAGCAGTGTGATGGCGCGGTCATTGATGGTCACGGGCGGAGCAGGATTCATCGGCGTGAACTTCGTCTACCACTGGGCCGAAGCCCACCCGGACGACACAGTGGTGGTGCTGGATGCGCTGACCTATGCGGGTAATCGTCTCAGCCTTGAACCTTTGGAGCAGGCCGGCCGCATTCACTTTACCGAGGGTGATATCTGTGACGCCGACCTGATCGCGCGGGTTATGGCTGACCACGACACAGACGCCGTTGTGCACTTTGCGGCAGAGAGCCACGTTGATCGCTCCATTACCGGGCCCGATGCGTTTATTCGCACCAATCTCGAGGGTACCCATACGCTTCTGGCGGCGGCCCGCAGTGCTTGGCTGTCAGGGTCGGGACGTGAGCATCGGTTCCATCACGTCTCCACCGATGAGGTCTATGGGTCATTAGCGCCTGACGACCCTGCGTTCACCGAGACCACGCGATACGAACCGAACTCACCCTACTCAGCCAGTAAAGCGGGCAGTGACCATCTTGTGCGCGCTTACCAGCACACCTATGGCCTGCAGGTCACCACCAGTAACTGCTCTAACAACTACGGGCCCTACCATTTTCCCGAGAAACTGATTCCGCTTTGTCTGACGCGCATCCTCGATGGGGGCGTGATTCCGGTGTATGGCGATGGCAGTAATATCCGCGACTGGCTGTACGTTCAGGATCACGCGCGGGGCATCGCCCGCATTCTGGAAGCCGGCACGCCCGGTGAGGTCTACAACATCGGCGGCCATAACGAGTGGGCGAATCTCGACATTGTGAACCTGCTGTGTCGCGTGATGGATGAGTGCTTTGCAAGTGATGCTGAGTTGGCGACGCGGTTCCCCAATGCGCCTCAGGCGCGCGGCGAGACCAGTGATTCGCTGATTGAGTTTGTCACAGACCGCGCCGGGCACGACTGGCGCTACGCTATCGATGCCTCAAAAATCGAGCAAGAACTGGGCTTCGTCCCCAACGAAACTTTCGAGACGGGTTTGGCAAAAACGGTCGATTGGTACCTGGCCAACGAGGCCTGGTGGCGGCCGCTGCTTGTGCGAGCGGCCACTGCGCGCTAGATCAGCCCCTGATACAGCGGGCAATCCTGCCACTGAACCCCCGAGCGATCTTTTACCGAGAGCTGGGGGGCTTCGCCTTCGGGGATCGGCCACTCAATTCCGACGCTCAGATCATCCCAAGCCAGCGAGATTTCGCTCTCGGGATGATAATAGTCGGTGCACTTATAGAGAAAATCCGCTGAGTCGGTCAGCACATAAAAACCGTGGGCGCAGCCGGGTGGCACCCACAGCTGCTCCTGTCCTTCTGCCGTCAGCGTGACGCCATACCACCGGCCACAGCTGAGCGACTCTGCCCGGCAATCGACCACCACATCAAAGACGGCGCCGGAAGTGACCCGCACCAGCTTTCCCTGGGGCTTCTCCGTCTGCAGGTGCAACCCGCGCAGAATGCCCTGGCTTGAGCGGCTGTGGTTGTCCTGCACAAAGGGGAGGTCGATACCGGCTTCCAGATAGCGCTCGGCGTGCCAGGTCTCGAGAAAAAAGCCGCGGGCATCGCCGTGCACCGTCGGTGTGATCAGCGTCACACCCGTCAGTGAGGTCGATTCAATCTTCATCGAATACAGGCCCGCCCTCGCTGACCATGTTCTCTAGATAAGCGCCATAACCGCTTTTAATGAGTGGCGCCGCCAGTGCCAGCACCTCATCGGCGGTGATGTACCCGAGTCGGTAGGCAATCTCCTCAAGACAGGCGACCTTCAGACCCTGCCTTTCCTCTATCACGCGGATGAAATTTCCTGCATCTAGCAGCGATTGATGCGTACCGGTATCCAGCCAGGCCGTGCCCTGGCCCATGACTTCCACCTGCAGTGATCCCTGCTCAAGGTAGTGACGATTCACGTCGGTAATCTCAAGCTCGCCGCGCGCCGATGGGGTGATGCCCTTTGCCACCGAAATGACGTCGTTGTCATAAAAATAGAGCCCGGTTACGGCGTAATGGGATCGCGGTGCATCAGGTTTTTCCTCGATACCAATCGCACGTCCCTCAGCGTCGAACTCAACCACGCCGTAGCGCTCGGGGTCATGCACGTAATAGGCAAATACGGAGGCGCCATCGTCGCGCTGCGCTGCGCGTCTGAGCTTACTGGTAAAGCCCGCTCCGTAAAAGATGTTGTCGCCGAGCACCAGACACACGGGGCTGTGGCCAATGAAGTCCTCACCCAGCAGAAAAGCCTGGGCCAGGCCATCGGGGCTCGCCTGAACGGAGTATTGGATACTGATACCCCATTGGCTGCCGTCCCCCAAGAGGTCGGCGTAAGCGAGCTGGTCGCGGGGTGTGGTGATGACCAAAACGTCCCGAATACCCGATTGCATCAGCGTGGCAAGCGGGTAGTAGATCATGGGCTTGTCGTACACGGGCATGAGCTGCTTGCTGACCGTGGTGGTCAGCGGGTGCAGGCGGGTGCCAGACCCACCAGCGAGAATAATGCCCTTGTATGCGGTGTGCTCAGCCATGGTGCCAGGATCTGCTCACGGGGCGACGGAGTTTACAGGCCGATGGCAGAGTTGGCGAGCCGCCGCTACACTGCGCCGCCTGTACTTTGCAAGCACCGGCCGATAATATGGCACGGTTACTGCCATTAGTAGCGACCCACCCGGAGCCTCCCATCAACGCACCCCTTCACACGCCCAATGCTGCTGAAGCTCATGCCGTCGTGCGCGACGGCAGGCCCTTACGGGTGGCACTGTTGGGTTATCGATCAGCCCCGTTTTCAGGGGGGCAGGGCGTCTATCTGCGCTACCTGAGTCAGGCGCTGATGCAGCTGGGTCATGAAGTCACCGTGATCTCGGGGCCACCCTATCCGCATCTGGTGGAGGGCGTATCACTCGTCAAGCTACCAAGCCTTGACCTCTACTCTCGGGATCTCTGGAGCGTGACGCGCGAAGAGCTGGGCGATCGGCTTGGGTGCAAAGAATGGTTCAGCAAGCTGAGCGGGGGATTTGCCGAGCCTGAGACTTTTGGCGAGCGCGTGCGGGACTGGTTGCTTGATCATGCCGACGCATTTGATGTGGTGCACGACAACCAAACCCTTGCCGACGGCATTCTGGATCTTCAACGCGCGGGCCTGCCAGTGGTGACGACGATTCATCATCCCATCACCCGGGATCTCAGGGTCGCTTTGACGGGAGAGCCCCGTTGGTGGCGGCGGTTGATGATCCGTCGCTGGCACCGGTTCCTCGGCATGCAATCCAGAGTTGCTGCGCACCTGCGTCACATTGTGACGGTGTCGCGCTGCTCCGCTGCGGATATCGCCACCGATTTTGGCGTGCTCCCGGGATCGCTCCATGTGGTGCCCAATGGCGTGGACACCGAACTGTTCAAACCGCTGCCGACAGTGCCTCGCAACCCGAGCCAGATCATTGCTACCGCGTCAGCGGATGCGCCACTCAAAGGGCTGCCAGTATTGCTTAAGGCGCTCAAGAAGCTGGTTGAGGCGGATCCAGCGCGCCAGCTGCTACTGATCGCGCGACCGAAACCGGGTGGCGATACTGAAGCGTTGATCCAGCGCCTTGGGTTGGTTGATCACATTCGTTTTGTCGGTGATGCCAGCCACGAGGAAATCAACCACCTGTATGCGGAAAGCGCGGTAGCGGTCGTCCCCTCGCTCTACGAGGGTTTTGGACTACCCGCTGTTGAAGCGATGGCCGCCGGTATTCCGCTGGTATCGAGTGATGGTGGCGCGTTGGCAGAGGTGGTCGCCGACGGCGGCTTGCAGGTACCGGCGGGTGACAGCGATGCGCTGGCAGAGACACTTGAGCGTGTGCTCACTGATCCGGTGTTGGCAAGTGCGCTGGGCGATAAGGGGCGGCAGCGCGCGGAGCGACATTTCTGCTGGTCAGTCTGTGCGCAGCAGATGGCCGTGCAGTATCGAGCTTGTATCCAAGCATGTTGACGGTTGATCTCGACAAACTGGCGCTTGCGCCGGGGCACGTTTGTCTCGATGTGGGCTGCGGTGAGGGCCGCCACACCTTGGCCACGTATCTTGTCGACGGCGTGCAGTCGCTGGGTATAGACCTGTCCGAGCAGAATCTGGGTACCGCGGCCAAGCGTATTGAAGACATGACCCCCCACACACCGGGTGGCGAGATCAGTTTTGCAGCCGGGGACGCAACCAACTTGCCGTTGCCTGATGGTAGCGTCGACGCTGCGATCGCCAGTGAGATTCTGGAACATATCCCCAATTATCTGGCGGTGCTGGAGGAGTTGTGGCGAGTGCTGAAGCCCGGGGGACGACTGTGTATCAGTGTGCCCAGACAGTGGCCCGAGTGGATCTGCTGGCAGTTGAGTGAGGGGTATCGGACAACGCCGGGGGGTCATATCCGCATTTTTGATGCAACGCATTTGGCCCGTGAGGTTGTGCGGCAGGGTTTTGCGCTGACGGGTCGGGGCAGCGCCCACGCCCTGCACGTGCCCTATTGGTGGTTAAAGTGCCTTTTTTGGACAAGCGACTCCGAGCCTTGGCTGGTGCGCCTTTATCATCAGCTGCTGGTCTGGGATTTGATGAAGCGGCCCTGGATCACTCGCGCTATCGACGCGCTGTTGAATCCCATCATGGGTAAAAGCATCGTGCTGTACTTTACTAAGCCGGCAGTCCAGCAGGTAGCGCCGGTGGAGAGCCACGCATGAATGCACCACTCTTGAGCCCCGGGGTCTATCCGGCACAGTGGTTGCGGCCCACCGTCGAGTTTCTGCTCGCCGCCCAGCGCGCCTCGGGCGAGATACCGTGGTTCGATGGCGGACATACCGACCCCTGGGATCATACAGAGGCCGCTATGGGGCTCAGCATCGCGGGCGAAATTGGCGCTGCCGAGCGCGCCTATGCCTGGCTGGCCGAGATGCAACTTGAGGACGGCAGTTGGTGGGCCTGCTACCGGGAAGGCGAGGCCGATCTGAGCGTTGATCGACGCGAGACCAATTATGTCGCCTACATTGCGACTGGTGTGTGGCACCACTTCTTGATTACCCGGGACGCCGACTTTTTAGCGAGGTGCTTCCCCACGGTGTCAAAAGCGGTCGACTTTGTGCTGCGCTATCAAAGCCCGGAGGGCGAAATCGATTGGGCCGTTGACCCAGACGGTGCGCCGTTGGGTGACGCCCTCGTGACTGGCTGCAGCTCGATCTATAAATCGCTGGAGTGCGCGATTTTAATCGCGGACCAACTCGGAGAGATGTCTTCAGCGTGGCGCGGTGCGCGGGCCGGACTTGGACATGCGCTGCGGCACCGCCCAGACCGATTCGATCGGACCTGGGATAGTAAATCCCGCTATGCGATGGATTGGTTTTACCCCATCTTGGCAGGATGGGTCGTGGGTGAGCAGGCTAAAGATCGGCTGGCAAAAAGATGGTCAGAGTTTGTCGAACCGGGCGTTGGTTGCCGCTGCGAGAATCACCAGCCATGGGCGACTGTGGCTGAGTCTTGTGAGCTGACTCTGGCGCTGTTGGCGGCAGGTGAGCGTGATCAAGCCGCCGAGTTGTTCAGCTGGCTCACACAGTGGCGCGATAGTGACGGCGCCTGGTGGACCGGTTACCAGTTCGCTGAGCAGCTGCTCTGGCCAAAAGAGAAGCCCACCTGGACGGCGGGAGCGGTATTACTCGCGGTGGACGCCCTAACGCACCACACTGCTGCCAGTGGGCTGTTTCTTTCTCCCTTCCTTGAGGATTAAAGCGAAGTCACTCTGTCTTTCGGCGGTTTTGACCGGACCTGATTCTCCAGCGTGATCGCACCGACGGCTCCACGGTGAGCCCGCGGCGGTATGAGTCTCAGACGCCGCAGTGGCGACTGAATCGCGAGCTGACTGTGACGGGGCGCGCTACCGCCCAAGGCGCCTGAGGCCCCGCAGGGTATCTTGAGTACCCAGTGGCTCAAATAATCCAGATTGGGTCGCCAGCTGCCAGATAGTAAACGGTGCCTGCCCACCGTCTGCCGGATCAGGAAACACATCGTGGATGGCGAGAATACCGCCGGGGAGGAGATGAGGCGCCCAGGCGCGATAGTCGGTCAGTGCGGCATCCAGACTGTGTCCGCCGTCGATGAAAACCATGCCAAGCCCGCCCTGCCAGTAGGGGCCGACGGTCTCGCTGCCGGCAACAATCGGAATGACGGTATCTTCGAGGCCAGCCGCCGCAATGTTGCGACGAAATTCACCAAAGCTGTCGAACTGGCCTGTCGCATTGACCAGGGCCTCATCGTGGTGACTTTCCCCAGGCTGATGCTCCTCTGAGCCACGATGATGATCGAGGGCGAATACAACGGCGCCATATTCCTTGGCAGCTTGCCCCAGCCAAATGGTGGATTTCCCACAATAGCTGCCAATCTCGAGGAGCGGTCCGATCGGTGCAGCTTGGTGCGCCCACTCGTATAGTTGCCGCCCCTCGTGTTCGGGGAGAAACCCACGCACGCTGTCCCCCGGGGGTTCGGGTGGGCTCTGGGACTGGGGTTGGGTCATGATACGCTCCGCGTGATCAGCTTATGAGTATACGATTGTCTTGAGCGTACGGAAGCGTCGACCCCTGCCAATTAACCGCCGACTTTATTCTCTGGTGATGCGTCTGGCGGTGCCGTTTTTACTGCTCCGCTTGCTCTGGCGCAGTCGCCGGCACAGTGGTTATCGAAGTCAACTCTGGCACCGACTTGGACTTTATGGTCGGCATCAAGCGTCGCGCTCGAATGAGCGGGTTTGGATACATGCCGTGTCGGTAGGGGAGACCTTAGCGATGGCGCCCCTCTTGGAGCGACTGCTGGCAGATCGACCTGATCTGACAGTGCTGGTGACATCCACCACGCCGACCGGTGCCGAGCAGGTACAGCAGAAATTTGCTGGCCGTGTGGAGTGGTGCTGGGCGCCTTTCGATACCCCCGGGGCGGTCAAACGCTTTCTTGCACACTGGCACCCCACGGTCGGCGCTCTGGTTGAAACGGAAATCTGGCCGAACCTCCTTACGCACGCCGCCGCCAGAGGCGTGCCCATGGTTTTGCTCAATGCGCGGCTGTCAGAGAGATCTGCAGCAGGCTACGCCCGTGTCGCTGGGTTAGCGCGGCAAACGTTGGGTCATTTGGCAGCGGTTGCCGCGCAAACTGAGTCGGATGCGAGTCGGCTGCGCGCGCTGGGTGCGGCTGACAAGGCGGTCATCGTGACTGGCAGTTTGAAGTTTGCACTGGACCGCAGCGCGCTGCGCCAGGCTAATGAGCAGGAGCGACTGCAATTTGGGCCGGGCGCTTTTGATCGCCCCGTCTGGCTAGCGGCCAGCACCCATACTGGCGAGGAAGAGCTCGTGCTAGAGGCCTTTGCGCGACTCAAGGCGGAGCACGCCAACGCCCTATTGATGCTTGCGCCACGGCACCCTGACCGGGTGCCGGGTATTTTGGGTATGCCCGCTATGCGGCAGTATCAGGTGGTGTGTCACAGCAACTTTCAGCCCGGTGCGGGCGCAACACATGGTGAAGGGGAGGGCGCGGCCAGTATCTCGCTCATTCTTGAGGACGATGTGCTGGTGGTCGACACTTTGGGTCGGCTGGGCGCCCTGACCGGATGCGCTGATGCCGTTTTCGTCGGCGGCAGTTTGATACCCCACGGTGGTCACAACCCACTCGAGGCGGCGGCGTGGTGTCTGCCCATTATGTCCGGCCCACACACCTTCAATTTTGCCAGTATTTACCGCGACCTGTTCGAGGCCAACGCAGCGATGGAGGTAGAGGCGGACACGCTGTCGACAGCGCTACTTGATTGCCTCGGCAAGCAGGCCGATAAGGAGCGGGTCACCGCCATGGGCGAACGCGCGGGCGCTTATCAGTCAGCGCAAGAGGGAGTGGTAGAGGGGCAGTGGGCCGTCTTGGCGGCCCATTTGGCCTAATTACTCGCTACCCGAGGCAGTCGGTGCAGGTGGTGGCAACAAGAAGCCCTCTAGTCTTGCAATGTCTTCTGGAGAGAGCGTGCCGGCCACCTCTTTTAGGCGCAGCGAATTGATAATGTAGTCGTAGCGACTGTTGGCGTAGTCCCGTTGCGTGCCAAACAGTTTGTTCTGCGCATTGAGTACGTCAACGATGTTTCGTGTGCCGACTTCGTATCCGGCCTGGGTAGCGTCCAGCGCGCTTTGGCTGGAAACAATCGATTGTTTTTGCGCCGCTACGCGCGACACGTCGGACATAACAGTCATATGCAAAGATCGTGCTTGCGTCACCGTGTTGCGGGTCAGGTTAATCCGCGACTCTCTGGCCGCATTGAACTGCTCCGCGGCCCGTCGGCGGTTCGCACTGATCGCACCACCCGTTGATAACGGGAGGTCAAAGCGAATTTGCCAGGTCTCATTGGTCTGCTCGGAATTCGGCGGGAAGTTGAAGGTGCTCTCCGGGTTCTGCGTGATGCTACCCGTGGTCTCATTGTCCTGATAACGATAGCTGGCCGTCACAGTTGGCGCGTGGCCCATTCGTGAAGAGGTGGCGTTTTGCCGGGCTGCTTCCTCGGCAAATCGAGCTGCGGCAAGGCGGTAATTGTTGGACATGGCAAAGTCGACCCACTCGGCGCGATCACCTTCGGGCGGACGCGGGTCAAATTCCTCGCCCAGAACGAATAGCGCGCCGGGAATTTGCCCGGTAAGCACAGACAGGTTTTCCTTGGCGACCGCCACGTTATTCTCGTCAACGATGCGGTTAACCTGAGCCAGGTCGCGCGCGGCCTCGGCCTCATAGACATCGGTAATGGCGATTAAGCCCACTTCGAAACGCTGGCGAGTTTGTTCCAGCTGCCGCTCGAACGCGCGCTCTCGGGCCTGGGATGCCCGCAGATTGTCTTGCGCACGAAGCACGCCAAAGTAGGCCTGCACCACCCTGACGATCAGATCCTGTTGCGCCGCAGACAAATTGGCCTTGGCCTGCTGTGTCTGCTCCTTGCCTGCGCGCCAGTTAAACCAGGCAGACAGGTCAAACAGAGTCTGCGACAGGTTCACGTCATAGCCATCGGTCTCGGTCTCAGTGACCGATGTCACGTCAATCGTGTCGAATGACGGTGGTAATAAAGGGTTGTCGTTGGGAACAATGACGACGTTGGGGCTGGTGCGATCGTTTTCTGAATCCGTGAATGAGTAGCCAGCACCCGCCTGAGGCAGAAGCGGTGCCAGCGCCAGCTTCTCGAGTTCGATGTCCGCGTTGAACTGCGCGATTTGCGTCTTCAGCTGGGCGTCGTTCTCTAGCGCCAGCTCGTATATGTCCACCAGTGTATCGGCCTGCGCTGCAACAGCGAGTGTCCCGCTCAAGATAGCGGCAGTCAGGGCGCGAGTGGGGGGAGGCAATGTTGGCATGGCTTTTCAGGGCCTGAATCATTTAGGGGACGGGAGTCTACCACTGTGCCATTGGCTTTTGCGGCGTCAAATCCGCCAACATTTTGGCAGTTCCCGGGCCTGAGCGGCTTGCTACACTGTCGGAATGGTGGACAAAACCAGACAAGCGCAGCCGCGCACTAGACAGAGAAAAGGCTATCACGTTGACCTGTCGGACCTGCACGCCCAGTGTGAGGCCAACTATCAACGGTTGATGCGCCTTTTTCCTGCTTATGAGCAGGAGAGCCAATGTATTTTTGAGGCGGGTGAGGTCTCGGTGGT
>Ga0181554_1002568_pt1 | contig 16017 bp, 11 predicted proteins | sample 011ome_16_FD_145602 | JGI IMG/M metagenome (GOLD analysis project Ga0181554, IMG submission 145602) | Coastal salt marsh microbial communities from the Groves Creek Marsh, Skidaway Island, Georgia - 011503CT metaG (spades assembly) | ecosystem: Environmental > Aquatic > Marine > Intertidal zone... | reverse complement strand
GTAGCTGCAGCGGCACAGCGGAATCTGGTTCATGATGGCCGCGCCATCCACAAGCCAGCCCACCACGCCGACATCGGCCCAGTTCAGCGTGGGGTAGTTGAAGATGGAGCTGTACTTGGCCTTGCCGGTGTGCAGTGCATCCAGCATCTGGTCGCGCGATGTCCCCAGCGTTTCGGCCGCGGCATACAGGTACAGGCCGTGGCCGCCTTCGTCCTGCACCTTGGCCAGCAGGATGGCCTTGCGCTTGAGCGTGGGCGCCCGCGTGATCCAGTTGCCTTCGGGCAGCATGCCCACGATTTCCGAATGCGCGTGCTGGCTGATCTGGCGCAGCAGCGTCTTGCGGTAGTGGTCGGGCATCCAGTCCTTGGCCTCGATGAATTCGCCGGCGTCGATGCGCGCGTCGAACTCTTCCTGGCGGCGCAGCTCTTCGGCGCTGCGCAGGGTGGGCTTGCTGTCACCAGCCTCCTTGGCCATTGTGTCCATTGCCTGGGTGTACATGGTCGGTCCTTTCGTGCGAAGTGGGCGCGCCGCTCAGCGGGGGCGCTGGTCAATGACGCGGCGGGCCTTGCCCACCAGCGTGCGTTCGATGGAGTCGGGAACCAGCACATCGACCTGGCAGGAGATTCCCACCAGCGTCTTGATGCGGTGCTGCAGCCAGCCCTGGAGCCCCGGGCGCTCGGATTCGGGCACGCCGGGCAGCAGTTCGCAGCGCACCGCCATCTGGTCCAGGTTGCCGTCGCGCGTGACCACCAGCTGGTACTGCGCCGACAGCCGGTCGCTCTGCAGCACGATCTCTTCGATCTGCGTGGGGAACACGTTCACGCCGCGGATGATCAGCATGTCGTCCGAGCGGCCGACGATCTTGCCCATGCGGCGGAAGGCGCGCGACGTGGGCGGCAGCAGGCGAGTGAGGTCGCGCGTGCGGTAGCGGATCATGGGCAGGGCTTCCTTGCTCAGCGAGGTGAAGACCAGCTCGCCTTCCTGCCCGTCGGGCAGGACCTCGCCCGTTTCGGGGTCGATGATCTCGGGGTAGAAATGGTCTTCCCAGATCACCGGGCCATCCTTGCTCTCGATGCATTCGCTGGCCACGCCGGGGCCCATCACTTCCGACAGCCCGTAGATGTCCACCGCGTCGATGCCGGAGCGTGTCTCGATTTCGCGGCGCATGGCTTCGGTCCAGGGCTCGGCACCGAAGATGCCGATCTGGAGCGAGCTTTCGCGCGGATCGAGCCCCTGGCGCACGAACTCTTCGTTGATCACCTGCATGTACGACGGCGTGACCATGATGATGCGGGGCTGGAAGTCGCGGATCAGCTGCACCTGCTTTTCGGTCTGCCCGCCGGACATCGGGATGACGGTGCAGCCGGCGCGCTCGGCACCATAGTGCGCCCCCAGGCCGCCCGTGAACAGCCCGTAGCCGTAGGCCACATGCACCATGTCGCCGCGGCGCCCACCCGCAGCGCGGATGGAGCGCGCCACCAGGTCGGCCCAGGTATCGATGTCGCGCTGCGTGTAGCCCACCACCGTGGGCTTGCCCGTGGTGCCCGATGACGCATGGATGCGCGCTACCTGCTCGCGCGGTACGGCAAACAGGCCGAACGGATAGTTGTCGCGCAGGTCTTTCTTGACGGTGAACGGGAACCGCGAGAGGTCGGACAGTTGCTGAAGGTCCGACGGGTGCACGCCCTTGGCGTCAAACGCGCGGCGGTAGTGCGACACGTTGTCGTAGGCGTGCTGCAGCGTCCAGCGCAGGCGCTGCAGCTGCAGGGCTTGCACCTCGTCGCGGCTGGCAGTCTCGATGGGCTCCAGATCGCCCGGGGCGGGTTGGCGCACGGCCATGGGTGTCTCCTGTGGATACATGGGGCGGGGTTAGTCAGCCGCGGCGGCGGACGGTGGCACGGTCAACCGCCCCTTCAGGGCGTAGGAGCGGCCACGGAACACCGCCACTGCCTCGTTGTTCTGGTTGCGCACGTTCACGTCGTACACGCCGGTGCGCCCTGCCAGCGACACCTCGGTGGCCTCGGCAACGAGCCGGTCGCCCTTGCGCGCGGGCGCCAGGAAGTCGATGGAAAGGCCCGAGGCCACCGTCATCTGGTTGCGCGAGTTGCAGGCAAAGGCAAAGGCCGAGTCGGCCAACGTGGTGATGAAGCCGCCGTGGCAGGTGCCAAAGCCGTTGAGCATGTCGTCACGCACCTGCATCTCCAGCGTGGCGTGGCCGGGCCCCATGGCCACGATGCGCATGCCCAGGCCTTGCGTGGCCCGGTCGTGGGCCAGCATGCCGCTGCGCACATGGTCTGCGGTGGCCTGCGGGTCGGTGGTGACGGAGGCGGCGGAAGAGGCGGACGTGGGTTCCATGGGCGGCCTCAGCGGTCAGAGAAGGTGGGGCTGCGCTTTTCCGAGAAGGCCTGCACGCCCTCGCGGTAGTCGGCGGCGGCGCCCAGCGTGCGCTGCATCACGGCTTCGTGGGCAAGGGCCTGGGCGTAGTCCATGCCGGCGGCGGCGTCCAGGGCGTGGCGCGTGGCCACCAGCGCCTTCACGGGCATGGCGGCCAGGCGCTCAGCCAGCGCCTGCGCTTCCTGCAGCAGGCTGGCGTCGTCCACGCAACGCCAGATGAGCCCCAGGCGCTCGGCATCGACGGCGGGCAGCTTGTCGCCCAGCAGCGCCAGGCCCATCGACTGCGCGCGGCCCACCAGGCGGGGCAGCAGCCAGGTGCCGCCAGAGTCGGGCACCAGCCCGATCTTGGTGAACGCCTGGATGAAGCTGGCCGAGCGCGCGGCCAGCACCAGGTCGCAGCCCAGCGCCAGGTTGGCGCCAGCACCGGCGGCCACGCCGTTCACGGCGGCCACCACGGGCACCGGCATGTTGCGGATGCGCAGGCACAGCGGGCGGTACAGCGTGTCGATCACCTCGCCCAGGTCCTTGGGCGCAGCGCCGGGGCTGAAGTCGGGCGCCACGGCGGGGTCGGCCAGGTCCTGCCCGGCGCAGAAGGCGCGCCCGGTACCCGTGATGACCACGCAACGCACGGCGCTGTCGGCCGCGGCGGCCTCCAGCGCAGCCAGCAACTGTGCATGCAGTTCAGCCGTGAAGCTGTTGAGCGCCGCGGGCCGGTTCAGGGCCAGCGTCTGCACGGCGCCTGATTGCGTCACGACGACCAGGGGTTCGGTCATGGGGTTGCTCCTGCCTGCCAGAGGGGGGAAAACATGGCGTTGATCGATCGCAAACATCATTGACCGACCGTTCGGTAGAGAATAAACTTTCCCCAACCCTGACGCAAGTCAAAAGACTCAGGGCAAACCCTCATCGGAGACAACACCCATGCCCCTGTTCGACACCCACCGCGCGCTGCTGGATGGCGCCCTCAACGCCCTGGCCACACGCAGCCACTGGACACCGTTCCCCGAATCGCCCTCCCCCAAGGTGTATGGAGAAACCGGCCAGGCCGATGGCCAGGCCGCCGTGAACGCCCTGCTGGGCAAGGACTACCCGCTGCAGCAGCCGGGCGAGCGCAGCCGAGCCGCTACCGAGCGCTCGCCCTACGGCGTGGCGCTGGATGTGCGGTATCCGGATTGCGACGTGCATGCACTGGTGGCCGCGGCCGAAGCGGCCGAGCCCGCATGGCAGGCGCTGGGCCCGCAGGGCCGCACGGGTGTGCTGCTGGAGGCACTCACGCGCATCCACCGCCGCAGCCACGAGGTCGCCCATGCGGTGATGCTGACCACCGGCCAGGGGCCCATGATGGCGTTCCAGGCCGGCGGCCCCCATGCGCAGGACCGCGCGCTGGAAGCCATTGCCTACGCCTGGAAAGCCATGGCCGATGTGCCTGCGCAGGCCGTGTGGGACAAGCCCCAGGGCAAGAACCCGCCGCTGGTGATGCAAAAGCACTACGAGATCGTGGGCCGCGGCGTGGCGCTGGTCATCGGCTGCGCCACCTTCCCCACCTGGAACACCTACCCCGGCCTGTTTGCCGCACTGGCCACGGGCAACCCGGTCATCGTCAAGCCGCACCCCAACGCCGTGCTGCCCGCCGCCATCTCGGTCAGCATCCTGCGCGATGTGCTGGCCGAACAGGGGCTGGACCCGAACACCGTGACGCTGGCGCTCAGTCCCCGCGCTGAAGACACACAGGCGCTGGCCACCCACCCGGCCGTCGCCAGCATCGACTTCACCGGCAGCACCCAGTTTGGCCAGTGGCTGATCGGCAACGCCCGCCAGGCGCGCGTGTATGCCGAGATGGCGGGCGTGAACACGGTCATCATCGAATCGACCGATCAGTACGGCGCCATGCTGCGCAACATCGCGTTCACGCTGTCTCTGTACAGCGGCCAGATGTGCACGACCACACAGAACATCCTGATCCCGCGCGGCGGCATTGCCACCGACGAAGGCCACAAGAGCTTTGAACAGGTAGGCGCAGACCTGGCCGCCGCCGTGACCGAACTGGCGTCGAACCCGCGGGTGGCCACTTCGGTGTTGGGCGCCGTGGGCTCGCCCGACACGCTGGCGCGCATGCAGCAGGCCAGCGGCAAGGGCCGGCTGGTGCTTGCGTCCCGCGCCCTGCCCCACCCCGACTTCCCCAGCGCGCAGATCCACACCCCGGTGATCGTGGCGCTGGACCAGGCAGAGAGCGCCATCTACGGCAACGAGTGCTTCGGCCCGGTGTCGTATCTGGTAGCCACCGATTCAGGAGCCGCCAGCCTGGACGTGGCCCGCAGCACGCTGCTCGCCCACGGCGCCCTCACGCTGGGCGTGTACTCCACCGACCGCGGCTACATCGACCAGGCCATTGCCCTGGGCCGGCGCACGCGGGTGGCGTTGTCCATCAACCTCACGCAGGGTGTGTTCGTGAACCAGTCGGCCGCGTTCTCCGACTACCACGCCACGGGCGGCAACCCTGCCGCCAATGCCAGCTACACCAGCCTGGCGTTTGTGGCCGATCGGTTCGTGGTCGTGCAGCGGCGCGAACACGTGGCCGCCCCGGCTGCAGCGTGAAGAAGATTCAGGTGCGCTGATAGCGCACGGCCAAAGCCGGGGCCGCAGTGAAAGGGCCGCCTTGCCGCACTGGCTGCGTCCCCCTTCCCGAATGGGTCAGCCATTCGCGAGAAGGGGGAAGACGCTGTGCGGCTAAGGGGGTTGCTCGTGCCTCAGCGCTGCGGCATGTCCTTGACCGAGTAGCCCAGACTCACCGTCGCATCGTCGGGAATGGCGGGCATGGATGCGTTCCACGCCTCCCACGCCGCGCGCATGGCCTGCAGGCGCTCGGGCTCCACGGGGGCGCGGTTGGCGCGCTCGCGTTCGTCTTCGGCCAGGTTGAAGAGGTAATCGTTGCCATCCACCCGCAGGTACTTCCACACGCCCTGGCGCATGGCCCGCTGACCACGGTGGTTCATGCGCCAGAACAAGGCAGGCTCGTCCTGCGCGGCGGCATCGCGCAGCAAGGGCATCAGCGAACGGCCGTCCAGCGCATAGCCCGGCGCTGCAGGCACGCCAGCCGCGTCCAGCATGGTGGCCGACCAGTCCATGGTCATGCAGGTCTGCGTGCTTTCGCCGCCGGGGGCAATCACGGCGGGCCAGTGGGCAATCCACGGCACGCGGATGCCGCCTTCGGTCAGGTCCATCTTGCCACCCACCAGCGGCCAGTTGTCTGAAAAGCGCTCGCCGCCGTTGTCGCTGGTAAAGACCACCAGCGTATCGCGCTCCAGCCCGTGCTGGCGCAGGGCGTCCATCACGCGGCCGATGCCTTCGTCCATGTGGTGGATCATGCGGCGGTAGGTCTCGATGTTGCCGCCGTGCAGGTGGAACAGGTTGCCCTTGACCTCCTGCGCGAGCGCCTCGTCATCGCGCGTCTCCCACGGCCAGTGGGGCGCGGTGTAGTGCAGGCTCAGGAAGAACGGCGTGCCCGCCTGCGCGCCGGGCGCCATGCGGTGCACATAGTCCAGCGCGTGGTCGGTGATGAGGTCGGTCAGGTAGCCGTCCTGCTGCTTTTCTTCCTCGCCCAGGTACAGGTCGTGCGTGCCGTTGGAGCTGCAGTGGGTGAAGTAGTCCACCCCGCCCGACATGGGGCCGAAGAACTCCTCATACCCCGAGCGCAGCGGCCCGAAGGCGGGCGGGTAGCCCAGGTGCCACTTGCCCATCAGCGCCGTGCGGTAGCCCGCGTCGCGCAGCAGCGACGGCAGCGTGGGGTGCTCGGGCGGCAGGCCCAGCGTGGAGCTGCCGCGGCTCTTGCTGTTGATCGGCTCCTCGGCCGCGCCGCGCAGCCGGTACTGGTAGCGCGCCGTCATCAGCGCAAAGCGCGTGGGCGAGCACACCGGCGAGTTGGCATAGCCCTGCGTGAGCTTGAGGCCGTTGGTGGCGAGGCCGTCGAGCACGGGCGAGACGGGGCCAAAGGCCGCCTCACGACCGCCGTAGCAGCCGAGGTCGGCGTATCCCAGGTCGTCGGCGACGATGAAGATGATGTTGGGACGTTGGGGCACGGGTGGTAGCAGGTCGGGGGCTGGAGCTTGATCCTCCCGGACCGTTCGGGCTGAGCCTGTCGAAGCCTTGCGCAGCGCTTCGACAGGCTCAGCGTGAACGGTTCCGTGGCGAACGCGGGGCTGAAGAAAAGCGGGCAGCCGTCAAGGTTTAAACCCGGAGCGCTGCACCACCGGCGCCCACTGCGCCCGGTAAGCCTTGAGCATGGCCTCGGTCTGCGCCATGGTGGCCACTTCGGGCGTCATCTTGGCGGCTTCGAACTTGCGCTGGGTGTCCGGGTCCTTCATCACGTCATGGATCAGCCCCGCCAGCCGCTCGGCCTGGGCCTTGGGCATGCTCATGGGTGCAAAGAACGTATTCCAGCCGGTGGCGGCCAGGTTCAGGCCCGCTTCCTTGAAGGTGGGGATCTTCGGGTCCAGCGGGCTGCGCTTGGTACCCGACACGGCCAGGACGCGGATCTTGCCGGCCTCGTGCTGGGGCAGCAGCGTGTCGAAGGTGTCGAACGCCACCGGCACCTGGCCGCCCAGCAGGTCATTGAGCAGCGGGGCCGACCCGCGGTAGCCCACCACTTCGGCGCGCACCTGCGCGGCATCGCCCACCATCAGCCCGAAGAAGTGCGGCAGGCTGCCCGTGGCGGGCACGCCGAAGTTGGCTTTCTCGGGGTTGGCGCGCAGCCAGGCGATCAGGTGCGAGAGTTCGCGCACCGGCACCGCCGTGGACACCGCCACGCCAAACTCGTAGCTGTTGACATGGCTCACCGGCCGGAAGTCGCGCTCGGGGTCGTAGCCGGAATCGGAGAACACCAGGGGCGCCACCAGCATCACGGCCGGGTTGGCCAGCAGCAGCGTGGGCTGGTTGGCCGGCGTGGCCTTCACGGCCTGGGCGGAAAGCCGTCCGCCCGCGCCCGTCTTGTTCTCGACGATCACGGGCGTACCGAGCTTGCTGGCCAGCTTGTCGGCCACGATGCGCGCCACGCGGTCGGTCGAGCCACCGGGGGCATAGCCCACCACGATGCGCAGCGGGGCCTCCTGGGCGTGGGCCAGTGTGGCGCTCCAGGCCAGGCAGCCGGCCAGCAGGCTTGCCCACAGGGCACGCCGGCGCGCTTGGCCGGGGCGGCCACCGCCGGTGCTCAGGGTCTGGGAAGATGGGTGCGGTTTCCACATGGTCGGTGTCTCCAGGGCATTGATCGGCACGCCGGCGCCTGCAGTCGCAGCGCCGCAGCGCCGGCGGTTTGACGCGTGTCATGGCGTGCACTGCAATGTAGGGGCCGCCGAAACGATTGATCTAATCAACTCTCACCCGGAGATACCCTCATGCCCGCGCCTGCCCCGGCACCCTCTTCCCCTGCGGCCCCCGCTGCACCGGCCCAGCGCCTCACACACCCGCAGGCCGCCAACGACCTGCTGATGTACCGGCTCAACCGCCTGCTGGCAGTGGCGGGCAGCCTGGTGGTGCGGCTGTGCGAGGGCGGCTACGGGGTGACCCGGCGCGAGTGGGGCCTGTTGATGATGCTGGCGCAGCACCCGGGCATGCCGCCCGCCGAGCTGGCCCGGCGCCTGGGGCTGGACCGGGCCCGCACCTCGCGCGCCATCACGTCGCTGCTGTCCAAGAAGCTGATTTCGCGCGAGTCCATGCCCGGCGACCGGCGGCAGGCCGTGCTGTCGCTCACTGCGGCGGGGCTGGCCGTGCACGATGCCTTGCTGCCGCAGGTGAAGGCCCTCAACCAGGACCTGCTGGCCGGGCTCCCGCCCGACGCCGTGCAGGTGCTCGACGCCGCGCTGGCCCACATGCAGCAGCGGGCCGAATCGCTGGTGAGCACGCGCACCGATGTTCCGCGCACCTATCGCCTGCGCGGCGGCCGCCACAACGACGCAGCCTGAACACCCGCGCGCACACGGATGCGCGCCACGCTATATCCTCGACCACAGCCCGCACAAGCCCTGGCCTTCGCCGCCACGATGCGCCAATCCGGCGCTCTGTGCCCGCTACCGCAACGCACTTTTCTCACACACCTGCCACCCATGTCCGCTGCGACCTCATCCTTGTGGAGCCCCCTGCGCCAACCTGCTTTCCGGGGCCTGTGGCTTGCCGGCGGGGTGTTCTTCATTGGCAGCGGCATGCAGACCATGGCGGCCGCCTGGCTGATGGTGGAGCTGTCGGGCTCGTCGTTCCTGGCGGCGCTGGTGCAGACCGCCGTGTTCATGCCCATGTTCTTGCTGGCCCTGCCCGCAGGCGTGCTGGCCGACACCACCGACCGCCGCCGCCTGATCTCGGGTGCACTGCTCACCCAAACCGGCGCCTGCGCCTTGCTGGCCCTGCTGGTGCTGCTGGGCTGGGGCGGGCCGGCGTCGGTGCTGTTTCTGGTGTTCGTGTGTGGCTGCTGCACGGCGGTGCTCACCCCGGCGTGGAACTCCTCGGTGATCGACCCCGTGCCGCGCGACGAATGGCCGCAGGCCATCACGGCCGTGAGCATTGCCTACAACGCTGCGCGCGCCGTGGGCCCCACGCTGGCCGGGCTGGTGTTTGCCCAGCTGGGCGCGGGCTGGGTGTTTGCCGTCACGGTGCTCACCACGCTGGTCATGTGGCAGTCGATCCGCCAGTGGCCGCCCAAGGCGCACCCGCCCTCCAAGCTGCCTGCCGAGCGGCTGTGGGGCGGCACGCTCAGCGGCCTGCGCTTTGCCTGGCACTCGCGCATGATCCTGGCGCAGCTGGTGCGGGTGATGGCGTTCAGCGCTGCGGGCTCGGCCCTGTGGGCGTTGCTGCCCGTGATTGCGCAGCGCCAGCTGGGCACTGGCGCGCAGGGCTTCGGCCTGCTGATGGGCTGCCTGGGCACCGGTGCCGTAGCGGTAGGCCTGGTGCTGGGCAAGCTGCGGGCGCGCTTTGGCATGGAGCCCATCGTGGGCGTCGCGTGCGTCGTGTTTGCCGTGGCCATGCTGGTGGCGGCGCTGACCAGGACGGCGTGGGTGGTCTATCTGGCCATGCTGTTTGCCGGCGCGGCCTGGATGTCGGCCATGTCCACCTTCAACACGGCCACGCAGGCCAGTTCGCCGCAGTGGGTGCGCTCGCGCGCCGTGGCGATGCACATGGTGGCGGCGCTGGGCGCGTTCGCGCTGGGCTCGGCCTTCTGGGGCGCGGCGTCCGACATCATCGGGCTGTCGCCCACGCTGTATGTGGCGGCCGCGCTGATGGCAGCGGGCCTGCTGCTGGCGCGGCCCATGCCGCTGCGCATGGGCGCGCTGCACGAGGTGACCCAGGCCACCCCCTGGGATGAACTCTTCATCGAGGCCGAGCCCCTGCCTGAGGCGGGCCCTGTGGCGGTAGAGGTGGGCTACCGCATCGCCCCCGGTACCGATGCAGCCTTTCTGGACACCATCAGCCGCATGAAAGCCCCGCGCCGGCGCGACGGCGCCACCTTCTGGCGCGTGTACAAGGACCTGGGCGAACCCTCGCGGTATGTGGAGCGGTTCATCGTCGAATCGTGGGCCGACTACCTGCACCAGCGCGCCCGCGCCACCATGGCCGACCAGGCGCTGGAGACCGAGGTGCGCACCTTCCTCGCGCCCGGCGAGGTGGTGCGCATGTCCCACTACATCGCTGAACGGTAGACGTGCGGCCCGGCTCCCGGGTGGAGCCGACTTGATGCGCGTCAATTTCTGCGGTCAGACAGGGTAACGAGCCCGGCGGTCGGCCTGCGACAATCACCGCATGACCTTTGCGCCCCTCTCCAACGACACCTTCCTGCGTGCCTGCCGCCGTCAGGCCACCGATTACACCCCGCTGTGGCTCATGCGCCAGGCGGGGCGCTACCTGCCTGAATACAAGGCGACGCGCGCCAAGGCTGGCAGCTTCATGGGCCTGGCCACCAACGTGGACTACGCCACCGAGGTCACGCTGCAGCCTTTGGCCCGTTTCCCGCTCGACGCGGCCATCCTGTTCAGCGACATCCTCACCGTGCCCGATGCGATGGGCCTGGGCCTGAGCTTTGCCGAGGGCGAAGGCCCCCGCTTTGCAAGGCAAGTGCGCGACGAGGCCGCCGTGGCAGAGCTGGCCGTGCCCGACATGGACAAGCTGCGCTATGTGTTCGACGCCGTCACCAGCATCCGCAAGGCCCTGAACGGGCGTGTTCCGCTCATCGGCTTCTCGGGCAGCCCCTGGACGCTGGCTTGCTACATGGTCGAAGGCAAGGGATCGGACGACTACCGCCTGGTCAAGAGCCTGATGTACAGCCGCCCGGACCTCATGCACCGCATCCTGGCCATCAACGCCGACAGCGTGGCCGCCTACCTGAACGCGCAGATCGACGCCGGCGCCCAGGCCGTGATGGTGTTTGACAGCTGGGGCGGCGTGCTGGCCGATGGCGCGTTCCAGGAATTCAGCCTGGCCTATACCAAGCGGGTGCTGGCGCAACTGAAGCGCACGGGCGTGGACGGCACCGACGTGCCCCGCATCGTGTTCACCAAGGGCGGCGGCATCTGGCTCGACGACATGAACGACCTGGACTGCGAGGTGCTGGGCCTGGACTGGACAGCCAACCTGGGCAAGGCCCGCGCCATCGTGGGCGGCCAGGTGGGCGGCCCCGGCAAGGCGCTACAGGGCAACATCGACCCCAACGTGCTGTTTGCGCCGCCCGCGCAGGTGGTGCAGCAGGTGCACAAGGTGCTCGACAGCTTTGGCAAGCCCCACACCGACCGCACCACCACCGGCCCCACGCACATCTTCAACCTGGGCCACGGCATCAGCCAGTTCACGCCCCCAGAGCATGTGGCGGCGCTGGTGGAGGCCGTGCACAGCCACTCGCGGGCCCAGCGCCTGGGCTGAGCCGGCTTCGCACCGCGCACGGGGCTCCCCCTTCGGGCGAGCCCTTTTTTCTTTTCGGGCCCCCTGCCCGCACACCCTCACCGGCCCGGGCAGATGCCAAGGTGTCCGGAAACCGTCAGCCAGGCGGCCGGCAGGGGCCGACTTGTGCACACAAACGGGGCAGCGGGGCCGCCGGAGCCGCTGGGCGCCGCGGCCTGTCAAAAAAAATTCACAATCACGCAAGTGCTTGATTCATATGGGATTCCAATCCCTGCCGATTTGGTGGGCAATCCACCGGAAGCACGGTTTTTCAAGGCTTTGCGGGCACTCCACGGGGGATATCAACAAAGTTATCCACAGAAAATCTGGATTTGTTGAAAAACCCCTGCCAAATCAAGCACTTGCAGCCGGAACCGCACAAACCACTGAAATCCGGCACGGTCGGCTACCACAAACCGGAGGGTGGACAGCCCTTGACGTGCGCTGAAAAATGGACTTATGCACACCGAGCGTGATGCACCGCAGCATGGACAGGCTGGGGCGGGCTAGCACAAAAAACGGGGCGTTTTTTCTTCAGACGGTTGATTCATAACGATTTTTTGGTGTTGCCGATTTTGTGGGCAATCTGTCGGGACGCCCAGCTGGCGCGGGCTGGCAGCGATTCAGTGAGGGATGTCAACAAAGTTATCCACAGAAATCCGGAATGACTTGCCCCATCGGGCGTGGTGCCTGGCCTGTGGCCGCCGGCATGTGGACAACTTCGGCATGGCCCGCGCGGGCTTCCGGCACCCCAGCGGCGACAATGGCCGCTTGTTTCCGCCGCCCTCTTCCCTTGCCTGACCCCAACCCCCTGTCCCGCCCGATGCCCCCGCCCGACCGCTCCCTGGTCCATGTGGCTGTGCAGACGCCCTCGCACAGCGGCGTGGGCGACCTGCTGAGCTACGCCAGCGACCGCGCGCTCCCGCCGGGCACCCTGGTGCGGGTGCCGCTGGGCACGCGCGAGGTATTGGGTGTGGTGTGGGATGCCGACGCCGCCACGGGCGAGCTGCCCGGGGGCGCCAGCATCCGCAGCGTGGCGGGCGTGCTCGACGGCGTGGCCCCGCTTGGCCCGACTTGGCGCCGGCTGGTGGCGTTTGCCGCGCGCTACTACCAGCGCGCCCTGGGCGAGGTGGCCCTGGCCGCCCTGCCCCCACAACTGCGCGACCTGAAGCCCGAACAGCTGGCGCGCCGCCTGCGCCGCCCGGCCGCGCCGGGGGGCGACACCGAAAACGCTATTGAAAACATAGCACTCACACCAGAGCAGACAAGCACCATTGCCCGGATTTCCTCTGAAACCGGCCCTTTCCTGCTGTTTGGCAGCACCGGCAGCGGCAAGACCGAGGTGTACCTGCGCTGCGTGCAGGAAATGCTGGAGGCCGACCCGGCCAGCGACTTTCCGGCACAGGCCCTCGTGATGGTGCCCGAGATCAACCTCACCCCCCAGCTCGAAGAGCGCTTTATGAGCCGCTTTGCCCCCCGCTTTGGCGCAGGCGCCGTGGTGTCGCTGCACAGCGGCATGACCAACCCGCAGCGCCTGAAAAGCTGGCTGGCCGCGCACAGCGGCACGGCGCGCATCGTGCTGGGCACGCGCATGGCGGTGTTTGCCAGCATGCCGGGCCTGAAACTCATCGTGGTCGATGAGGAGCATGACCCGAGCTACAAGCAGCAGGAGGGCGCCCGCTACTCGGCCCGCGACCTGGCCATCTGGCGCGGGCGCGAGCAGGGCGCCAAGGTGCTGCTGGGCTCGGCCACGCCGTCGCTGGAGAGCTGGCACGCCAGCCGCCCGCCCACGCCCGAAGACCCTGAAGGCGGGCGCTACGTGCGCCTGCACATGCCCAGCCGCATCGGCGCGGGGGCGCTGGCGCGCGTCAAGCGGGTGGACATGAACCAGCAGCCCCGGCGAACCGTGTTCAGCACGCCGCTGCTGCAAGCGATTACCGACCGCGTGGGCCGGGGTGAGCAGAGCATGGTGCTGCTCAACCGCCGCGGCTACGCGCCCGTGCTGCACTGCGTGGACTGCGGCTGGAAAAGCGACTGCCCCCACTGCAGCGCCCACCAGGTGTTCCACAAGACCGACCGCACCCTGCGCTGCCACCACTGCGGCTACACCGTGCGCGTGCCCGCGCACTGCCCCACCTGCGGCAGCCCCGACATCCACCCCATGGGGCGCGGCACCGAGCAGCTCGAAGAACAGCTGGCCGCCCTGCTGCGCAACGTGCAGCGGCCCGACGGCAACCCCGCCCGCATTGCCCGCATCGACGCCGACACCACCAAGGCCAAGGGCGCGCTCGAAGAACAGCTGGCCCAGGTGCACGCGGGCGAGGTGGATGTGCTGGTGGGCACGCAGATGATCGCCAAGGGCCACGACTTCCGGCGCATCACGCTGGTGGCGGCAGTGCAGCCCGATGGCGCGCTGTTTTCCAGCGACTTCCGCGCGTCGGAGCGGCTGTTTGCCCTGTTGATGCAGGCCGCCGGCCGGGCCGGGCGCGACGCTGCGTACGTGGCCGCGCAGGCCACCCAGGCCGAGATGTGGGTGCAGACCTTTCACCCCCAGCATGCCGTGTACGAGGCGCTGCGCAAGCACGACTACGAGGCCTTTGCCGCCCAGCAACTCAAGGAGCGCGAAGAGGCCGCCATGCCGCCCTTTGCCTACCAGGCCCTGGTGCGGGCCGATGCGCGCACGCAGGATGTTGCCCAGGGGTTCCTGCAGGCGGCCAGCGCCGCAGCGCATGCCGCCGCGCTGCCGGGGCTCGATGGCACCGTGGTCCTGTTCCCGCCCGTGCCGCTCACCATCCAGCGCGTGGCCAATGTGGAGCGCGCGCAGATGCTCATGGAAAGCAGCAGCCGCGCGGCGCTGCAGCGCTTTCTGGCCGCGTGGCAGCCGGTGCTGCAGGCCACGCGCAGCCAGCCCGCGCACAAGGGCCTGATCCGCTGGCTGGTGGACGTGGACCCGCTGGCGATCTAAGAACCTGTTCAATATCTTTTCGGGGATCGCATTGGAGTGCAATCGGGATGAGTAGATGCGTCGGATGCGCGGCATTGGCTCGCGCCCATGCAAGCAGCCGGAGCGCCCAATCGCCCGATTTCACTCCAACCCTTCGGGCAAGTGCCTTGCCGGGCGGACTGCGGCGTTGCGGTGCTTGCCAATAGCCCGGCTATTGGCTGCGCCCCGCGCCTAGCATCCCATCCCGGGAAGACACTTGTGCGACCCCGAAAAGATACTGAACAGGTTCTGAGGGCAGCGTTACGGTTCAGCCCAGGCCGGGCTGCAGCGCATCGTCAAACAGGTGCGTCTGCAGGATCTCCCGAAAGCTCGCCATGGCCGGCGCCGTGGTGCGGCCGGCCAGGGTGATGACGGCGTAGCGTGCCCGGGCGCGCATGTCGGGGTAGAGGGGCAGCAGCACCAGCCGGCCCGATTCCATGCCTGCCCGCGCGGCGGCGTGCACGCCCAGGAACACCGCGTCTGACTGCTCCACCGCCGCCAGCAAGGCGGCCACGTCGTCGCACTCCAGCCGCACCATTTCCGAGGGGTGGGCCTGCAGGCCAAACTGGTCCACCATGAGCCGGATCACCTCGTCCGACAGCGGCGTGCAGGCCACCGGGTAGGTCAGCACCTGCGCCAGCGACACGCGGGTGGCACCGGCCAGCGGGTGGCCCGCCCGCACGATGAAGCCCGCGCGCTGCTCGGCCAGCGCCTCGATCTGCAAATCGGGCGCAGGCACCACGCGGCGCAGGTCCACCACCAGCGCATCGCACTGGCGGTTGCGCAGCTGCATCACCAGCAGCTCGGCCGGCCCTTGGGTGACCGATACGCGCAGGCTGGGGTAGTCGCGCGCCACGGTGGTCAGCAGCGGAATGGTGAGCAGCGCCGCCGGGCCCGAGCCCAGACCCACGCTGATGCGCCCCAGGTCGCCCTGCTGCAGCAGGCGCGCGCTGTCGCGCAGGGCCTCCAGGTCACGCAGGATGGGGCGCGCGCGCTCCACCACCTCCAGCCCCAGCGGCGTGAGCGTGTTGCGCTTGCCCAGCCGGTCCAGCACCGGGCCGCCCAGCTCCTCCTCCAGCCCCTGGATGCTGCGGCTCAGGGCCGACTGGGTAATGAAAAGCCGCCCCGCGGCGCGGCTGAACGAGCCCGTGTCGGCAACGGCCAGCAGATGCTCCAGGTGGCGCAGGTTCATGGCGTGTATGAGTAAAGAGAATGATGATCAGGAAGATAATACATTGGACGCATAGACCTGGGCTACCTAGCATTCACTGCACAACCCATCCACAAGGAGACAAACCATGCCCACGTCACTCCCCCGCTTGGCGCCCCGCCTGGCCAGCCGCACGGCCGCATTGATCGGTGGCCTGCTGCTGAGCGCCACCGTTTTTGCCCAGAACGCATTCCCTGCCAAGCCCGTCACGCTGATGGTGCCGTACCCGGCCGGCGGCGTGTCGGACGTGATCGCGCGCACGGTCAACACCACGCTGGGCAAGCAGCTCGGCCAGCCCGTGATCGTGGAGAACCTGGGCGGCGCCAGCGGCTCCATCGCAGCCACCAAGGTGCTGAGCCAGCCGTCGGACGGCCACGTGGTGTTCCAGGGCTCGCCCAATGAGCTCATCCTGGCTCCGCTGGCGTTGTCGGCGGTCAAGTTCAAGAGCGAAGACTTCCGCCTGGTCAACATGATCGCCACCGCGCAGATCGGCTTTCTGACCCGCGGCAACCTGCCCGTG
>Ga0181554_1002561_pt1 | contig 16049 bp, 13 predicted proteins | sample 011ome_16_FD_145602 | JGI IMG/M metagenome (GOLD analysis project Ga0181554, IMG submission 145602) | Coastal salt marsh microbial communities from the Groves Creek Marsh, Skidaway Island, Georgia - 011503CT metaG (spades assembly) | ecosystem: Environmental > Aquatic > Marine > Intertidal zone... | reverse complement strand
AAGGACATGACGGAGTTCGCCAAGGGGGCGATCAAGTCCGCGCCGACGCTGTGCCAGGCTGGGGACTTGTCCTCCGCGCCGAGGTACGACGAGGTGAAGGCGATGTTCAACTGATGAAGCGACGGAAGGAGACACCTTTGAACGGAACGGAGGACGCGAGGAGAGACGCTACTGATGAAGCGACGGACGGAGACACCTTTGAACGGAACGGAGGACGCGAGGAGAGACGCTGGAGGAAGTCCTTAAGGAATGAAGTTCACAACGCGAACGCGGTCGTATGAGGGCCAGTGCGAGGAGAGCGGGCGGAGGACGCGGACGGTGGATCGATCGGCCGGGAACCGTCCTTCGGTGTGATGAATGAAATCTTCTATGATATCATATGATACTATTTATCATCGCTCGCCGCTCGTCGATCGCTCTCCACGCCACGTCGTCGTCGTCGCGAGCGCGGCGCGCGCGTGGGCTATTCACTACGTACTGTACTTGGCTCGCCGCCCAACCAACCGTCTCGTCGTCGGATCCGTCCGTCGTCGCGTCGTGTCGCGCTCACGTCCTGCCTCCTCCCGCGCTCGCCTTCTTCCGCGGGTTCAAAAACTTCTCGCGCTCCCTGTGCGCGGAGAAGTACACCCTCACGTCCAGGCCGTCCACGCACCGCGCGACCCTCGCTCTCAGCACCGGCCTCGGCGCGGTCGGATCGGGCCCGCCGCCCGCGCCCGCGCGGTCGAGCTCGCCGATGTACTGATACAGCGACCCGATCCGCGGCGCGTCCGCGCTCGGGACGACGCTCGCGTCCACGGCGAGCGTCGCGCCGTCGTGCTCGATGCGCCCGCGGCACGTCGCGGGGTCGTAGGATTCGAGCCTGGGAAGACGGGGAGGGAGGATGGGGGGGATCACTCGACGCGAGATTCGAATCGGAGACGACAGACGCTGGCGCCTCGCTCGCGTCTCGAAGCGCGTTCGCACCTGCCGAGGACGCGGACGGAGTGCTCGTGCAGCGCGTCCGCGCGGTCGCGGACCTCCGCGAGGGTGTGTACGACCCCGTGCGCGATCATCCCACCGGCGGGGGGAGGTCGCGCGACGCGAAGTGACGACGCGAGGACGAACGCGCGTCGTGGTGCATTTTTGATGGGCACTATTTTTCATTTGCTATCATCGACGCGTCAGGCGGCGGCCGCCGGCGTCGCGCTCTCTATCCCCTCCGCGTCGACTTCCTCGTCGCGGGAGGTTTCGGTTTCGGTTTCGGTTTCGGTCTCGGCGGCGGCGTCGTCGTCGTCGTCGCGGCGACTTTCGGTCGCGTCGGACGCTCGGCGGTCTCCGGCTCGGTCGCGGCGGGCGCGGCTTCGCCCTTCACCCTGACGCCCCCCTTCTCCTCGTCCTCCTCCTCGTCCTCTCCGTACACCTCGTACTCGTCCCCGTCCTCCGCCCTCGCCATCCTCTCCCGCAGCGCCGCGACCGCGCGCGCCTCCAGCGGCGTCCGCAGCATATCCTCCACCTCCGCGTCGGGGATCGCCGCGATGGCCGCCGCGTCCTCGCGCTCCATCTCATCCTCCGTCTTCCCTCTCCACTCGCTGAGGGTCGAGGGTCCATCGTTCAAACCGACGTCGGGGTGGAGTTGAAAGGCGTCAGAAGTGGCGTTGAAAGGCGTCGCGGTGTGTCGGGATTGTGAGCGAGGGACCCTGGGCGGAGAGATGCGAACGACGGGAGATAAAGTCCTTAAGGATCGGCGTTCACCGCGCCGACGCGGTCGCACGGGGACCGGCGTGAAAGATAGAACGCGCCTGACGTGCGCTGCGTTCTTCTTCTCCGCGTCGAGGCGCTCGACGACGCGACGCGCGGCGGCTCTCGCGTCGAACTCTTCGCGATCGAAACTGTCGACGAAACTGTCCGCGATCGACCGTTTCTTCTTTGTTGTCGCACGCGTCGACTTCGCCGGCGCGTACAACCCCTCCTCCTCGAGCAGCAGTCGGTCGGGCACGCCGGCGAGCATGAGCTCCCGGAGGACGACGCCGCGCCACCCGTCGCCGTCGCCGTCGCCGTCGTCCGCCGCGGCGTCTCTCGCCGCGGCGACGATCGCGGCGGGCGGGCCGCCCGGCGGGAGGAGCGGAGGAGACCGGTCCGATCCTGCCGCCGAGGGCGCCGGCGTCGTCCACCCGTGCGGGCCGTCTTTTTTTCGGCGGCGGCCGGCGACGCGACGCAAGCCGCCGAGCGATCGTCGCGCGCGGTGGTCGTTCCCTCGCTTCTTCGGTCGCGCCGCCGCGAGGGCGAGCTCCGCGTTCGCCGCGGCGTTCTCCGCGCCGCCGGGGTCGACGACGACGACGGGTCCCGCCGCGGGGACGACCGCGAGCGCGAGCGACGACGCGTTCTCTGTCTCGTTCGCCGTCTCGTTCTCGTTCGCCGTCGTCGTCGTCGCCGTCGTCGTCGCGGTCTCCGCGCCCGCGCCCTCGACCGCCCTCGCGACGCGCTCGCGCACCCTCCGAATCGCGTCCTCCCTCCGCTGCCGCGTCTCCTCTTGCTTCTGGAAACTCGTCGGCATCGCGTCCAGCGCGGCCGCGAGCGTCTCCGCGCCGACGCCGAACCCGCCGAGCGTTGACTGTGAGAGAAACGGTGTCGTTGAAAGGCGTCAGACGGAGTTGAAAGGCGCCGAGGGCGGGTATTGAAAGCGAGGTGTTGGCGGAGAGAGACGACGGCACAAGTCCTTAAGGATCGGCGTTCACCGCGCGAACGCGGTCGTATGGGGACCAGTGTGAAATAGAACGCGCCTGATTCTTTTCGTCCCCGGCGCCGGCGCCCCTCGCGTGGAACGCCGCCTTTATAGCCTGCGTCAGCGACGGCAGATACCCCCCCAGCGTCTTCGCGCAGCACGCGCCCCCCCACGAGAACACCTTCGAGAACGTCACGAGCTCGTCCGTGAACGCTCGGAGCGCCCGTCGCGTCGCGTCCGCCGACGCGCGCGCCGCGCGCGCCGCCGTCGCCGGCGATATCGCGACGCCGCGGCGACTCTCCGCGGCGACGATGAGCGCCGCGGCGACGAACGCGACGGGGTTCTTCCCGCTCATGATCCCTCTCGCGTGCGCAAAGTCGAGGAGCGTCTTCGCGTCGCCGACGATCGGCGCGAGCGCGCTGGAGACGCGCGACGACGACGCGCCTCCGCCTCCGCCGCCGTCGTCGCGTCGCTCGTCGTCCGCCGCGTCGACGCCTCCTCCCTCTCTGAGCTCCGGGATCGCCGCCGCCGCGCGCGCGACGAACGCCCCCGGGTCCAGCTGCGGCACCTCGATCGCGAACATCCGCCGCATGCGATTGTACACCCTTCCGACGGCGAAGACGTCCGCCTGGCACGCGGCGGCGACGTCGCGAATCGCGATCGGCAATCGCCGCTGCCGGCACGTCGCGTACACGCACGCGGCGAGAAGCAACGTCGTCCAATCTCCCTCGCCCCACCTCCCCTCGCTCGCGCGCGTCACGAGCGCCTCCGCGTCCGCGGCGGCGTCCGCGGGGAGCTTGAGCTGCGTCGCCGCGAAGCGCGTCGCGCGCGCGATGTCGTCGAGGTGCGTCGCGTCGGCGTCGCGGAACATTCGGCGCGCGACGGACGAGGCTTGGTTCCCCGCGAGCGTCGCGCGCGCGGCGCTGAGGTGGCCGCCGCGGGCGGCGGCGTCGTCGTAGAGCGCGACGCCGCCGGCGGTGGCGACGCCGCCGTCGTCGTGCCACTCGCGCGTCGCGGTGAGCGCGCGGTCGGTGAGAACGTGCCCGCACGCGGCGCAGATCTCGCATCCGAGGTCGTCCTCGTGCGTCACCTCGCGCTCGCCGCATCGCGGGCACTCGAGCGACGCGACGTCGGTCATGATGGCTTCTTCTTCTTCTTCTTCTTCTTCTTCTTCTTCGCGGCGGCGGCGGCGGGCGCGGCGGGCGCGGCGGGTTCCTCCGCGCTGCCTGCCCCCTCCGCGCGCGCGCCTCAGCGAGTGCCACGATTCTGCCCGCGGCGCGTCTGCTGGTGCCGAGAAAACAGTCGCGCGCGCGGGAACGAACGAAGAAACCCTCGGATCTCGAGAGCGGACGCGCGCACACCCTCCCGCGCGCTCCCGCACGCCGAAGACTCCCTCTCGGCGCTCTCATCTCGCGCGACCGCGATCGAGCGAAGCGCTCGGCGGCGACGAACCTCGCCTCTCGATCGATCGGCGCGCGTCGGCGAGCGCGAACGACGACGTCGTTCGATCGCGGCTCGTAATTCAGGTGCGTTCTATACACTGGTCCCCATACGACCCCGTTCGCGTGGTGAACGCCGTTCCTTAAGGACTTTTGCCGGCGCATCTCTGCGCCCACCCCCCGCTTTCAATCCCCGCTTCTGACGCCTTTCAACGCCAACTGACGCCTTTGAACTCCACCCCGCCATTCGCTTGTGTAGAACGGCCCTCATTCACTCGGAGTCACTCGATCGAGGCTCGGGCGACGGAGCGACGCGCGCGACCGACGATGAGCGAACACACGGACGCGTCCGCCTCCAAGGCGGCGAGGGAGGCGTCGAACAAGGAGCGATTCGAGCGCTTGAAGGAGTCGAGGCAGAAGTACAAGGACGAGGCCGCGAGCGCGAGAGCGCGCGCGGACGCGCTCGAGGCCCAGCTCGCGATGATGTCCCAGGTGCGTATTCCTCACACTGGTCCCCACACGACCCCGTTCGCGTGGTGAACGCCGATCCTTAAGGACTTTTGCCGTCATCTCTCTCCGCCCACACCTCGCTTTCAATCCCCACCCTCGACGCCTTTCAACTCCAACTAACGCCTTTCAACTCCACCCCGACATCACCATCAAAGATGCACGAGATGGGAGGAGGAGGAGGCGGAGGGAGCGACGATAAAGCCGCCGCCGCCGCCGCCGCCGAGAAAGCGCTCGAGAATTCGAAAGAGGAGACGAAGCGAGCGATCGAGGAGGGAAACAAGGTGCGGGCGGCGCTCGCCAGCGCGGCCGCCGCGACGCACCGAGCGACGCGCGAGTGCGAGACTCTGAAGAAGGAGGTGCAGAGCGTCAAGGAGGACGCGGCGAAGGAAGTGGGGAAGTACCGGTCAGGCGCGTTCTATCTCACGCCGGTCCCCACTGCATGCGACCCCGTTCGCTTGGTGAACGCCGTTCCTTGAGGACTTTCTCTCCGCCCATCACCCCTCGCTTTCGATCCCGACACGCCGCGATGCCTTTCAACTCCACCCCTGACGCCTTTCGACTCCGCCCCGACGTCGTCGCTTCGCGCGGAATAAAACGCAGTCGCGGAGAAGGCGCGGTTCGACGGCGGGAGCGGCGGCGGACGCGGCGGCGGACGCGGCGGCGGGTGGACGGACTTCGACCATTTCATGTGGGGGGTGACGCTGGGGTCCGCGTTGGCGACCGGCGTGGCGTACCTCTCGTTCGAGTACATGATGCGGAAGCGGTGACGACGACGAGAGCGACGAGCGCGGCTGATGAGGAGATTTTTCTTAAAAGTTTTTTTCGGCGGGCGCGGCGGTCGCGAAGACTTCGAGCGCTCGCGTCGTCGTCGCGTTGTAATAAGACGCGCCGAGCGAGTCCGCGCGTCCGCGCGTCTTCGCCCGCTCTCCCGCCGCCCTCCCGACGCCGCGCGCGGCAACAAAAAAGGAGTGTATCCCGTGCCGGGATCGAACCGGCGACCCCCAGATTCGAAGTCTGGTATCATATCCTCTAGACTAACGGGACATGCCAAGGTGAACGTCGAATTTCACAATAGTACACTTTCTCGGAAACGTCTGTCCCGATCAGCGAAAGATAGATTTATGAAGTTAAGATACTTTTCGCATTTTTGAAAGGGAGCGACCGATCAAGCTCGGGGTCAAGCTTTGAACCCGAGTCGCGATCGCTTGAGCGCGGGCGGAAGAGTCTGTGTCGAGATGCAGACTTCACGCGAAGCACGCGAGGACGTCGCGCGCAGTCGTCGGCGGACGCCGTCGCATGCCCGCGGGGTGGCTGCGACAGCGCGTCCTCCTCCTTCGTCCGCGTCGCGACGTCCTCTTCCCCGCGGCCGCGGCGTTCTTCGGAAGCGAAGGAGGCCTCTTCGCGGGCGCCGTCCGCGGAGGAGAACAAGCGTCGTCGACTGCTGGAACGACGACGACGACGCCGATGTCCGCGACGACGCCGCGCGACGGCGACGCGACCGCGACGCGAGCCCCCCCCGGCGCGGAAGAACCCCCGCTCCTGCCGCCGCCCTCCCGCGGCGGGTTCAAAATTCCAAAGCGGAAGTCCGCGCCGCCGCCGCCGCCGCCGCCGCCGCCGCCGCCGACGACGACGGACGCGGACGCGTCCGCGACGACCGGCGACCGCGCGTCGCGCCGCGCGCACCGACCGCGCCACCGCAAGCACAAACACCTCCTCGTCGTCGACCTCAACGGCCTCCTCGTCGACCGCCGGATGTCCCCGCACGTCGCGCCGGACGGCACCAAGGTTGCGCCCGACGGCAAGTTCGGCCGCTTCCTCGTGTACAACCGCGCGCACATCGACGACTTCATCGACTGGATCCACGAGCGCTTCACCGTCGGCGTGTGGTCGTCCGCGCGCGAGCACAACGCGCGCGCGCTCGTGAACCACGCGTGGGGGGCGAAGCGGCGCGACAAGCTCGCGTTCGTGTGGGGGCAGGACCGATGCACGCACGCGGGCGCGATGGACCCGCGCGATGGGCCGCGATCTAAGCCGATACTGTTGAAGGATCTACGCAAGCTGTGGGCGACGCCGTCGTACGCGCGGTTCGGGCCGTCGAACACGCTGCTGCTGGACGACTCGCCGTACAAGGCGGTCATGAACCCACCGCACACGGCGCTGCATCCGGCGGAGTACGTCCTCGGGAGTGGCGACGACGCGGAGGAGAATCTTCTTGGCGAAGGCGCGTCCGTTCATTCTCGCGCCGGTCTTTCTCGAGGACGGACTTTTCCCGCGCGTCCGTCGTCGCCCTTCACCCCGCGCCGCCTTCCTTTCACCGCTCGCTCTTCTCTTTCACCGCGCGACCGACCGACCAACCGACCGACGAATCGAATCGAATCCATCCCACGCCCACTCGAACCCGCGGGCCCTTCGACAGACGGCGCTCTGCGGAAGTACCTCGCGCGTCTCGCCGAGTCCGACAGCGTCCCGGAGTTTGTCATGACGGATCCGTGGGCGAACCACGGCGCGGAGGCGCCGCCGAGCGACGCGGACGTGATGGAGAAGGCGAGGCGGGGCGGGGAGGCGGTCGCCGCCGCGGAGTTGGCGGCGGAGAGGGCGGGCGCTGGCGGCGATGCGAACGAGATCGAGCTGCCTCCGGACGACGACGGCGGCGGCGGCGACGGCGCGGGGGACGGAGGAGATCGAAACGAGATCGCGCTGCTGGACGAGTGGGGCGGGTCGGACGACGACGAGCGCGAGGAGAAAAAGTCGACCGATATCGCGCGCGCCGTCGCGGGCGGCGGCGAGGACGAGGACGAGGACCGGCCGGGCCCGGCCCCGGCTCCGCAGGCGAAAAAGCCCAAGCGCGTCTTCACCGGCGCGGGCGCGTCTCTGTTCATCAGGCGGTGGGCGTGGAAGAGAGAGGCGAAGTCGGACGAGGAGCGGTTCGAGCTGCCGTACGAGCACGAAGTCGCGGTCGCGGTCGCGGTCGGAGACGGGGCGGACGGAGGGGACGGGGCGACGCAAACGAAGAAACGGTCGATATCGATGCGTTTTAATCAGGCGCGGTTCGACGCCGGCGGCGCCGCCGGAGGGTTCGCGTCGTCCGTCTGGGACAGCGCGATCGTCCTCGCGAAACACGTGGAGAAACGCCCGGAGCTCTTCCGCGGGAAGCGCGTCGTCGAGCTCGGCGCCGGGTGCGGGCTCGTGAGCGCGGTGCTGCTCGCCGTCGGCGCGTCGAGGGTCGTCGCGACGGATTTGCCGGAAAACCTCGAGCTGCTGCGCGGCAACGTGCGCGCCAACGCGGCCGCGTGCGGCGCCGCGGAGGAGGAAGACGGAACGTCAACCGCCGCGGAGGTGGAAGACGGAACGTCAACCGCCGCACCAACAACGCCGACGTTCGCGGTGAAGGCGCTGAGGTGGGGCGAGGACGCCGCGAGCGCGCTGGGCGAGACGTTCGACGTCGTCGTCGCCGCGGACTGCATGTACGTCGAGGAGACCGCCGGGGAGTTGGCGGACGCGACGAGAGCGCTCGCGCCCGCGGCGGTGTTTTCGTACGGGAGGAATCGACAGGCGGAGGACGCGTTCGCGGACGCGTGCGGCGGCGGCGGCGAAGGCGAAGGCGGCGGCGGCGGCTCCCGCGCGTTCGCGATGGAGGACGTCCCCGAGGACGAGCTCGATGAGCTGTACCAGTGCTCGGACGTGCGCGTCGTGCGATTGCGAATGCGCGCGAAGAAGGCGTGAGGCGCGGTCGTTTCGTCGTTTTTCATCGCGTCGTTCTATACACTGGTCCCCATACGACCGCGTTCGCGTGGTGAACGCCGATCCTTAAGGACTCGTCATCATAGGAGCATCTCTCTATCTCGCGCTCTGCTCTGCTCTCTCGCGCTTCAGTTCATCACTTCGTGACGTCCACGTTCTTAAACTTCTTCCACGCCTCCGGCGAGATCCGCCGCGTCATCGACTTGATCTGCGTGTTCGGTCCGAGCTCGTACAGCTCGTCCTTGTTATCCTCCAGAAGGTTCTTCACCGTCGACTCCCACATCACCGGGCTCACGAGCTGCCGCGCGAGCAGCTCTGGGATCGCCGCGGCGTCGTCCACGATCTTCCCCGTGACGTTGCTGTAGATGGGCACCGTCGGCGTGTGAAACGTCACCGTCTTCAGGACGTCCACGAGCGCGTCCTTCGCGCTCTGCATCCTCGACGTGTGAAACGCGCCGCTGACGGCGACGGGGGAGCACTTCATCGCGCCCTTGGCGGTGGCGAGCTTCGTGACTTCCTCCAGGACGTTCTTGTCCCCGCTCACGACGCGGCCTTGCGGGAACAGGTAGTTGGCGACGTCGCAGACGCACTCGCCGCCGACGGCTTTCTTGGCGTCGGCGACGACGGCGTGAAGCACGTCGTCCGCGAGGCCGACGACGCTGAGGGTCGAGGGTCCATCATACGAAGCGACGTCGGGGTGGAGTTGAAAGGCGTCAGAAGTGGAGTTGAAAGGCATCGAGGTGTGTCGGGATTACATTGAAACCGTGGGGTGGGCGGAGAGACGCCGGTCGGGAGGGAAACAGAATATAACGCACCTGAGCATGCCGTGGTCGCCGACCTTCGCCGCGGCGGCCATGCTCTCCGCGCGCACCTTCACAACCTTCAACCCGTCCTCGAACGACAGCGCGCCGCTGAACACGAGCGCGGTGTACTCGCCGAGCGACAACCCCGCGCACGCGGCGCACTTCGCGACGACGGACGGGTCGTCCTTCTTCAGTTTTTCCACCGCGGCGAGGCCGGCGACGAATAAAGCGGGCTGCGAGTAGACCGTGTCGTCGAGCTTCTCTTTCGGGCCGTTGACGCAGACGTCGAGGAGGTCGTACCCAAGGACGTCCTTCGCGGTGTCGAACATCTTCTTCACGCTCGCGTCGTCCGCGAGGGACTTGAGCATGCCCACGGCTTGGGAGCCCTGGCCGGGGAAGAGGAACGCGATCGGCGCGGGCGCGGCGCCGGCGGCGACGGCGGCGGGCTTCGAACCGGCGGCGGCCGCCGCCGAACCCGCCGCCGCGTCTATCGACAGCGCGGCGACGGTCTCGTTGAACGCGGCCTCTTCCTTCTCCTTGTAGTCCGCGATGTACTTCGCCCTCGCTTCCGCGCGCTTCTTCTTGAACTCGCGCTTCTCCGCGATCTGCCGTTCGACTCGACGCGCCTCGGCGTACGAGGGCTGAGGGTCGAGTTGAAAGGCGTCAGTTGAAAGGCGTCAGAAGTGGAGTTGAAAGGCGTCGAGGTTGGGCGTTGAAATCGAGGGACCCTGGGCGGAGAGATGCGCCGGGAGATAAAATCCTTAAGGAACGGCGTGCATCACGCCGACGGCGTCGTACGGGGACCAGTGTGAGGAAATCGCGCCTGAAAATCTTTGGGCCACTTCCGGACCGTATCGAACCCGTAGTCGTAGCACGCCCACCAGTCGCTCAGATCCTTGTGCGGCTCCGGGCGCTTCGGGACGTGCGCGTACTTCTCGTGCAGCGCGATCAGCTTCCCTCGGATCTCCTCGTCGTCGATCGCGACCTGGATCGACGTCTTCAGTCCCGGGTTCAAGTACGGATCGTAATCGTTCGTGCGAATCGTCGGGTCCGCGCCCTCGGTGAGCAGATACTCGTACAGCTCCATGTACCCGTCGTACTGCGCGAGGTACGCCGCGCGGTGCAGCGGCGTGAACCCCCTGGGGTCCCTCTGGTTCACCGCCTCCGGGCAGTTCCGAAGCACGTGGTGCAGCATGTCGATCTGCTTGTACGTCGTGCTGAGGGTCGAGGGTTCGTACGAAGCGATATTTTCGGGGCGGAGTCGAAAGGCGTCAGAAGCGGAGTTGAAAGGCGTCGAGGTGTGTCGGGATTGAAACCGTGGTGTGGGCGGAGAGAAACGACCGCCGGGAGATAAATTCCTCAAGAGACCGCGTTCACCGCGCGAACGAACGCGGTCGTATGGGGACCAGTGTGTAGAATAGAACGCGCCTAAAGTGCACGGGACCGCCGGCGCCGTTGTCTTGCGTCCAGTAGTACGGATCCGTCTAAGCGAACGTCGGGGTGGAGTTGAAAGGCGTCAGAAGCGGAGTTGAAAGGCGCCGAGGGCGGGTATTGAAACCGAGGGACCCTGGGCGGAGAGATGCGCCGGGAAAAGTCCTTAAGGATCGGCGTTCACCACGCGAACGCGGTCGTATGGGAACCAGTGTGAGATAGAACGCGCCTCCATGATGAGCGCCAGCTGCTCGGGGTCGCCGAGGCGGAAGCAGGTGTAGAAGGAGAACGGCTCGAACTTTGGCGTCGGCGGGTACCGGCCCGTGCCTGAGAGGGAGGGAGGGAGGCGCGGTGGTCAGAGAGACGGAGCGGTGGTCAGAGAGAGACGCGTCGTCGATCGAACGAACGACGAACAGAATAAAAACGACGGGAGACGGGGGAGCGTTCGACGAATGGACGAGGATGGACGAGGATGAACGACGCGGACGCGACGGCGTCGACGCGCGCGACGCGACGTCGCCGTCGAGGACGGACGCGCGGTCGCTCGCGAAGACGCGCGACGCGCCGCTCGAGGGATCGTGCGGGTCGACGCGCGGGTCGACGCGCGCGCGACGCACCGGTCATGTCGCGAGGCATGACGCGCGGAGAAGAGTTAAGCGGAGGGAGGCGACTGGGCGTTTGTTAGCGACGATGCGTCGAACCGACGTTCGCGGGCGTGCGCGCGCGGAAGAGCGAGAGAGTCGCGGCGGCGGGCGCGCGGTCGCGGAGACGCGCTTCGAGAGCGACGTGGGACGGCCGGAGGAGGCGCGCGCGGGCGGGGGGGAATGCGCGTCGGACGCGACGTCCCCGCGTGGAAGTCGAGCGTTTTTACCGAGGCGGTGATGATGATGATTTTATTCCGCGCGCCGCGGCCGGCGGCTCGCGAGGTGTCACCGACCGCGGCCGGCGCGAGGGATCGCGCCCGCGCGCCGCCGCCTCAGTTCCCACCGCGCGCGTCGACTCCGACCGCACGCGCACCGAACCCCGCGTCCACTCACCCCGCATCATGTCGGACAGCGACTCCGATCGCGAAGAGCGCGAGGACGAGACCCTCGGCAACGTAGGGTTTGCCCGTCGCGTTTTGTCTTTGTTCGCGCCCGCCCCGCCGCGCTTCGCGTCGCGATTCGCCCCATCATCATCCGTCATCCCTCGCCATCACCCCCCGCGCGTCGCCGCGTCTCCGCGACGCGTCGCTGACGACGTCCCATCCCGCCCCGCCCTCCGCCGTCTGCGTCTCCGTACGCAGCCCGCGGTCGTGGACAAGTACAAGGTCGCCGCGGAGATCGCGAACAGTGCGTCCCCGCGCGTCCCAGGGCCCCGCGCTCGACGACCCCGCCCCGCGTCGATAGATCGCTCGCTCGCGAAGCACGAAGCACGACGCCGCCCGTCGTCCGCCCTCAGTACTCGCGACCCGTCCGCCCTCCCGAACCATCCCCGACCTCCGATCCCCATGACCAACCCCCAACAGAATCCCTCGCCGCGGTCATCGCCGCGTGCGTGCCCGGCGCGAAGGTGGTGGACGCGTGCGCGCTCGGGGACAAGTCAATCGAGGACGAGGCGGCGAAGTTTTACAACAAGAAGGGCGCCGACGGCCAGAAGATCGATAAAGGCATCGCGTTCCCGACGTGCGTCAGCGTGAACAACCAGGTCTGCCACAACTCCCCCGCGCCGGACGACGACGCGGTGATCGAGGAGGGTCAGGCGGTGAAGATCGATCTCGGCGCGCACGTGGACGGGTACGTCGCCGTCGTCGCGCACACGCACGTCGTCGGCGCGGATGACGGGGTTCCCGCGGGGGCTCAGGCGGACGTCATGGAGGCTGCGGTCGTCGCGTCCGAGGCGGCGATCCGGAAGCTCCGCCCCGGCGCGAGCACGTCCGACGTCGCCAAGGCGATCGAGACGGTCGCGAACGACTACGGCGTGAAGATCGTGGAGGGGGTTTTGACGCACTCGATGAAGCGATTCGTCATCGACGGCAACAAGGTGGTGCTGAATAAGCCGACGCCGGAGCTCAAGGCGGACGAGACGACGATCGAGCTCAACGAGGTGTACGCGCTGGACATCGTGCTCAGCACCGGCGAGGGGAAGCCGAAGATGCAGGACGAGAAGGAGACGAACGTGTACAAGCGCGCGATCGAGAAGAACTACAAGCTCAAGATGCAGGCGTCGCGCGCGGTGTTTTCGGAGATTTCCAAAAAGTTTCCCACGATGCCGTTCACGATGCGCGCGATGGGGGACGTCCGCGGCGCGAAGCTCGGCCTGTCCGAGTGCATGAAGCACGAGCTCTTGCACGAGTACCCGGTGTTGTACGAGAAGCCCGGGGACGCGGTCGCGCACGTGAAGTGCACGGTGTTGGTGATGCAAAACGGAAACGACCGCGTCACGACGTTCGCGCCGCAGGTCACGAAGAGCGAGAAGGAGCTGATGGACGAGGATCTCAAGGCGCTCATCGCGGAGCCGCTGAAGAAGAAGAAGAAGAAGGCGAAGAAGTGAGCGACGAGGAGCGGTCGGCGCGGTCGGCGCGGTCGGCGCGGTCGGCGCGGTCGCGGTCGCGGTCGCGTGACGCGCTTGAAGGTACTGTGAACGAACGGCGCGACTTTCGCCGTGCGATAGTAATAATACCCTTCGGCGCGACCCGTATGTACAGCGCTCGCGAAGTAGGCGTTGTTTATCAGCCCACGAACTCGGTCGTCATGCCGTCGTCCATCCCACCCGGCGCGCGAACGCACAACACGACCCTCCCGAGCACGGTGACGATGTTCTCGCTCTCCATCTCCATCACGTCCCGCCCCGGATACACGTCGATCACCTCCGCGTTCTTCCCGCCCGAAAGCTGCAGCCTGCTCTCTCTCGCGGCGAGGTAGTAGCTCGCCGGGTTCGGCGTCGTCGACGCCTTGTCCACCAACAGAAGCCCGGGCTCCTCGCGAGAGCTCAAGTCGCCGGCGTTTCGAAGCTCGCCGGTGTTGTCGACGAGCACCGCGAACGGCAGCGTCGCCGCCTCGAGCGCGGCCCACTTCGGGAGCGCGACCCAGTCCTTGACCCCGCCCGCCGGTGGGGTGAACACGCCGAACACGCCGACGGACTTGGTCGTCTCCACCTGCTGGTACGCCTTCACGCTGAGGGTCGAGGGTCCACACGAAGCGACGAACGTCGGGGCGGAGTTGAACGGCGTCAGAAGCGGAGTCGAACCCTGGCGTCGACGCGTGTCGGGATCGAAAGCGAGGGACCCTGGGCGGAGAGAAACGACCGCCGGGAGATGACGTCCTTAAAGAACGGCGTTCACCACGCGAACGCGGTCGTATGGAAACCAGTGTGAGGAATAAATACGCGCCTGAGCTTGTCGAGCGGCCCGAGCATGGGCACCGCGCGAAACGAGAGCTCCTCCGAGTCCAGCCGAACGACGGATATGTTCGCCCTCGCCTCCGCGTTCGCCTTCGCGAGCGACCCGCCCTCGGCCATGACCCCGCCCTCGCTCAGATCCATCGCCCACTTGGCCTGGATCGCGTCCAGTCGCTCCATCGTCGACGCGTTCTCCGCGAATCGCTTCCCTTTCGCCACGAGCTCGTTGACGACGTCGATGCCCTGGTACCGCTGCACCTCTTGGACGTCGCGCCACATCTTAAACGCGAGGCACTCCCCGGGGGACGTCCCGAACCCTTTCGCCTGCGAGTCCATCTGCGTTCGGATCTCGTACGCCTTGACGAGCTCCTTGGTCTGGTCCGGGTCGAACTCGTTGTCGACGACGAACTCCGCCGCCTCGGATCGCTTCTCCGCGGTGAGGTACTGAATGTGGCTCAAGTTCGGCGCACCCGTGTACTCGTTGTCAAAGTACGCCAGCTTCTCGTCCGGGAACCGCGGGTCGGCCGCGAGCGACCCGCGCGAGAGCGACCACGTCACCCACAGCGACTGCTCCTTCGGCTCGATCCCGACCTCGTCGAAGATGTCGTCCGGGGTCATCCCCGACCGCTTGAGGCGCTCGAACAGCGGCGCGAGCTGATACCACGACCCGCCGCGCTGCCGCAATCGCATCAGCGCCATCTCATCGCTGTCCTCCGCGAAGTCGTTCGCGCCGTCGATGTACTCGGACGGCGGGCGGAACGGCGCGAACGCCTCGCCGGCTGCCTTTTCGGATCCAGGCTTGGGCGGCGCGTCGTACCCGCCCGGGAACTTGCCCGGCTGCTGCGCGCCCCCCGGGCGGTTCACCTGGACGATCGAGGGGTCGTAGTCCGGGGACCCGGGGACGATGAGGCGGCCGCCGGTGAAGCCGCCGCTGCCGCGCGAGGGCGGGATGTCGCCGCTCGCGCGGACGACGACGACGGAGACGGAGGATCTTCCGGCGGCGTGACGCGCGAGCCCCGTCGCTTTATTCGCGAATCTCGTCGTCCTCGACGCCGCCGCGACGGATCGAGGCGCGACGGCGACGCGCGAGGACGGGGACGCCGCCGCGACGGAGGACATGCCGGTGAGGGAGGGGGGCTCGAGGAGCGGTGGCGCGAGCGGAGAAGTGCGGCGGCGTGGCTTCGATGCGCGCGCGTCGCGTTGTGCCCCGCGCGGAGCGCGATTCCGACGGGCCGCGAGTTATCCGCTAATAAACCGCTTTTTTTGTCGTCCCCGAAAGCGCGACGAGATGCAAGCTGTTCACCGGCGTCGCGTTGCCGTCCGACCGCGATCGCGCGCGCCGCGCCGGAAAGCGCGTCGCCGCCGCCGGCAGAGACGCGCGCGCGCCGGCTGTCGGTCGCGACGCACCCGCACCTCTTCGCTCCGCTCGAATCGCGCCGCGCGTGATCGCGAGCGCGCACGCGAGTCGTCGTCTTCGAGCGCGCGCCTCGAGACCTCGCGGACGGCGTTTTTCGCTCTCCTCCTCCTCCGAACAACCGACGCGAGAGGAACGAATCAGATGAGCGCGGGGGGCCCCGTCTCGCTGCGCCCCGGTGGCGCGGGGGTGTCGCTTCGCCCGGGCGGCGACGCGGCGGGCGCCGCGTCGCCGTTCTCCAGCTTCGCGATGGGATCCAAGCCGCAGGTGCGCGCGCGTCGATCGACCTCCCCGTCCCCCGGCGCGCCTCAGCGCCCCCCCCTGCCCTCGTTCGAACTTCGATCTCGCTCGCCGCCGCCAAACCCCATCCGTGACCATCATCTCACCGCCCCGCCCCCCCGTCCTCCTCCGCCGCGCCCCTCCTCCGCGCTCGCAGGCCCCGAGCGTGGACAACGCGAAACGCCTCAACAGCGAGGACGTCGTCAGGTACACGAAGGAGTTCATGATGCAGTTCAAGGAGGTGCGCGACGCGACGCCGCCGCGCCCGCGGGGCTACCATCGCGTGGCCGCACCGCCGCGCCCTAAGCGCGCCGAGTGACCGGTCGAGATCGTCGTCGTTTTCGAGTCGGATC
>Ga0181554_1002557_pt1 | contig 16059 bp, 16 predicted proteins | sample 011ome_16_FD_145602 | JGI IMG/M metagenome (GOLD analysis project Ga0181554, IMG submission 145602) | Coastal salt marsh microbial communities from the Groves Creek Marsh, Skidaway Island, Georgia - 011503CT metaG (spades assembly) | ecosystem: Environmental > Aquatic > Marine > Intertidal zone... | reverse complement strand
CTACCTCGAGCTGTCGACCCGCGATCCCGACAAGTCGGTCGGCTCCGACGAGGTCTGGGCCGAGGCGACGGAGGTCCTGCGCCAGGCTGCGGAGAAGCAGGGGCTCGAACTCGTGCTCGACGAGGGTGGCGCGGCCTTCTACGGCCCCAAGATCTCGGTCCAGGCCAAGGACGCCATCGGGCGCACGTGGCAGATGTCCACGATCCAGCTCGACTTCAACCTGCCGGAGCGCTTCGACCTGGAGTACGCCGCGCCTGATGGCACGCGCCAGCGCCCGGTGATGATCCACCGCGCACTCTTTGGCTCGATCGAGCGGTTCTTCGCCGTCCTCCTCGAGCACTACGCGGGTGCCTTCCCTCCCTGGCTCGCGCCCGTCCAGGTCATCGCCATCCCGGTGTCCGACGCACACGTGGACTACCTGCGAGGCGTCGCCGAGCGACTGCGCGAGCACGGCATCCGCGTCGAGGTGGACGACGCCGACGACCGCATGCAAAAGAAGATTCGCACCGCGCAGAAGTCGAAGGTGCCGTACATGCTCATCGCGGGCGACGACGACATGGCATCGGGTGCGGTGTCCTTCCGCTATCGCGACGGGAGCCAGCGCAACGGCGTGGCGATCGACGACGCCGTCGACGAGATCCTCGCGGCGGTGCGCGAGCGGCGTCAGGTGGAGAGCGCTCCCGCATGAGCGAGAGCGGGCTGCCCCTCGATGACGGCGGGATGATCGACCGCTGGCAGCGGATCTGGGTGCCCCATCGCGAGGCCTATCTGCGCGGCGAAGGGCGTCCCGCCCATGACGGTCCGGGCGAGGAGTGCCCCTTCTGCCGTGCACCCGGGATGGCGGAGGACGCGGGTCTCGTTGTCGCTCGCGGCGACACGGCGTACGTCGTGATGAACCTCTACCCCTACAACTCCGGGCACCTGCTCGTATGTCCGTATCGCCACGTCGCGGACTACACGGACGTCACACCCGAGGAGGCGGCCGAGATCGCCGCCCTCACCCAGCGCGCCATGACGGTGCTGCGCTCGGTGTCGCGTGCCCAGGGCTTCAACATCGGGATGAACCAGGGCAAGGTCGGAGGTGCCGGCATCGCCGGGCACCTGCATCAACACGTCGTCCCGCGCTGGGGTGGCGACACCAACTTCATGCCCGTGATCGGACACACCAAGCCCATGCCCCAGTTGCTGGAGGAGACGCGCCGCCTGTTGGCCGAGGCGTGGGACGCGACGGAGTAGCACCGGTCGGACGGAGGAGACGGACATGGCGATCATCAGCGGGCCCGGAGGAATCGACCTCGAGGCCGAACTCGCGACTGTCGGGGTGAGATTCGTCCATGCACCCGGTGAGGACGCTCCCGTCGATGTGCTCGCGGAGGTGCTCGGTCCCGGCGAGCGGCAGGTGCGCGCCGTCGTCGTCGCGGAGCCTCCGGAGGCGGGGGAGGAGCACTCCGGGATGGCTGCCTGGCACATCAACGCCGTCCACGAGGCTCACTTCGTGCGCAGCGGCCGGGGGATCCTCCAGGTGCCGTTGCCCCAGGGACTTGCCACCATCGAGCTCACGCCGGGAGACGTGATGATCGTGCGTGGTGCGGAGCACCGCTACGTCGCGCTCGAGCCCCAGGAATGGGTGCTGCGGCACACCGGTGCGGCGGACGCGGAGTTGAATCCGCGCGAGACCGGCCGTGACGCGGAGCCGTGGCCGGTCTGACCTAGCCGGTCGCAAGCCCCTGTGCGATATGCGCGGGCATCGCCTCGTGCCCGTGGTAGCGGCGCGTGAAGGTGGCCGAGCCGTGCGCGATGCTGCGCAGGTCGATGGCGTAGCGGGTCAACTCCAGGCCGGGCACTTCCGCGCTGATCACCGTGCGCCCTCCCGGCACGCCCTCGGTGCCGGTCACGCGGCCCCGCCGTGCCGACAGGTCGGACATCACCGCGCCCACGTGCTCGTCGGGGACGACGACCTCGATGTGATCGATCGGTTCCAGGAGCGTGACCCCCGCGGATTCGGCGGCTTCCTTCAAGGCGAGTGCCCCGGCCGTCTGGAAGGCCATGTCGGACGAGTCCACCGAGTGGGCCTTGCCGTCGAGGAGCGTCACGCGTACGTCGACCATCGGGTAGCCCGCACTCACGCCCTTGGCCATCTGGGCGCGCACGCCCTTCTCCACCGAGGGGATGAACTGTCGCGGGACCGCGCCTCCGACCACCTTGTCGACGAACTCGAACCCGCTGCCTGCGGGCAGCGGCTCGACCTCGATGTCGCACACGGCGAACTGGCCGTGACCCCCCGACTGCTTGACGAGTCGGCCGTGGCCGCGGGCCGGACCGGCGACGGTTTCGCGCAGGGAGACGCGGACGCCTTCGCTGTCCACGCTCACGCCGAAACGCGTGGCCAGTCGGTCGAGGACGACGTCGACATGAGCCTCGCCCATGCACCACAGGACGATCTGGCCCGTGTCGGCATTGCGTTCCAGGCGCAGCGTCGGGTCCTCCGCGACGAGGCGTCCGAGTGCCGCCGTGAGCTTGTCTTCGTCCGACGAGGCGTGCGCCAGGATGGCTACAGGCAGGAGCGGCTCGGGCATGGACCACGGCTCGATGAGCAGCAGATGCTCCGGTGCGGAGAGCGTGTCTCCAGTCTCGGCATGCGGCAACTTGGCGACGAGACCGATGTCGCCGGCGCCCAGAGCGGTCACAGGCTGGAGGGACTTGCCGACGCGGATGCTGATGCCCCCCATCCGCTCATCGACGTCGTGGTCCTCGTGACCGCGATCGGAGAGGAAGTGGCCCGAGACGTGCAAGGTCGCATCGGGATGCAGCGTCCCGGAGAAGACGCGCACGAGCGAGATGCGGCCGACGTAGGAGTCGGAGGAGGTCTGCACCACTTCCGCGCACAGTGGGCCCTCCGGATCGCACGCAAGCGGCTCACGCGGGCTGCCGTCAGGAGCCGTCACTCTCGGCAGCGGATGCTCGAGCGGCGAGGGGAATCCGCGCGTCATGACCTCGAGGAGCTCCTCCATGCCGAAGCCGACCGGGTTAGCCGCCGTGACCAGCACGGGGTGGAAGTGGCCGCGCGCGACGGCCTTCTCGAGATCCGCCACCACGGTCTCGAAGGCGATGTCCTCGCCGCCGAGGAAGCGCTCCATGAGGTCCTCGTCCTCGGACTCGGTGATGATCCCCTCCAGCAGAGCCCCGCGGGCATCGGAGATGAGGTCGACATGCTGCGGGTCGGCTTCGCGGTCGACGCGCGTGCCCTCGGAGTAGTCGCGGATGCCGAGCGACAGCAGTCCGATCAGCCCCGCGACGTGGCCGTCGTCGGCGTGCATGGGGAGGTAGAGCGGCAGGATCCCGCCGTCCTCGCCCCACTGGGACTGACACGCCTCGACGGTGGCCTCGACGTCTGCGCGGTCACGGTCTGCCTTCGTGACGACGATCGCGCGTGGCATGCCCACGGCGGCGCACTCGTCCCACAGCATCGATGTGGCTGCGTCGATGCCGTCGACCGCCGAGACGACGAAGAGCGCGGCATCAGCAGCACGCAACCCCGCGCGCACCTCGCCCACGAAGTCGGCATATCCCGGGGTATCGAGGAGATTGATGCGCACGCCCTGCCACTCCAGCGGGACCAGGCTCAAGGAGACCGAGCGCTGCTGACGGCGTTCGGCATCGTCGGTGTCCGAAAGCGTGGTGCCATCCTCGACCGATCCCGCGCGCGAGATGGCGCCCGTCGCCAGGGCCAGGCGCTCCACCAGCGTGGTCTTGCCCGAGTGGCTCGGCCCCACGAGCACGACGTTGCGGATGCGAGCCGGGTCGATCGGGGCGGTCATGGTCACGGTGCTCTCCCTCAGCTGATGCGTCACCCACACCCTTCTCCCCGCCCGACGCGCGCGCAAGGGACTTCCGGCTCCTGTCTCCCGGCGGGGCGCCGTACGCCCTGATGTCTCCCGGCGGGGCGCCGTACGATGGCGTCGCCGGAATGGCCGGCACGCGCCGAAGCGGCGACGAGAGTGCTGTGGGTCCCCACGGCCGAGGAGTGTCCGTGCTCAACAATCCGGCGGCACGCAAGGTCTCGACCGCCGTGCTCGAGCCCATCGCGCGGCTCCTGCTCAAGCTCCACGTCTCGCCTGATGCCGTGACGGTGGTCGGCACGCTCATCACCTGCACGGCCGCTCTCTACTTCTTCCCTCGCGGCGACTTCGTGCCCGGCGTCCTCATCATCGCCCTGTCCGTCATCGCGGATCTGCTCGACGGCACTATGGCGCGGCTCTCCGGGCGCGCGGGTCCCTGGGGCAACTTCCTCGACGCCACACTCGATCGCGTAGCCGATGGCTGCGTCTTCGGTGCACTCGTGCTCTGGGCGGCCGCGACCGGCAATCCGTGGACGACCGCGGCGGCTCTCACCTGTCTTGTCGGCGGCCAGGTCATCTCCTACGCCAAGGCGCGTGCCGAGGCGGTAGGTGCCACGGCGAACGTCGGGATCGCCGAGCGTGCGGAGCGGCTCATCGTCGTGCTCCTCGCGGCGCTCCTCGCGGGCCTAGGTGTCCCGTATGTGCTGCCGATCGCCCTGGGAATCCTGGCTGTCCTCAGCATCGTCACGGTGATCCAGCGCATCGTCGTGGTGCGCAAGCAGTTGAAGGCCCCTTCCGGAGGGGCTGCGTGAGCCTGTCCGACACGGTGACGGACCTGGGCTTCGGGGCCGGCTGGGCCGCGGTCAAGCGCCTGCCCGAGCCCGTGGTCGACCGGGCCTTCCAGGCGATGGCCGAGCGGACGTACCGCAAGGACGGCCCCAGCGTGCGGCAACTGCGCGCCAACCTCGCTCGCGTGCTGCCCGACGTACGTGCCGCGACTCTCGAGGAGACGACGCGCGAGGGCGTGCGCCGATATCTGCGCTACTGGAGCGAGGCCTTCCGCCTGCCTGCGTGGAGCTCCGAGCGACTGCGCGACTCCTTCGAGCTCACCGAGGGCATCGAACACCTCGACGCAGCTGTCGCTGCAGGCACTGGCGCGGTCATGGTGACGAGCCACAGCGGCAACTGGGATCACGCGGGTGCCTGGGCATGCGATCGCTACGGCGGGCTCGTCACGGTGGCCGAGAGACTCCGCCCCGAGGGTCTCTACAACAAGTTCGTCGCCTATCGCGAATCCCTCGGCATGGAGGTGCTGCCCCTGGGTGGAGAGGACACCTTCCGCGTGCTCCTCACCCGGCTGGGCGAGGGGAAGCTCGTATGCCTCGTCGCCGATCGCGACCTCTCCGGCAGCGGCGTGCACGTCGACTTCTTCGGTGAGACCGCATCCATGCCCGCGGGTCCCGCGATGCTGTCGCTGCTCACCGGTGCCCCGCTCATGCCGGTCGAGCTGTGGCACACCGAGACGGGACTTGCCGGCCGCATCCGCGGGGCGCTCCCGCCGCCGGAAGGCGTGGCACGCAAGGAGCGCGTCGCCGCGCTCACCCAGTCCATGGCGGATGCCTTCGCCCGAAGCATCGGCGAGCACCCGGAGGACTGGCACATGATGCAGCGGCTCTGGCTCAACGATCTCCCTCAGCGAGCCGCGGCGTGAAGATCGGCATTGTCTGCCCGTATGCGTGGGACGTGCCCGGGGGAGTGCAGGCTCACGTGCGCGATCAGGCCGAGACGCTCATCGACATGGGGCACACCGTGAGCGTCATCACCCCGGTCGAGGACCCCGACACCCTTCCGCCGTACGCCGTCGACGGCGGACGACCGCGTTCGGTCCCCTACAACGGTTCGGTGGCACGCCTCACCTTCGGCGTCAAGGCGACGTCGCGGGTGCGTCGCTGGATCCGCGAGGGCAACTTCGATGTGCTCCACGTCCACGAACCGCTTGCACCCTCACTCGGGGTGCTCGCATGCTGGGCCGCACGTGGACCCATCGTCGCGACGGTGCACTCGTCCATCGAGCGCTCGCGCGTCCTCGTCACCGGCTACTACCTCGCGCAGACGGCGCTCGAGAAGATCTCGGCCCTCATCGCGGTGAGCGAGCATGCGCGGCGCACCATCGTGGACCACCTCGGGGGTGACGCCGTCCTCATCCCCAACGGGGTCCGCGTCGATCACTATGAGGATGCGGTGCCCCTGCGGGAGTGGCCCGGACCTGCGATCGGATTCCTCGGCCGCATGGACGAGCCACGCAAGGGACTGCCCATCCTGCTCGAGGCGTTCGCGGTCATCCGGGCGCGGATCCCGCAGGCGACCCTCGTCCTCATCGGTCCGGGCGATCCCGACGAGGTCCTCTCCGACGTCCCGGCCGAGTTGCGCCAGGGCATCGTGTCGCTGGGTCGACTCGACGAGGCGGACAAGGCGCGGGCACTCGCGTCCCTGGATGCCTACGTCGCACCCAACACGGGAGGGGAGTCCTTCGGAATCGTGCTGCTCGAGGCGATGGCGGCAGGAGCGCCCGTCGTGGCGAGCGACCTCGACGCCTTCGCGCGCGTCCTCGACGGTGGGCGCTGCGGGGCACTCTTCCCCGTGGGTGACGCCCCGGCACTGGCCGCCGTCGTGACGGACCTCCTGGCAAACGGGGAAGAGCGCGCGCGGCTGGTCGCTGCAGGATCGCGTCGCGTCAAGGCATACGACTGGCGCAGCGTCGCCCACGATCTCCTCGATGTCTACGCCAGTGTCACGGCCGGCCAGCATGGGGTCACGGAGGACCTCCGCGGGCAGATCGTCGGCCGGCTCGCGCGTCGTCGCACCGATCAGGGACAGGGCAGCTGATGGGTGGCTGGTGGTGGGTCGTGGCGGCCCTGGTGCTGCTCGCGCTCGTGGGCCTCTACCTCAGCATGACCGCGGGGCGACTCGATCGCCTGCATCGGCGGATCGACAACTCCCATCACTCCCTGGACATGCAACTGCTGCGCCGCTCCGCCCTCGTGCTGGACATGACGGCATCGGGGGTCTTCGATCCGGCCACCGCGGTCGTGCTCGCGGACTCCGCGCACGGCGCGCGCGCCGCCTCCGAGGAGGACGTCGTCGCGCGCGGACTGGCCGAGAGCGATCTCACCCGGGTGCTTGTCGAGGCGATTCCCGATGCCCAGGAGGCCGATGATCTCCGGGAGGCCGCTCCCGACCCCACGATGCTCGACGATCTGCGGAGCACCTGCGTGCGCGTCCAGCTGTCGCGGCGCTTCCACAACGATGCCGTGCGCGCGTGCCGCCAGGTCCGGCGCCAACGCCTCGTGCGCTGGCTGAGCCTGGCCGGGCACACCCCGTGGCCCGAGACCGTGGAGATGGACGACACGCCGCCCCCGGGCCTCACCGCCCGCTAGGCACCCCCGACGTACCGTGGACTGATGCGCCTCACCGCGACGTTCGTCCTCGGTGCCCTCCTGCTCGCTGGCTGCGGGGGCGGCGATGCTGCGCCTGCCTCCTCGAGCGCCAGCCCGAGCCCGAGCCCGTCGAGTGCCTCCCCGTCGCCGTCGCCTTCCCCGCTGCCCACGCCGTCCGACGGGATCCCGCCGGGGGCCTCTCCCTTCTCCGGACTCCCCGGGGGCGAGGGCAAGCCGGTCCTCGCGATCAAGATCGACAACACCCGGCCTGCGCAGCCCCACGCTGGACTGCAGTCCGCGGATCTGGTCTACGTCACCGAGGTCGAGTGGGATCTCACGCGCTTCATCGCGATCTTCAACTCCACGATCCCCGACGTCATCGGTCCCGTGAGGTCCGCGCGCATCAGCGACATGGACATCCTCGCGCCCTTCGGCAAGATCGCCTTCTCCAACTCCGGGGCGCAGTCCAAGCTCCTGCCCGTCATCGCGGCGGCCAACCTCTACGACGTGTCGGCCGAGAAGGCGTACTCGGCCTTCACCAACGATCCCGGCCGGCCGTCCCCGGTGGACCACATGGCCGATCCGCGCGCGCTCCTCGCCGCGGCGCCCGAAGCCGCGGTGGCCCGCGATATCGGCTTCGTCTTCTCCGAGCAGCCGCCGTCGGGAGGCACCCCCGTCTCCACGGTCACGACCACCTGGCCCTCCTCCGAGGTGTCCTTCACCTGGGACGAGGAGGCCGGCGACTTCATTGTCGGGCTCAACGGCGAGGAGTCCCGCTCCACGGAGGGCGGCCCGCAGCGTGCGGCCACCGTGGTCATCCAGTCGGTCGAGCAGACGGACTCGGGGTATGGCGACCGCTACGGCGGGCGCACCCCCTACATCCAGACGGTGGGCAAGGGCGCGGCCATCGTGCTGCGCGACGGGCGCATGTGGTCGGTGACGTGGGAGCGGCCCTCGCTCGAGGAGGGCACCCGCTACCTCCTGCCGGACGGCTCGGTGATGCCCTTCGCCATCGGTCAGGAGTGGATCGTCCTCCTCGATAAGACGGAGAAGCCCAAGATCACCTGACCGCCTCACCTCGCCCTGGCGCGCTGAGCGTGGGCCACTACCATGGGGCGAAGTCGCGGGAGTCGCGACTGCAGCCGTCGTGAGAGGTCACCGTGTCGGATTCCCCCACCCACGTCACCGGCACCACCCGCGTCAAGCGCGGTATGGCGGAGATGCTCAAGGGCGGCGTGATCATGGACGTCGTCACCCCCGAGCAGGCCAGGATCGCCGAGGACGCCGGCGCCGTTGCCGTCATGGCTCTCGAGCGAGTCCCCGCCGATATCCGGGCCGAGGGTGGCGTATCCCGCATGTCCGACCCCGACATGATCGACGGCATCATCGCCGAGGTTTCCATCCCCGTGATGGCCAAGGCCCGCATCGGCCACTTCGTCGAAGCGCAGGTCATCCAGTCGCTCGGCGTCGACTACATCGACGAGTCCGAGGTCCTCACTCCGGCCGACTACACCAACCACATCGACAAGTGGCAGTTCACCGTGCCCTTCGTCTGCGGGGCCACCAATCTGGGCGAGGCCCTGCGTCGCATCAACGAGGGCGCCGCCATGATCCGCTCCAAGGGCGAGGCGGGCACGGGTGACGTGTCCAACGCCGTGACCCACATGCGGACCATCCGCAAGGAGATCAACCGCCTGTCCTCCATGGCCGAGGACGAGTTGTACGTCGCCGCCAAGGAGCTGCAGGCCCCCTACGACCTCGTCGTCGAGGTGGCCAAGGCCGGGCGACTGCCCGTCGTGCTCTTCACCGCAGGCGGCATCGCGACGCCCGCTGACGCCGCCATGATGATGCAGCTCGGAGCCGACGGAGTGTTCGTGGGCTCGGGCATCTTCAAGTCGGGTGACCCGATCAAGCGCGCCGAGGCGATCGTTCAGGCGACCCGCCATTTCGACAACCCCGACATTGTCGCCAAGGTCTCGCGCGGATTGGGTGAGGCGATGGTGGGGATCAACGTCGCCGACATCCCCGTACACCACCGCCTCGAAGACCGGGGCTGGTGACCTCCACGCCCACCATCGGCGTCCTGTCCGTCCAAGGTGATGTCCGCGAGCACCTGCGCGCGCTGACGGAGGCAGGTGCCGAGGCGATGCCTGTCGGCTCCGAGGAGGAGTTGGCAGCCGTCGACGCCCTGGTGATCCCCGGCGGGGAGTCCACCACGATGTCGATGCTCGCCGTCCGCGACGGGCTGATGGATCCGCTGCGCGCCGCACGCTCGGCCGGTATGCCGATGTACGGCTCGTGCGCCGGAATGATCATGCTCGCCGATGACCTGCTCGATCCGCGTGCGGACCAGGAGACCATCGGGGGCATCGACATGGTCGTGCGCCGCAATGCCTTCGGCCGCCAGGTGGACTCCTTCGAGACGGACATCGAGGTCAGCGGCCTCGGGGCGCCCTTCCCGGCCGTGTTCATCCGGGCCCCCTGGGTGGAGTCGGTGGGGGATGACGTCGAAGTACTCGCCCGGGTGACCACGCCGGGGGGTGCGGATACGATCGTGGCGGTCAGGCAGGGACCGCTCATCGCCTCCTCGTTCCACCCCGAACTCACCGGCGATTCGCGCTTCCACGAGATGTTCGTCCGGATTGTGAGGCAGTACGCATGAGCGGCCACTCCAAGTGGGCCACCACCAAGCACAAGAAGGCGGTGGTCGACGCCCGTCGCGGCAAGCTCTTTGCGCGACTGATCAAGAACATCGAGGTGGCCGCGCGACAGGGCGGCGGCGACCCCGCGGGCAACCCGACGCTCTATGACGCGATCCAAAAGGCCCGCAAGAACTCCGTGCCGCTGGACAACATCGAGCGCGCAGTCAAGCGTGGTTCAGGAGCCGAGGCGGGCGGCGCGGACTACCAGACGATCATGTACGAGGGCTACGGCCCCAACGGTGTCGCCGTGCTCGTCGAGTGCCTCACGGACAATCGCAATCGCGCGGCGTCCGAGGTGCGCGTGGCGCTCACGCGCAACGGCGGCAGCATGGCCGATCCGGGATCCGTGTCCTATCTCTTCAGTCGCAAGGGCGTCGTCATGGTGCCCCGAGGCGAGGGTGTCGACGAGGACTCGATTCTCGGCGCGGTCCTGGAGGCGGGAGCCGAGGAGGTCAACGATCTCGGTGACGTGTTCGAGGTGCTCAGCGAGGCCGGCGATGTGGTCGCGGTGCGTACGGCGCTGCAGGCGGCGGACATCGACTACGACTCCGCCGAGGCCACCTTCGTCCCGAGCATGTCCGTGCCCGTCGATGCCGACGTGGCACGCAAGGTCTTCCGCCTCGTCGAGGCGCTGGAGGACAGTGACGACGTCCAAAACGTCTACACCAATGTCGACGTGAGCGACGAGGTGCTCGCGAGCCTCGACGCCTGATCGACCAGCCGCACGAGGGGAGGCCCGGATGTCCGGAGCCGGACGCCAGCTCACCGGCTGGGACGCTGCGACGTGGCGCACATCCGCGGGCAGCCCGCACCTGCGGTCCACGGTGGTCGCCCTCGTGCTGCTCGACAGCGCGCCGGACTGGGAGCGCCTGCGCGCACGCGTCGAGCGGCTCACGCGCATGGTGCCCGTCCTGCGGCAGCGCCCCCTGCGGGGCGTCTTCGGAGTGGCCTCACCCCGCCTGGCCGTCGACCCGGACTTCGACCTCGACCTGCATCTGCGCCGCATGCGACTCGCGGGGTCCGGGTCCTGGGATGAGCTCCTCGAGGAAGCTCGGCGCGTCAGCCTCACCGACTTCGACCGCGATCGCCCGCTCTGGGAGCTGGTGCTCGTCGAGGGGCTCGAGGGAGATCGTGCGGCCCTGCTGCTTAAGCTGCACCACGCCATCGCCGACGGTCAGGCGACCGTGCTCATCGGGCTCAACCTCGTCGAGCTTGCTGAGGAGCCCAATCCGGAGGAGCCCGAGGCTCCCGCGGCACCGGATGCCGTGGACGCCGGCGCGCCCGAGGTGAGCATTGCCGACATCGTCGACAACGTGCGACGCGGCTTCGGAGCCGCAGAGCGCGTGGGTGAAGCGATGGTCGCCCTAGCGCGCGGCACGCTCACCGACCCGGTCGCCACATGGACATCGGTCCTCGGCACCCTGGCCTCAGTCGGGCGCTTCACCGCCGTGCCCGACGGCCCGCTCTCTCCACTCATGACCGAGCGCGGCACGACCTACCACTTCGCGGCATTCGACCTCCCCTTCGCCAGCCTGCGTGGGGCGGCGAAATCACGGGACTGCAGCGTCAACGACGCCTTCATGGCAGCGGTGGGTCTGGGTCTCGAGCGCTACCACGTGCGGCGAGGGAGCATCGCCGACGACCTGCGCTTCAACGTCCCCATCAGCCTGCGCGGCGACGCAGGGGACACCTCAGCGCAGGCGTCCAACGCTGTGACCATCGCGCGCATTGCACTGCCCGTTGCCGGCCTCACCGTCGACGAGCGGATGCAGGCAGCGCATGACGCGGTGGCCCGGTGGCGTCACGAGCCGGCCCTGCGCCTCGCGGATCCGCTCGCCGAGATCAGCTGGCTCGTGCCCGTCCCCGTCCTCGCTCAGGCAGCGCTGGCGAGTGACGTCACGACGAGCAACGTCCCCGGACCACCGGTGCCGCTCTACGTCGCGGGATCACGCATCGCGGGGATCTACCCGCTCGTCGCCACGATCGGCGCCGCGGTCAACGTCACGATGGTGACCTATGACGGGGCGGCGTTCGTCGGCATCTCCGCCGATGATCGCGCGGTGCCCGACCTGGACGATCTCGTCGCGGATATGCGCTCGGGCTTCGCCACGGTCACGGAGAGCGATGTCGGCCCGGCCGATCCGCTCGGCCCGGGGGAGCCCGGTGACGGCACGCCGAAGGCCCGTGCGATCCGTGAGGCGGGCACCTCCCCGCAGTAGTCTTCGCACAGGTGTTCGCATCCACCCGATCTCGGGTTGGCGGAGGAGGCGCTCGTGCGGGTCATGGGCGTGGACCCTGGTCTCACCAGGTGCGGGGTCGGCGTCGTCGAGGGGGCACCCGGTGCAGCTCTGACCCTCATCGACGTCGTCGTCGTCCGGACCCCGCCTGAGGCACCCCTCGAGGAGCGCCTCACGGGCCTGGAGAGGGCCCTCGAGGAGCTCGTAGAGCGCCATCGCCCCGAGATCATCGCCGTGGAGCGCGTCTTCAGCCAGCACAATCTGCGCACGGTCATGGGCACGGCCCAGGCCGGTGCGGTCGCTGCTCTGGCCGCGGGGCGCCGGGGTATCCCGCTGAGCCTGCGCACCCCGAGCGAGGTCAAGGCGGCCGTGACCGGCAGCGGGCGGGCGGACAAGGCGCAGGTGACCACCATGGTGACCAGGGTGCTCCGCCTCGATGTGCCGGTGCGCCCGGCCGATGCTGCTGACGCCCTGGCCCTCGCCATCACCGAGATCTGGCGCGGGGGTGCCGAGCGCCGTCTCCAGGCCGCGGCGGGAGCGCGACGGTGATCGCCTCGCTGTCCGGGGTCGTGGCGGCGGTCCAGCCCTCTGCGGTGATCCTCGAGGTTGGGGGAGTCGGCATGAGCGTCTCCTGCACGCCTCAGACGGCGGCCTCCGTGACGCGGGGCGACGCCCTCAGCCTGCAGACGAGCCTCGTCGTCCGAGAGGATTCGCTCACCCTCTACGGCTTCCCCGATGCCGAGCAGCGCGACGTCTTCGAGCTTGTCCAGACGGTCTCGGGAGTCGGTCCGCGCACCGCGCTCGCCGTCCTCGCGACCCTGAGTCCGGATGACCTGCGCCACGCGATCGCCTCGGAGGATGTCGCCAGCCTCACGCGCGTGCCCGGCATCGGGACCAAGGGCGCGCAGCGCCTCATCATCGAGCTCACGGACCGCCTCCGTGCGGTCGCCCGGCCAGGGGAGACGACGACCGATGGCGGCCAGGAGACGGTGCGCGCAGCACTGGTGTCGCTTGGCTGGTCGTCGCGCGACGCGGATCGCGCCGTGACGGCCGTGGTCGCTGATGTCGGTCCTGACACGGACGTGGGCCAACTCCTGCGTGCAGCGCTGCAGCATCTGGACCGCCGATGACACGCGATGAGCGGGAGGCGGGATACGACGCGGAGCGGCTCGTCGATGCGCACGCCGACGACAGCGAGCGCGCTCTCGAGGGTGCCCTGCGACCGCGTCGGCTGGACGAGTTCATCGGACAGTCACGGGTGTGCGCGCAGCTCGACGTGGTCCTCCAGGCGGCCCGGCGCCGCGAGCGGCCCGCCGATCACGTCCTGCTCTCCGGTCCGCCCGGGCTGGGCAAGACGACGCTCGCGGTGATCATCGCCGAGGAGATGGCCGCCCCGCTGCGCCTCACGAGTGGGCCCGCGCTGCAGCATGCCGGCGATCTTGCCGCGATCTTGTCGAGCCTCCAGCCCGGTGAGGTGCTCTTCATCGACGAGATCCACCGCATGGCCCGCAGTGCCGAGGAGATGCTGTACGTCGCCATGGAGGACTTCAGGGTCGACGTCATCGTGGGCAAGGGCCCGGGGGCGACGGCATTGCCCCTCGACCTCTCGGCGTTCACGCTCGTGGGTGCGACGACACGCGTGGGCCTGCTGCCCGGCCCCCTGCGCGACAGGTTCGGCTTCACCGCCCACCTCGACTTCTACGAGGAGTCCGACCTGCGCGCCATCCTCGAGCGATCGGCGCAACTGCTCGCCGTGACGATCGATGAGCAGGGCATCAGCGAGATCGCACGACGCTCGCGTGGCACGCCACGCATTGCCAACCGGTTGCTGCGACGCGTGCGCGACTGGGCGCAGGTGCACGGCAATGGTGACGTCGATCGCGCAGCCGCCCGGGCCGCCCTCGACCTGTACGAAGTCGACACTCTGGGCCTGGACCGTCTGGACCGGTCCGTCCTCGACGCGCTCGTGCGGCGATTCGGGGGTGGCCCCGTCGGGCTGTCGACGCTTGCGGTCGCCGTGGGCGAGGAGTCGGAGACTGTCGAGACGGTGGCGGAACCCTTCCTCGTCCGCCATGGCCTCCTGGCCCGCACCCCGCGGGGTCGCGTGGCCACGGCGGCGGCGTACTCCCATCTTGGCCTGACGCCGCCTGCGGGGGCCTGGGCGGAGCCGGGCCTCCTGGAGCTGCCCGACGCCACCGGTCACGCTTCTCCGGGTTCCCCGGGATAGGCTCTTGGCCCAGTGCGCCGCCCATGGCGCAGGGAGCCGTCGAGGGGTGTATTCGTGGAAAGCCTGGGCACGCTGCTGCCGATTCTCCTCATTGGCGTGGTCTTCTACCTGCTCATCATGCGTCCGGCGCGCGCCCGTCAGCGCAAGCAGGCAGAGATGATGTCGGCCCTCATGCCCGGCACGCGTGTCATGACCACCGCCGGCGTCTACGGCACGCTCGTGGCCATCGACGACGAGGATGCCGAGATCGAGATCGCGCCCGGTGTGGTTATCCGCGTGGTCAAGGCAGCCATCGGCAAGGTCATCGAGCCCGAGTCTGCGCCGACCGACGCCACGCCCCCTGCGGAGGAGAGCGCCTAGGCGCTCTCTCGCTCACGACCCCGTCACGCCTCACGCTGAGAAGGAAGACACGTGCCTCCCGCTAATCGCAGCAGCCGCACCGGCTCGCAGACGCATCCCGGACGACTGCTCCTCATCATGGCGCTGATCACGGCGGCCCTGGCGGCGTGGGCCTTCTGGCCGGGCCAGGACAACGCGGTCCGTCTCGGTCTGGACCTGCGCGGGGGCACCCAGGTCATCCTCCAGCCCAAGGCCGTCCAGGAGGGCGCCTCGATCACCGATGACCAGCTCGCCCAGGCCGTGGCGATCATCCGCCAGCGCGTGGACGGCGTCGGCGTAGCCGAGGCCGAGGTCACCGTCCAGGGCTCGGGTGATGGGGCGGCCATCATCGTCTCCGTCCCTGACGTCAGTCAGGAGCGGCTTGTCGAGCTCGTCGGCACCACCGCGCTGCTGGACTTCCGCCCGGTGTGGTCGATTCAAGGCCCCGCGCCGGCGTCGCTGGATGACACCGCGGCACCCGCACCGGCCCCGAATGCTGACGACACGGCGACATCCGCCCAAATCGTCCAGGCCGCGGAGAACACGCCTGAGTTCGAGGCGGAGGTGGCTGCGCTCGACTGCCTCAACCCGGTGAACCAGGCGGGAGGCACCCCGGACGATCCGAAGCTCTGGCTCGGCACCTGTGACAAGGACGGGGCGGCGAAGTACTCCCTGCAGCCCGCCTTCATCGAGGGCACCAACGTCACGGATGCCGTCGCACAGCTGCCCGCGCAGGGTGTCGGCGGCTGGGTGGTCAGCCTCACCTTCGACAGCGACGGCGCCCGCGCACTCGCCGAAGCCTCACAGGAGCTCTACGCCCTCCCCGACTGCACGCCCGGTGGGGCCAGCCCCTGTAATGCCTTCGCCATCGTGCTCGACGGCGTCGTCGTGTCGGCCCCCCGATTCAACGAGCCGATCATCGGCGGCCAGGCGCAGATCGAGGGCGACTTCACCGCCCAGGAGGCGCAGGACCTCGCCAATGTGCTGAGCTACGGCGCCCTGCCGGTCAACCTCGAGGTCGTCGAGGTCACGAGCGTCTCGCCGACGGTCGGCAGCGATCAGCTGCGGGCCGGCCTCATCGCGGGTGCGATCGGCGCACTGCTCATCGTCATCTTCCTCATGCTCTACTACCGCGTCCTCGGCCTGGTCGCGGTCGCGAGCCTGGTCCTCGCGGGAGGGCTGACGTACTTCGCCTTCGTCGCTCTGGGCAAGACGGTGGGCTTCACGCTGACACTTGCG